>Ga0123337_10000484_pt1 | contig 66288 bp, 58 predicted proteins | sample frozenSSSSmetaG_FD_89792 | JGI IMG/M metagenome (GOLD analysis project Ga0123337, IMG submission 89792) | Glacier valley bacterial and archeal communities from Borup Fiord, Nunavut, Canada, to study Microbial Dark Matter (Phase II) -... | ecosystem: Environmental > Aquatic > Freshwater > Ice >...
AAAGGTGCTGTAACTGCATTGAAAAATCCTAATAAGGCCGCGCAGTATAATGCATGGCAGTCGCTGCATAATATGGGGCAGCAGGCTGTTCCGGAACTGGAAGAAATGTGGAAGTCGGATGCTAATCCAAGAATGAAAGCCAGGGCGTTCTGGGTACTTGTCAAAATGCCCGGAGGAGAAAAATATATCGCTGATGCGATTAAGCAGAGTGAACCCGATCTGCGGATCGTTGGTTTGCGCGCAGCGCGCCAGTTAAATGCAAATGTCATTGGTGTAGTGGCACAGTTAGCAAATGATAAGGATGCACAGGTGCGCAGGGAATGTGCCATTGCATTGCATCATAATAAATCTCCTGAAGCAGCTCAGCTATGGGCAACACTGGCTACAAAGTATGATGGCAAGGACAGGTGGTACCTGGAGGCATTGGGAATTGGCGCGGATCGACAGTGGGATGCCTTCTACGATGCATTCATTAAAAATGTAAAGGATCCCTTACAGAATAGCGCCACTCGCGATATTATTTGGCGGGCGAGAACAGATAAGACACTTCCCCTGTTGCAGCAGCTTGCAACAGATGAGCATGTAGACTGGAAATTGCGCCAGCGTTACTTCCGGGCTTTTGATTTTAATACCGGAAGTGAAAAATCTACAGTGCTCATACAAATGATCGCTGATAATAAAAAGAATGATCCCGCATTAAATGCATTGCTGTTGCACCATCTCGATCCGAAAGTGGTTAAAAATTCTGCAGTGGCATCCAGGGCGTTGAAAGAAGTGCTGACAGGAGTATATGGCACCCCTGCCTATCTTGAGCTGGTAACACAATATCAACTTAAAACGGAAGGTCCGAAATTGCTGCAGCTGGCTCTTGATAAATCAAAGGAAGATATTGCTGTGGAGGCTGTACAATTGTATATTCAGTTTGGTAATACCCGGAATCTAAAAACAATTCTGAGAAACAATGACACAGCTAAGATCATAAAACTGATCGGTCCGTTGGGTAAAGTAGGCATTACTCCTACCATCGATTTATTGCAGGACCTTATCTTATCAACATCATTTCCTGAAAATGTCAGGATGGCCGCGGCAGATAATCTGGGGAAAAGCTATGGTGGTGAAGACAGGGTGGTGGCGCTGTTACAAGGCAAAAGTTTGCCCGAAAATATGAGGGTGCCCACTATACAGGGACTGAAGGGGGGACTCCGTTCAGGGATGTATAAAAGAGCGCTCGAATTTATGCCCGGTGCGGAAAGTAAGGTCAGTGAAACAAAGAACATAACGGTAAACGAAGTGCTTGCCGTGAAAGCCGTTGCATTGAACGGCCAGAGAGTGTTCAGGCAGAATTGCGGGATATGCCATATGGTGAAGAATGAAGGCAAAGATTTTGGTCCGAAACTGACAGAAATAGGAGATAAGTTACCGAAGGAAGCGTTGTTCGAAGCGATCACTAATCCATCTAAGGGAATAGGATTTGGATTTGAAACTTCGGAGATCACCATGAACGATGGCTCTAAAATGGAAGGAATTATTTCCAGCAAAACAGAAAATGATATTGACCTTAAATTACCAGGTGGAACAGTACAGAAGTTAAAAAGAAGTGATGTTAAATCAACCATCACACTCGCAAGGTCGATGATGCCCGACCTTCATGAAACAATGACGAAGCAGGAACTCGCCGACCTCATTGAATTTGTATCGACTTTAAAAAAAGGATAAATTGAAAGACCCTGATTAAAAATCATTATATGCGTAAAGTTCTGTTTGTATTACTTGCCTTTTTCATAGTCGTTTCCTGTTCTTCACAGAAACAAGCAACAAAAGGTAAAAACAAAAAAATCGTTCTGATACCGGGCCATGACAGCCATGGAGTGGGAGAACATGAGCACCTTGGCGGCTGTATGCTGCTTGCCAGATTACTGAATGAAAATGTTCCCGGCGTTACCGCAGTTGTTACTGAACAGGGCTGGCCCAAAGACACTACCATACTGGATGATGCAGACGCCATATTGATGTACAGTGATGGCGGAGACAACCATATGGCAATTCCGCATCTTCAGCACCTTGACCGGCTGATGAATAAGGGCGTTGGATTATTTAACCTGCATTATGCGGTGGAAGTGCCTGCCGGTGTGCCCGGAGATTTCTTTAAGAAATGGGTAGGCGGATACTTTGAAACCAACTGGTCCGTAAATCCATTCTGGACCGCAAAGTTTGACTCTCTTCCCAAACATCCTACTACAAACGGTGTAAAACCTTTTGAAACCAGGGATGAATGGTACTATCATATGCGTTTTGTGGAAAACGACAAAAATCTTGTTCCCATATTAAAAACGCTTCCACCGGCTTCCTCACTGGACCGCAAAGATGGAACACACGAGAACAATCAATATGTTCGGGAAGCCGTACTGGATAGAAAAGAACCACAGGTTATGGCTTGGGCCTATACCCGCCCGAACGGTGGCCGGGGATTCGCGGTTACGGGTGCTCATTCCCATGATAACTGGATGAACGATGACTTCCGCAAGCTGGTTTTAAATGGGATAATCTGGACAGCTAAGATCAAGGTTCCTGAAAATGGCGTGAGTAGCCGGACGCCAACCAAGGCTGAACTGGATGCGCTGCGCAAAGATCCAAATAACAGGAAGTAGATTTTAGCTTCTCTTTAAGATTTTTAAAGGAACTTTTCATCCCTGTGTGACGTCTAATACAAAAAGGACGTTATGAAAAACAGATGGATAGCGGGATTAGTGGGCTTGGTTGCAATGGCATTTACCAGTTGCCAGAAAGATCCCCTCAAGAACCTTACAGCAGGCGAGGGGAGGATCTATATTACCAATCACGACTCTTCAGTTAATTTTTCTTCATTTAAAACTTTCAATGTTGCCGATTCTGTAGGAGTAATACAGAATGACCAGGGGACAGGAAAAGAACTTACAGATTACGATGCAGGAGTTATCGCTGCATTGAAGGCTGCGCTTGTAAAACGCGGCTTTCAGGAAGTGGCACGTTCGGCTTCTCCCGATCTTGGTATTACCGTTTCAAGAGTGTACAATACTTCTACCGGAGTAATGAGCTATCCCTCTTACTGGAGTGATTATGGAAGTTATTACGATCCAAATTACTGGGGATACGGCGGATATGGTTATTACAATCCTTCTTACTATGGTCCCTCTTATTATAGTGTATATCAGGTAACTGAAGGCGCGCTTACCATCGATGCATTAAATTTAAAGGATGCAAAACAAGGTAACACCATTCGTCCGGTGTGGAGTGCATTGTCGAAGGGAACCGGAGTTTTTAACTCAGGGAACACTGCTTTGCAGGTGCAGGCATTTATGGATCAGTCACCCTATCTGGTAACAAATAATTAATATTTTTATGAAAAAGATACTTGTTTATTCAGGATTTTGTGTAATGCTGATGGTGTGCATGAACAGTGTGCGTGCACAGGTGGGAGAGGTGCAGATGCGTATCGGATATAATACGGGAATGCCCGTTGGCGGGTTTAAGGATTTTATGGGAAAAAATTCATTCCGGGGATATTTTGGAGAAGTGACCTATGGATTAAATGATCAGCTGAGGATTGGTTTAGGCGTTCAGAATAATGATTATTATGAAAAGTTTCCCAGGCAGATATATGAGACCAAGAACGGAACTATTTCCGCAGTGGTAACGAATTCTGTTCAGACCACTCCTATATTGGTAAAGGCCAATTACGAATTGACAAAAAAATCTCTTGTGCGGCCTTATGTTGGATTAGGAGCAGGATTTAATCTGATTAGTTTTTCACAGTATCTTGGTGAATTTTCAACAACAAAATCAGCGTTCAAACCGGCTGCCTCGGCTGAAGCGGGAGTAAATATTCCTTTTAATAAAATAACTCGCGCTGCAGGAATCAGTGCAGGAGTGCATTACAATTATATGCCCTTTAAATATAATGGTGTGAATAATCTAAATAACTGGGGACTGCACCTGGGAGTATTTTTCCCACTTGGATAGTTTCACGCAAAGTGTCTGGGATAGTTTCACGCAAAGTCGCAAAGAAATCGCAAAGTCGCGAAGATTAATACAGAAGGGCGCATAGAAAATTCTTTGCGCCCTTTGCGATTTCTTTGCGACTTTGCGTGAAACCGCTTACGTGAAACCACTTGTGTGAAATCATTTCCAGTATTCATTAATCTTATTCCTGACGAAGGTGACACTTCTTTCCAGCTGCGACATGCCTTCTATTCCGTCTTCGATGCTTATCCATCCATCAAATCCCACTCTTTTCAATTCTGTAAAAATGGCGTCATAATCATTTAATCCCTTTCCGATCTCTCCATGACTTAAGCGCTTTGCGTATCCTACGGCGCCACCTTCTTCTTTCCGGAGGTCTTCAATGGTGCCCTCCTTTAAATACCTGTCGCTGGCATGCATGGTTACTACCCTGTGCGAAACGCGGTATAATAATTCCAGTGGATCTTCGCCTGCCAGGAAGGTATTGCTGGGATCGTAATTCACTCCGAAATTCGGATGATCGATACTATCGACCAATTTACAAAATACATCCATTTTCTGCGCGAATTCGGGGTACTCCCAGAAGTCGTCCTTATAATGATTTTCCAGGATCAGTGTAATGCCACGTTCCTGCGCGTAAGGCAAACATTCCTGAATACATTCCGATGCAAGGGCAACCCCTTCATCAGCAGTCAGCTCTGGCCTTCGCTGCCCGGATAATACCCTGCAATAACTTCCACCAAGCACGGAGGTCATTTCTATCCAGCGTTTCTGTTTTACAATCTCCTTATCGCGAAATGCTTTTGAGGGATGAGTAAAGTCGGGAGAGCAGCACATCATCGGGATCGTCTTATTATATACGCTCACTTCTTTCCTGAAGCGTACCCAGTTGTTTTCATCATTCATTTCGAGAAATCCCGAATACCATTCTAATCCGTCGATATCAAGTGGTGCCGCGAGTTCTATCCACTCAGATACTTTCATCGTTCCATCTTTGCAAAGCGCCTGCATGAATGCTTTGGGAAATACAGCCAGTTTGGGCATCAATAAATTATTAAGATATTAGTAAGGATTTTTTATTGTTTCGGTATCTTTCGGCGGATTTCTTCCGATGAAAGGATATTGTTCCAGTTCCATTACCTGTCCGGAAACCGGGCCACTTTCATCCCCCAGCCAGAAGATTACTGCTGCGGCTATTTCTTCGGGCCATAAAATCCTTCCTGATGGTGCATATACTTTAGGAAGATCTTTGTACCAGTCATGTGGCAAACCATGTTCCCGTTTACGGATAGTTTCGGTTTCTGTAAGAACCCAACCCGGATTGATCTGGTTCACGCGAACGCCTTCTTCCCTGAATAAAGTGTCTCCGAGGTTTCGGGTCATGGTCATCAATGCACCCTTTGAAATGCTGTAGGGCAGGAGGTTAGGTTCCCCGCTGTAGGCGTTTACGGAACCAATGTTCAATACGCAACCATGTGTTTTGCTTAAATAGGGTAATGCTGCCTGTATTAAAGCAAACGGGGCAACAGTATTTACTTCCAGTACTTTTCTTAAATAAGCAAGGTCTGTTGTATGAATATTAGAAGAGACGATCATCGCTGCATTGTTCACGATGGAGTCCAGTTTGCCAAAAGAATGAATGGCAGTATCTACCAGTCGTTGCGCGGCTCCAGGTTCGCTGATGTCTTCAATATGCAAAACACTGTTTCCGGCCCGGAGCTGCGCTACTACTTCTTCACCTGCTTTTTTATCACGGCCATTCACCACTACTTTGGCCCCTTCTGCGGCACAGCGGACCGCTATTGCTTTGCCGATGCCGGTGGTGCTTCCTGTTACAATAATGACTTTATCTTTTAGTCGCATTTTTATACTGGTTTTAAAACGCTTTTCACTACTTCTCCCGAATGCATTTTTTCAAATGCCGTGTGCCATTCCGAGATCGGCCATACGCCGCCAATAATGGGACGAACATCGAGCTGACCGCTTGCAAGCAGTGCCAGCACCCTTTCCCACATCGGCCAGTTGTGACTGAAACTTCCCTGCAGGGTGATATTTTTCTGGACGAGCGGGTCAAGTGAAATGCCCAGGGGCTGCGGACCCCAGCCTACTTTAGTGATCTTTCCATTGGGCCGTACGAGTTTCATGGCTATACTGAGCGTGGCGCTGGCACCGGCCGCATCTATTATACAATCTGCGCCGAGACCGTCGCGCTGTTTTGCCCAATCAGTGGCATCACCGATTATTCCTTCGCAACCATATTGCTTGGCAATGTTTATTCTGAACCGGTCTGCTTCCAGCCCTACGATGGCTACCTGTGCGCCGCATAATCTGGCCATTGCAGCGCATAATATTCCGATCGTGCCGGGTCCCAGTACAATTACCCGGTCTCCTGGTTTTATTCTTGTATTTTCCACTACTGCGCTGTAAGCCACGCAGCAGGGTTCCGTTAAACAGGCTTGTTCAAACGGCAGCTGATCAGGAACCATATGGAGACACCGGGCAGGAACACTCACGTACTTCGTCATGGCTCCATTAACTCCGTAGCCGAATCCTTTGCGTGTTGGATCCAGATTGTATAATCCAACGCGTGACATAGGATTGTTCAGATCGATGATGGCGGCAGTTTCACTAACCACACGGTCGCCTTCTTTCCACCCCTTTACACGGCTGCCCACCTGGGATATTATGCCGCCGAATTCATGCCCAAGCACCACAGGATAATTCACGGGCCAGCTATGATCGGATGTCCATTGGTGCAGGTCGCTTCCGCAGACACCCACATTTGCTACTTCCAGCAACACATCTTCATCTCCGATTTCCGGTACGGGAATTTCTCTTAATTCCACCGACCATTTTTCAGGAGCATAATTAACAACAGCTGCTGATTTCATTTAATTTATAGTTTAATTATTTTTTAAAAGCGTGTATTTTTTCGCATATCATTCTTAATGAACTTTCCAGGTCGCCATCGGCTGTTTTAAAATTATCTGCATCAATTGTTAACGGTGCACCAAGAACAACCAGCGGCGCTCCGTATGCAGGACACTGAATAGCCTGCTCCAGTGATAAACCACCTACTGCCTGCACCGGAATTTTCACTGCATTGACAACTTCCCTCAGCTGATCCAGTGGGCTCGGCATCCTTTTGCCCTGTGCTGCTATACCTCTTCTTTCATCATAACCGATATGATGGATCACGAAATCACATCCAAGGTCTTCCAGCCATTTTGCGGCGGCAACCATGTCTTCACAACCCAGGTTATCCCCCATTACCTGCACACCGAAATCTTTTCCCGCGTGCACGACACATTTAATAGTTTCGGCGTGCGCCCGCGCCATCACCACTACGTGCGTAGCGCCTGCTTTTGCCATCATTTCTGCTTCCAGGTAGCCGCCATCCATGGTTTTTAAATCTGCCACAATGGGAATACCGGGAAAGGCTTCGCGTAATTTTCTTACACCATGCAGGCCTTCTGCAAGAATTAAAGGGGTGCCTGCTTCGAGCCAGTCTACCCCTGCCCGCATTGCCATAGCAGCGGTTTCAAGGGCCTCATCAATGTTTGTAAGATCTAGTGAAATCTGAACTATCGGTCTCATATTTAAATTTATATTTTATCGTAACTCACGCATTCTTTCAGTTCTTTCTCTGAGTATGCCATGTTGTATTGCTTCAGTACATCATCAGGCACACCGTTCCACTGGTTGGGTTTGTTTCCCACATATCCCACATCCTTCAATCCCATCTCGGTGGTGTAAAACCCCGTTACCGTAAAATTGCGTATCAGCGTAAAAAAATTGCTGCCCTGTCTATACTCCGGTTTCACTTTAGCAGGGTATGCAATCAGGTCTACCATTGCTATCTGCTGCTCCCTGGTACAATCAGTAAATGGTTTTTCGTATTGCTTCAGGCAGGCGATGTCCAGCCATCTTAACCCCCCACGCATAGGCGTTTGATTTTCCGGCCTGTCCTGCATCATAAAATCGATGAAATCAGGAACCTTTGCTTCGGTAGCGCTGCCGCTGATGTCATCCTTTGGAATAATAATGTCCGAAAGCAGGGCCACTGTTGCCAGTTCATGGGCAGTAAAGAATTTATTTTCTGCCAATTGTTTATTATACACCAGTTCTTCCTTCATCCTGTCGGCCTGGGCTGGCGCTGCGTCCGCAATTTTCACTTCGCCTGCTTTTTTATCCGGCGCTTCGCAGGCTTCAATTAATACACCTGTCGAAACGGTTCCTACAAAAAGCGCTTTTATGGATTTCCTTCTGTTCATATGAATACCTTAAGGTCTGGTGATTAAATGTTTTGTTTTTTTAATTCTTCAATTACATTTTCACTGGTCCTCATCGACAGGGCAAGTATTGTCCAGGTGATATTTTTATCTGCCTGCGACACAAACGGGCTGCCATCCACACAAAAAAGATTTTTACAATCGTGCGCCTGGCTCCATTTATTCAGGGCAGATTTTTTCGCATCGTTTCCCATCCTTACTGTGCCGGCTTCATGAATTACATTGCCGGGATTATTTAGTCCCCATAATGTTTTTTCATCATCATCGCCCCCACTGGTCACGATGCCACCCATGTTGTGAAACATTTCTTTAAAAGTTTCCTTCATGTGCTTTGCCTGTTTGATCTCGTATTCAGAATGCTTCACATTAAATTTCAGCACGGGGATGCCGAATTTATCCACCACATTATTATCAATTTCACAATAATTATCTGCTCTTGCAACCGCTTCTCCACGGCCGGCCATGCCGACATGCGCACCGTAAAAAAACCTTACGTCTTCTTTCAGAGACTTGCCGTACCCTCCGCCTTCCTTTTGAACGCCATGCACAGGGAATTTTCCATTGGCGTTGTGAATGTTCCAGTTAAATCCATACATCGGCATGGTCATGCCTCCACCGTATTCTATGTGGTAACCTCTCGGGAAGTCCAGTTTTTTGTTGTCAAGCCACCAGGGAGTATATACATGCGCACCGCCTACCCCGTCTTCATTATATCGTTTGCGGTCCACCAGTGATGGTACAAATGCGCTCATGCTGGCGCCTGTTGAATCATGCAGGTACTTACCTACAACATTACTGGCATTTGCAAGTCCATTCGGATGGCGGTTGGATTTTGAATTCAATAACAACCTGGCCGTTTCACAGGTGCTGGCGGCAAGTACCACTGTGCGTCCAAATACCTGGTATTCCTGCAGATCATTTTTGTCTACGTAGGAAACACCGGTTGCCAGGCCATCCCTGTTGGTCAGCACTTCTCGCGCCATGGCATTTGTGATGATGTCCACGTTGCCTGTTTCCAGCGCGGGTTTTACCAGCACGGAAGAAGAAGAAAAATCTGCATATACCTTGCAGCTGCGTCCGCACTGCTGGCAGTAGAAGCAGGATCCCCTTTCTTTATTAATAGGTTTGGTCAGGATTGATAACCGGGAAGGTATAACGGGTATGCCCAGGCCACTTCCTGCTTTTTTGATGAACATTTCATGAAGTCTGGGTCGGGGTGGTGGCAGAAATTGTCCGTCAGGATCGTTATATAGTCCTTCATTAGAGCCAAATACCCCTATCAGTTTATCCACCCTGTCATAATAGGGTTTCATGTCGTCATATCCTATCGGCCAGTCATCGCCCAGACCATCGAGACTTCTTCTTTTAAAATCATTCGGTCCGAAACGCAGCGATATTCTGCCCCAGTGGTTTGTTCTGCCGCCAACCATACGTGCGCGCCACCAGTCCCACTTAGTGCCTTCAGCTTTGGTATAGGGTTCTCCCTCTATGTCCCATCCCCACCAGGAACCATCAAAATCTCCGAAGGGCCTGTATTTGGTGCTGGCGCCGCGTCTCGGTGATTCCCAGGGGTATTTAAGCTGGGAAGAATTAACAGCAGGGTCAAACATAGGCCCCGCTTCGATAAGGCACACTTTAAGTCCTGCCTTGGACATGATGTAAGAAGCCATTCCACCACCCGCGCCTGAGCCCACGATTATGACATCATATTTCTTTGGTTGTTTTTTGATCTGAAAATCTCCCATAGAGCAAATTCTTTTAAACTTTAGCACGAACGCAGGTGCTAAATACTGGAGAATATAGTCGTCCGTCTGCACGAATATATTCTCCAGTATATTAATTATTTTACCACTATATCAAGGATATTTATCCTTATTTATATGTGGTTAACTTGTGCAATAGCAGATATAAGCAGAAGTAAATATAAATTAGTTTATTGAAAGAACAGTTAATGACAAACGCGAAAGATTTTACACCGGTTGGTTCTGAAAAGGAGACAGCGTTTTTAGAAGGTCCTCATTCGAGGTGGAAGGAGCTTAAGTTCCTTTTCCAGGTAGTGGGTGAATTTTTTTATGGCATGCGAAAGCTCCATTTTACCGGGCCCTGTATTACTGTATTCGGCTCGGCGAGATTTGAGGAAACGAATCCGTATTATATGTTATCAAGGAAGATGGGGCAGGAAATGGCCATGCTCGGTTTCACAATAATTACGGGAGGAGGGCCGGGCATTATGGAAGCTGCCAACCGCGGCGCCAAAGATGTTGGCGGGCACTCGATAGGTTGCAATATTATTTTGCCGAAGGAACAGCACCCTAATAAATACCTTGACAAATGGGTGGATTTCGATTATTTTTTTGTAAGAAAAACGCTGCTGAGCAAATACTCTTACGGATTCGTGGTGATGCCCGGAGGCTATGGAACGCTTGATGAATTTTTCGAGGCTCTGACCATGATACAAACAGGCAAGTTCCAGAAGTTTCCAATAGTGCTGATGGGAACGGATTATCATAAGGCGTTGTATGAGCACTTTCAGCGGCTGGTTTCAGAAAAAACAATCGATCAGGTGGATTTGCAGTTGTTTTTATTCACTGATTCGGTTGAAGAGGCCGTTGCGCATATAAAGAAATATGCAATAGAAGGTTTCGGCCTTAAGCAGAAAAAGAAAATGAAGCGGTGGTGGTTATTTGATGAGAAGGCATAATTACAGATTTGTATATATCCGCTATTCTCCTGTTCATCAGTTCAATAGTAAATCCATCTTTGATAGTTTGCCTTGCCGCTATGCCGATTTCAGTGCGCATGGTTTTATTGCTGATTAATATCTTTAGTGCGGCTTCAAGTCCTTCATTGTCCCGTTCTTTTACCAGTATTCCATTAACGCCATTTGTAATAGCCTGCGGAATTCCTGCATGAAAAGTAGAGACCACAGGCAATCGCATGCTCATTGCTTCAAGGATGGCATTTGGTAAGCCTTCCATGTCGCCTGTCTCGCTTGTTCTGCTGTTTAATACAAATATATCTGTCTGCGACATCCAGGTCTTCACTACATCCTGGGTTTGTGCGCCCAGGAACTGAATATTCCGGCAACCCGCCATTTCAACTATTTCTTTGCATACCGTTAATTCAGCTCCATCGCCGATGATCACCAGACGGAGATTATAGTCCTTTTTAATCAGGTTAATGCAAACCCTGATCAGATCAGGCACACCTTTCTTGGCAACTAATCTTCCGGAATGAAGTATAGTGATGTATCCAGCATTCAATGCAGGTGTTTTATTTGTAAATTCAGCAGGGTTCACTCCATATGGAATCATGTGGGTCTTATTCTGCCACGCAGAAAGACCCAGTGTGCTGATCATGTGCGGGCTCACAACAATAACCGCACTGGCATAATGAAGCATTTCCCGGATCTTATTTCTGTATGCTTCATTCTTTAACATTTTAGGAGATGCATCAAGGCCGTGAAACGAAATGATGAGGGGTATGTCCAGCGCTTTTGCTAAAGGATAAACCATCGCCGCATTGAATCCGAAATGTGCGTGTATTGCGTCCGGTTTTAATTGGTTCAGAATCCTTTTTACTTTGAAATAATTAAATATGCTAAAGCCTGATCTGGATTTAATGCGGTCGGGCAACACGAAGGATAATACTTTATCCACAATATTGACCGATTTTTTTAGACGGATTTTTTTATTGATCGTAGGAAAATGTTCTTCGTTTGCGAATGAGAAACTGAGCAATGGGGCTTCAATATTCTTCGTCAACCCGGTTATTTGCCTGTAAATAAAGGTTTCACTAAGGTGAAAAAAACTATGATTGAATATTACTATCCGCATTTTTAATGAAATAATTATTCAGAATTGTAGCGAGTTTACCAATCTCAAATCTTGAGTTCCATAACATAGATAGAAAAAATAGTACCAGCAGGATAACCCTGGCCAGTTCATTGTTATAATAGCAGGTTAACCATATTCCTACAGAAAATAAAATCTTAGGTCCCCAAAACAGCAGCATTGTTTTAAGGGGAAATTTAAGGGTGTTTACGTATACATAAAATAAGTTAAGAGGAAGAACAAGCACAATAAAAGCAAGTGAATAAAATTGTGCAATGCCCAGCATGGAAATAAAGGCTCCGTATACTATGCCTGAAAGAATTGCTACTGCACTCAGCCATCCGCTGATGCGGAGTACCTCTTCTCTTTTCACCAAAACAAGCATGTTGCCTACTGTTGAAAGCAATGACTGGCTCAATAATAATAGACCAAAGTAAGGCAACAATTGTGCCACTCCCATCCATGACGGTCCCCATAATATATGGACCAGCGGGCCGGAGAAAAGTAAGAGAACAGCCGCAACGGGGAAGGAAATAAAACCAATTAATCTCATGATGAATAAATATTCTTTCCTGATTGCTTCCTCTGAATATTTCAGTTTATTTAAACTTGGATACAACACCGCTCCGATGAGGCCGGTGATCAGCGATAAAGGAAATGTCAGCAGGTTGTAGGCCCTGTTATAGATCCCCAGATCGGCTGTGCCATACATTCTTCCTACCAGCAGGTTGTCGGCGTTACGTGACCAGTAATTAACGATATTAAACCCCATCAGATTGCCGATAGTTTTCCTGGTATGGCTGAAAGAAACCCTTACATGTGCCCTTGAATAGATATGGAACCCGAATTTTATTCTTCTTTCCTGGAACGCCAATGTAACCAGCCCGGACAATGTCTGGGGAATGACCAATGACCAAAATCCGGCGCCTATATAAGCAAGTACAACTGTAAAGCATACCGTAATGATAGTAGTCATTAGATTTACATAGCCCGTAAATTTAAAATTCATGTCTTTTGTAATCAACGCACCACGAACCAGTGTCATGCTTCTGAAAATAAAACTCAGGGACATGATCACCATGGGTAATGTTAAACCCGGCGTTTTGAAAAAAAGTGAAATGGGATAAGCCAGCAGGCAGGTGGCCGCGCACAGTAACGATCCTATAAACAATGCAAGCGTGTCGACGGATTTGTGATAAGTGTATAAAAAATCACTCCTGATGATGGCGAGTGACATTCCGCTGTCGGAGAAGATGTTTAAGAACCCGGTAAATATGGTGATGATGGCCACAAACCCATAGCTTTCCGGTGTTAATAACCGGGAAAGAAGTATGGTAGACAGAAAGGCTATTGCCTGAGACAAGTAGTTAAACCCACCGCTGATCAGTATGTTCTTTATAAACGTTTTCTTAAAACTCATTCTTCATTTTGGGCACTGCCCTTTAATCCCTTAAAATAATCAGGGTAAATATTTCTTTTTGTTTTTTATAGTCCTGTTTATATAGCTAAGCAACTGGGCAAAACTGATTTTTGCCTTGACGGGATGGTACAGTGTGTTTTTTTTTATTCCGGTAAATAAAATTACAGGCTTCCACCTCATAGTACGCAAGGTGCAAAAGGAAAGCCATGGTGTCAGATGGTTATCTTCGTTGCTGAGATCTGCGATCGTAAAACCTTGTTTGTTTAACAGGGTGGGCAGAAGCACCTCATGATGACCGCTGTAGCCCGTTCTCAGGCAATGATCTATGTATTCAAGTGCGGACTTTGATGTCCTGTATATTGGATTGAATGAATGGAGTAACCCGTTTTCATCTATTTTATCACCTGAATTTTTGAGAGTGTTCCACCAGTACCAGCCCGGAATATCATCGTGGTTCCTGATATGACTGCTGATAAAATCATATGGAAGATCCGGGGATACCACAGAAAAAAAATCTTTCCAATCGCCACTGAATGTCACATCATCTTCAATGCACCAGTAATAATCATATTCGGGATGATGAAGAAAAAAATCCAATACAGGGAAATGATTACTGCCCGGAACAAGTTGATTCTGAATTGGTTTATAATTCAGGTTTGTCAGAATATCGTTCGTAAATACTTCAACAGTTAATCCTTTTACTTGTGGAACAGGCTGACCATTCTCGGAGTGGTACAATAAAACCACGTCGCCTGATCCTGCAGTTGCTTTTTGCAACCGGCGGCAGAGTTTCAAAACATGACTGGAAATATTGTTTGTGACTACTAAAAATGCCTGGCGGTCAGCGTTTCTAGTCATAATACGGTTTTGACTGACCGAACCTGTCAGAAATCAAATTATTAGAGACTAAAACTTTTTCCTGAGAATCACTTTTGATAATTGTGTTCCTGCAACTTCCTCCCGATCCTGTCTCAAACTTTCTTGCGAACAAAAAAGGGCTGTTCAGCAATGACAAACAGGTGGCTTCATCTACAAAATCAGGGGAGAAGGATCGTTTGTTTGGCCAGTGCGCATAGATGAGTTTGGTACTGAAAGGCAGGCGGTAACAGTCAAAATGATTCTGGACAAAGCTTTCATCCGGAATTGCGGTAAACCTGAATTTCGAAAATTTGCCATAATCGATAAGGTGCTGCACATGGCGAAGGGCCAGGATGGTCCATTGGCTGCCAGTTCTTTCAAATCCTTTTGTGCTGCGGTTAATATTCAGTTTTTTCTGCAGCCACCTGATTATTTTAAATGGATTTGTTAATTTTTTTATTCTTTTGACGTTTGTCCTTAAATCTTCTTTGTACCAGAGGAGCCTGCGCCTGTCTAATCCTGCTTCATCGGACGGAATATTTTCCATAAAGGAAGTGCCTGCATTGGCGCTTAAATAACTGTAGATATACTCATTGGATTTTACAGGCAACGAATCCGCGCTCAAAAGAATGACGTGCGTGTAGGGTATTTTTGTAGAAAGTATCTTTTTGTATAAGAAAAGAGTCGATTGTACAATGTCATAACTGCCCCAATGAACTTTATACTCTTTCCAGACATTTTTGCTGGCAATAAGTGTAGGGTCTATATCACATTTTTTATCGACGTGAATATATAAATCAAAATCTTTCTCGAGTTTTTTTATTAATGAGTTGATTTGAAATATATCATTATGAACTAACAAAGCGATTGCCTGTCTGGGTTGCCTAACCATTTATACTTCTTTATCGGGTGAGAACTGCTTCTAATCTGATCTAATGAATTGATTTTTAATATCTTAAATACTTCATAAACTAATGTTTTACATTAATGATGAGTAATCAGTTTACAGTTAGCAACCACCGGTTGATTTAACATATTGTAAATTACACATGCCCAATAGCTATATGTATTGAAGCTCAATCAAATATACACTAAAATCTAATAAATATCATGTCAGGCAATCACTTATTTACTTATGTTAAAAGTTTTATTTAACTAAAATTCTTTAATAATAAAGGAATAGCCATTTGGATAGATGTTGAAGGGGAAAATGAAAATCCTGCGATCTGGAAAGAAGCCATTAGTAAAAAAATTCAGGGTATGCAGACGGATCACTCTGAAGAGATGATTAATTATCTTAAAGAACAGGGTCTTCGTGAGTAAATTAATCAGATTTGTATTATAGCAACAATTTATATATCGCGTTACAGATTGTAAATGATAAAAAGCCGCCATAAACCGGCGTTAAATTTACCCAATGCATGGGCAAGATTTACCCACGCATTTAGAAAATATCGTAATATTTCATTAAGTATCAAAAATTTAACAACTTCCATTACAGAGGCTTTAAAAGACATCGCAATCACTTAATAAAAATAGCATTCCAGATAAATATTAATTATTATCTGAAAATTGGGGATCAGCACATACAATAAGAATTATGTTGTAGCATGGCATCTACAGGTGTAGATAAAGTTGCAGTATGTCTTGGCAAGTATCGCTTAGTTATGGAACAACCATTCCTGCCTCCTAATCCTCTCCATTTTTGGGGCACATAGCCAGCACGTTAGGACCAGTTCCTTTACGCCACGGTCCGGCCACCAAAAAGAAGTAAGTTGCCGTTGCCTGGCTCCAGGCTTGAAACCCGGTGCTCATTAGTAATTGCTGATAAAGATTGCAGCCGTATTCAGTCGGGATTAATTAATACGAATTGTCACGGATGGCGGGATATAAAGTTCACGCAGCCTATATAGAAGATGTCATTATAATTTAATTCTTGAAATTAATAAAAGAATCGTTCACTGATAATTTTGCCGTCTTTTGTTTCATACTGGCACATTTCAATCATATTCATGCGTCCCATTCCTTTCATGGTTGCATCCATGCCCATTTCCATAAAAATGTAAGGCCCAAAAACTTTTGGCTCGTTGGAATAACCCCCATGCATTTCTTCAATCATACTTTGAAATTTTTTTCCTTTTTCCCTGATGGCATCTAAACCTGTTATTGTTTCAAGTGCTCCCTGCATATTTGTTTCTGTGCTGGTTGCCTTGTCTGCATACAATTCGGTGTGTGCAGTTTCAGAATTATGTTGCGTACAAAGTTCATACAAGCGGTTCGCAATCTCTTGTGTAGTCATAATTGTATTTTTTTTAGAGAATAAAAATACAAGTTTTTCTATATACACTACAAAAATATGATTGCCTGGCTGCCTTTTCGCGGCCTATCAGCAAACAAATTGAAGCAGGTTGTTATCACTAATTATTCCGGGTCTTTTAAGCGTTGCATAGCACATGAATCTGATTTATTTCTATCAACATTCTGATTTATCAGACATCATATTCTTACGATTTCTTTATCTAATTATTACCAATCGATCACCGGCGCTTTTTGTACGCGGACTGCACCAGATTTGTGCCATGATCACTTCCCATCCAGCTATGCGAGGCCACCTCATATTCCTATTCCTATTGGTTACCTGCTGCCGTGGGTTTGGCCAGCTGGCGATGGTAAAAGGAAAAGTGGAAGCCCGCCCTGGTAAAGAGAAACTCGCAGGCGCTATGGTTTCCTGCAGCAATGCCGCCCATCATTACGCGATGTCTTCCGAGGCAGATGGGGAGTTCAAATTTAAAAATATTCCCTATGGAACATATGATCTGGTGATCGATTTTGTAGGTTACCGGCCAGATACGCTTCACTTGCAGGTGGCCAGCCCCAAGCCCGGGGAGCTTAAAATATTCCTGGTGCGCAATGAATCATCCCTGGCGGATGTTAATGTATTCGGGAAAATCACCCAGCAGGAAGAGGCCGGAGCCAGGCAAAAGGAACAGCGCAACAATAATATCGTCAACGTGATCTCTGCCCGCGCCATGGAGCATTCTCCTGATATCAATGCGGCTAACGTGCTGCAGCGCATGAGCGGCCTGACAATCCAGCGCAATGGCGGTGGAGATGAGGCCTATGCGGTGATCCGTGGCCTGGATCCCAGATACAGCAATACGCTGATCAACGGCGTGAAAATCTCCAGCCCAGATGAAAAATCGCGCTTTGTGCCTTTAAGCATTGTTCCTTCAGACCTGTTGGGCAGCATCGAGGTGCACAAATCCCTTACACCCGACATGGAAGGAGATGCCATCGGCGGGACGGTGAACATGGTGATGAAGGATGCGCCGGAAAACAAGCTGTTCAAAGTGGTGGGTTCATTGGGATATAGCGCACTATTTTTCAATCGAAAATTTGATAACTTTTCCAGGACTGATATCAGGAGAAAAAGCCTATTCGAGCAAAACGGTGCTTCGTGCACCGCCCGGCCACAAGACTTCAGCCGCTCAAATCTTGATTTTAAACCCATCCAACCCTTGCCGACTGCTATTGTTGCGCTGACAGCTGGCAAGCGTTTCTGGCACCGGAAATTAGGTATTCTTTTCAGTGAAACGTTCCAGAATCAGTATTATGGCAGCAGCTCGGTATTTAACCAGGCCGCTGTCAATATTCACACGGCCGCGCCGACTTATTCGGATTATGCCGCAAGGGAATTTTCTACCCAGCAACTCAATACCGGTGCCGTCATGCACCTGGATTACCGGATCAGCGACAAGAATGTATTGACCTTTACCAATGTCGTGTTATATAGTTTTCTGGCCCAGGCGCGCACGATGGTTGACACGGCTATATTAGGGGGCAATGGGGGAAGAACCGTGCCGGGAACTGGTCCCGTTAGCACCGATTATTATTCTGTTACCAGCCGGCAGCTGGTAGAAAATGCGAAGCTGGAGGGCCGGCATCTGTTGTCCCAACATTTCTTGCTGGACTGGTCAGGCGTCTTTTCAGATGCATTCAAAAGAAGCCCGGACTTCGCCGGCATCGCAGTGAATAAAAAGATCGATACGCTGCATACCACCCCTGATGGGCACGGCCCGTACAGTTTTGTTTCCACTCCCGATTATTTCGACAATATCTCCAGAACCTGGCAGCACAATGCGGACAAGGACCTGCAGGGAATGGCCAACCTGTCTTATCGCAAAGCGCTGAGTGGACACATTTCATTGGAATTGAAGGGAGGTGGCCTCTACAGGCACAAGACCCGCTTCAATATCCAGGATGCCTATGAACTTCAGCCAACGACGAGTTCCAGCGGCGTAAAGCAGGTATATACTGGCATCCGGGATGCACAGTGGACAGTCTACAACAGCCATGGCACTTATGATTACGATAAAAATAATTATAAGCTATTTGAAGACATTACCGCCATATACGGACAGCTGAAGCTGGTATTTCCGGTTATTGAATTGATCGGAGGGGCCAGACAGGAACATACCCGTCAGGGGTATACGCTGAATACGTTTTATCCTACCGGCATCAATGGCATTACCAAAGAATACACCGACCTATTGCCGAGCGCCATGATCAAAGTGAAAGCTAACGAACAAACCAACATCCGCCTGTCTTATTTCAAATCTATTGCCCGTCCAAATTATTATGACCTCGTTCCCGCCAACATTCAAAGCATCAGTAGCGCCACCGTCACAACGGGTAATCCGCAATTGCGTCATTCAGTGGCGGATAATTATGACCTGCGCTACGAATGGTACCCGGGACAGGAACAGCAATGGTTCGCGGGTGTGTTTTACAAACGCATAAAGGACCCGATCGAATCAGCTTATGTCAATGGCACCACTTACCAGCCGCAGAATTTCGGAACGGCAACTGTTTATGGCGCAGAACTTCAGTTCACTCAGTATTTCGGACGGGTTGGCTTTACGGGCAATTACACTTATCTGAATTCTTCTATCCGCTCCGTCAAATCCTTCATCGATCTTAGCCAGAACATCGCCAAGGACAGCCTGCAGAAAAGAACGCTGCAGGGGCAGACCAATCATACCCTGAACCTTTCGCTCGTGTACAGGAACGATCGTAGCAAATGGTTCGTTCAGCTGGCCTATCAATACATCGGGCAAACGCTGGCCCTGGTCTATCCTCTTTACGGATATGATTATTACCGGCAACCCCAATCGCTTCTGGCGCTTTCTGCGGAAACACCGTTGCGCAACAAGCGCTTCATTCTTTTCGGAAAATTCAACAACCTGCTCAATTCGCATACCCGGCAAAAAATCAACCAGTTGCTGGTCGTAGATGAAATCACCCAATTTAATTTCAGCATCGGACTTCGGTTCGCCCAATAGGCCACATTACAAATTATTAAATCAACAAACATGAAACGCAACACATTTGTTCTTTTTGCCGCCACACTGGTGAGCATGGCCTCCTGTTCCAAGAAGGACACCACAACGGTCTTGACCCCAACGGTCCCCGTATCCAACCCGATCACTCCTGGTAATATATCCGGTTTTGTGAAAGGAACTTTTACTACCGGCAACACTTACACGATCACTGGCGACCTGACAGTAAAGTCCGGAGATACACTGGCTTCGCAGGAAGGAGTTACCATCATAGTCAGGAACAATGCCCAGATCTTTGTTCAGGGTGTACTCAATATCGCCGGCACCAAAGAAAAGCCTGTCTCTTTTAACTCCGATACCAACACACCCGGAAGCTGGGGTGGATTTCAGTGTGATAGCCTCGTGGCCTCTGTTACTTTAAAATGGACCAGTATCCAGAACACGGGCGGGCCAGATCCTTCGGGTGCTGCCCGCAAGTCCGTTTATGTCCATTCGGTCGTTCCCTGCAATGTGGACATCGAGGATTGCTGGTTCACCAATGGTCAGGATGACCTGATCAGGATTCAAAATGGCGCGCACATAACCCTCTTGAGAAACACCATTACCAGTTCGGGAAGTACTGATGGGGAAGCCATCAACCTAAAGACCGGCGTTACCGGAGACGTTGCCTATAATGTTATTTACAGCCAGGCAGGTACAGGGATAAAGCTGGAAACAAATGCCCTCAAACCGGTGCCCCAAACCAACGTAAATGTATATAACAATACACTCGTCTCCAACGGCTGGAGAAGGGGCCAGGCAGAACCGGGCCGGGGTATCTCTGTTGGTGTGAATGCGCGTGGCAATATTTATAACAATATCCTGGTGGACAATTATCAGGGCCTGGAAATTTTCACGGATGCGGACACTGCAGTTGCCGACACCCGATATGGCAATAACCTGTTTTACGCCACACAGGATACGTATACGGATACCACCCAGGGTGCCAGCCTGGCCATTTCCATCCGGCAGAACTTTTACCCCGGCGACGGAGTGGGCAAACCGCAATCCACCGACCTGATTTCTACGGCCATTGGCAATCAGGATCCGCTGTTCAAATCCTTCGATGGGAAAGTGGCTGCACCTAACGGCTATGCTTCTACCAATGATTATCACCTCAACACCGGCTCACCTGCCAATGGAAAAGGTAACAGCGCATACAACAATGATATTGGTGCCTACACCAGCGACAGTAAAGGTAACCAACATTAATATTTACAAAAAACAACAACATGATGAAAAAGTTCCTGATCAGCTTACTGGTGGCAACCTGCGGTATGGCCGCTCCCCATATACTGATAGCGCAAACACCTGCCCCCGCTTATAACCAGTATACCAGGATGGCCGTACCAGGAAACGGAGGATATGATTACCTGTCTTTAGACACCGTTAACCGCAGGTTGTACATTTCTCACGGCACCTCCGTTAACGTGTTGGACTTGACCACCGGTCAGCTGGCTGGCTCGGTCGACAAGCTGCAGGGCGTGCACGGGATTGCCATCGCCAATGATCTGAACAAGGGATTTATCAGCGATGGTAAAGGTAATGCGGTCGTAGTATTCGACCTGGGGACCTTAAAAGTGCTGCAGACCATTCTGATTACCGGCAAGGATCCTGATGCGATCCTGTATGACCTGTTTACCCACCAGGTTTTTGCCTTTAATGCCGACAGCCAGGATGCCTCAGTAATTGACGGCCAAACCATGAAACAAACCTCTACGATCGCTTTAGGAGGAACACCTGAATTTGCCGTTTCCGACGGACAAGGAAAACTCTATAATAACCTGGAGGATAAAAGCATGCTGAATGTCATAGATTGTAAAACGCTCAAAGTGACGAACACCTATCCGTTGGCTCCCTGTGGGGCTCCAACCGGCCTGGCATTGGACAAGACCCATCAACGTCTGTTTACCGTTTGCCGCCAGAATAAAGGTATGACCGTACTTGACCTAATGGGAAAAGTGGTCACCACCGTTCCTATCGGCAGCGGTGCGGATGCATTGGTATATGACGGAAGTACGGGTATGATATATTGTTCAAACGGCGATGGCACCGCCACGATCATTCATCAGGATACCCCTGATCATTATACAGTTGTTCAGACGCTGAGCACACAGTGGAAAGCCAAGACCCTGGCATTAGATCCAGTGACCAAAACACTTTATTTCAGTGCCTTTGACCTGGAAGGCGGCAATAAAAACCGGGTTGCCGGCTCTTTCCATTTACTTATCTTCAAACCAAAAACATGAGATGGATCACAAGGTCCCTGGCATTGTTTGCCATAGTGTGGTCTATAACCGGTTCAGCGCAGGACAAGTCTGTAAAAAAAGACATGGGGAATGATGGAGAGGATCCGGCGGCGGTGTCTCCAACACTCATTCGCGGTCCCTATTTGCAGCAGGCCTCCGGCAACAGTATTCTTATCCGCTGGCGGACGGATGCTTTGAGCAGGAGCCGTGTTCGTTTTGGAACGGTGGCGAGCCCGCTTGACCAGGTCGCCGATGACTCTGCGCTGGTCACCGAGCACAAAGTTCTGCTGCGCGCTTTACAACCTATGACCCGTTATTATTATGCTGTGGGTTCCATCCGTGAAACGCTCCAGGGAGATTCGGCCAATTATTTTTATACGCTCCCGGCAGTTTCTGCGGATCAGAAAACCTTGCGAATTGCGGCATTTGGCGACTGCGGGAACAATTCCATTAACCAGCGACAGGTACGCGATCACCTGCTGGATTATCTCGGTGAACAGCACCTCCATGCCTGGCTGCTGCTGGGGGACAATACTTATCCCGACGGCACCGACGCGGAGTTTCAGACCAATTTTTTCAACATTTACAAGGATAAACTCTTGAAACAGGTTCCGCTGTTTCCCTGTCCCGGCAACCATGATTATCACGATGTGGATTATTCTGCAGCGGTGGCCCAGCAGACCCATACCATTGCCTATTACCAAAACTTCAGCACGCCTGAAGACGGGCAGTCCGGCGGGGTGCCCTCACACACTGGTTCCTATTATTCTTACGACATCGGCAACATTCACTTCCTGTCGCTGGATTCCTATGGCAAGGAAGACAATACCCGATTATCCGATACCTCCGGTCCCCAGGCCAGGTGGGTCAAAGCCGACCTGCAGAAAGCGGCTTCGGCCGAATGGATCGTGGCTTACTGGCACCATCCGCCTTACACCATGGGCTCGCACAGCTCGGATAAGGAAAAAGAGCTGGTGGATATCCGGGAGCAGTTCCTGCCTTTGCTCGAACAATATGGGGTTGACCTCGTGCTTTGCGGGCACAGTCATGATTATGAGCGCTCAAATTTGATGAATGGATTTTATGGTCCTGAAATGTACTTTGACAGCAGCCACTACACACATGGCAGAATTTCTGCTGCTCCTACGGTTTTCAGGAAAAAATCCCTGCGCGAAAAAGGAACAGTGTACGTAGTGAGTGGTTCAGCCGGCAAGCTGGGCGGCACGCAACCTTCCTTTCCGCATGCTGCTATGGCTTTTTCTGATGCGGATCACGGAGGTGTTTCCCTGATTGAGGTCACCGGCCATCGACTGGAATTTAAATGGGTCTGTGCAGATGGACTGATCAGGGACAGATTCTCTATAATCAAACCTTGAGACTAACTTTAATATAAGATGGCTGGCTTGAAGTATCTGTTCACTCTGGGATCGCTGTTCGCGCCACTGCTGCTTTTGTTGCACTGGCAGGAAAACGGACTACGTGTCGCTTCACAGGAGCAGACAGTCGCCTACTTCAAAGCGTCCTGCCTGGACTTTGCGGCATCAGCAGATACCCTCGCACTGGCTATTGAAAAGATGCATAAAAACACTCGGCAGAGCGATTCCGCAGCAGTGGAATGCGCGAGATCAGCGCTTCGCCAATGTCGTCTGCGCTACAAACGGCTTTCGTTCCTGCTGGACTATTTTTTTCCGCAATCGGCCTGGTCTCTTAATTCGCCTGCGCGCGTGGAAGTGGAGGAACCGGAACTGGAGTTTGAGCCCCCGCATGGATTGCAACAGGCGGAGGCCTTATTGTATTGTCATGATCCGGTAGGTAAAAAAGGGGCGCTCCTGGAGCAGTCAACCTTAATCCGGGAAACAGCACACGGCCTGGCTGACCTGGTATACAAATTTATTCCTGCCGATGCGCAGGTGATGGAAAGTCTTCACCTTGAGCTGTTGCGGGTGATGACCCTGTACATAGAAGGATACGATGCTCCTTTGCTCCGTTCGGGTATCACGGAGGCGCGGGAATCATTGATGGCTATGGAGCAAACTTTGTCCTTTTATATCGTTGCCGGAGATACAGCAACAGCAGTACTGCTGTCATCCTTAAGCGCTGCAACAGAATATCTGTCGCACCAGGTATCCTTCGCGGAATTTGACCGGATGAATTTTTTATTACGGTATGCTGCACCTCTTGAAAAAGAACTCGAAGCTTTTATTGGTCGCAGTGGCTTACAATTACGCTCGCTTTCTTCACTGGATCAGACGCATGGACTTTTCGAAGGGGAAATTATTAATCCTTATGTCAATGAGCCGGCCTCACTGATTGATCTGGGGCGGCAATTATTCAGTGATCCTGTTCTTTCTGGAAATGGCCGGCGCTCCTGCGCCACCTGCCACCAGCCAGGGAAATATTTTACCGATGGAATGAAACGCCATGCAGCAATAGACGGGTCACGGCGGCTGACAAGGAACACACCTACGCTGTTGTACAGTGCATACCAGTCCGCCCAATCCTGGGATGGCCGTGCAAAGACACTGGAAGAACAAATACGGAATGTGATGGTCAGTCCTTTGGAAATGCATGGTGATACGAATATCATCTTGCAGCAGCTCAACCGCAGGAATGTATATCAGGCTGCGTTTAACCATGCTTTTCTTAGTAAAAAAAATATAATCTCCCTGGACCAGGTTACCAGGGCCCTTGCCGCATATGTGGGCACATTGTCTGTGGGATCTTCCTTTTTCGACCGGTATTTCGGAGGAGATTCTATTGCGTTGTCGCGTGATCAGTTGTTAGGCGCTAATCTTTTCCTGGGTAAGGCGCAGTGCGGCACCTGTCACTTCTTACCCTTTTTTAATGGATCAACTCCGCCACTGTTCAATAAAAGTGAATATGAGGTGCTTGGGGTTCCGCAAGATGATCATCGTAACAATTTCCTCCATGATAGGGATAATGGGCGGTTTAATATATTCCCGGTTACCTTTTACAGGGGCGCCTTTAAAACGCCTACCCTGCGCAATGTTTCTCAGACAGCGCCCTACATGCATCACGGAGGATTTTCCAACCTGACCAGCGTAATGGCATTTTATAATAAAGGCGGGGGGCGGGGGCTCGGTTTGCACGTCCCTGATCAGACACTGGATCAGAGGCCGCTTGGTCTCACGGAAGCGGAAACAAGAGCCATCATTGCTTTTTTGAACGTCCTAACGGATAGAGCAGGTACGATGACTGTTAAATGAGATTCGGTATTCAGCAGTAATGGGAGTGGCAGTTGCAAGGTACATTGCATTTATCCATACGAAACTTACAAGTGATTAAACAACATAACATAATGCAACGGTCTTCAAAATATTGTTGTCAAACCTAAAAAATGCAATGCGACAAAAACTGTTTCGAATGCTTCTCATAAGTATTACTGCAATCGTAATGTTATTTCTTTCCTGCAAAAAGGGAGAAACTTATATAGGCAATGCAAAAATTATTGGGCTCGATGTAAAAATGTGCGCCTGCTGCGGCGGCACAAAAATTGTAATTGACAATGTTACAAATCCAAATGGTAATTCATATTTTTTAATCGGGCAATTACCAGCAAATTTTAATTTGGGTACCAATCCAAAATTTCCAATAGCTGTAAAAATTGATTTTAAAATTGATTCTACGCGGTGTTTTGGCAATTATGTGGATATTACAAGAATTGAAAGAAGATAATTTATTTGTAATCAGAACAGCCGTTTTTATTTTTAGCAATTCCTTTTAGCCAAGACTTTTACAATCTTAAAGGCAAAACCACAAAAAGTAGATAATTATGCCGTTCCCTTTGGGTCGAGGTTTACGCCTCCGGCAAATAAACCGGTTGAACTTTACCGGATAAGAATATTGAAAATGGAGATTGGCTCGTACCTCACCAAACACAATTCCGGATACGAAGTGTAAAATTTGCTGAAACTTAGGTTATGTAAGATAGACTCGTAATTGTTGAAATAACATAAGATCGCCAGCAGGAACTGGAATCAGCACCATTTCGAGTACCTTCATCCCAATTTTAAGGCCTAAAGTTTTAACGAGGATGAATCTTAAAGGAATAGGTAAAAAAATAATAAAAAGAGATTTCAGCTGCTTGCCTGGCTTTGGTAATGGCAACAGGAATGTACATCTCACAGAGGTGGCTAAAATGCTTGGTGCCGAACCTGCCCATACTGCATTACAAGCATTTAAGTTTTTACCTACCCCTACGCAAACAAAAGTTTTCCCTTATTTGGATTATCTTCTGCAAAGGAAAATCATAAAGAACATATCTAAAGCAAGAGTTTTTACAGTAATGTTGGCTATTCTTTTACCAGCGATTAAACAGCAATTAAAAAAATGACCAACAAAAAAAAATTAAATAAGTTTTTCCGGTTTTGGAAATTACTCGGCCCGGGTCTTGTAACAGGTGCAAGCGATGATGACCCATCAGGCATTGCAACATATTCACAAGCAGGCGCTCAGTATGGGCTGTCAACATTGTGGACGGCACTTATCACATTTCCGTTAATGGCTGCCATACAGGAAATGTGTGCAAGAATTGGTATGGTTACCTCTCAGGGTTTAACTGGAACACTTAAAACACATTATTCAAAACTTATATTATACTTAATGGTTTTGTTTAGTTTTCCTGCCATTGTTATGAACATTGGGGCCGATATTGCAGGTATGGGAGCTGTAGGTAATCTTTTGTTCCCGCAGATACATGCAATTTTCTTTAGTGTTAGTTTTACGATTATTCTTTTAGTGATTATAGTTTTTTTGCCGTATCAAAAAATTGCCTCAGTACTAAAATATCTCTGTATTGTTCTGCTGGTATATTTTATAGTTCCCTTTTTGTACAAACAGGATTGGATGGCGGTTTTAAAAGGGACTTTCATACCAACGATAAAATTTGACAAGAACTTCATTGCCATTCTTGTAGGTATTCTCGGTACAACTATTTCGCCTTATCTCTTTTTTTGGCAGGCGACAATGGAAGTGGAGGAGAGAAAGAAAAGCAAAAAACTATTGATACTTAATAAAAGAATAATGAGGGAAATGAAAGCAGATGTTGACTTTGGAATGTTGTTTTCTAACCTTGTTATGTTTTTTATTATACTCACAACAGGTACAGTTTTATTTAATGGTGGTATTCATCAGATTGACACTGTAGAACAGGCAGCCCGGGCTTTAAAACCATTGGCAGGAAATTTTGCTTACGTTCTTTTTGCAGTTGGCGTGATTGGAACAGGGTTTTTGGCCATTCCTGTTTTAAGCGGTTCTCTTTCTTACATCATCACAGAAACATTTGGTTGGCAACAAGGGCTTGACAAAAAATTTTATGAGGCAAAAGCATTTTATATTGTTATAGCTATTTCATTAATATCGGGTCTTTTAATGAATGAAATTGGTATTTCACCAGTTAAGGCACTTATTTATTCCGCTATTCTTTACGGTCTTACAGCACCCGTTTTAATTGCAATTATTATGCATATTGCCAACAACAAAAAAGTGATGGGAGAATATACCAATGGAAGACTTTCAAACATTTTTGGTTTTGCAACATTGCTATTGATGACCACTGCTGCCGTGGCTATGATTTATTTGCAGCTTGCTGGCTAATGAGTTGTCACTGCCAATATTTATCTACGATTCTTACAGGCTGAGTTATTAATTTTACGAATGAAATTATTATTTTAAAAGTGCGGTAGTGTATTAGAAAAGAATAATAAAAACTTATTTATCAAATATGTTCCAAATATTATTGATTGAAGATGAACAGCGTATTGCCGAACTTATTAAAAGAGGTTTGGAAGAACAAGGCTTTGTTGTAATGGTGGCTTATGATGGCGAAACTGGTAAAAAATTAGCTATTAGCAATAACTATGATATTATCATTACAGATATAGTATTGCCTAAAGTAAATGGCATAGATATTTGTAAAGAAATCCGGTTACAAAAGCCAGGTATTCCAATAATTATGCTCACAGCATTAGGAACTACCAACGATAAAGTTGAAGGATTTGATGCTGGTGCAGATGATTATTTAGTAAAACCTTTTGATTTAAGAGAATTGCATGTCCGCATTCGCGCTTTACTAAAACGCAGTCATAATAATGCAAATGTGCAGGGATTTATTTTAAAATATGCTGACCTTGAATTGAATCTGCATACCAAGGTTGTAAAACGTCGCAATATTGAAATCTCTTTAACACCAAAAGAGTTAAAGTTGTTGGAATACATGTTGCAAAATACAGAAAGAGTGTTGAGCCGTACAGAAATCGCTGAAAAAGTTTGGGAAACAACTTTTGATACCGGTACTAACTTTATTGATGTATATATTAACTACCTACGAAAGAAAATTGACAGAGACTTTGATGTAAAACTCATTCATACTAAACCCGGGCTTGGATTTATTTTTAAACAGGATTAGCTATGCAAATAAAAACGAGGCTTACCCTTTTATTTACTTCACTTATTGCGGCGTTGTTATTGGCATTTGCATTAACCGTTTATTTCACTTCATCAGCAACAAGGGAAGAAGAGTATTTTAAACGGTTAAAACAACAAGGCGCCACAAAAGCTAATCTGCTGTTTGATACAAAAATTGCCCCGGGTATCTTGCAGATAATTTATAAGAAGGCTCCTAATGCTTTATACCAAGAGGAAGTTGCTGTTTATGATACTTCTTTTAACTTGCTTTATCATGATGCTGTAGATATTGACAAAGTGAAGGAAACACGGGGAATGACAGACAGTATTATTGCATCAAAACAAATGCAATTTTACATTAATGATATGCAGGTGGTGGGTTTTATATATGAGCATGATAATAAGCAGTATATAATTACCTCTGCTTCAATAGATGGATACGGGCTTGCTAAATTGGCTAATCTTCGTAATACGCTGCTGATGGCATTTCTTATTTCTGTAGTCGTTATTTTCTTTGTAGGGCGGTTCTTTGCCAAGGGAATATGCGGCTTAATGCTGTTCATCAGGTCAATATACCGGAGTGCCGTGCCCTGGTTGCCAGGTAATGGGCTGCTCCTGGTGATGCAACTCAAACCAGTGCCCAACAGATCGACCAGATTAATTTTGGCGAGATTATCGATCTGGGGAAATAATCGATTCGCCTGGGCACCTTCAAAAAAGCATTGCCCTGCTGGTTAAGCCAAATCCTCAGTTGATTCTGGCCCAGATATATGATATCAGTCGGCGTTCCAGAACCGTCGATATCTGCAAGCCTGATCAGGGAGGGATCAAACTGATCGTTGTTATCAAAGACGGGCGACTGGTCCATACTAACCCTGGACCCGAACCTGCCTTAGTCCAGGTTCGACCAGTAGCATACAGAGCCATTTTGAATGCGGACGATGTCTGTTAATCCGTCGCCACACATATCAGCCAGAAAAATACTTTGGGTCTGGTCGGCAAAAACGACGGCCGGTGTTTCTTCTTCGTCTGCAGAAACGGGAACGTTCAGCGAAGCCGAATATCCTTTTCTTCCTTGTGAACAATACCAGGTAAAAACCTCCTGGTCGGTGATCAGGACGTCGGGGATAGCGACGTGTTGGCGAAAAGAATGCGGAACGTTTAGATAGCAGTTAGGAAGCTGGAACGGAAAGATAGGCTGCGAGGGCAACAGAAACAATACCACAAACCTAGGGTTTCTTTCCCAACAGCCATATCAAATTTATGATTGCAGCTTATTAAAGAGTGTGCCAGAATGTTCAGCATCTCATTAATCGCAAAACAAACGTTCAATTATCGATTTGAAATGGATAGTTGTTACAGCAATCGGGAAATAGCAAAGAGGAGACAGCCGGTCATTTTCCGGCTTGCATTCCACATGCCAGATTATAATCACCTCCGGGAACTGTGCCAGAAGGAAAGTAAAGTTTCGACAGCCGTAATAGACGACGTTATATTATATTATGTTGCTAACGTGATGTGGAAACAGGATATCTTATACCCGATGTGTCGCATAATCATTGGGTGTTATGTCTTGAGGCAATCGTTTTGGGTATTTGGCTACTTCATGCTTTTAATTGTTCCGGCTACTTTTATCCTGGCCTATTATGTAAAAGAAACAATTGCAGGCAAAATAGCCTTATTGGCATTACTGATCATAGGATTCAATTTGAATATATCTTTGATTCAGCATTATAATAAAATTTTTGAAAACAGGAAAGCTATTGCGGATTTTCTGAGAAATAAAACTCCAGCCAACGAATTTATTCACTTAGCCGGATTTGGAAACCAGTATATATAATGGCAGATAAACTTAATCATACAAAGTTTATCATGCCCCTGATTGAAAATCATGGATACACGAATGAGTATAAAATTATCATTACCGATGATTTTACCAGCCACCCTCCGTTATTTATAATCTTAAATAAAAATAATTACAAACAATTTGATCCGGATAATTTTTACACATAAACGGTTATACGGGTTATACCCTGAAGGACAAATATCTGTTAACGGCTACGTACCGCGCCGATGGTTCTTCGAAATTTCAAAATACAAAAAACAAATGGGGATATTTTCCCTCCGTTTCGCTTGGCTGGCGAATGTCAGAAGAAGATTTCATAAAGAATATGAATGCCTTTTCAAATCTTAAGCTGCGTGGAAGCTGGGACGTTACGGGTAATCAGGCCATTGCGTCTTATAGTACGCTCGGCTTGTTAAACAGCCAGCAATATTGGTCTGGAACGGCTACGGCATACCAGGGCTTTACATTGGTAAACCCACTCAACTCAAACCTGAAATGGGAGACCACAAGCCAGTGGACATCGGCTTTGACGTTGGACTTTAGGCAACAAGATCAATTTCACGATAGATTATTTTTCCAAACATACCAGCGATCTATTGTTGCAGAAGACCATTGATGATTTAGTTGCTCCGCCACATAAGATGAAGTAGCATCATTTTTTATCCCATGCAGCGCTTTCCAATAACCCATTATTGCTGGAAGTGGAACCGGATTTTTCACTGGATCATTATCTGCCGTTAGTGCAACGGGAATTCGAAGCCTGGGCATGCACGTCAGCATCAAAGAAAATGAAAAGACGAAGAAGAACAATAACGAATCGGCCTTTTTAAAATCGGATACGATCTGGAAAGAATTGTCGCTGTAAGGAGTCATCCCACAAAACAATCTTCAACAGACGGCAAATGTGAAAATCAGAATAGACGTAGAAACCATTTTATTTGTTTATAAAAAAGGGAGAGCTTTATATCAGAATTCCGGCACTAACAGATAAAAAGAATACTGTCCTGGATATTACAACACTGACCCATTTTATGATTGACTTTCAATTGAAATGCGGATCAACTATAAATAAAATTTCAGAGATCGGGCACATTAAAAATTCAAAAAACCTGTATATATGTATTTTTTAGTTGATTAGAATTTAAAATCAGTATCGCGAGAAAATCACTATTGATATGTGTTTTGGAAGATTTTTGAAATTTTTAAGAAAAAGCAAAAAAAAATGCATTTTCCCTTGTATATGCAAGATGAATATTTATATTTGGTTTTACAACTAACAGAATTGCCAGAAATCACGGAAGTTTTCTTAAAAAAACTATCTGCTTTCGATTGCTCATCAAAAAAACCAAATTAATGAAAAAACGATTTGCCTGCCAAGGGAAAAATTATTCAATAGCCAGCAGGGTGGTGATAAGTACGGGCTTGTTATCCCTGGCTATTTTTATGAGTGCCTTTTTTTTACCCGGTAATGCCAATCCTGGTAAAACAACCGATGCATCACCCGCTATTTCTGGTGATGAGGCGCCGCTCCCGGTTAATATCTCTATCACCGGCGTTGTTAAAGATGAAAATGGTCAGCCTTTACCCGGCGCTTCCGTCCTTGTCAAAAGGAGCAGAATTGCAGCCGTAACTGACAGCAGGGGAGCTTTCAGGCTGAATGTGCCTTCCGCATCTTCTGTTTTAGTTGTCAGTTTTACCGGATATGAAACCATCGAAGTGACTGTTGGCAGCCAGATTGATTTTGACATAAAACTCAGCCTGAAAACCATGACTGCGGGAGATTCTGTCGTAGTTATCGGTTATGGTACTTCCAGGAAATCTGACTTAACTGGTTCAGTGGGTGCCATTAAAGAATCACAACTTAAGGAACGTCCTTCTGCATCGCTTGCCCAGGGGCTTGCGGGCAGGATCGCCGGTGTGCAGGTTAACTCAAACTCGGGTCGCCCCGGTGGCAGAACCAACGTAAGGATCCGTGGATTCAGTTCAATTAACACTTCTAATAATCCATTGTATATTGTAGATGGTGTTGCCATGCCGGTAGGAAACCAGAACCAGGCTACGCAGGCTATTGATTATATTAATCCTAATGATATCGTATCTGTAGAGGTGCTGAAAGACGCGTCATCAACAGCTATATATGGAGCACGCGGTGCTAATGGTGTTATCCTCGTTACTACTAAAAGAGGAAAGGCCGGCGCTGAAGGAAGAGTCACTTATGATGCTAATGTAAGTACCAATACCATTGGCCCAAAAAGAATTCATGTGCTGAATGCGAAACAATTCCTGGAGACAGAAGATCTTGCTTATAAGAACATGGAAAAATATGATCCGGTAGGATGGGCTTCTGGTAAATATCTTGGAAGGGACCCTGCACTTGCCCGCACGGATCCAAGAGTATTTGATACAAAACGGAATCCGTTGTTTGAAACAGACTGGTTAAAAGAATCAGTACAGCATAAACTTTCTCAAAACCATGAATTAGGTTTTAGCGGAGGAGGCACTACCAGTTCATATTCAGTAGGGCTCGGCTACAGGGATGATGAAGGCTTACTTTTGAATTCTTACCTCAAACGATATTCGGCCAGGATTACTTTCGATGATCAGATAAAGACATGGTTGAAAGTTGGCGGAACGCTGAGCTATAACAGCCAGGAAGAAAATATTGTAGACCAGGATTACCAGGTCATGAGAAATATCGCAGAAGGATTACCCTTTCAGCCGGTTAAATATGCCGATGGCACGTTCTCGAAAAGTAACGATTACCCCAATGTAGAAGCGTACTGGAGCCCGGTACATCTTTTAACAGACCGTAAGTATATTTTAAAATCTCAAACTACCATTGGCAGTTTATATTCCAATATTAACCTGGCAAAAGGTTTGGAAATGCGTACCGTACTGGGGGTAAATGTACTTTCCCAGGGACTCAATCAATATACCAGCAGGACCCTGTCACCGGGTACTAACGGTTCCGCCAGCTCGAGCAACAGCAAAGAAGGTTTCTGGTCTCTTGAAAATTATTTTACTTATACAAAACGCATCGCCAAACTTCATTCTATAAAAGCGTTACTGGGTCTTTCCTGGCAGGAATCTAATTATTTTGCATCAGCCGCCAGCATCACTAATTTTTCCAGTGACTATTTCACGTTTAATAATTTAGGGGCCGGCAGTACAAACCCGGGATACAGTTCTGGCGCATCAAGCTTTTCCTTTAATTCTTATTTCGGCAGGGTTAATTATACATTCAATGATAAGTACCTGCTGACTCTTACCGGACGTGTGGATGGTTCTTCAAGATTCGGTGAAAAAAATAAGTATGCATTTTTCCCATCAGCGGCCCTGGCCTGGAAAGTTTCTGATGAAGATTTCTTAAAGGATAACTCGGTAATTTCTAATCTTAAAATCCGTACGAGTTATGGTTTAACGGGTAATTCTGAAATACCTTCCTATTCTTCGTTATCGGTATTAAGCTCCAACTACGCCGCTATATTTAGTGATACCCGCATTGGTGGAACCGGTATCAGCCGCCTGGCTAATCCTGATCTGCGCTGGGAAAAGACAGCCCAATCAGATATAGGTATTGAACTGGGTTTGTTAAATAACAGGATCAATATTGAAGCGGATTACTATTACAGAAAAACAACAGACATGCTTCTTGATGCGCCTGTTGCCCGCACCAGTGGTTATGCGACGATCAGGAAAAATGTAGGTTCTATGGAAAATAAAGGAATAGAGCTAACACTGAATACCGTTAATATCAGTACAAAGGATTTCACCTGGAATACAAGTTTCAATATTTCCATGAACCGTAATAAAATACTTTCACTTGCTACGCCAGCCGATATTTTCGGTGTAGGCGGACCTGGTTTCACCAACCAGACAAATATTATCCGCGTTGGAGAACAAGCTGGTTCTTTCTGGGGCCTTGTACGTCTGGGTACCTGGCAGGAATCGGAAAGAGCAGAGGCAGCTGCATTCACCAGCTACCGGAACGGACTCACAATGCTGCCCGGTGACATTAAATATCTTGATGTAAATGGCGATAAAGCTATTACGGATGCTGACCGTATGATCATTGGCCATGGTAGCCCCAATGGTTGGGGTGGATTCCTGAATACGTTTAAATATAAAAGATTAGACCTGATTCTCGAATTGGCTTATTCCTATGGTAATGATGTACTGGATCAGACACATCACTCCAGCGAAGACCGCCAGGCACTTGCCAATAGCTATACCACCGTACTGGATGCATGGACACCCACCCATCAGAATACGCCGATTGCGGAAGTGCGGGATACAAGGGCGGGTTATGTTACCAATGTAGATACACGATGGATACAGGACGGATCCTTCATCCGGGGAAAAAATCTTTTGTTAGGATATAATTTCCCTGTTTCAGCCATCAGCAGGTACAAGTTAAACAGGCTCCGGTTGTATGTTTCTATACAAAATTTCTTCCTGTCAACGAAATATACCAGCGGAGATCCTGAAGTAACGCTTAATACGTTTGGCTCTGAGGCCAACCGCGTATTCGCGCAGGGACAAAACTTTCATGATTATCCAAGACCCACCACCTACAATTTTGGTATACAGGCTGGCTTATAAATTTTAATAAAAAAAATATTCTTTATGCATTTCAATATAATTAAAAGAATAACAAAAGTTTTACTCTCCGGAGTACTGTTGCTGGCTTCCGGTTGTTCAAAATTCCTGGATGAAAAAGATCCTTCCAATTTACAACCCGGAAACTTTTATACCATTCCTGAACATGCCACAGCAGCCATAGCTTCAGTATATGCAGATACCAGATTTATAACAGGCGGAGCCAATATTGTTTCCATAAACTGGCAGATGCTGGATGCTGTTACTGGTACAGCTACCACTGAATCGGCACAAAATTCTGACCTCAATAATCTTTTGGGATTAGCTTTTGATGGAAATAATCAGCATATCATTAACTGGTGGAATGGATTATATAAAGTTATTGCTAATGCAAACCTGGTACTGGATAAAGTTCCTGGTATTACACCTATGGATGATGTCATGAAATCGAAAATTCTCGGCGAAGCCAGATTTCTGCGTGCCTGGGCCTATTTTTATGCTGTAAGATTATGGGGGGATGTTCCCTTGGTCCTGACTCCACAGACCGCGGCGTCGAAAGATTTTCTGCCTGTCCGCAGTAGCCAGGAATCTGTATATACTCAGATTGTGGAAGACCTTAAAGCAGCAGAAGCCGCTGGTTTGCCCTGGATGGATGCAACTGGAAGGGCTTCAACTGCAGCAACCAAAGCAGAATTATCCAAGGTTTACCTCGCTATGGCAGGGAAGCCCCTGAATAAGGGTACCGAGTATTATAAATTAGCCGCTGATAAAGCCAAAGAAATAATTGATAATCCCGGGGATATTAATCTATTCACATCCTATGGCGACATTCATAATGTTGCTATGGAAAATAAAGTAGAACATCTGTTCGAAATACAATTTAATGCTATCGTTGCTGCCAATAATGACGTTCAGATTTTACTGCTGCCTAACTTCAGGCCAATTTCTGCTTACACCGCTACTTTTGGAACGGAAGTTCCAACGGTGAAATTTTATCAATCTTTTGAAACCGGTGATCTCCGGACAACCAATCAGCAAGGCTATTTTTATACCAGTTACTATACTGACGGTTATAAAGATTCATTTGATCTTGGCGGAGCCCCGTATATCTTCAAACATTTTGATGTGGTCGCCCATGGTAGCCCTGGTGTACCAGGTAAACAAAATAGCGATCTGAATATGCCGCAAATCCGTTTTGCAGAAGTATTATTAAATTTTGCAGAAGCTCAGAATGAAGCGGATGGCGCGCCTTCCCAAGAAGCTTATGATGCTTATAAAAGAATCAGGGATCGTGCGCAACTTGTAACACCTGCCATCGGTACATTCACACAGGCCAGTTTCCGGGAAGCAGTCTGGAGAGAACGCTGGCATGAGCTCTGTTACGAAAATATTACCTGGTTTGATATGGTTCGCCTGCAGAAAGTATATAATGATGTTACTAACGGGTTTGACGATTTTGTAGGTCATGTTAACCTGAGTTCAAACCAGGCATTACAATCAAAACATTTGTTATTCCCACTTCCCACTCCGGAAATGCAGAATAATCCAAACCTGACACCACAGAATCCCGGTTACTAAAATTTTATTCTTTTCACTCATTTCCGTCTGTAGCTGCAGGTATGACTGATTGCCTGCAAAAAATGGTATAGAATTTTTAAAATAAAACCATGAAATTAAAATCATTTCTGACTGGTTTTATAACCGTAATTTTTGTCTTCTTGATGCTGGTGGTTGTCCCGTCATCCTGCAAAACCAAAAATGCTGACAAAGAGGAGAAAACGGTAATCTTAAAAGATAGAAAAGATATAAAGCTAAAGTTCAGGAACGATTCGATTTTTCGTCGTCCGGATTTTGAAGGCGATAACTGGCATACGACCTGGGCTTCCGACGGCAATCAATATGTGCTTCAGTGTGATGGGCAGGGCTATAATACCCAGCTATGGCGTCTTAAGGGCACGCCGCGGGATTTTAAATTTGAAGCTGTGACTTCGCATCCCGGCCCCAAAGAAAAACCAAGAGAACGTTATTATGGATTTGGGATTTTAGGTATAGGTCCTTCCATTTACCATTTTCTTTCTACTCCCGACAGGTGGTATTTTGACCCACCCTGGAAATTCATAGGTAATAAACTTATTTATTCTTCTGATACGGGCCATACCTGGAGAAACCAGGACGGTAGTACTCCCGTTGTTTTTGAAGAAACAGCGCAACGTACTAAAAATAACATGGCCTTTTTTAATGAGAAAAATGAAGCCTTCTCCTTGCTTACCATGCTTCAAATGGGTAAAGGATATGAACAGAATAAAGATGGTTATATCTATGTCTATTCACCCAATGGGAGCGTTGAAGGGAACATGAACCAGTTGGTCATGTTCAGGGTGCCCAGGGATAATCTGAGGGAACACAGCGCCTATGAATATTTTGTTTCAGGGCAGGAAGACGGTGATGCACAATGGTCCAAAAATATTGATGACCGCAAGCCGGTACATGTTTTTCCAAAAGGATATGTAAATACATTAAAGCATCCCTATTCATGGCATCCCAGTGTTGTCTATAATAAAGGACTCGATCTGTACATGATGACCAATTGGGGAGTAGGAACCGATAGTACAGGATATTGGTTTACGAAACCTACCTATCTCGGCGTGTGGGTGGCTGAAAAGCCATGGGGCCCCTGGAAACAAATACATGAAGATAAAGCCTGGTTCCCTCCCGGCGGTACTACCGAAGGGCAATGCTATCAGCCGCAGATAATGCCCGGATGGATCGCTGAAGATGGAAAGTCTTTCTGGCTCGCCTGGACACAGTATCCAAAGGGGTATTATTTCCAGGTACAGCGGGTGGATGTGGTGGTGGAATAAAAGTCAGGAAGAATCCATTTGTAAAAGAGTGTAGTGAATAGTATAAGTATAAGCAGTCAAAGTAGTCGCGGTATTTCTATACTGCAACTACTTTAAAATGATCCTCGTAAAAAAACCATCACCTGCAGATACGTCAGTACTATATAATATTCGCATATTTATTACTGTTATATTCTGATTTATAAAAAAAATACCGTGAAAAATTTTCTGATTACAATCCTGTTTTTTCTGTCATTGAGCGGCCATCTGCAGGCACAAAAACCTCCTGACATGTTAAAAGTAGATGGAGGGATCTTCAACATGGGCGATGCAAAAGGTACGGGTGAACCGGATGAACGACCCTTGCATATGGTTACCCTTAAACGTTTCAGTCTGTCGAAAACTGAGGTTACTGTGGCGCAATGGAGCGTTTATTGTAAAGCTGTTCAACGTAGTATGCCGGATGCCCCCGTGTGGGGATGGAAAGATGATCATCCCATTGTCAGCGTTAGCTGGGAGGAGGCAGTCGCTTATTGCAAATGGCTCAGTTATAAAACCGGTAAAAAATTTAGGTTGCCCACCGAAGCAGAATGGGAATACGCGGCGAAGGGTGGTAAAAAAAGCAAGAAATTCCTATTCAGTGGCAGCCAGGAAATCAATGATGTTGGCTGGTACCGGAATAACAGTGATGGCACTACACATCCAGTCGCGCAAAAGAAACCGAATGAACTTGGCCTTTATGATATGAGTGGCAATGCCTGGGAATGGTGCAGTGATTTTTTGGAAGAATATAGCCCTGGTCCAGTCACCGATCCGGCCGGAGCGGCGACCGGAACTTTTGTTTTACGCCGGGGTGGCAGTTGGGATGATGCTCCTACACGAAGCCGTTCCACTTACCGCATTGGTAATAGTTTCCGGAGAAGCTATCACAGCCTTGGTTTCCGGCTGGCTATGTCAGAATAAGTAATGTGCCATTGATTTTACAGATATTTAAAAGGGGAAATTTTAAAAATATGAAACCCATAGCCACTATATTATTTGTTTTTATACTTCAGTCAACGCTGACTGCACAAAAAACAAACGCGATTGCGGATATCAGGTTTGATTCAAACTATCTGCAAATAGCCAACAGCGTAGGGGATGAATGGGCGCCTACCTGGGGCAGGGACGGACACCTTTATTCCGGTAATGATGATGGATCAAATTTCGGTGGCCTGAAGAATAATAATCTTGCATTCGGAAAACTGGAAGGAAATAATCCATATCAATTGAAAGGAATCATCATAAATCCAATGAATGAATACGGATTTGCCGGTGAAAGGGCAGCCGATAGCGCAAGCTGGAAAACAATGAACTCCTATAGTGTCAATGGTATCCTGTACATGTTTGTTACAAGATGTCTTTATCCCGAACAATCAGGTGATAAAAAGAACCGGCATATTTTCAGAAGTTCGAGTATTATAAAATCTGCCGATAATGGCAAAACATGGACGAGGTCTGAATCAGAAAATTATAATAGGCCCATGTTCCCCGGGAAAAGATTTGGTGCACCTTATTTTGTATGGTATGGAAAAGATGGCGAAGGCACCGTTGATAATTCCGGTAAATATGTCTATGCTGTTTCAAATAATGGTCATTTTGAAAGCGGGGATAATTATATCATCGGCCGTGTACTGAAAACAAAGCTGCCTGATCTCCATGCGGATGACTGGACATTTTTTGCTGGTGGCGATGGAAGGAATGATAAAAACTGGAGAGCTTCAATGGATGATGCGGTTTTCATCCTGCAGGATGAAAACAATTGCAGTATGACGGGTATGACTTATATACCCGGATTGAAACGTTATATGATGGTCGTATGGCATTACACAACCTATAACCTGCGCACAGATCCCAGAACGATCAATGATTTTTATGAAGCGCCTCATCCCTGGGGACCCTGGACAAAATTTAAAACCATGGATACCGGTGAACTGGGATGGTATGTTCCGGTTATCGGGCAGAAATTTCAGACCAGCGTCAATGCCCGGACCGTTAGATGTTTTTTATATCCAACAGGGAATTACCAGAAGAGTGAATTGTATAAACTCAATTACATTCCGGTTACCCTGTCAACTGAACCACTCACTCACCCGCGTGGAAATTATGTTGGAGGTAAATAATTAACTGCCCGGAAGTGTGCGGCGGTCGGTGCTGCCATTACTGGCATGATTCCTATTGCAGATGTACAATACGAAAAATCTGCACTGAGCCCCGTTGGTGAAGTGCCGGATGAAGAATACCTGATACCTTTTGGTGTAGGTGCCATACGAAGAAAAGGTACCGATATAACAATCATGGCACTACTGCTGATGGTTTATAAAGCAATGGAGGCCGCAGCTATTCTTGAACAGTAAGGTATCGACGTTGAAGTAATTGATCCGCATACACTGATGCTGTTTGATTATGAAATGGTAATTGGATCTATACAAAAGACAACGAGGCTGATGATTGTGGAAGAGGATACAAAAAGGAATGGCTGGGGTGCAGAAGTGACAGACACTATTGCCGAAGATGCGATCTTTTATCTTGATGCTCCGGTCAAAAGAGTTGCTGCATACGATGTTCCTATTCCCTTCGCGCCAATTATGTAAAATTATGTTGTGCCTTCCGCTGGAAGAATTGCTGAGGCGGCAGAGGGCTTATGAAATTCTGATAAAATTTAAAAAGGAGATATGGTATTAGTTTCAATGTTAAGTCTGATGAATCATGCGCTTGCAAACAAGTATGCAGTAGGTTATTTTGAAAAAGTTAATTCAATTGTTGCCGGTTGGTTTATCGCGGCCTTTATCCAAAGGGTTTTACCATCCCAGGCGTATTGACTATGATTTAGTATTTTATTTCCAAGTTTTGCGTTTATTAATCTGGCATTTACACCTTTTAATTCAAAGACCGGATTTACACACCATTCCACAGGCTTGATAGTTATTGTTATTTTTTTATCAGTAGCCTCAAGGCAAAAGGCTCTCCGTTCCTGTGAATATATTTCCGTACCGGCTACAGCTCCTTTTAGTTCAAGCTTAGCGGGACGGGCAAAACTTCTTGCGGTATTTAACAGGGTTTTGTCACTGGCATCTGTCATTCCAATCAGCCATGCATACGTTTCTTTACGCATTGTTTTTAAAACACCCAGAGCATCTTTGGTTATCAATGTTTCACTATGTAATGGTTGGGGTCTTTTTGCCGCCCAGGTTAACAAAGAGTTATGTGATGGCCCGGACCATATGGATTCATTGATCGCCCGGCCGGTATTAAAACCCTGGCTCAGGGGCCAATGCCCACCCCAGTAAGCCGGAGTTACGACCTGTCCTTTATCATAAAATGGCCCGAAGGCGAATGGTTTTTTTAGCAGGAGAGGATTAAAGCTAAAGGCGGCCAGGGGTTCTTTCTTATGAAGCCGCATCCGGTAAATACCGGGATCTTCAATTTTCTTCCAGGATGTATCTTTTTCCGGCAAACTGATCTCAACCTTCCTACCTGAATTCAATGAAATAATATTCACCGGTTTTTCAGGCATAATATCAAAGGGTATTGCAGCCTGAGATGCCAAAAGAATAAATTCAGCGACCTCATACTCAGCTTCAGGTATGCAGGTCAGTGTCAATACCCGGGTACCCATACCATCTGGATAAAAATAATAGTCTTCCTGCGAGAAATCTCCATTCACTTTATAATTAAAATCACAGGATTGATAATCCCAACGGACATGTACCCTTGAGGAGGTTGATTCAATAATTTCTACCTTACCGTAACGAAGTTCTTTATCCATAAGGGGTTCCGGGCAATCTGTAAACCCTGTATTAGGTGAAATCCGTTCAGCCCATTCATAACTTAAACCTGTATTATAACGACTTGCCCAGATGGGAATATAACTGGAACCCCTCCAGAAAACCCATCGGGATCCATTTGGCAAAAAAATAACATAGTCTTCTTTTTCAGTAGTCCAGGCTTTTGTATAACTAAAGGGAATATTCTTTCCATTGATAATATTGGTCACCGGGGGGTCGTAACGCAATTTTGTTTTCACCGCGCCAAAACTCGGCCATGCCTGTTGTTCGGGTACAATCATCACACTGATTTGTTTTTTCCAGAGTTCTTTGCCGGTAGTATTTGTAATTACTATATTCAGCGTATCATGATCCGATAATGCAAAGTTTTCTGAAAGTGCCAGGGTGCTTACCATTTTTTTCCCCTGGTTTAAGACTATGTTGCTATTTACTTTTGCTGCCGGTGCGGAACCATACCATGCAGTTGCGTGCACCGAAGAAACTTCTTTTGTGCGGCTTATTACAGCCAGACTTAGATTTGCTTTTTGACCATGCTGCAATAAAAGCCAGTCAGCGGGAACCAGAATGGCTCCCAGATCTATAGGATTAATCACTTTATCGGGTTGGGCAACAGCGTCAAATTCCAGGGAGGAAAGTGAGATTTTCCGGCGTGCAATTTCTTTAATCTTACTATACGTTTTGGTAAAAAATAAAGCCACCTCGTCTATATTTTCGGGCAGTTGTTTTCTTGCTTTAAAAGGAGCAGCGCCGGAAAATTGTACGGGCTGCTGGTTTATTTCTTTACCCCGCAGGTACGTTATCATTTCAAAAGCTCCTTCAGGAAGTTCGGGCCAGTCAATTGTTATGATTGCTTCAGAGGAATGACCAACACGGTCCAGATGGAATGGCGGTCTCCACGGATGAACCGGACCGACTTCGATATTCACACTGTTTGTTTTTTTTGTTGTGGCGGGTTCCTGTCCCTGGGCCTGAAGAATCTGATAATAAGCTGAGGTAAACAAAAGGACAAGGAGAATGAAAGCTTTCAACCCGTAGTTAAAAAGCCGAAGTTTGTTTTTTTTCATACAGAAGCCATTAAAAATACAAAAGGAGCTATATTTAAATTTTAATCCGTAACAGGAGACAGCTGTTGGCCTGTTCAACGGTAAAGATGATTAAAAAAATTAACTTGTATATACAACATTAAAAATTTATTTTCCTTCCACTTGTTTATATAAGAATGTTAAGAAATTATTACTTTATCGGCTACACACAACAAGCTTAACCCTTACAAATGCGTAAAGAAGAAACAACCCCTCTTTATAAACAACTCATAGAGGATTTCAAAAAACTGATAGAGGACGGAAAATATAAGCAGGGAGAGCTACTGAACTTTGAAAATGATCTTTGCAAGACGTTCACACCACCCGGCCGACGGCAAGGCAGGCTTTAGCGGGACTCACCAATATGGGCTATATCATCCGGCAGCAGGAAAAAGGGCGGTATCGTGTCGGAACCCCGGAGGGGACTGGGAATACTGTCTGTGAGCGTGGTAACTGCAGGAGTTAGTGATCAGAACCTAAAGCCTTTAAGGCGGGGGTGGCCACCAGAGCTTAAAAATTATGGTCTTTGCCTGGATGAATATAAAAAAATAATGTCTTAAAAATCGAAATCAGCAGTATTGATGTAAGTGTACTTGCCATTGAATTGTGCGGAGCTCTTTTTTCTAAAACTACAGGAACTCAGATTCCTGTTGATAGGGGTAACGACAGGGTTATTTAAAGTATTCAATACATTTCTGAACCCTGCCTGGTTTATCCGGGAGAGGGATCCCTGTCACAAGTACCTCTTAACTGCTTTTATACTCCTGCCAAAAATTTACTTGTATATACAGGTTGATTTGCGTATTTTTAGTGCTATATATACCTGTTGCAACGCCCGGGCCGCCCGGCTGCTTTATATAATTCTTTAACGATTGTAAATTCTTGCAGACATGAATGCCAACAAAAGTGTTCCCAGGCGAAAATTTATTGCAACCGCTTTCATAGGAGTATTAGGTACGCTGGAAGTCAGTGCTCTGGTAACGTCCATTTCACAAAAAAAAGGAAACGAGCTATCAAAGGGATTGTTTCCATCGTCCCCTTTACTTGCTTCAGATACCTTTCATGTCATCCCTCATACGCATTGGGAAGGAGCGGTCTTTGCAACCCGGGAAGCTTACCTCGGTATCGGTTTGCCACATATTGTTACCGCATTGAAATTATTAAAGGATTATCCCGAATACCGGTTTACGCTCGACCAGGTAAATTATATAAAACCTTTCCTGGAAAGATATGAAGAAGAGGGAAGGGCATTTCGTCAATACGTATCTGAGGGCCGGTTGGAGATTGTGGGAGGAACCGATACGATGCATGATACCAATATTCCTTCGGGTGAATCTATTGTACGCCAGATGTTATATGGGAAAACATATCTCCGTAAAGAATTGGGGGTAGACGTAACCGTAGGATGGGGTATTGATACATTTGGGCATAGTGCACAAATGCCACAGATATTAAAACTCGCAGGTTATAAATCACTATGGTTTGTGCGCGGCGTACCAAACAGGCAAATGGCCTCAGAGTTTTTCTGGCAGGGTATTGATGGTACACAATTACCCGCTTTCTGGTTACCGCATTCCTATGTCATCATGGCGCGGGTACCCGACAAGTTCAATGACTTTAATGAATTTGTAAAAAAGAAATTTGATTCACTGACATCGAATGCTGGTGACGGGAAAGACAGGGTTGGCTTAGCGGGATGGGATGTAGAGAATCCGCAGGAACAGCTTCCTGTGATGATGAGAGAATTTTCCAAACAGAAGGAGGCGCCATTCCATCTTCGTTTTTCAGTGCCTTCCGAATATGAAGCCACCATGTCAAAACGAACTGACAGGACAACATTTACAGGAGAATTTAATCCAATCTTCCAGGGTGTATACAGCAGCCGCATCGAACTGAAACAAAAACTCAGGGAGGCCGAACGCTTATTACTTACCGCTGAAAAATTGGGAGCTTTAAATAATGTATTGGGAAACCCCGTCAATGACAATGATGTATGGAGAGCCTGGGAACCTTCTTTGTTTAACCAGGCGCATGATCTGATGTCTGGTGTAATGACAGATCATGTATATGCTGATACGGTGCGGGGGTACGATTTTTCCCAGCAGCTTGGAGAAGAGATTGTTGATAAACGCCTTGATTTTCTTGTTTCACGCATAGATACTAGCGGCGGGGAAATTCCATTGATAGTATATAATGCGCTTGGCAAGGTCCGGACAGATGTGGTTGAGACCGATATCGCCTTTGCAAAAGGAGATATAAGGGATATTGAAATAATTGACGCCGGTAATAAAACAATACCTGTAGAAATATTGACTGCTGAAAAATATGATGATGGTTCATTGCGGCAGGTTAGAATAATATTTATAGGCAAAGACATACCAGCAATGGGCTATGCCGTTTTCCGCGTAAATGGATTACAGGCTATATCCGGATTCAATGAGGCTAAGCAAACCTCTGCGGAAAATATACTGGAGAATGAATTTTATACCATGAAAGTTGATTTGTATAGTGGCAGTATCACGAGCCTGGTATTAAAATCAAATCAATGGGAAGTACTGAAGGATGCGGGCAATGTAGTGGCTCGTCAGTATGATGGAGGTGATTTCTGGGAACTGTACCAGAATCTCAGGGATGGCATGGTAGCCAAAACCACGAAGCAAACACCTCCCACAGATTTCAAGGATCGGTTGAGTAAGGAAGGTCGTTACCGAGGTGAAAAAGGAGTGATACATAACGGCCCCGTATACTCGCAATTTATGGTGGCGCATAGTTTCGGCACCGAAAATAAATTTGCTACCACCGTAAGGCTATATGCGGGCATGCGTAGGATTGACATCAACACGAAGATTCATAATATAGAGAAATACGTGCGTTACCAGGTAATGTTTCCTACTACTATTAAGGATGGTAAAAATGTACATGAAATTCCTTTCGGTTCAATTGAACGACCTGCAGGTATAGAATTTCCCGCGCAAAACTGGGCTGATTACAGCGATGGGGAAAAAGGCCTGGCTGTACTTAACAAAGGCATTCCCGGTAACATCACTACGGAGTCAACCATGATGTTATCATTACTTCGCTCTTCCAAAATTGAGGATTATGGTTATCAGGGCGGTTATGAAAGGTGGATGACATCCGATACAGGGCTGCAGATAGGCAAAACATTGTCGTTTGATTATGCGCTTGTTCCCCACGAAGGTGACTGGCAAAAAGCAGCAGTCTATCAGGATGGACAGGAATTTATTAATCCGTTGATTTGTCATAAATCAACCGTTCATAGAGGTAAAATGCCTAAGCAATGGAGTTTACTGGAAGTGTCTCATCCGAATGCTATCATCACTGCTGTAAAGCCGGGACCAGCCGGTACAACTATTGTGCGGTTATATGATGCTTCGGGAAATGCAACCACGGGTGTAAGCATTAAATGCCGTGCAGCTATCAAATCCGCGCACGAGGCTAATCTTATTGAAGATGATATGCAGGTATTGAAAGTTGAAGATAATGCAGTGCGGTTTGACCTTGGCGCGTTTGAAATTAAAACATTCAAATTGCAATTGAAGGCTTTGTAGACTTTCATTTGGCATCAACGAGGAATTTACCACCGCATCCTCTCACCTCCGGCTGGAAAAGCGGAAGCGTTGACCGGAGACATTAATGTCAATGCCAGGAAAGTCTTAGCATCTATTGGGTACTGATGTACTTAAACAAAATGGAGTGGTTGAATTTATTACGCTACAAAGTAGCGCCGATAGTGATTTGGGTGTTACATTATCCGGGAAAGGAAAATATAGGGGTTTGTTTACTGGAATGGAACTTAACCTTCACGGTGAAACAAAATTATCACCCTCCCCCTTTTTACAGACATATTTGTAAGAAACAACTGTTAAGGGTCTAAAAAAAATATAGTATGAAACGGATTAGCAGTATTATTTTATTCGCCGCTTGTATTATTTATCCTTCAGGAATTATTTTTTCACAGGTAAAAAATGACAGGCTGGATATTCCTGATTCACTGATCATGGAAGCGTATGAAAAGGCTGCTACGCAGAATGTTCTTGCAGCGGTTAATCCAAAAATATTTTATGGCTATTTTTCAGTATGTGCAGATGGCCTTGGTTTTGGTTATGGTAATACGTATCCGTCTTTGGATGGACACCAGATGAGTGACGCCTTATTGTGGTTGGGTAGGATAGATGTAGTGAAAGCGAACTGGACCTATGTAAAAACATTTCAAAAGCCCAGGGGAGAATTACCGATAGCTATTCTTCCTGCAGAAGCTGGGAAAAATATTGGTCCGGCCGGATTTCAATCACCGGTTGATTCCAATGGTGGGCTTTACCGGCATTGGGTACCCGGAGATCCATTGCGTGCACTTGCTGGTACCACGTTTATCCAGAATGCTGATGTTATTTTCCGTTTCACGCATGATCTGGCCTGGCTGGCGAAGGAACTTCCCTCTGTGAATCTGACTGCTGATTATCTTGCGTCAATGGTTAGCGCTGATGGAGCTGTAGGAGGAGCGGGCTATTATGTCGAAAGACCAACTAGGGTGGAATGTGATGGAGTATCACAATGCCATGCTGCGGAAGCATTTTACCGGCTAGCGGATTTAAATAAATTATCTGGTAATAATAAGGCAGCAAAGAAATATGAGCGGCTGGCCAAACGGATTGAAAATAACTTTCGTAAAAATTTCTGGGTTACCAATCATTTCGCTGAATACATTCATCCGCGAAAGGGAATAATCGCCAATCACGGGTTAACCGATGTTGACTGGAGTGCTATTGCAACCGGTACAGCTACGGCGGAACAAAAAGATATTTTGTGGCCACAATTAAAAGAAGAAAAATTATTTTATTACAATGGTATGCCGACCGGTATAGCCACACGGCCAGGTACATATGAAAAATGGGAAACAACCTATGCGGATAACCAGGACCTGGCAGCCATGGGAAGAGTATGGTATATTGAATCATGGGCGAGAGCGAATATGCATGACGGCCAGGGATTGATTGAAACGATCCGCCGTGTGAGTAAAGAAGGCCGTGATAGTGGCTGGTACTGGCGTGAACGCTATAATGATAAAGGGGGCTATGGCGCAAAAAAGTATAATGAATATCCTGCCAATCTTATACGCATCATACAGCGGTTCCTGTTTGGTGTAGAACATGGATTGGATGGAACACTGTTTATCGCTCCTACTGCACCTGCTCAGTTTTGGGATAAAGGTTTTGGACAAACATTATCATGGGGAGATTCCCGGATCTCTTATACCATGAAGCACGAACAGATTAAAGGAAGCTATACCGGTAAAGCAGATCAATTCTTGTCAGTACGCTTCGAACATCCTGTTTCAAATAAAAATATCAAAGCAAGTATAAATGGAATTGCTGCGAAGGCAGCAGTAAAAGATGGCTGGATTATTATTAAGCTTCCCGCTATGAAAGATAATGCCCCTTGTCAATTTGAATTGGAGGATTGTAAAAATGGTTACATGAAACAATATTGAATTGTCGGTAATATATTTTTTTATACTGACAATCATTGGTACCTTGTATATACAAGATAATTATCTTATTTTATTTGTCGGTTACTTGAAATAAATTATTGCATTGCATATGATAAGATTTATCCTTTTTTTGATCATTGCCAATCCTATTTTTATTTCAGCTCAAACCATCCCCGCAATAACCAACCCGGAGGAATATGTGAGTCCGTTGGTGGGTTCTGATTCCAAGGTTGATTTATCCAGCGGTAATACCTACCCGGCAATCGCCATGCCGTGGGGCATGAATTTCTGGACACCCCAGACAGGTAAAGCCGGGGATGGATTTATCTATATATATAATGCTGATAAAATCCGTGGTTTTAAGCAAACGCACCAGGCCAGCAACTGGATCAACGATTACGGACAATTCGCTATTATGCCTGGCACCGGCAGGATCAGATTTAATGAAGACGACAGGGCCAGCTGGTTTTCACACAAGTCAGAAATTTCCAAACCTTATTATTACAGTGTGTATCTGGCAGAATCAGGTATAACCACAGAAATAACAACTACTGAAAGGGCCGCGGCTTTTCAATGTACGTTTCCACAAACTGACAGTTCGTATCTAGTGATTGATGCATTAGACAAAGGCTCTTATATTAAGATCATACCGGAAGAAAATAAAATCATTGGCTATACCACAAAGAATACAGGATCGGTGCCGGACAATTTTAAAAATTATTTTGTCCTGTATTTTTCCAAAGCTTTTTCGGGCATGGCCATATTTAGCGGCGATAGCCTTCAGAAAAATACATTAGAAAAGCAGTCTGACCATGCAGGTGCGGTTGTTGGTTTTAAAACAGTAAAAGATGAACGAATCTATGTTCGTATCGCTTCTTCCTTTATAAGCTTTGAACAGGCCGAACTCAATTTAAAAGAAATAGGTAACGATGATTTTGAAACAGTAAAACAAAAATCAAAACAAACATGGAAGAAAGAACTGAGCCGTATTAAAATTGAAGGCTCAACCGAGGACCAGGTCCGTACATTTTATTCATGTCTTTACCGAACCATGCTTTTCCCCAGAAAGTTTTATGAAACAGATGCATCAAATAGAATAGTGCACTACAGTCCTTTTAATGGAAAAATATTGCCGGGCTACATGTATACGGATAATGGTTACTTCGATACTTTCCGGGCCTTATTCCCTTTATTGAGTATCTTATACCCTGATGAATACCGGCAGGTCATAGAAGGAATGGTGAATGCCTATAAGGAAAGTGGATGGCTGCCGGAATGGACAAGCCCCGGTCATCACCGGCATGTTACTTTTGGCGCTTATTCCGCTGCTGTTATTTGTGATGCTTATATTAAAGGCATTCGTGGTTATGATATCAATACGTTATACGAAGCTATCTTGAAAAATACGGTAAACGAACCACCGAAATCTATTTCTTCTGTCGGACGCCTGGGCGTTACTTACTATAATGACATCGGATATGTCCCTTATGATGTGAATGTGAAAGAAAATACTGCCCGCACATTAGAGTATGCTTATCTTGATTTTACTATTTACCAGTTAGCTAAAGCGTTACAACGGCCCAAAGAGGAAATTGCACTTTTTGCCAAACGTTCCCAGAATTATAGAAATCATTTTGATCCTTCTACAGGCTTAATGCGCGGGAAAAATAAAAACGGACAATTTCAATCTCCATTCAATCCTTTCAAATGGGGCGATGCTTTTACGGAAGGTAATAGCTGGCATTATACCTGGGCCGTAGTGAATGATGTAAATGGATTGATCAACCTGATGGGAGGTAAAGAAAAATTCATAAATAAACTTGACTCTGTTTTTATACTTCCCCAGATTTATGATGACAGCTATTATGGCAAGGTAATTCATGAAATAAGAGAAATGCAGGTAGCTAATATGGGTCAGTATGTTCATGGCAATCAACCGATGCAGCATGTCATCTATTTGTATAATTATGCCGGCCAGCCCTGGAAAGCGCAATACTGGGCAAGGGAAATTATGGACCGTCTGTATAATCCCTCACCATCGGGATATTGCGGTGATGAAGATACGGGGCAGACATCGGCATGGTATATTTTTTCAGCATTGGGCTTCTACCCGGTTACGCCTGGAACAGACCAGTATATCTTAGGTGCTCCTTTATTTAAGAAAGTTATCATTGAACTCACAAACGGGAAACACATACTCATCAACGCCAGTAATAATAGTAAGGATAACCGGTATATCACTTCGCTTTCATTAAATGGTAAGGTATACACTAAAAACTGGATTGGTCACACAGATCTTATGAATGGAGCTGTATTGGATTTTAAAATGTCAGCAACGCCAGATAAAAAAAGAGGTATCCATGCAAATGATGCGCCTTATTCCTTTTCATCTCTTAAATCAAACTAAATCATGATAAGGGTTCTTATGAATAGTAAATACCTTATCACTATTACAGCAGTAGCTTCACTTGGTGGCTTGCTTTTTGGGTTTGATATTGCAGTGATATCCGGAGTACTGCCTTTTGTACAAAAACAATTTTCATTATCTGTCGCACTGCAGGGTTGGTTTGTTTCTTCCGCATTGATTGGTTGTATAGCTGGTGTTGCTTTTTCCGGTGAATTAAGCGATCGGCTTGGGCGTAAAAAATTACTTGTGGTAGCTGCATTGCTTTTCTTTCTTTCAGCGTTGGGATGTACGTTATTGCCTTCTTCTTTCTGGATAATCGCTGCTCGTATGATTGGAGGTGTAGGCATCGGAATAGCATCAATTATAGTTCCTCTTTATATTTCTGAAATTGCTCCTGCTGGGATACGGGGGAGGTTGGTGACGTGCTACCAGCTTGCAGTAACAACGGGGATTTTATTTGCTTATCTCACCAATGCAGGTTTATTGAATTTTTCATTAAGTCATCAGGAAACGCAAGCGGGTGGAATCTTGAGTTTTTTATATGTAACTGAAGTATGGCGTGGAATGTTCAGCGTATTGTTGTTGCCATCATTATTTTTCTTAACAGGGTTAATATTAGTTCCTGAAAGTCCGCGCTGGCTCTTATTAAAGGACAGAACTGAAGAAGCAATAACAATACTCACTAAAATCACGCATAATAATCTGCAGGTGCGTAACGATGTTTCGGAAATTTTGAAAAATTTAGAAACAGAAAAAGGAAATTACAAAGAGTTATTGGAACCAGGGATGCGTAAAGGTTTAATGATTGGTCTCTTATTGCCTTTTCTATCCCAGTTCAGTGGTATTAATGCCATTATATATTATGGCCCCACGATTTTGAATAATGCGGGTATTACCATGAGTAATTCATTATTGAGCCAGATTATTTTTGGATTAGCCATTGTAATTTTTACGTTTATTGCTATCTGGAAAGTGGATAAAGTCGGTAGACGTAAGTTGTATTTGATCGGAACGGTTGGTGCCACTATAAGTCTTTTCCTGACCGGGCTTTGTTTTTACCTTGGATATACAGGGTTCTGGTTATTGTTATGCGTGTTGTTGTTCTTAGCAAACTTTGCATTTTCAATTGGTCCGTTGAAATTTGTAGTTGTATCAGAGATATTTCCGAATAAAATTCGTGGGCGTGCCATGGCTTTAAGTATTATGGTCATGTGGATAGCAGATACCATCGTGGGGCAACTTACACCTGTTTCGCTCAGGGAATTGGGTACTGCAGGCACCTTCTGGTTTTTTTCTTTTTCCTGCCTGGTTGGCTTTTTTGTAATACTGAAAATGTTGCCGGAAACGAAAGGCAAATCACTGGAGCAGATTGAAGATGTCTGGAAAGGAATGCATTAAAAATACTTGGATTACCGCCAGCACTGTTTAAAGTATGGAATCAAAAATGGATATTTTATAATGAAGAGCAATTATATACCTGTTGGGAGAAGAAGTTTTGAAATAAAAATTTCCGATTAAAAGCAGTCTTTTACCTCCTTCCTTGATTCTTAAACATATTACCATAATATCGGGGCACAATTACTAAAAAGGGATCCAGAATAAGGAGGATGCCATTGTGATCCAAACCAGGCCGATTTCGGAAGGGCTACTATGGTATTTGAAAAAGCTGAAAGCGATTAAATTATATACAATAAACATATACACCCAGGCTACTAATAGCCGTTTTCCAACTCAATTAAAGCTTTATGCAATTCGTACTCGCAAAAGACTGGTGCGTGTATTCAAATCGGTTTTCGGTGATGGGGGAGGTTCCTCGAAACTAAATTTGGTAATTGGATGGTTTATATTTTAAAAGAATTAAAGGAAGGTGATCATAGTGTGGGTAACTTAAGGTTTGAAACATTTGACCTCAGATCTGCCCTACGACCGGGCTGTGGACCGCGAGCCTTCATACAACTCATATTCTAACAACCTGCAGTCGATGGTACTGGTGTAGAATTCAATTTTTCGCTTTGCTTTGAGTCCTATTTTTTTTGCGAGCTCCAGGTTGCCAGTAAAGACATATCCCAGGTATCCCCCGAGCCTCTTCTTCATGAAATCACCAATTCCGGCATACGTGGCTTCGAGCGCGGCAATATTACCCAGCCGTTCACCGTATTCGGGATTGATTACCATTACTCCTTTCTGTCCCTCAGGAACAGGAGTATCCGAAAAATCACAGACGCTGAAATCTATCAGGTCGGCGACACCGGCCGCAATGGCGTTTTTTCGAGCATTTGAGATCGCCTGGCCGCTGTAATCGGTTGCAATTATTTTGAGCGATGGAACGTCGAGTATCTGATCTTCAAGGCGACGATCTTCCCGCAGGTATATCTGTTCATCATATCCCAGCAAATGCATGAATGAAAAGTTAGTTTTGAATAATCCGGGTCTGCGGTTGGTAGCGATCATTGCGGCTTCGATGGCAAGTGTTCCGGAGCCGCACATGGGATTGAGAAATACGCCGCTTTTTTCCCATTCGGTGGCCATAACAACAGAAGCGGCCAGCGCTTCAAGCATTGGCGCTCTCCCGGGGAACTTGCGGTATCCGTGCCGGGCGAGCGACTCACCCGAAGTGTCAACGAACACTTCCGCATCGTTCTGTTTCCAGAAAAGGTGGATCACGGCTCCGGATAGTTCAGAGCCAGTTGGCGGCCGTTCGCCTCTAACAGATCGCAACCGGTCAACAATGGCGTCCTTTACCCGAAGATTGGCATACATGCTGTTGTTGATCGTATCATTACTTACATTACTGGTGACAGAGAAATAGGTATTTGGAGGAAGGACGTTCTCCCAGGGATAACCCAGCAACTCATTAAATACTGCGTCGGCATCCGGAGCGTTGATTTTTTTTAGGCTGAATAGTACCTGGCTGGCACATCTGAGATTAAGATTTAGCCTAATGCAGTCTTCCATAGTTCCCTTAATCCTGACGCCCGTGACGAATACATCGTCCGTTACGAATCCAAGTTCACGAACTTCTTTTTCAAGAAAAGGGGTCAATCGTTTGTTACAAGTGACCGTTATAGCGGATGAAATGGTAAAAAGGTCCATTATCGCGAAGGTACTTCGTAATAAACTGTGCATGCACAATTATGGCAGTACATACCAAAGAGCAATCTCACATCAAACAGATGATGCGGACGATCCAGCGCGGCGCAAATCTTTCCTGCATAAAGGTCATGTAGGGAGAACACAGACATCTCTGAAAATCCGAATGCTTCTTCTACGATTTGCGTACACCCATCTAAGTCGCTGTTCTTCAATATTTTCAAAAGTTGATAAATGTAGAATGTCTGAATAAATACCTTGCCAATATTATTACTACCAAATTGCTCTGATACTGTAATGAAGATAATGATGAAAACGATATCATAGGCCGGAGAAAGAAGCCATCCGGCATCCGTCAGAAGAAAACCATGATTTCTTAAATGATCGCCTGTGTTCTTTACACAAATGCTGAATACAATTCTTCTCCATAATTCCTCAAGATCCCGTTTCACCGCTACTCCATTTCTGGTGATGGATTCAACGAGTTCCAGGTAGCTTGCACCAGCAGATCTTTCTCCATCGGTATACCCTAATAAAGTCATCGCAGAAGCAAAATGAATTCGCTCATCTTTTTCGGTCCTGTCGAATCGTTTGGTGAGGTAAGTATGGTACCGGTTATTAAATCGTTGAACCATTCCCAGCGAAATGTTTAGTCCGGCTTTTTGAGCCAATTCATTTACCACCATTTCCCAGGCACCCATTCTGTGACCATCAAAGACGCCAAGCAAATAATCTGACTCCAATAATTCCCTGGCAGTTCTCCCTTCACTTCTTGCCATTGCCGCTTCCCTTCGTTGCATTAAAACTCTGCCCCATCTATCAGGGCATGAATCCATGAAAACTCCAAAATTGACTTTTTCATCCCGCGGATAATAGGCACCAGAATATAATTGCAAATCCGGATCGAGTATTTGGGTGAAACCCGATTTCAACCAATCGGCAGCATATTCAAACGAGAATACTTCTTTGCCCTTTCCCCGGGTAACAGTCAGCGTACCCATCCCTGCCGGGTCCGTCAGACCCTGCCAATGGGCATAGACCAGTATTTTTTATTGCCAATAAGGTCGGCCGGCTTATATTGGCTCGTTCGGAAACTTGTTCCGCGCTGAATTTCCTGCGAAGCCTGGCCAGCATGATATTTTCACCAAATTCCTGCAGAATCCGCTTGATCGGAGGCAGCAGAGGAGCTTTCTTACTTTTCATAATGATAAGTATGTTTTACAAAAACATGCTATTTTGTAAATAATAATTTACATTATTCTTAATCCTCACCAGACATACTAACTTATTGAGAGTAAGCCCATAGGTCATTATTGTAATTTCGACTTTTCCTGGAGCAACCCGTATTCTTTTATTCCATATGTGTACTTTTCTGCTCCTTGGATTCCCAAATCTTTAATTTTACCTGAATTAACCAAAAAATGTATTCCACATGCCAGATTATAATCAGCTCCGGGAACTGTGCCAGAAGGGAAGTAAAGTTTCGACAGCCGTAATAGACGAGTTTATATTATACTATGCTGCCAAACGTGATAAGTTGGACCAGGAATTTGAGACCAGGATTTCCCGTTTCAGACATACTGAAAAAGGGATGCCTTCCAATTGGACCGGACTGATCAAAGCGCAATACATCGGGCATCGGGTTTTTAAGCAGAACGGGTTGATACCTAAATACCTGAATCATGCGGCCATTAAAGATCTTGACGCTGAACAGCAAAATTACCTGCGGCAAATGGCTGCCCATCCCTGGCGGTTTAGTTTCAGTGAAATCAAGGCCAATCCGGCCAGTGACTTTTATGAAATGGAAGATGTTTTTACCGGGGCGAATTATCTTTTGTATTCCAGGTCCGTTAGTCAGATTTTAAAGGAGCGCCCGGTATTGCTGTGGTTCAACCTTATTGGGTTCAATGATGACTGCTGGCAAACTTATGGTCCGGTAACGGGTTTTCAGAGTTTCGGCGCTGATGATATTTTCTTTTATGCAACTGAATTGAATGGTTCGATAGAAAGGGAAGTCGATTTGATGGAAGATATGGAAAACAATCCTATTCCTTATATGATGCTGATGATCGGATCGGATTATCCGCTTGTTCAACATGGGGCATTCGAGGTATTGCAGGTGACTGGAGAAAGTCATTCAGCCATATTTGATATGCAGGCACTGAAAAAAGAATTTCGACTTGAATATGCCGGGGGTGTATTTAAATTAAGTCATGAGGTTTGGAGTGAACCGCCGCATTTTGCAGAAGCTTATTATGAAGAAGAGCGCGGGATCATATTTTTGTCTGCACTTACAGATAGGGGTTATCTGGAGATGGCAAAATGCCTAAATGCGTATGCATTTAACCTGGCTGTTGACCCTGATATTCGTTTGCACCTGCCGATGTTAACTGTCATAAAAAAATTGCTGAAAAAGGATCTGGAGCTTAATCCTTACAGTCAGTTATTTGAAGTTAAAATATCAGCCGAAAGTGATTCGCTGATGAAGAAGCTCAACGAACTCATGTCAAGGGCGCTACCCTATATCAATGCCGGCAAAGAACCCGATATCGATGCATTGGCACAGGAAACAGGAGTTGATCCAGAAATAGCCAGGGATCTGCTTCAAAAATCGATGGACAGGATTAAGGGGTTACGGAAGTAAGACGGCACAATAACACCGGGCTTCCTTATTCAATTAACAGGCCAATCGATATGTGCTTCAATATATCACAAGGTCACCACTATAGATAACCGTTTTCCGTTTAATTATTCTGAAAGACAAGTATTGTTTCCGACTGCTGTGTATTCACCTAATATCCTCCGCACAGCAGGCTCATCACAAATTTTAGGCAGTAGCGGATTCGAATTGTTTAAAGGCGGTGGCGCTCCAGCGGATCGACCTATTGACCATTCACCCAGCTTTGAGAAGTAGACACCGCTTTCTGGTGGGGGATGAAGTCGCCTTTGTCGATTTCTTGCATGCTGTCATTGATCTCCTGGTTGTACTGTGCCGGCGTTACTGAGCCATTTTCCTGCATGGTATCCACATAATTTTTAGCGACCGATAGCAGCGATTGCTTTTGGGGCTGAGACAACTGTGCCCAGTATTGCAGGAATTAAGCTACTTAATGGGATCAACCTGGGTAAATTGTAACGGATTATCCCGGCAGCCGTAATAGATGGCCTGGTTGCCCTCACTGGTTACTTGTCGGGCTTCTGCCCCGGCGATGGCCGTGACCTGATGATTCCCCAGGCGGAATGAAAATTTAGTTGTCCGCGGATGTTTTGACTCTGGGTAGTGGCGTTCGATAAATTAAGGATGCCACCCACCGGAACGATGTAGGTCAAAAATCTGGTCGACCGGTCAAGCTGACTGAACTGGTTGATGGTATTGCGTGTGGAGAAGCTTTGCAGGTCGGGGTTGTTTTCCGTCCGGCTGCGCTGCTGTTGGAACTGGTACTGCACGTCGATTTGCAGCGGCTTCAACAATTGATAGGTGAGGCCGGCATGGGAGAAGATTTCATCCAGGTGGGCGATGCTGCGGTTGTGCTGGTAATCATCGAGCGGAATTTGGCTTATTTTTTGGAGACTTTAATGTACCTTTTAAAAGAAGTTTAGTGGTATTTTAAATATGAATTATTTTCCGTTATAAATTTAAAAATCAATATGACATACATTCCTCAACCCGGCAGGTATGATAATATGAAATACCGCAGGTGTGGTAATAGTGGCGTTAAATTGCCTGCTATTTCTTTAGGCCTATGGCACAACTTCGGTGATAAAGATGATCTTGAAAATTGCAGGAATATCTTACATACTGCTTTCGATAGTGGTATTACACATTTTGATTTGGCAAATAATTATGGTCCTCCTCCTGGCGCTGCTGAAATGAATTTTGGAAAGATCTTTAAACAGGATTTTACTCCTTACAGAGATGAATTAATTATATCATCTAAAGCCGGATGGGGAATGTGGGATGGGCCTTATGGAGACTTTGGATCAAAAAAATATTTGGTCGCAAGTCTTGATCAAAGTTTACAAAGAATGGGATTGGATTACGTTGATATATTTTATCATCATCGTCCGGACCCTGAAACGCCTTTGGAAGAAACAATGGGTGCACTTGACCTTATTGTAAGACAGGGGAAAGCATTATATGTTGGCATATCAAGTTACCAACCGGAAGCAGCAGCACGAGCTATTGAAATTCTTAAGAGGTTAGGAACTCCTTGCCTTATACACCAACCAAGATATTCTATGCTGGATAGATGGGTTGAAGATGGATTATTAGATCTCTTACAAAAAGAAAGAGTGGGATGTATTACATTTTCATCTTTAGCGCAGGGTATTCTTACTAATAAATATTTACATGGAATTCCAAAAGATTCGAGAGTAGGAAAACATCTTGAAAATGGCGCCATTACTGAATCGCAGGTAACTGATACAGTGATAAATAAAGCTAAGCAGCTCAATGAAATAGCAATACAAAGAAACCAGTCATTAGCACAGATGGCGTTGGCATGGGTATTGAAAGATCAGCGCATCACTTCAGTAATTCTTGGTGCAAGCAAACCTCAGCAAGTAACAGATGCTATTGATGCCATTAAAAATTATTCTTTTTCTAAGGAAGAACTTGATAAAATTGAAATGATACTGGCCTAGTGGTAAGTTAATTATAATATGTCGTAAAATAGATATGTTTGTAAAACTCTTTACAAATGATACGTTATACCATTAAATTAATCAAAAGTGAAGTAGAAGAACTGATACGTATAATTAATAAAGGTTCTCATACTTCTCAAACATTTCGGGTGGCTTACATTCTTCTAAATTGTGATGAGGGAAAATATTCTGAAAAAGTAACCAATGATCAAATAAGCAAGGTATTAAAGGTTGGCATGCGAACAATAGACAGAGTTAAGAAAATATTTATTGAAGAGGGTTTTGAAGGGGTGTTGGAAAGGCGGCCTATACAACGCGATATTCAACATCTTTGATATCATGGGCAACAGCAAAGAGTATGAATTACTGGCGAGCCCTGGTTATGTGATGCACAGCCAGCTTGACTGCAGCGACAGATTCAGTAAGGTAACAACATACATCATGCGCAATTTCGATAATGACATTTCACTTAAGGATGTTGCATCTATTGCAAATATGGCCCTGAGCACATTTTGCAACTTTTTCAAAGAGCATTACCGCGTTACTTTTATAGATTACCTAAATAATATACGAGTAGGCCATGCATGCAAATTTTTAAGCGGGCATGATGAATTCCTCCGCCTGCTACTGTCATAAGTTTCAAAAAATTGCCGCCGTTGTAAGTCGAAAGCCGAAATCTCATTTGCATCTTCGGGCATGAATTCTTTGAAAAGTTTTTTTTAATTTTCGGTTAATTCTATTTCTTTTGTTTCTTCTGTCATAGTGAATTGTTCTTTCAATAATGCAGAATTAATTCTGGAAAATTTGATTTTGAGTAATAAAAAAAGGTCCAAATAAATATACTTGTGCCGAAATAAAATTACAAAGCACAAGTGGCGCTACAATAATAATGGTTGCCGCTGGTAAAAGAATCTCATTATAATGACTTAATTGTTCTCTATTTTTGTTGAACAAAAAGTTGCCGTACTGGGAAATTCGATTAGAGCAAGAAGCTATAAAAAATATATAATTAATAACAGATACAAAAATTAAGCCATGCTGATAATGCTCAGCTCCAAAAAGGAATGAAGAGCTATCGTATATCAGTAAGGAAAATTGAAGTTTAGAGCAACGTTCAGGTTACGGTAAGTTGATAGGTATAAGCTTATCCTTCAGGCAAATACATAGTAAGGCATTGCACATCTTTATCTTTCATTACCAAAAAAAATTATCTGGTTTCTCATTCTTGTCTAGCCATATCCAATGCAGCCTCTTCATGGCCTGCTAATTGCTCTTTCTAAGTCATCGTTGGTGTTATCACCAACGACATGAACGAATTGTAAAGCAGGTTTTATGATTAATGGAAAAATAAGCCGGAAGGATTTCGCATCAGTTGCGAAGTGCAATTGGTAAAACAGTCATGATGAAAACAAGCTAATTTAACCGAATAATTAAACATGTAACAAATGGAAGTAGCTAAAGTAGAAGGTTTCAGTGATGGCGTTTTTGGTGTTGCAATGACGCTGCTGGTTTACCAGTTGGTAACCCCTCGTTTTGATGAAAGAAAATCAAATTCAGAATTGCTGAACGAGTTAGGAAAGCTCTGGCCCTACTACCTGTCATTATTCATCAGTTTCTTTACCATTCTCATCATGTGGATTAATCATCACGGGATATTTAGACTGGTTGACCAGATTGATAGCAGGTTCATGTTTGCCAATGGCTTTTTACTTTTTCTCGTAATATTAGTTCCTTACCCTACTTTATTAGTAAGCAAATTTCTTTTAACTCCCTCCGCTAAGGCAGCATGCGCTGTTTATGCAGGTGGTTTCTTAATCATAAATCTTGCTTTTAACTGGCTTTGGTTTGCTGCAAGGCACAACCGGAAATTATTAATCGCGAATATTACAGATGAAAAAATAAAATCAGTTACAAGAAATTACCTTCTCGGCGTTCCTATATATTCGATTGCATTTGCTGTTGCATTCATCAATGCTTATGTATCGCTTACAATATGCATGTTGCTATGGGTGTTCTGGGCAACAAGAGTAAAATTGAATCCAGCATAAAATTTCATGGAATACAAATTTCAAAAGCCAGTTCACAGTACAATCGGCACTGAAAAATATCAATGCACGATTGAATGGCGCAATGGTAAATTTATTGTTGATGAACCCGAAACATCTGGAGGAAAAGATACTGGGCCAGACCCTTATACCTTGTTGCTTTCATCACTTGCATCCTGCACATTGATTACCATGCGTATGTATATTGAACGCAAGGGTTGGGATATTCCGAACATTGCCGTGAACGCAAATTTGTATCAGGAAACAAAAGATGATAAAACTACTACCATCATTGACAGTGATATTATATTTCTCAGTCCGGTTGATGAAGAACAGAAATTGCGGTTGCAGGAAATTGCAAAACATTGCCCCATATCAAAAATTTTAGAGAACGATATTAAAGTGCGGACTTCTGTTTTCAGGAACGAAGAAATTGAACAGAAAATAAAATAGGCTAAACAAAACAAACTAAAAAAGATGAAAAATTTAGAAAAAAAAGTAGCAATTATAACCGGAGGCGGTTCAGGTATTGGCAGGGCCATATCATTGTTATACGCCTCAGAAGGAGCAAGAATTGTTGTTTCAGATATTGATGAAAAAGAGGGCAACAAAACAGTTTCAGAAATAAAAGCAAAAGGCGGGGAAGCTCTTTTTGTAAAAGCTGATACTGCTAAACCGGACGACAGTAGAAATGTAGCAGAGCAGGCTGTTAAACAATTTGGAGGATTGCATATTGCGGTCAACAATGCTGGTATTGTTGGTCCGTTTAAGCCTGTGGGCGAATATCCTATTGACGGTTGGGATAAAGTAATTTCAATTAACCTGTCAGGGGTATTTTATGGTTTGCGTTATCAAATTCCTGCAATGCTTTCTTCAGGTGGAGGTAGTATAGTAAATATCGCTTCAATACTCGGTAAGGTGGCAGCAAAAAATTCTTCTGCTTATGTTGCTGCCAAACATGGTGTAGTTGGGCTTACTAAAGCAGCTGCACTGGAATATGCAGATCAGAAGATACGAATTAATTCAATTGGCCCCGGTTATATTAATACTCTTTTGGTTACCGAAAACTTTGATGATGCCGCTATGAAAGCATTGGTGGAACTGCATCCTATCGGAAGATTAGGAACTTCAGAAGAAGTGGCTGAGTTGGCACTTTGGCTCAATTCAGATAAAGCTTCATTTGTTACCGGGGCTTATTACAATATAGATGGTGGATACCTGACTCAATAATAACTTTTCAAAGCAAAGCTCATGTAACATCATCCGTAACACTAAATGATTTAATCAGGCGAGGTTATGTTTTCAATTTCAATATTAAAAGCAATGGTATTAAGTGTGTTGAAAACACCATCAATATTGAACCGGATGAATTAAATATAGATGAGGTATACACATTTTAATAAAGAAACACTTAAAATTTCGCTACCTGAAAATAATATCAAGTATATTCATCTAAGAGAACTCGGAGGACGAAGGAAAGCACGGCGAGATTTCATCAATACGAGTTGGTGTCATGCTGCTTTCAGAGAATATGCGGATTACATGGAAACGGATGCTTTTAAGAACACGGTAAAGGAACTTGAATACATTGCATTAAGGAACGAACTGCTTATATGTGTTCGGAGGCTGTGCGGTGGTATTGTCATCGGTCACATGTTTCAGATTATCTCAAGGTTAACGGTTCGAAAGTGATGCACATTATGGGTATCGGAAAAAGGTGAGGAGCATCCCTACACTTCACCCGCAACAAGTGTAAAATAGCGAATTGCGGTATGATAAAATTAAACAAGCATCCAGTGACTAAGAAATCGGATAGAAGATATAACCTGTATTGGTTGTAAATCATAAAATAGAAATAGCATCAGGAAATAAATAAACATGAAAAAAATTGCAATTAATGGGTTTGGCAGAATCGGAAGAGCTGCCTTGAAAGTAATTATGAATACTCCCGAATTGGAAGTCGTAGCTGTCAATGACCTAATGAACATTGATAATGCAGAATATTTGCTCAGGTATGACAGTGTTTATGGTAAATATGAAAATGAGGTGAATATTTACGATAACCATTTACACATCAGAAATAAAAAGATTTTATTTATTTCCGAAAAGGATCCGACAAAACTTCCATGGAAGGATCTGGATATTGATGTCGTAATAGAAAGCACCGGATTTTTTACAAATAGGGAGGATGCTGAAAAGCATATTCATGCCGGAGCTAAAACTGTGGTAATATCAGGCCCCACCAAAAGCAAGAACACACCAACAGTGATACACGGTGTAAATACCCAGGATGGGAAAACATCTATATTTTCATGCGCAAGCTGTACAACCAATAATATTGGCCCTATTATAGAAATTATGGATAGAAGGATTGGTATAAAGAAGGCAATTTTAAATACAGTTCATGCTTATACTGCATCCCAATCTTTAGTAGATGCTCCTTCAAAGAGAGAACCAAGGATGGGACGTGCAGCAGCAGTAAATCTGGTTCCTGCCTCCACGGGAGCGGCGATTGCTACAACTAAAGCCTTGCCCCACTTAAAAGATAAGTTTGACGGTGTCGCAATACGTACACCTGTTCCCGTAGGTTCTATTTCAGATATCACTTTTGTGGCTGCCAGGAATACTTCTGCTGAGGAAATTAATAATATCTTATTAGAAGAATCAAAAACTGACAGATACAAATTTGTATTATCTGTTTCAAATGAGCCGCTGGTTTCTTCAGATATTGTCCAAAACCCTTTCGCTTCTATTGTTGATTTGGAAATGACCAGGGTTGTAGATGGTGATTTAGTAAAAATTATGGCTTGGTATGATAATGAATGGGGATTTACCAATCAAATGATTCGTCAGATTCAAGAGATATAACAAACGTAGCGTACTCAAAGGAAAAATTGATATGGCTACTTTTGTAATAGAATAAGAAAAGCAATAGTTCCATACATTGCATTTGTTATAATGTTAGAAGTTTTGCATTTCTGTAATTTGTAATACTAATTAAATAGCACTGAATAAACTTTTATTGTTATTTTAAAAACAAATAAAATTATAGTATGATGAAGGCCCTGAAAAGTTTAATAATAACTACATCGAATAATAAACTGGCCGATACTACAAATAAAACAGGTGTATGGCTGGAAGATCTTGCTGCACCCTATTTTACATTAAGAGATGGAGGTGAATACATAACGATTGTATCGCCTCAAGGGGGACAAATACCTCTTGACCCTAAAAGTGAATCTACTGCTGCTGCAACTAAAAACACAATACGTTTTCAGGAGGATTCTCAAGCGATGTATCATTTTTCTCACTCTCTTCCGCTTAACGAAGTAAAGACAGAAAATTTCGATTTGGTATTTCTTTCCGGTGGATATGGGGCCATGTGGGATTTTGCAAATAATAAAATGCTGAAGCAAATTCTTGAAGATTTTATTCGTCAAAATAAACCTATTGGTTTAGTGGGTCATGGTGTTGTTGCACTGGTTTATTTAACAAAGGATAATGGAGAACCTTTAGTGAAAGGCAGAAAACTTACTGCATTCAGTAACAGTGAAGAAGAATTAGCCGGATTGAATGAGAAACCGCCTTTTTTATTAGAGTCGAGACTCATTTCACTTAGTGCATTATACAGTAAAGGACCTGATTTTACCAGCTACGTTGCGGTTGATGACAATATCATCACTGGCCAAAACCCTGCTTCATCTGTCGAAACGGCAAAACAATTATTGGCATTGGCACATAGCCTAAAAGAAATTAATGAATTTGAAAGCAGATGAGAAATCAGTTATCAAAGAAGGATTTTTGATGAACAAAACATTTATTAATATTTAAAAAAAAGATCTTACTTTAAGATTAAAATAAAGAACTAAAATGGAAAAGAGCCGACTTTCAAAAAGCCTGCAAGCAGCGCTTAACACTCAAATGACGAAAGAAGCCTCAGCTTCTCAAATTTACCTCTCTTATGCAGCATGGGCATCAAGCGAAGGATACGGAGGCATTGCAAATTTTCTATTCAGGCATGCCAACGAGGAGCGTAATCACATGATGAAAATTTTAGAATACATATTGGAAAGGGGCGCTAAAGTAAATGTGGAAGCTATACCTGCTCCTCCTAAAGAGCCAACAGGTATTCAAAATTGTTTTGAGAAGGTATTTGAACATGAGGTTGATAATACTAAAGGCATTTATGATCTGGTAAAAATGAGTTTTGATGAAGAAGATTGGGCTACCTGGCATTTTATGCAATGGTTTGTAAAAGAACAAACAGAAGAAGAAACCCTGGCTTTAAATCTGCTGGATAAAATCAAAATTGCAGGTGGAGTGAATGCAAGCGGTGAAGCCTTATATGCCCTTGATAAGGATTTACAAACTAAGTCCGATGATGCTGCACTGGCGGAAGATAAAACCGCATTGAATCCTTGATTTTTATTTATCTCTTAATATTCTTCACTGAAAGCAACAAATTTCACAACATTTTTAAAATGAAGATCAAGATCAAAAGAGTATATGAAGCGCCCGCCAAAGAGGATGGCATACGGATTCTTGTGGACAGGCTATGGCCACGCGGACTAACTAAAGAAAAAGCAAGTGTTGATCTATGGTTAAAAGAAATTGCTCCCAGCACAGAACTTCGGAAATGGTTTGGTCATGATCCCGATAAGTGGACAGCGTTTAAGAAGCGTTATCACCAAGAACTTAAAGAGAACAAAGAGCAGGTTTCACTTTTGAAAAACCAGATGAAGAAAGGATTAGTAACATTAGTTTATGGCGCAAAAGATGAAGAGCACAATGAAGCGCTTATTCTCAAAGAATTGTTTAGCCGCTAACCTTTGAGTTTAACTGAAGCTATAATTCCGCCAATGATGAGTACAACAGAAAAGTAATTAGCCGGTTTACACATAAATGAAAAATTAATTATTAACTGTCTCGACCGCTTATAAACTGGGCAGTTTTTTAAAGATAGTTTAGTATTTCTTAATTTTAAAAAGAGATCGGATATAATTTGCTGCAATTCCTTCTCGCTCGGTAAATTAATTAAGTACTTTGAAACAAATACCTGCTGCGGCAAACCCATTGTGTCATATTCCCAGATAATTTCAGGCTCAATTTAATTAACTCCAACATAGATTCCTACTTCCGCAGCGTTCCAATCCTTACTTCTTTCGTCATAAATTTCAAAGTCTGCCCCATAAGTTCTTTCTAAATTACTAGCCCATATATTTCTCCAGGCATTGGCTACACAATCAGGCATTATGCCTTTGGCAATTATTTTTACATACTCAGATTTTGGAATGACCAGACTGTCCATTCCTTCAGGTGCTTTGGTATTGTCATCAACTTTGCAACCTATAAAATAAGAATATGGTCCTGTGTGGTCACTTTCATAGTCATGATAAACAGCAAATATTTCATCATTGATTTTATTTGGTATTCTTTCGGCATACTTTCCGGCTTCAAACTTTTGCCAATGGCTGCCACAGTCAATGGCTGATTGCCCGTTCTCATTCGTGGTCTTTCTGCCCAGGGATAAGCCTATAAGTTTGATTTCTGCCAATGATATATTTTCCATGTTGTTATCGCATTTCTTTAAAATAAGCTGATTGGTTTAGTTTAAGGAAATCCTGCCATGGCAGCCCTCCATTTCCAATAAGTAAAATTTTATCAGGATTAAATTTGTTTTTAAAAGCAGTCATTCCTGAAGTGGAACCGGCGGCGCCGCTTTTTACCTCCAGGCCAATTACTTTTCCTTTTCGTTCAATAATAAAATCTACTACTTCATTCCGCTCTCTCCGGTAATGTAAGTTATATTTTTCGGTAAGAGAAAGATTGATCAAATGTGCACCAATGGCAGATTCAACCATGCGGCCCCATTCATCAGGTTTGGCAAGTGTATCTTTAAACAGATCATTTCTCTGGGCGCTTATTAAAGCAGTGTTATGCACTT
>Ga0123337_10000488_pt1 | contig 65892 bp, 64 predicted proteins | sample frozenSSSSmetaG_FD_89792 | JGI IMG/M metagenome (GOLD analysis project Ga0123337, IMG submission 89792) | Glacier valley bacterial and archeal communities from Borup Fiord, Nunavut, Canada, to study Microbial Dark Matter (Phase II) -... | ecosystem: Environmental > Aquatic > Freshwater > Ice >...
GGGGGGGAATTGCGTCTCTTGCTAAAGTGGAGAGGAGGACTGGCACGACTCTATTGCTAGGTGTGCTTAGTCGAACTCGTTGTGCTGGTTCTTTATTCTAACACTTTGGCAGGAATGGATGACAAGCTGATGGGGGGAACTAAAGCAGCGTGCGTTAAGAGTAGGTGGTAGGTTAGTGTGTACTTATTTATTGATATATTTATGAGTACATTTTAACTTATAAAGAGTATTATCTATTTATCTACTCATGAGTATGTTAGTATATGCTAATAGTCATGTGCGAGCGTCTATTGTTGAAATGAATCAAATCCAAGATGATAAAAGTGATTGATTGAATAAAACTATCTAGTCTACAGAGCTCTATTTGTATTCAAATAGAGCGTTTGAAAAGAGTGTGTGTTTGCATGAGGGAATTGATCCCTCATGCACCTGAGCCGTTTCCCTCCAGTGAGCCGTTTCCTCACGGGATCTCCAAACTAAGAATCCAAACGGAGGATTCTCAGGGTCAACCGGGTGTCCCTGTGGCACCCACCCTCTATTCAAAATATATGACCGAGCTAAGCTAGTATGAGACTTATATAGCACATGAACAGCAATAGCACGTGCTATGATAATATAATATAAAGCTTTTATAAAGGGATTTAGTAATTTAAGAGTAACTTTGATAATGTTAATGCTCTTAGGATTAACAGCACATATAGTTTATTATTTACATAGACCTCGGGTGATATTTTAAGGGGCCTACATAGTTAGGCATATAAGCCTACTTACAGCTTGACAGCAACTATTTACTTATACTAATGGAATCCGCACGGATGACGAGGCTTACAGGTCATACTGAAAGATCTCAGAGCATTTCCGAAGCTTCAGTCAGAAGTTGGGCTACATGAGATAGGCAACTTGATTAGTTAGGTTAGAATATGACAACACTGTCACATAAATATATTGTGAACTAAGGAAATCGCTGCGCAGTAACCAACGCCTTAAAAAAATCCTCGGGCATGTATTCCACGCTCAACCAGGTATATAGGCCTACCATCTCAGGTCCTTCTTCATCCGTCTCCTCATATCCCACATATAGAAGTTCTTCATCCCATGTTTTACAAACTTTGGCAGCGACGGATATACCACCCTCGTAACCCCAGTGATCAACTTATACACCCTCCTCGAATGCGGCGTACTCGGAATCCCAAACTGATCCCTCACCTTTTCCGGCAGCATCTCGCGTGTGGTGATCCTCGTGAGCGGTCCGCTGAGCGACAGAACCAGCTTCCCCAAAAGCGGGAGACCGCTCAGATAGAGCACGTCCTGTGCTGTAGCTAAGACCTGGGGCGTCACAACAAGCGTGTCGAGCATCTTGTCAAAGTACTCCCTGTACGCGGCGAGATCCTTCGGCCACATCTCGGGCGGGCAATTCAGAGATGTTGCGTAGATCGAAAACTCCTTGTACACCCTCTCTGTAGTCTCGGTGTCCAACTTTCCGTAGATGTTCTCGTAGCTCTCAATCATGCTCCAGTACATCGTCACTGCAACCCAGAGTTGCAGCTCTGGATCATTGGCATTGTAGTTTGCTGCCTTAATCTTCTCATGAGTCAGATGGGTCGCATCGGTGATGTATCTTCTCTCCTCGAGTGTTCCAAGTACCGTGGCATAAATGTATACCATGCTGCGACGTCCTCGTTCAATGGGTCGGGTAGTGAAGGAGCTATTGTTTGAAACGCCGGCGCCGACGCCTGGTTGGGCAATTTGGAGGAGTACGGCGGCAGATCCGCCGGCCAAGGAGATCATGTCGGAGACTATCTTTTTGGTCTCTCTTGATGCTGGAAGAACCGGATCGTGGTAGCGACCGAATATGCCACCGGTTGTGAGACCAATCTCGTAGTCAGGACCTTTCTCGAGATCTTTTTCGAGAGAACTGGCTGAGGTGGAGTTTGGAGTCTCCGCCTTCATCTCAGCAATCGCCATGCCTCTGGTACACATGATGGAAGGAAGTAATAGCTGAACTGTGGATACTAATGATGTCTGGTCCGAAAATCGGAAACTGCTCAAAAATGAAGAATATCGGGCAGCATACTACAGTACTACTTTGAATATATATACAGATATGTTCATGGGGCATTTGAAGTGGCCTGGGTTGACCATATCCGACGAGACCTTGCATGCATGGCTTCTGATTGCGGGGATGTGGACAAAGGCTGTGGGTTCTGGGGAACCCTGAATTGTGAAGATGAAACGGTAAGAATAGGAGTGATAACAGAGGGCGAAGATGTTGCCAAGCGTGCAGATAGCCGCGGTTGCTTCTGATATCAGTAGAGTCTCAACATAAAGATCCCTCTAAATCCAACTGAGTTGGCCGTTCTGTCGAGCAATCCGTTACATTATATAAAGTGACGTTTACATATGAAAGGAAGGGCTCCTATTAATACTCGCAAGATTTGCCGTTGGCCCGTTATATCGACAAATGCACGAGACAAAAAAAAACGGTATAAGAAGAGTTTAGCTGTATGACAAGCGCCATAGAAAAACAGAGAACGTTTAGGAGATCTTGATGTTGACACAATCCTCATCCTCGGGAATAAATTTCCCATGTGAAGTGACGCTAACTCATTCCTCCGCAAACGAGAGGAGTAAGTAAGGAGAAGAGGGCAGCTGGTACTTGCGACGCGCTCTAGCCCACAATAATAGAGAATGAGAGATGAGATTAAGAGATGAGCGATGGCAGTATGCTTGCTGACACTACTTATATGAATGCCGATATGTCTTGTGGAATATCGTGTAGACAGGCAAGTGTCCACAGGTGAACGAGGTTTGATTAAGGTTAGTAGTTTGTTCAAGGGCCAGACAATTAATTGGAGCGCTGTAATGTGACAGTATACATAAGCGAGCTGCGTTTAACACCCCGCGATTATGAAAGTAGACATATTCCCGTCTCTGGATCTTTGGCGCCGGCAAGACTTAAAAAGACGTTAGACGTTATGCTAAACCGTTGTATTGTTCTTGAGACTCTTGTGAGGATTCTGATCTGTCGACATGCTTAATAATGGCCTTTTCATAAGCCCAAGGAAGAACCGGAGACTACTTAGCTCATTATCCTTTAACATCACCCATGTTTACACCTTTTTGCACAGCATCAAAGCATTTCAACTTCGGTGGATCAAGAGATCATACGAGTTAGATATCTATAACTTATGTAGACAAATGGATCTGCATGCAGTCTGCGTTACCTACTTTATCACATCTGCAGGTTTCCGGAACAGACTAATTTCTCATGCCCGTTCCTGTGTTTACAAGAATGCGATTGGAGCTATCCGCTATATCGAACAATGTCGCCTGATTACACTATTTAGGTGATCTCGAGATCGAAATCAAAGACTCACGGATTCATCTCTACCATATTCGAGATGCCATCTCCACATATCAGTATGGAGATCACCCTTTCATGAATGATTCACTGCGTATGCAACACTCTACCTAGCAACCAAAGGCCCTGGAAATCGGAATATGATCTCTCACCGCATCATGAGATTCCTTGCAGAGGCACTTGCACCGAAAGCCCAAATGGGTTAACAGCGGGGATGATCTGCTCTATAGATGTGTCATCTGCACCGACAGTGATTGATGCGGGATATGCCACTAGAAACGTGTTGAGAGTGCTGGAAACTATGGGGAGGGAGGCAAGAGGCGCATGTATTGTGGGGTAACTGAGTTCACATGTGAAGGGATCTGTAGAAGGATGGTAGGGAATCAAGGGTGCCAATGTCATCATTTGAGGAAGGGGAGATCAAGCTCAGCCACTGCCCAGAGGAGCCAAAGGAAGTAAAGTGGCAGAAGGCCCCGCGCTGGGGGAGTGGGCGTGCTCGGATAGTAATGGGTTTACCAGGAATATATCTTTTTCTGAGAGCTAAGTCTGCGTGGCATTTATCACGCAGGACTGTAGCTGGCCATTACATTGCAGGGAGGAGGAGCAGCCCTCGACCTTGATGAATCTGGAGAAAGCGGTGACAGAGAAAGTCGACGCAGAGCAGAAGGAGTGGGCGTCATCCGCCGCAAAAGTTGACAAAGTTGGAGAAAATGGTTACGCAGACCGCGGCCGCACATGCCAAAGCCACCGCATCCTGCGCCGCATGACTACCAACGCATCAGTAGGATACAATGGATGTCTTAAGAGAGGGACGAAAAGCTGCGATCTTCTCACAAGAGAGTAGAGACGGCGCTTAGGGTAAGGATGGTCCCGATCATGACAGGTTGCGCTGCAAAGGGAGCCATTGTACGAGGTGACAAAGCGTATATCCTAAAGAATGCCTGAAAATCATTCCATTTAATATACCCTCGCAATAGCTGACCAGCTGTACGAGCTTTCTGCTGGATTCTAATCTATTATTCCATGCCTCTGTGATGTGATTCTTTGCCTCTTTCTGCCTCGCTTAAGAAATTGTGCCTCTTATAGAGGAGTGAGGGTTTCCGAATGCCTCTCATGGAGGGCTTACTAATTCGTGCTTGCTTCGACTTGATTTTTGGCACTCGATTAGACTCAGCGGCTAATTGGACTTGGACCCAGAGGTCGGTTTGGACCTATACTTAAACTTTCGAAATACTACTCTAGTCTCCATTCCTCTAGGGAGGATAGGCGAATTGAATTCGTGCTTTGCTGTGAATATGATTTGCATCCTGTGCCTTTGTTAAAAGGTTGCACACTTAAATCCGCTGCGCGCTCCAGATGATCTTCAAGTCGGTGCCGTAAGTCGGTGCAGTCTTAAAATTGAATCAAAATGTGCATAGATGGGCCCATAAGCTGTCGCGCTGCACAGGGAGCTATTTCGTCAAAATGAATATCCTTGAGAATGCCTAAGGATCATTCCATCCAACATAATCTTTTGAAATCCAGCTTCGCTCGCTACCGCGAGTCGGACGGAGTAGGTGCCCGTGGATGACGGTACTGCTGTCGGGGAAAGCATGAGGGCATAGGCATGGAGCTATATGTAGCATGTCTCTGTATGATCCTGAATACGGCAGATTTCTCCCAATGACAAAGATTTCTTGCTTCTGGCATTGATGATGAACGCTGCGAAAAGCCAAAAGTATTGTGAATTGCAGAATTCAGTGAATCATCAAATCTTTAAATGCACATGATGCCCCTAACAACAAACCATAATTTTAGCAGAACAGGCTAAACTGTCATTAAAGTTAGGATAAGGGTGCGACGTCTCCAAAAACATGGCCTAATATATGCGGGCCAAGAAGTTAGATTAAGGACAGGATTAAAACAGCCATTAATATGGCGTCAGAGTGAAAAGCGAAGGCAGGAGAGAGAGCATAGCATAAAACTATGAAAATAACCACATATAAAAACAATGAACAATAAAGATTCTGTTGGTTCTTACTTAAAGAACTATGTTCTTCCAGAGCTAGTTGATGTCTACCTAAGTGAAGTTGTCGTCAAATTTAGCTGCTGGGGCTCGCATTAGCTCGCGTTCGCTCCATTAGTGGGTGGAAACTTACCTAAAGCAAAAGGCGAAGACCTGGATGTGCACGATTAATATATAAGGCCATACGTTAGGGGACCAAATCATTGTGGGAGGTCTGGTATTTCCAGGAGGCTATGAACCGCCTCTATATACATGAGTCCGTAGTCCCGATCTGTCTCCATCCCTCCTTACCTTTGCCCCTCAACATCATAAAAGCGAGACTGCATCATTTGCAATCCCTGAGGTCTATTTCTGGAACTTGATCTTGATCACGATCTTATTAAGGTCTTGGCTCATGCGATCTTGAACCAGGCACCACATAAACTTCTGGCTGCTAGCCTTTCTCGACGTCCAACATGCCGGTGGATGTTTGATTTTTGGCACGGTCTATCCATCTGTATCCAATGAAAAGCAAGATTGTGAGGCGCACGAGAGGGCTTCCATAAGTCCAGAATACCCAAAATTGTGGGTTTCCTGGTGCAAAATCATCATTCATGCTGCGAATTCCATAGGTGCAACTGAGCGGCGTGAATATAAGCACAACTAGCTGGCCAAGCTTATTTAAAGAGTTGACCTTTAGAGAATCGGTCCGCGCCCTCTTGCTGTCAAGGACCTGCAGATGCGTCATCTGATTGTTGAGAAGGGTCTCCGTGCCTTTCCTCCATGTCTGTAACTCCTGGACAAGGAAGGCCCAGTCGCAGCTGAGTAAATCCCGATCGTTTTTCCCCGGCTCCTGCCAAGCTGAGAAGTACAGTGTGTTATTTGGGTCAATTCCAAGCTGCATGGCGTCTTTTTTAGCCCAAGCACAGCACTTATTCAGAAGAGTTCGAGACGACATCAAATCGTTCAATGTTCTGGCAGAAGCCCTCGCGTCCACGCGGTCGTCCGCTAGGTTCCTCAGCTTGAGCGAGTTGAAGTCTCGTTGAAGAAAGGCTAAAATAAGCATCCAATTGGAAAGTATGATCCGCTGAAGAAGAATCGACGTCTTCTGTAAAGCATTTGTGTAAGGGTAATTGTGTTCGGCGAAGGAGCAACGGCGGCCTTTATTGGCGGGCTGTGCAGATGAATATTGAATGTCAGCCATGTCTCAAGCCACTTGCGCTTGGCACCTAGATTGAGAGGCGACGACGCTGTAATATTGCCACTTTTTGCGCTTGAACTTCTCCCTGGGTTATTATGCAGATCTTGAAGTGAGATTATGGGAAAGTCTCTCAAACATTAGCCTATAGGAACAGAAAGAATAAGAGCACCAGGCCCATGCCAATTACAGATTTTCTCAGGAAGCAGGTTTCACACCTTCAGCACTGAATATGCTCGTGCTCGTGGACGTCCCTCACTCCCGACGATGATAAGATCGTCATTGTCGCCTGAGCTCATTATGTCCATGCCAGGACGAAAATTGCAACGGTGATAACTTATATCGCGACGCGGAAGCGTTGCCTTGAAATATCAGTACAAATGATACGCCGCTCCTGGTAGAAGACGGGACGTGTGGAAGTGAGTGGCAAACTCGCAGCTCCAGATCGGAAATGTAGACAAATGAATACCCCGGGACTGTCGTCTGCAGTGACCATAATCTAACAATAAAGGCTAAAGTCTAGCTCTTTAAAAGCATTTCTAATATAGATATTATAAAGAATTATAATATACACAAGTTAACTGATATTTTAGTGGCTATTGTCTCCTGAAATAACTATTCGACAATACAAAGAGCCTCCTAGCTTGTGGTATAGCAAGAAAAGCATACCGATATCATAAGCGGAATAGTTATCATCTAAAGTATCCATTGTCTTTAACCAGACCCTAGAGTATAATCTCCCGGACTTGCCAGGACCACGGCGGTTGTAGAGAATGAAAGAAAGATTGCCGCGAGCAAAGTAACTCTTGCAATACTATAATTTCTACCACGGCTTTGTTGGCCTTCCCCAATAGCTAGCTAGCAGTCAGAAGAACAATGCTTTTATAGATCTACTGTACCGTGGCCTTTCTCTTCAATAGAATGCATCGAAGGCCTTACTCCAGACCCTTCACAAGTCCCAAGGCGATTGAAGTTGAATTGGTGCCTTGTGGCGAGCTATTCTGTAGCTCCTTGATTTTGGTGAAATGCCGGCGATGGGTGTAAAGGTCTTGGACGCACGCTTCGAGAATCTCGAATTTAAGCTTTGGGCCCTCTAACAAATGCTCAATCGTAGCAAACTCTCAGTCGATGTATTCGTTCATGATTGCCTAGCGTCTGGCAATATTACGATGTATGTGGCTAAGTTAGAAGAAATAAGAGAAAGGTCCCATCTTTGACTAGGTGATCTTCAAAATAGTTGATGAGTTTTTGGTGATTCGATTCCCCGAATACCAATTTCAGGGCTGATCCATTAGGAAACCTATGAAGCCCAGTATATCTAGTATATCGTAGGATTGCAGACGATATTATGTTGCGGGAGTTGAAAATTTGGATTAAGAAGGAGAATTCCTTGTTGGATGATGAGTAAAACAAAACTCCTGGTTTACACGAAGTTCCTCGTACCATTCCATGGATTCCTTTTGTCCGACTTTGAAGCCAAGATGTGATCCCGTGCCTAGTAAATAGTAAAGGGTCAAAGGTAAAGGCCTTGCAATCTCTAGGTATCAATTTGCCAGCTTTTCGAGGAATTCTTATCCTTACATTGTCCGGGTGTACGAAATGAGTTAAAAAGATTGTAAAAATTATTAGTTGCAGTGTCCGTCTGCTAATAGATTAGGGCTTTATTTGTCACTTGAGAGATGCTCATAGTTTCGATGTACAACAGATTCATGAGTCCATATTCCTTTTAGCTTGAAGGGAAGACTAGGAACTAATCTTTCACGTTCGCAATACGATATAATGGGGTGTTGTCGATTTAGCTGGCAAAGAGTTAGAGGCTAATAGGGACAGACATTCTCAACAGCCTAGAGGAGCAAACACTTTTTTGTGGGACTTTAACAGTTGTTTTAAGCGCAGGAGAGTTCGCTCTAGTGTCCAGCCATTTTCTCAGTTTTAATGTACTAGAAAATCCTTCGAGAGATATTCCTTGAGAGCTGACAGTATTGATTCTAGAACCTCACAGTTACGTTGGGAGTATCAATAATCCGAGCTTTACTGTCGTTAATTCTTCCTCGCTAACATCTTCTGACTCATCGGGACTCTAGCCACTAAACAAGTGTGAAAAGGGAGATGATATTCAACTCTTAGAAATGCCAATCCGTATGATAGTTTACATTAACACAACATCCTTTTTCGACATTCAACTCTATTAAAAGGCCAAACTGTGTGACTCGTTTAGAAATGGAAAATGCAGACGGCTCATACATATTTAACAGTTTAAACGCGTTGTTGCGTCCAGAGCAATCATCACGTTCTGTCTGGTCATTGGGCATGACCAGGCAGGGCCTGATGATTAATACCTATTGTTGATATTCAGCTCTTTGAAAATGCCTACCTTCGTGAAATTTTAGATTGTTGCATCTGTTGTAATACTATTTTCAATATTAAATTCTTTGAAAATGCTGACGGTGTAACTGTTTAGACGTGAAAGATACAGGGGGTTCGCCCTTATTTACCACTATCATGCATTACTGCATCTGGATTGCCCTTCTTAATAATTTATTTTTTGAAAACGATGATTTAGGTGGGTTAGGTGGGTAATAAGTTGTTTTGCTGTATTTGGAATAGCTATTGGAATAGTAATTTTTGTTGTTTACTAATATCTAATGGTCAGATCCGCCTAGTCACTTCTTTGCAATAATCTATAGTCAAGAATACTTAAGTGGATTTTTAAACTCAAATACAAGCATTAACTTGCATGTTGGATTAGATTAATGGGTGAGCTTTATGAAATGCAAACAATTTTGCCCTCAGATAGTGACCATTGTGATGACATCAACGGTTACGTCCATTCAATAATAAGATTGAAGAAAGAAAAGATTGAAGAAGAAAAAGTGAACGAAAATAAAGAGAAGAAAGGCCAGACGTGGTGAACCATCCGCAAAAGTGAGTTAACTTGGATTGAGAGGATCTATATTCTTGATCCACTAGTGTACAGAATGATGTTTGGAATCATTCCAGCCGATCCTAAACTTGCAGTTTTCGAGGAAAGTGGCTTTCTTGTTGAGGGCATGGCCGACTGGGAGAGGACATTAGCACGCATAATGCATCCTCCAGTCTAGCCAGGAACCGAACTACATATCGCGTTTATCCTGCTGCAGATTTTCAACTTTCTACCCTTGTCGCCCCAATACTTCGGAGGCAAGACTCCAAAATTATTACGTTCCCTACATCCTACAACGGCTGGCTGAGTTGGCTTAGTCTTGGAAGAACTTATGAGGCATTTCGAACCGAGCTAGAGGCATACAACAAGGCGGATGGTTCAGAGAGTACTAATGAGCTCTTTCGTGGATTCGAATTCTTACATTATGATAAATACAGAGGCTTTTGGCGGCGATGGAACATTCTACCAGCAACTTGTCATATGTCATCTCAGAATCTTGACAAAGACAAATCAAATTCACTGCTACAAAGCAAAGGATCTGAGAGAATAGTGGCCTCAGAGGCAGACAGATGCTATTCATTCAAATGGTAATAGTCAGGAATCCGCAAGACAAAATGTATTTTATATTTCGGCATTTGGGCCACCTTTGTGAGTTCTGTGAAAGCCAAGCATGGCCACTTTGTGGCTATGTAATGATCTACGCAAAGATCTCATCTGTCTGCTCAGGCCCGGCGAGAACTGCCGTCAGACAATACCTACTCGCCGATTCCTGTACTCATAGTGCAGGGAATCTGCGCCCAGCAAGCAACATATGAATAACTTCAAGATGTCCTCTCTGTGACAGAATCTATTTTGAATAATCCGAATGCCACCATCTAAGTCACTGATTGATAATATCATCTCAATTAATTATTGCTTCACCAAAGAGGACCACGATGTTTACTTTCCTAAAGTCTCGCGGAATCCACTTGCTCAGAGGTCTGGAAGAGGGTGATAGAAGGGTTGATGACGATCGTCGATGTTCGAGTACAGGAACAAGACCACGTTGGGCGGTAGGACCCCGCCAATTGTCAAGGCCCCCTCGTGGACGCCCTCCATCTCCACCTCCAACCTACGATACGCTGATTCCCGATCGCTCTGCATCACCTGCTCCAACTATCACACCATCGACAACCACAGCCATGAGACTGAATCTTCCGGCGAAGTCGGGCATGTTGTAGACGAACCTCTGCACGCCCCTAGCTCTGATCTTCCCATCAAGAGGTGGATTATAGACGAACCCATAGCCGCCCCTGACTTTGCGATGCACTTCAGACCAGACGACTGTAAGACCGAGGATGCCTACGACAGAGTTATCAACCGCCTGAAGTTGTTCGCCGTCGAGAAGGAGCCCAACGACCTCTGCAAGTGGAGGAACCTTGCCGACGCATACGAGTTTAAAGCGATTTCCCATTCTGGCGATCTGTACAAGCCGCACGAGGACCTTGACAGAGCGATTCGAGCGTGGGAGATGGGACTTGGCATACGCACGAAGCCGCGAGCGGAGTTCCGCATGCGTACAGGTCGCCTATATATGAGGAAAGGGGACTACGACGAAGCAATCAGGGTATTCGAGCCGGTCGTCGAGAGCTACGAACACGCTTGCTTGTGTGATGACGAGTTCGCCACAAATTCATTGAAGCCGTGGTTGTGGGATGGTCTGGGGATGCGTATCGGCGATGAGGTGATTACGGTGAAGCCATCATGGCTTTTAAAAAGTTGATGGCGGTACCTAAATCTGGCTACAGGGGCATCGACTGGCATGAAGCACCGCGTCAATGGGTGGGATGGATTGGCCATGTGAACATGGAAAAGGGGGACTATCCGGAGGCGATCAAGGCGTATCGGAGAGCTTGCCTTATCGACAACAGCCCTGCGTTGCAGAGATACTTGCGTGACGCAGAAAATGCAGCTGGGATTGCACATTAAAGGACCGGAGAGACCAGCGTAAATGAGGCTCGAGTAGAACAGAGAAACATAGTAAGGAAGTCCACCTACATCTCCGCTATCTTCAGCCCATAAGCCTCCACAGCCGTCCCCTCCCAAATTCTCCGTCGTTGTGCATCCGTAAGCTTCTTATCCTCACACATCCTCCTCACAATCCCCTTCCACCTTCCCCACGCTTCTCTCCCCACCGGATTCGCCTCACACACCGGCCAATCACTGCCAAACATACATCTCTGCGGCCCAAAAGCCTCAAGCGCAACACTCAACCATGGCTCCACCGCCTCGTATTCCTCCTCCTGCGTGAGCCTCTGTGTCTCGCACTCCTCGCCCTCCGCTCCCAGGATCTCAGGATTCATCTCGCTAAAGCAGCCAGAGAGCTTGATGTACACCTTCTCAAACATCGCCAGCTCCTGTATAGTGTGTTTCCAGGCCGCGAAAGACGGAGTATGCATTAGATCGTTTTCGTCGCGCTGGATCACTGTCATGTCAGGCTTGGCGATATGGTCAATAACGAAGACGACTTTATCTCTGGAGGCGAGGCCGCTGTGTGCCGCTTGGATCATGGAGATGAGTTCTGGCCCTTGCCAGGATTGTCGATGCAGATCGACGCCCACGTCGAAGACGTAGTCCTGTTCGCCTAGGCGCGTGAGTGAGGAAATAAATTGTGCGGAGAGCATGGTCTTGGGGGGCTTGTCTTGCACGAGGTAGCGGAATCCGCGGATGAGAGCGGCTGACGGGCCGGCGACCTCGAGGGCCTGGGAGATGTACTTATCGAGCACTTGAGGTCCGAGCGGTAGTGGTGCCCAGGGCACGATGCCGAGAACGAGCGGGGCATGAGGGGCGGAGTGGCCTTCGCCAGGCCGTGGGAGGCCTTGGGCGATACGGGATATCCAGGATATTTCCAGGAGAGGGGACTCGAAATCTTGCGTTAATAAGTCATGCTTCCTATCGGTTTCGACGAAGACAAAACCGCGAAGAGAGGATCGAGGGGTCGATGAGGGTGGGATGACGGCAGAGAGATAGTCGGACACGGAGTGTTGTCCGTCGAGAGGACTGCCTGAGTTGGGGGTGAGCCAGGCGAGAGTGTGAAGTTCGGAGGAGGGATAGAGGTGAATATGGGAGTCGATTATGAGTGGTGATGAGCCGAGAGAGGCCATAGCAGTGTTAATGGCTCAATCAGCCAATATGGAGGGATTGTGCGTGGATATCTACGATGGATTGATTGGGGGGGATAGAGGCGCTGGAAATTGCGGTTCATGAGAGTAGCTTTCACTATAAGAAGTTAACAACAAAGTTCATGGTACTTATATTAGGACATGTGACCTGAATAATTGGATGTCTTCTTTGGAAGAAAAAAATTGCCAGCTGCTCAGTTTATTCGACGCTCAGATTCAAGTCTGTTTGTTGTACGAAAAGTCTGAGAATGTACTGCTGTACGATGCTGGGTGGTGGTTGGAGAACCCCGCATGCGGGGTCAGGAGCTGTTGGTGCGGGGGGTACAGTGCGGGTAATTAATAGGCCCCATGCCTCCTTCCCTGGGATAGCAATGCTTTGTTGATATATCCCTGATAAACGCGTCTTCCCAGATTCAAATTTGCCGCTTTCATTGATAACCGAACTAAACTCAAGCATAGATCGCGGCAGATGGCTGTTCCTTCACCAGATCCCAAGTGGCGCCTATTGACTGGAAAGACTGCAGCAATTACAGGCGGCACCACAGGCATTGGCCGTGCCATTACTCTTGAATTTCTACGTCAAGGCTGCAATGTAGCCGTGAACCATCTGGGGCTGGAAAGTGATCAAGTGCATCTGAAGAGTCTGATCGAAGAAGCCGCCGCCATCTACGAGGAGTCGACAGCATATCCCAACCAAGCTGGACGGTTGATTGGAGTGGCAGGCGACGTCAGAAGTCCCGAGACAGGAAAGATACTGGTTGAGAAAGCAGTCGAGAAATGGGGAAAGCTCGATGTCTTTGTTAGCAATGCTGGCGTTTGTCGGTTCGCAGAATTCCTCGAGTGAGATCAATCCGCCCCGTCTCGTCGTGATAACGCTGATGATGGTGATGGGCCTTTAGTCTTGAGCCAGACCTTTTCTCCTCGACTGTTCGAACGAATCTTGACGGGGCCTTTTACTCGTGCCAAGCAGCAGCGCGCCAGATGGCGAAGCAAGGACATGGCGGCTCCATAATCGGAATCTCTTCTATAAGTGCGCTTGTTGGAGGAGGCCAGCAAACTCATTATACGCCGACGAAGGCCGGAGTCACTTCGCTCATGCAGAGCATGGCTGTTGCTTTGGCCAAGTACAAGATTCGATGCAACGCATTGCTTCCGGGAACGATAAGGACACAGCTGAATGAGGCAGACCTTTCGAACGAAGAGAAGAAGAGATATATGGAGACGCGGATACCTTTGGGACGGACAGGAGAGCCCTCTGATCTGGCAGGGCCAGCTGTCTTCCTGGCCTGCGAACAGCTCAGCGGATATGTGAATGGAGCTCAGTTGCTGGTTGATGGAGGACTCTTTGTCAATCTTCAGTAACCTCAGTCTCATAGCTTCTCATAGCTTCTCGTAGCCTGTCACAGCCTGATGCTTCAAAATGTAACATCGAAGTCGGCGTTAATGCCCACCGATCACCGATATGTGCTAAGAATAGCTAAGAATAGCCAAGAATAGCCAAGAATAGCCCTGTGAAGGCGCCAAGGCGCGGAGAACGGAGTGTATCTTATCGATTATGTCAATGACGACACAGCTCCTCCTATCGAACCACCTTTGGCCAATCAACACCCAGCCATTGTCACCACCCCCCCTCCTCGCAACGTCGCAATCGACACTTTGTACTGTTGGCTCAGACGAAGTATTCCAAATCTCACTATTGATGCTATCATCAAAGATCATATATCATTCAAATATACGTCAGCTTGTGCGACAAGCTCCCAAAGTATCAAGACAACAAGCACTCTCTTCAAGGACAGTATCAACAGCTATGGCTACGGAGTTTAAGCTCAAGGACCTCAAGTCTATTGACTTGAAGCCTGGTGAGAAGAGAGAGGTTGAGGTTGACGGCATTGAGGACGGGAAGGTCTTACTTGTGAATGTTGGGGGCAAGACCACAGCGTTGGGAGCTAGATGCACGCATTATGGTATGGCCGGTATATCATCCAACGGTCACTGTGCTCTGTTAACTCCAGACCAGGTGCTCCACTTATCAACGGCGTCTTGACTGGAGATGGCAGGCTCACCTGTCCGTGGCATGGAGGTAAGAGTCTCGAGAAGCTGTTACGTGAGCCAAATCACTGATGTCAAAACAGCTTGCTTCAATGCTACCACCGGAGATATCGAAAACGCACCAGCTCTCGACAACTTGCCTGCTTTCCAAGTCTTTGAAAAAGACGGCGCTGTATATGTTACAGGCGCCAAAGAGAAGATTATAGGCAGCAGGAGAAAGCCAAATATCAAGTGTGCTGCCGTCAAGCCTGAGAATGTTGTGGTTGTTGGAGGCGGCTCAGGAGCCATCGGAACGGTGGAAGCACTCCGTGAACAAGGTTACAAAGGTTCAATCACAGTGATCAGTAGCGAGGGATACCTGCCAATTGACCGGACGAAGCTTTCCAAAGCTCTGATTCCTGATCCAGTACAGATTGGTTTGAGAGATCAGGCGTGGTTTGACGACGCTGGGATCACTACCGTCAGTGATGAGGTGACAGATATCGACTTCCTTGCAAAAAAGGTAGTCGCAAACTCAGGCAGCGTGTATCCATACAACAAGCTTGTTCTTGCGACGGGAGGAACGCCTCGCCATCTCCCATTGCCTGGCTTCAAGGATCTGAACAACATTTTCGTCCTTCGCACAACCCATAATGTCAAGGATATCCTCGCAGCAATTGGTGACAAGAACAAGAAGATTGTCATCATCGGCAGCTCTTTCATTGGCATGGAACTTGCCAATGCGACGGCAAAGGAAAACGATGTTACTGTTGTCGGTATGGAGAAGGTACCTCTAGAGCGCGTCATGGGCGAGAAGGTCGGAGCAATCTTCCAGAAACAACTCGAAAACAACGGCGTCCATTTCTATCTAAACGCCGGCGTCGAGAGTGCCTTGCCTTCCTCCTCGGATCCCTCAAAGGTCGGTGCCATCCGGCTCAAGGACGGTACGACGCTCGAAGCAGACCTCGTCGTTCTCGGCGTTGGTGTAGCGCCAGCCACCACATTCTTGAAAGACAACAAAGCGGTGCAGCTGGAGAAAGACAGCTCCCTGCGCGTCGATGAGAATTTCGCCGTCCAAGGCCTCGATGGTGTCTATGCTGTCGGCGACATCGCGACATATCCTTATCACGGCCCAGGAGGCAACGGCAACCCAGTGCGCATTGAGCATTGGAATGTCGCTCAAAACTCCGGCAGAGCAGCGGCCGCACACATCATCGACAAGAACGCGCGATTGAAGCCGTTCATCCCCATCTTCTGGTCAGCACTGGGAGCGCAGCTCCGATACTGCGGCAACTCGAGCACGGGCTTCGACGACGTAGTGATCCAGGGCCAGCCGGACCAGTTCAAGTTCGCGGCGTTCTATACGAAGGGGGAGGAGGTGGTGGCTGTTGCAACGATGCAGAAGGATCCGGTCATGAGCCAGTCTAGCGAGTTGATGCGTAGGGGGGTTATGCCGAAGAAGGCGGAGCTGGAGAAGGGGGTGGACGTCTTGACTGTGGCAGTTCCCGCGGAGGTCGTGATGAAGGGGCCTTGAGAGGTAAGAATAATGAGATTACGCAGTATGAAAATATGCAACGAACGATTAAAACGAGGCCTGAAAACTAAGTCGGAATGCAACCGCTGCTTGTGCTATTATAGCGTCACGGTAGTTCGAATACCAAACGTGGCATGCATGCGAGGTTTATATCCCCGTGACAAACATTAATATCATGCGTGATATCCCTTACTGGCTATGCCGCTGTGAAGTACAGTCTGTGCAGAATGTTAGCAATGGAATGTGGTGGGACTCGCAATTGCAACCTTTCAGAAAAGAAACTAGCGCACTGCGGGTCCACAGGCGCAAAAAGGAAACTAATCACGTTCTCTACATACCTTTTCGACACCGGCTCGTTGAAGAATCGAGATGGAATGGACGGGTGGAGCAAAATAAAAGGAAGAACAGCGGAAGCTGCTCGAAGATTGGATGCATCGACCGTGAATCGAACACGGGGCCCATCGATGGCAACGATGGATTTTACCACTAAACCACCGATGCTGGTTGTTATTACGCTTATAATATTCTCATTCATGATCCTGCTGATTGCTCGCTCCCCTCTTCCATCTGCTGTTGAGAATTTCCAACTTCATCATATGTGATAGCTTTATTAAGTCCGATTTCCTCTGGAATAAGCAGGTTTGTTGAACGCCTTCGTGTTTTTTCGTCTTCTACCATGCACTGCACTTTCGCTATACATTGTAAGGAACTCTGGACATTTCATAAATGGCGGGATCTTTGTAAATTCCAACATGGAATGAAAATCTTGTTCAATTCGACCTCTCGATCCAAAACTCCTCTGTTCAAGCTCCAAATCTAGGGAGCTTGTATGCATAATGTCACACTTTGAGATTGGAATATCACATATACAAATGGTGAGGGAAATGCAGGAAAATGCAGATTCTCGCAAGACATTACGCGGATGGACATTGAAATGGAAAGAAATGTATTCAAAGGAGATCTCTCCAATGCATACTGAATATGGAGATTCGGACCCTTTACACAGTGTTGAAATAATCTATATGAAAGTGATGAAAAAGAGTTGACTAATTGTAAAACTATCTAAAAAGGAAAGGGCTCTCATAATATAGAGCGCCAGAAACAAAGGCTTAAAGGCCTGTCTGCATGCATGCGCATGGAAATTCTCATGAACTCTCCAAACTGAGAATCTCCGGGTGCCTACCGGCTCCCACCCTTTTATTCGACGCGCACTAGGGGGACAACCGACTTGGCACGTCAAAACCAAGCGGAATATCGTAGAGAAGCTGACGCCAATGACAATCAGGTGGTTGAGTTTACATGGAAACATATATATCTTTACTTGAGCCTCATCTAAACTAGTCCCTGGTTCTGTTTGCCCTAGGGCTCCAATCCAACTTTCGAACTTCGAACAGTTCGACGAACAGTTTGAACTTGAACCGAATCGAATCAGCCTTTTGAAGTTCGAATCGGAGGGCTATTGGAATTCCAAAATTGGCCGAACTGTTCGAACAGTTCCGAACAGTGGCACTGGTAATTGTAACTAGTTGTTAGTAAGGCTCATTTTGAGGGCTTCCATTGCGATATAATGTACATAATTCCAAATCTAAATCTCCCTGCATGAACTATTGTCAGCAGCGATTAATCTCATCCCATAAGATCATCAAAGTCCTCATAGCATCCCCCTTCATAGCGTATCTCCTAATTCCCAGAACATCTCTTCCGGATCCAAAGAGCCTCTTAATATCCACCTCGGCAGCTGGAATTGAGAGGCAATCTCAGGCTCCTTCACCCATCAGAGAACACTCAAATTGGTGAGCGTTCTACCACTTTAGTGAAAATTCCGAACAGGTTCCCCTTCCATTAAAGAAAAGGACAGAAATGTACAGAGTTGAGGGATTCCCACAGCTTCAACTGCTCCCATTGACGTCCACAGGTCCAGATCTCACTAACACTGCGCGAATCAGATTTGGAAATGATATGTACGTTTCTTAGCATCTCAGCTTATAAAGCCTAGGTGTTTCCATTAAACAGAATCAGTTGCCAGGTGCGGTCTTAGAAGTGAATTCCATGATACCTGACTTCTAAGTGATATATGAGGTGCACGGGTGTATAAGACAGTTATTCCTTCCCTAGAAGTGAATTTCATAATACATGGCTTCTATGTGATATATGAGGCGCATGGGTGTATAAGACAGTTACTCATTCCCTAGAAGTGAATTTTATAATACCTAACAAGTGAATTTCATAATATCTGACTTCTAAGTGATATATAAGGCGCAGGATATATAAGACAATTACTCCTTCCCTAATAGTATTTGCTCTATCAACTACTATTTCAAGATCAGTTCTCTAAGCTACTTGATTTACTCAGCTTTACTACAATCAGCTACTCTACAGACTATACAGAACAGACAAGGTAGGGCAGCTCCTCACTGTTTCTCTAAGATATTATCTAACTCCCTAACTCTTTAGACAAACCTCCGTACCATTACAAATTCACGTTCAAGATGTCTCTCATCACCAACAGCAACAATGCTGTCATGATCAAACTGTACACGGAGGCAAAGGTTGGCACGCATGAGTGGCTAGCTTCAGCCTTTTGGCTGAATTTCCTGAGAACTATCTTTTCTCAGGATGATACGTGGGCTTTTAGCACTCAGGAGCCACGAACTGGTGTCGCTGATCATGATCAAACCAAAATTGACTTGGTGATCAAGCGCTCGAAGGCGGGCAATTTGTACGAAAGCTTGTCGTCGAGTATAAGCATGCAGGAGTATACCCGGGAGCAATTACGGACTGCGAGAAGCAGGCAAGCAATGCTTGTGCAGAGTATAGGAGGCTCAATCCTGATTTCAAATTACCATTCTACGCACTCACCTGCGTTGGAACGAAAACCAGGCTTTGGGAGTATAATGGCAACCATCCTCGTCTTTGCGCCTATTTCCCTCCAGGTTCGGCCCCTGAACACGAAAAGTACTGCGATATAGACTCCGACAACGGCAGGGAGCTGTACAACAAGCTCATACAGCTCAGAGATGGCACTCTTCCCGCGCTGCGATGAGCCACTAGCACGTTTCCCGGCCTTGAGTGGAGACGAAAAGAGGGGGGGGCGGGGGGTTGTTCGCGGGGCGCGCCGCGCGGGGGGGGGGGGGTGGGGTTGGGGGGGGTGTGGCGGTGGGGGGGTGGGTAGGTTGCGTTTAGAGGTGTGTGCAAGCACGTTTGGTATACGATTCAAATGTGATAATTCAGTGCTTTCTAAAAAAAAACATTTCCCTTTAAATTGGTAACAGGCTGAAACAACCACTATGTTGCAGACTCACTTTCTACAACTACAGCTGATGAATTCATAGAGAACCAAAACGTGAGCATACCCGCCATTCTCTCTGTTGTCCACCCTGCTCGCTCTGCACTCGGATCTTTCTCCGTAGCAAACTCAACTCTTACCCCGGAATAATATTTGTTGCGGAAATTTATCCACTTTGCTGAACCTCCATGTGGATTTTTCTCCGTAGCAAATCGATGGAAATGATCAGGTTCAACTGGTTGATGAAAAAGCCGTGATGGGAAGGCAATCACCTTTTCCTCAAAAACTTTGAATCTGCATAGACCCACGGCCTGTTGACTCCCATCATCATATTCGAACAAGAGACCTCTGCACTGTGAAGAATATTTGTCCTGGAAAATGCGAACACGATAGACGTTGTCGAGAGATGCACGAGCATAGGAAACATCGAAATTGCCGTCCATAGACCCCTCCCTTAGGGGACAAGTTGAGGGCTCTGCAGGTGGGAGATCCTTTGCGGGACGGCCATTTTCTGTCTTCTCAAATTCGATACTCGCATTAGCTATTCCTATCGATGGGATGACGTCGCCTAACCAATCCACGAACGTAAGGTCGATCTCGCCCCATACGAGAGTCTTCGCTGGACCCTTCATAATTTTAAGAATGTCTCTACGGTTACGTAGCCAAGGACCAATGATATAGACTCGATTCTTGCTTGTAGTTATCTGAAAAAAGGAAAGAGAGAAACTTATTAGATGCCATTTCATTTTGCGAGTTTGGGTTCTTACCGAAACTTGAAACTCGGTATGATCGAGTGGTAGTAGGAATGTCGCAGAATAGGTTACCAAACTCTGTATCGTTTCCCCGGGACTTAGAGGTACATAATACCAGATATGTTCTGGAGGATGGTGAGTGTACGTGGATAGCGCCGAAGGTTCTCTGTGAGTATGAGCATGTACCAGCTCGAAAAAATCATCGAAAAACGTGAGACCCGTTATCTGGTCTAGTGAAATAGCATGCAAACGTTCTAGACGATCGGGCTTGTCGAAATAAAAGTGACAGCCGTTCAAAGCTGGAGGACAAGGTGTATCCCAGATTTGAAGGAAGCGAATATTTGGTAACACGAGCCGTAGGAGGCCGTCCTATTCATTTGTAAGAGACGCACATCCTTTTAGGAAAAATAACAGTACCTTGAATTCGGCAAGAACACCTTCCAAGGCACTTTCATCCTCAACGATGAATCCAATACAGTCCGCGGTATCCCCCCCGGCGTCTGAATAGTCTTGCAAACGTTCCACTCGTCTTATTCCTCTCCGGTCGATACTCAATCTCAATCGTGTTGCCATCACCGCGTGTCCTTTCTGGAGAGCAATTGAGTCCCGTTCCCAAAGCGATATTTGACTTAATGGCATCGTCACTATCGACCCTGACTGAGTTGTTGTCGCGACTTCTTCGGCGATTCCTAGAACAGATACGTATCTCCAGAATATAGCACGGTCAGAGAGGTCTCTGATCATTGCTATCAACTCCATAGGAAGCTTGGCTAAAGCTTGAATGGCGCATTCCTTTGCCACAGTAGAGAGCGCCCTCCAATCCAATTCGGTCTTGATATTGCGATTTAATGGGTCAAGGGTCGGTGCTCTCCGCCATGGGTTCTTCCATGATGCCATCGTCCACAGACATGACAGTGCATTCTCTGAGACACAGCTCTTTTTGAAGAGGCGGAAGCAATCATAGTGCAAAGAGAATGCTTCTCGTACCTTCCATGTGTCTTGCGTTGGATATGGGCCGTGTATAAAATAATTTCCATCTCCAGTGTAGCTAAAGGCCCTATCTGAAGGAAAGGGGAAGGTCAGAGTGTGACCATGATAAGCCGTTGCATCTTGGTTGCTAAGAACTACGGGGGGGTTAATTAGTTCTTAGAAAGGGGTAAACTTCGAGAGGAAAGGACAGACATGCGAGAACGATTTCACCTGTCGAAATGGCCTGTCGACAGGCGATACATGCCGGAGATATTCCAAGGATATTGTTTGTCTGATGTAATCCAAGGGCAATACATTTCTCATGGTATCCAAGTAGTTTACAATCCTCAGGATTATTCATGGCTTGAGTTGCACTCTGACTTTGTCGCCAGATGTGGGATTTTGAAATTGGCTTTTTTGGGGGATGGATCATCATGATGGGAAACTGTAGGCGGAGGGGAATCGAGGATTTATAATGATTTTTGGTAGTTGATGGATTGTAATAAGATGATGTTGCATTATATGTCGAACCTGCAAAGTGGAATGGAGCTTACAGCACTTAGACTTTGAGGGCGCAGTTTTAATTTTTGTTCTAGGATATGGTATTCCACAAGAGGATGCCCACATATTGACGATTACATTTGACAAAACCCAGAAATGAGACCTGGAAAGGTACTAAGGGAATGTGGCTTTGGGGAAATGGTCATATCATATGCCTGCCAACTTCGTCGATGTGTACCGGTTCCGAATGTTGTAAGCCCAAGAACAGAAGCCAATGTGAGCGACGTTCGTCTCCATGTCGCAGGCCATTATTGCATAGAAAGGAACTTAGGGAAGGGATAATCTATAGACAGATCAAACCCTATTTCACCTCTAACTTTTAATGATTCACATCCACAGACTACATTAACTTTCATTTGGTGTAAGCCTGCACTGAGGCTGCAAAGCGTAGATTATCCACAGTTCAACTTGTCATCATTTACAGCCTGATTAAGCTTGAACTCACCGAAGCAGCACCTACATGATATTATACAGTAATACGTTTCTGTATTCCGCGACCGTTCAGCACATTGTCAGTCGATGCTATCATTGTTGATCTTGGTGGTTGGGCATCTATGTGTGATGTATGATGTATGATGGATGTATCTACCTATCTATGTACATATCTCACTCCCGCGCGTCAGTGGCCCATCGTGATCCCGACCAGACTCCACCTACCTAGGCTGGCAGGCCTCCTCCTCTGTACTCCGTTCTGCCACGACTGCCTCGCAACCCTTCTCTTCCAACAACACCACATTTTTCGCAAGAATGCGAAGACAAACCGCCGATCCATCTTCTCGACCGCCCTGATCTGGGGAAACGATGGGCGATGCAGGCCAAGCGCAGCCTGAAGGGCCGTCCGGCGACGAATTCCCGTGGCAGATTGGCAGCATTCCAACGCTGGAGGATGTAGTTCCGGCAAAGGACACGGAGTGCTGCTGTGGGCGGGCCAGCTGTGTGTACCTCAGACATAATAATGAAGCCCTCGACGGCCTGGAAAAGGATGTGCGGATGGCTGCACAGCTGGGTCAGGTATGTGTGAGGATTCGTTATCCGTTCTTTGTTCACACCCGTCGCACTTTGTTTCTCGAACTCCGCATAGGTCGGGTTTGCGACAGAGGCTGTGATCGATTCTGAGGCCTTGGAATCATGCGGATATGGATGACTCGGGACTGACTTTTGCGCTGCAGGCTTTGCTTGTGCGCCATGAAGCGTATATTGCCGAAGCTGAAGAAGCTCGCCGCCAGATGAGCAAGCGCATTGATATGCTTGAGATGGATAAGCGGAATCTGGAAGCGGAGAATGCGAAGACGGTGCAGGAAAATCGCGAATTGCTCGATCATCTGGATCAGCTGAATAATACGGTTTCGAAGTCGGAGAACCATGTTGAGTGCCTAGAAGCGACGCTGCACAGCACACATTTGGAGTTGAGGAGGCTGGAGGCATTGGCAAGCAGGACACATGATCTGGAGGAGCAGCTTGTGGAACTGGAGAAGGAGCATGAGAGTCTGAAAGAGACCGTCGTGCTAACTGAGGAGGAGGAGAGGAATGCGATTCGGAGGTGGAAGGAGGCGGAGAGGAGACTGGGCGAAGTGCAAGAACAGCTGGAAAGGATAGAGAGGGAGGCACGTGAAGAAAAGGAACGACATGACGAAGTCCTTCGACGCATGGAGAGGCAAAAGCTTGTCGACAAAGAGCTCCAAGGTGGAAAGGCAACGTTGCCTGGAGCTCGCCATAGCAAGAATGGTACAAACGTCGTGTCGCATTTCGTGAAGGATATCCTCCAGGACAATGTCAATCTGCAGATGGGCATCGTCGAGTTGCGCGACATGCTTATGACTTCAAACGACGAAGTTCATAAGCTCCGAGAGCAACTTATGGCTCATCAGCCGATTCGGGATGATGGTGTTGAAGATGATACAGCAGCATCAACATTAAAGGCCGAACTGGCAGCAAAGGAGCCACCACCGCTTTCGCAAGAATTGCATGTTCACCATCATTACCATGTACCATCCAAGAAAGAAGAAGTACGACGACCAGTACCAAGGAAAAAGCGCAATGTGTCCATCAATCTTCAAACTAGTACACCACCCAGAGCCAACTCCCGCAATCATCGCACACGTCCCAGTCAATCGTCTGTGGCTGCAACTATCCTTTCGCAAACATCCATCACTGTACCAAGTCCAAGGACACCAAGCAGATGGTCAATGCAGTCATTCAATGCGCCGTCAGACTTTGCGTCATCGGCACCCAGCTCACCACAATCAAACTTCCGCAACTCGATCCTCTTTGATCGCATGTCAATAGATCAGAACGTGGACTTCTCCCGACCAACATCGCCGGGATCGAGTATCGATCCAATGTCACCCGTGTTTAAACCCATGCATCGGAAACACCCATCGGAATACTCCACACACAGCTTCAAAGGGCCTCCTATATTCGAGACAGGGACCATTCACGAGGAAGAAGACAACGATGTCCCGCATCATCCGGACCTCGAGACGCCCTCAAGCAGCGAGCTGGTCTCTCAGGATGATTCTAATCTTGGACTCGAATCTACTGGGCCGTCCAATGGCTTCGACCCTTCTGCTTCCCATGATTATCAGCCTAAACTCCGTCGCTCAACATCTCACGAATCTATCCTCTCCATATCCGGAACCGATATCCACACCCTCAAATCCAGGCCTTCCCAACTCACCATCACCGGCTCCCACGCTATGTTGCGACCACGAACAAGACAATGCCTGAGTAGCCCAAGCACTTCGTTCGTGTCCACACAACCCATCTTCTCCTCTGCCGAATCAAGCATGCCTACGATATCGCGCCAAAACTACGACAGCAGCTCGCTCCTCCGTTCGACAATGGGCATTTCACCCCGGCCTGTATCGCGCGGATCCGCGACATCAAGTAACGGGGCTAACAGCGAAACAAAGAAAGCAGGAGGCTGGATATGGAGTCGCTGGGGCATGTCACCATCCCCCTCACATTCGACGACTACATCGCCCAATGGCTCAGTCAAGGGCGCTCCGCCCCCTGCACCGAGGAAACCGATGCAGCGAGCGGTCAGCACGCCGGCCACGGTTGATCCGAATAAAGACCCCTTGAAAATGTTGATGGGACGGCCGCCGGGGATTAACCAGAAGGGCCCCATCCCGGGGTTTCGGAGGGCGCAGAAGGCGCCGAGCCAGGTGACACCGGAACGGGTGGATTGGGAGAGTTTGAGAGAAGTCTTGGAGGAATGATGATGCATAAAGATGGGACATTAATGTGTAGATGGTTGTTATGAGCCACGGCAGAGATCGCTGAGGCGAAACTTACATATGGGCTGGTTTCTTTTGTAAATGGCGTTTAGGGGGGATACCCAGCTCGGTTTGGACTTGAGTCTTTGGATGAAGCGAAGCTCGGATGTGCTTAGACAGCAAGCAAGGAATTCTCTTGATAAATACTACGGACGATCAATATGAAACTGTGACACTCACATGCGTGATCCTGTGCACAGGGTATTGTGTCTTCGGGCATCCCGTGAGGAGTGGGGAGATCGGACGTGCGATTGCACTGCACGTTTCGCGTTTCGGATCGCGATACAATAGAGCTGCTCAGGACTCGAGTGGCCAGGCTGGATATTCGCTTGTTGCGTCCTGCAAGCCAACTAGGACCACTCAATATTATGTACCTTTTCCATGTCCGTTCGTACAGCAGATAACGATAATGAGGTGAGTTACAGGTAGGTACTTCTCTTCTCTTCTCTTCCGGTCTCTTTCCTTCGCATTGCCATTTTGTTGAGTAGATCAGTGTGTTCGGAGCTTGATGCGTGCTCAGCTTTAAATTCTCGTCTCTTTGTCGGCCATCCTGCGACAAAGAGCTCCCTTCGAAGTATTCTTTGTAACTCCAGCTGCGGCTGCGCTCGAGCTGAGGGCATTCACTGTTGACTGCATCTTCGCACTTCAGCTCTCTCAGTTTCCTGGAAGTTTACTACTTCCATCGATTCGAACGGCAAAGATCGCACGGTTTTATAGCACTTCATGGCGCGTGTCGTAGGCGCCCAGCCATATGCTAAAATGGGCGATCTCGACGACACACAGTTCGGGCTGAACCCACGACAATATCTCGCTTTCCCGCCGCAGCTGGCGAAGCGACAGAGCAGCAAAGGGGTCTGCGCTGATGCAAACTCTCATATTTGTACGCCTCCAAGTTTTTTTCTCGACCCCGTCTAACACTCTCTCCTGCCCCATCATTCAAAGGATTCTTCCCTCCCATCTCCAGAAACTGACATTGCAAAGGTCAAGACATAAACCAGCCTGATACCTGTTGCCCCAACGACACATTCTGCTTCATCTCCAACGCCACTCTCCTCCCCCCTCCTGCTGCTCCCTTGGCAACACCTGCTCCGCTCAAAACCCCTGCCCCCTCTCCGCCTACCTCTGCATCCAAACCCACACCATCACCATCACCCTCACCCTCACCCCTCCCGTCGCCCTGACCCCACCCCCACTCGCAACCACAACAACCACCAGCTCCTCCGCCTGCTGTCCCCGCCCCTGCCCCACCACGGCCTACCAATGCCCCTCCTCCCTCGGCGGCGGCTGCTGCCCCCTCAGCGCCTCCTGCATCTTCTCCGGCTGCGCCTCCCCGCTCCCCTCTCCAACCACCTCCCCCATCCAGTCCTGCGTCCCCTGCACCGACGGCGCCGGCGGCTGCTGCCCCGCCGACCACCTCTGCACCCTCTCCTCGTCGACGGGCTACTGCGCCTCCGGCACCGCGGCGCCGAGCGCCCTGCGCACCGCCGCCCTGCGCAACCTGACCGCTAGCACGCCGCACGGGCTCGGCACGGGCGCGAAGGCAGGGATAGGCGCCGCGGCGGGCCTCGCGTGTGTCGCGGCGCTGGCGCTGGCGGCGTGGTGCGTGGTTCGGTTTCGGCGGCGGAGCGCCAGCGCTGTGGCGGCGCGGTCCGAGACGGCGGGTTCGAGCGCGGTGGGGATGGCGGAGGGGCCGGTGGCGCGGAGGTGGAGGAGGGGGAGGAGGGGGACGGCGGATTACTTTGGGCCGCTGGCGACGGCGGGGCCGTATACGGAGGATGAGGACGGGGTTGGGCGGGGAGAGGGCGGGGGGGTTAGAGGGGCGGTGCCGCTGAGCCCGGATGGGCCGGCGGATATTGTGCCGGCGGTTGAGATGGGGGAGGGTAGGGAGCATGGCGCCGTTGCGAGTGCGCAGGCGGTGAGCCCGGGAGATGGAGAAAGGGAGAGTGAACGCGGGGAGTTTGAGGGGTTGAAGAGTGTGCCTGAGACGGCGGAGCATCGGGCTGAGCTGCCGTAGTCGAGGAGGAGAGGCGAAGACTGGAAGGCGAGGAGAATGAGGCAGGTGGAGTGGGTGGATTGATGATGGTATTCGCATTGATTTTTATGAGATATGCTATTACACGAGCCACAGCCGCGCTGCAGCGCTCGACTCAGACAAAAAGAAAGGGGTATGCGCGCTAGCTATTTCCAAACGAAGGTTTTATGGCACCATGCGCCAGCACCCAGACCAGACCAGACCAATATACAAATCGCCCCATACCTCTATAACAAAAAAAACGCCATCTCCTCGGAATATCCCTACAAATCCGCAACCCAGAACTCCATAACAATTGGAGAAAAAAAAAATCTTATCTTGTACAGTTCGCCAAATCAAACAAAGCCCGCTCAGAGAATGGACCTAGGAGAAGACGCCGCCGAACGGCGTGCTCTCGCGCAGATCCGCGACGAGATCCTCAACACTACTGAGGTGGCGCCCGAGCAGCGCCTGCTTCTCAGCCGTCGTGCGCGTGTGCTCCTCATCCACGCTCCTCTTCTTGCCGGCGTCGCGGCCGAAGGCGCCCGCGAGTTTGCTCGGGCTGCGCTGCAGCATCGCGGGGACGCTTTCAGTCGCCACCGCGGACGGGATTGACGGGGTCTCTGGCAGGAGGTAGAAGTAGAGGAACTCGACGAGTTTCATTTTGACCTCGCGCGAGGTGGAGCGCGATTTGAAGAGCGAGGTTACGGTCAGCAGGCCGTCGAGGTCTTCGAAGGTGCGCGTGTTGAGGGGGGAGTCGAGGAGGGCGACGACGAGGGTGAGGAGGGTGGCGGATTGGAGGGCGGGGCAGTTTATGGGCTCGAGCAGGTCGAGGAGGTGCTATTAACACAGGGTTAGCATTGCGCAAGCCAGAGTACTTTGCGAGTCCGAGGGGATGGATGGAGAGCGCCGGGAAGGGACGGAGACATACGTTCATATACAGCTCCCTCGAGAACAAACTCCGGCTCGGCGGATGCAACAACAGTATTCCTTGGATCAGATCCAGACACGCCAGGATGAGCAGGTCGTTCTGGCCATCATTGCTCTTCCCCAGCAGGCGATCGAGACAGTTGACCAGGCGCAGCGCGACGTTCCACTCAAAGCCCTCCTGGAGCTTGAAGAACTCGCGGAAGGCGGGGTCCTCGGAGAGCTCGGCGAGTTCCTTGCGCGGCGATGCGTCGGACGAGGAGGAGGCGGAGGAGAGGAGCGAGCGCCGTTTGTCGGCGCGTTTGGTGGAGAGGCAGATCTGCGCGAGCAGGCCTTCGACTTGGCGCAGGCCTTTGCGGATTTTGGAGGCGTCGTAAGAGGAGAGGTTATCGAAGGAGAGGGAGAGGAGGGCTTCCATTGTTTTTTGGGGGGTGAGGGGATGGGTGCAGTTGTGATGCGCCGCGCGATGCGATGGTTCGGAGTTGCGGCGCTGTGTTGTTTATATGATTGATAGATAGCGCGTTGTTTGTAATGTTTACGGCGCGGTGATTGCTCCCAGCGGTCTATGCCATGCGACCAAAATAATAACTCCGTGTAGAAATGATAATACAGATGATGAAGTGAAGAAGTTGAGGTTTTGGGAGAGTCTGGAGAAGGAATGGCGGGTCGCAAGTAAGTAAGTGGTCGCATGAAAGAGGATCTCGAGGACAATTTCGGGCGTTGGCACAGCAGCGGGCGGCATGTGGTGGCAGAATTTTCTGTGCTGGGTTAGGCGGTATGCAGTCTCATGCACGATACGAAGGGCTGGAGCAGGCCTGGGAATGGGGATGAGAATGGGAATGGGGATGAGAATGAAATGAGAATGGAAATGGTCTGCACGGACTCCGGGGTAAACAATGTGAAGAATGGATGGGAGAAACTTAGCAAATCATTAGAACGAAGTTCATTTATAAGTACTAGAATTAAGATATGTTTATAAATTATATAGGTATGGATCTTGGATACTAACAGTGTTGGCGATATGCATAAAGAAGCTTAAAACCCCTCCATGAGTCCATGACGGAGATCGGTCTCAATACCTATGTACCTATGTACCTATGTACGTAGCTCAACCTCCGCATTTGCATCTCGACTCGTCTCGCCTCTCCTGTGCCACTACATCATCACCATCTGCTCCATCTAAAGTAATCTTGTCTTGTCTCCAGCACCATCTCTCCCGCTCTCATTCAGCAGCTCTGGATACTCGAATGAATAGCCTCAGCGCATCGAAGCAATCCGATACTACACTCGCATCCCTCACGAGACACACCTTCGGCCTCCCGAAGCCTGAGCCGCCATCTCCCCCACGACGAGCAAGCTCCATGTCGCACACGCTCGGCGCCTCCACCTCCCCGAGGATGTCCTCCGCCCACCTCACCTCGCCGAACGCCATCCCGCCGCGCACCTCCTCCACCGGCGGCCTCTCCCAAGCGCCCACCAAGCCCGTCCTCCAGCCCCTCCCCGAGAGCTCATGGCTCTCCAACCGCCACACCAGTGTCTCGACGATAACCCCCTCATCCGGCCTCGCCACATCCACATCCAGCAACGGCCCCGCGCCCGACCCCTTGCCCTACACCGCCACCACCTGGTCCCCGGCCAAAGAATCCATCCTCCTCGGACCCTATACCTACCTCTTCAGCCACCCAGGCAAGGACATCCGCGCACAACTAATCGGCGCCTTCAACGCGTGGCTCTCCGTGCCGCCCGCCGCCCTGGAGATCATCACGCGCGTGGTCGGGATGCTGCACACGGCCTCCCTGCTCGTCGACGACGTCGAAGATAGCTCGGTGCTGCGTCGGGGGCTGCCTGTCGCGCACTCGATCTTCGGGACCGCGCAGACGATCAATAGTGCGAATTACGTGTACTTCGAGGCGCTGCAGGAGCTCCTGAAATTGGATGAGTTGGAGGAGGGGGCGGAGGGGGTGAGCGGGAGGAGGAGGGGCGAGGCGGTTAGGATTTATACTGAGGAGCTCGTTAATCTGCATAGAGGCCAGGGCATGGATCTCTTCTGGCGCGATACGCTCACCGTGCCCAGCGAGGATGATTATCTCGAGATGGTGGGGAATAAAACCGGGGGACTCTTCCGACTCGCTGTGAGATTGATGCAGGCGGAGAGTGCATCTGATCGGTACGTTATCCTGCTCTCCTCCCCTTCTTCCTCTCTCACCCTTCCCCCAAAATCCAAGACCCCGCCCACTAACATCGGCCCCAGCGACTGCGTCCCCCTCGTCTCCCTCATCGGCACCATCTACCAAATCCGCGACGACTACCTAAACCTCCTCTCCCCGTCCTACTCCACCAACAAAGGCCTCTGCGAGGACCTAACCGAGGGCAAGTTCTCCTTCCCCATCATCCACGCCCTGCGCGCCGACCCGACCAACCTGGTCCTGCTCAACATACTGAAGCAGAAGACGACGGACGACGAGGTGAAAAGGTACGCGGTGGGCTACATGCAGGCCCGCGGCAGCTTTGGGTATTGCAAGGAGGTCGTGGAGAGGCTGGTGGGCAGGGCGAGGACGCTGGTGAAGGAGCTGGATAGGGGGGAGGGCAGGGCGGAGGGCGTGGAGCGGATCCTGGGCGGCTTGGGGATCGAGTGATCGCGAGTGCCGCGATGGGTGCAGGGAGGGAGCAGGAGTGTGCGCGTCTGGAGGACGGCGCAAAATCTGGTGGACGTCGCGGCGTGGCATATGTAGCACGTCAGGGCAGCGCGGGAGCGCAGGCTTGGTTTATCGCCGCAAGCACGCATGCATGTATAGTCAGCATGCATCTCATTCCATCTCGTCGCCAAAGAGAGGAACAAAATACACATTGATACCCCCCCGCGTCCCTGCCTCCCACAGCTCCCAAGCTCCACCCTTTTGTCTTCTCGTCCACCCCACCATGCCTACATGCGTCCATCTCCTCACCACACCCCACCGTGCCCATCCCCCCGACCGGCCTCCCATAGAAAGCAACCGACGACGCCACGCCTCGTGTCCCATGCCTCCCCTGCTCCGCCTCAAGGGAGCTACGCAGCTGCATGCACGCGTGGACTGTTGAGCGAGGAACAGAGCATCTCTGCGACTTGGGCAATGTAACTCTCTTAGCCTGGTCTGTTGTCAATTCGTATCTGGTGGACCGCGTTGTAGAACGGGGTAAAATCCGCATCTAGATGACGGTTTCCGATTTTTAGCCTTGAGATAAGCAGATGAGGGATAATGTATTTAAAAGTTAAAATTAAAACTGTTTATTTTGCTATCTTTTACCGTTTCACGTTTAAAGGCCCATTTTATCTATAAATTAAATTGATAGTTTTATACTATATATTTATAGGTACACACATACAGCTTATTAATAAGGTTCTTTATTTCTAAGGCATTTTAAAGTTGTAATCGTTGGTTTCGGCAAACTCTACTTACAGTTGACCCAAGCAAGATGCATCATGCTAGAAGATGCCGTTTGTACTAAGAACTCTATAGTAATACTACTACTAATGAAAATGAATATATATAACTCCTAATTAAATAAATCTTTGATCTCTAAATATATCGTTGAATTGCCTTATTCTTATTTTGGGCATCTGAGAGGATCTTATTACAGCCTTTATGCGTTGCATTTAGGATCTAGGACTGTCAACGTTTGCGTGAGCGGAGGGTGGCTTCATTAACTTTGAAGATCTAGCCTACTGTAGCTACTAATTTATTTCGATTTTGCGCATTGAATTTAAGAGCGTCCTATTTACGCTTCTCAGCTTTATAGTCGAGTTTTAGTGGCATCGTGGTTTTGTAATTCATTCATTCATAAATGCATTGTCATTGATTGCGATACTATGGGATTTACAGTACAAATAGCATCGGCATGATGCATCTTGCTTGGACCAGAGAGGTTGGTGGAAACCAACGATTATAGCATAAAATTAAGCTTAAGATCATATTTTATTTTAGATCTATCATTAATATAATGTAAATCAACGGCCAACAATCACTTGCCTAATTAGGTTATTTAGTACTTAGGGTAACTAACGTAACATAGCTAGGGAAATTCGATAATTTTGAATTGAGCTCGAGTTAACCGCAAGACTCACGAGATATGAGTCAACTCGACTCGAGAACCTGCCACCATCTACGTATCTATAATCTATCCATCTATTCCCTCCTTCAAACCTCAAAACTCAAAACCTCACAATCACCACGAAACAGCAACATATTACTTACATGACCCATCATACCACCAACCGCACCCACCACTCCTCACGCGTCGCGTCCTTCACACTCCAGCATTTCCCCCCAAAATCCCACCTCCAAACCATCCGTCCGCCTCGCCGCACACCATCACCCACCGCAACGAGAGACACTTCTGCTTCTGCTTCTGCTCCCGCTGCACGCCCCTCCAACCAGCGCCTCATCGTCAGCAGCCAGGCGAGGATTAGCATGCAGCAGCATCACTTAAGACACGAGCACCTGGACTCGAGACAGCCTCATGCATAGAAGCCTGCCTGCCTGCCTTCTTGTCCAGAGCACTCCCTCCCCCCCTTTGCAAGATCTCGACGACGACGACGACGACACACACATTCAAGAAGTCCAGGCTGGAATTGCACTAAAATTGGTATCTCTAAGCCATAATCCCCACGCTCGCTATGAAAGCAATCTACCCCCCCCCCCCCCAATTCCCCTAATCCAACCCCCCCTGCCCTGCAAGCAAAACGCTATATTAAAACAACACCCCCCAGGGCCGCGCGCGGCGGCCTAGAACATGAAGTTCACCGCCTTCTTCCACAGCGGCAGCGCCGCGTACTCGGCGCGCTCGGCGTCCATCTCGTCCTTGAGGTTCAGCTCGCGCCGGCCCTCGTCGACGTCGATCGTCGACAGGCTGACGCCGAAGGTCCACGTGCGCGTCCACAGCTTGTGGCCCACGAAGAAGGCGATGACGATCGGCGCCGCGAGGTAGGACATGAAGAAGTCTTCGGCGACGGGGGTCATGACGCCGACGGGCTGGAGACGTATTAGCTCGGGGACGGAGAGGAGGGTTGCATGGGGGAGGAACTTACGTAGAGGGCGTTGTAGAAGGTCGCCATGAGGCAGAGTATGTTGAGCAGGAACCCGATCCATGAGCCCACGACGCCGAACATGGCCGTGAAGGGCAGCTCGTCCGTGTGGCGGCCGGCCAGCTTCCACGCGCGGCGGTAGCAGATGTGCGACAGGCAGATGGAGCCCCAGGTGAAGAAGGAGGAGAGGCCGGAGAGGGCGAGCAGCCAGTCGAAGGCCGTGTTGCCCTTGGGCGCGAGGGAGATGTAGGCCAGCAGGCCGAAGACCAGGGCGACCACGAGCGCGACCCACGGACGGCCGTGCTTGTCGACCTTGGTGAAGATCTTGGGCGCCATGCCGTTCAGCGCGAGCGCCTGGATCGTGCGCGTCGAGCCGTAGGTGCACGAGTTCGCGACGGAGATGACGGAGATGGTGATGACGGCGTTGATGATGGAGGGGAGGACTTCAATGCCGGCCAGGACGCAGGCGCGCACGAATGGCGAGTACTTGGAGTTGGCGCCGCTGGCTCCAGAGAGCTGTTCGTCGTTGGAGGGGACGATGAGGCCGAGGAGGAAGAGGGAGAGGACGTAGAACAGAGTGATACGCCAGAAGACCTGCTTGGTGGCCTTTGGAAGAGACTTTCTGGGGTTGTCGGCCTCGGCAGCTGCGAGACCAACCAACTCGGTACCGGCGAAGGCGAAGGCGGCAGTGACGAAGACGGAGCAGAAGCCCTTGAATCCGTTCTTGAATGCGGAATATGGTTCGTGCCAGTACGTGGCTCCGATGTAGCCTCTGTAGCATGATGTCAGCGGTCAATCTCCCGTATGAATTGAGCATCGGCCACTAACCTGGTATCAGTTGGGACACCACCGCAGTTGATGATTATACCCAAGATGATGAATCCGATAACCGCCATAACCTTGATCGTCCCAAGAACGAATTCGACTTCTCCGTAGCCACGGACGCCGAAGACGTTGATGACGACGATCACGACTAAGAAGACGGTAATCCAGACGCCATTATTAACCGAAACGTAACCAGTCTTGTCGTCCTCGGTCCAGAATTTAATCGTGATACCGGCGGCAATAAGTTCGAAGGGTAAAATGACGAGCCAGGACATGGCGTAGTTCCATCCCATGGCAAAACCCCAGGATGGATCGATGAAGCGGACGGAGTAGTGGAAGAAAGCACCGTTGACAGGGTACCTGCGAGGAGTCAGTTTCCAGCTCGTGCTACCATAGCCATATGCAGGGGACCACGGCTCATCTACGCAGCAGCCAGCTCATCAGGCCCAGCAATTTGCAGGCGCAGCAGCCACAGCCCCCCTTTAAGGAGCTTTCGGAAAGCACTCACATAACAGCGAGTTCACCGAGAGCGTTGACGGTCATCAGCATCATGATGCCGACGATGATGAAATCGATAATCTGCGGGCCATCATCAGCACGATGCGAACTCATCCAATGCCGTCGTCCTTACCAGAGAACCAGGACCACCCTTATACAGAGCACCACCGGATCCGATGAAGAGACCAGCACCGATGGAGCCACCGATCGCAATCATCTGCATGTGTCTGTTCTTGAGCTTGCGGTGCAGCTGCCCCGGGGCAGCGGTGCCATGCTCGATGTCGACGAGCTCGTCGCCGAAGCGCTGGGGGGACTCGTTGTCGTCGGACACGACCTTGTCCTTTTCGTAAGTGTCCGCCATTTTGTGGGCGTGTATGCGGGAGTTGGTGACGCCGGGAAACCGATGGGATGGAGGGAGGGCGGGAGAGAGGTTGAGAGGAGGGGGGCACAAGGCCGTTTATGTAGTGGACAGCTGGAATCAATGCGATCGCGACGAGTCCAGGACCAGACTCCTTGGGACGAATTCGCAACGGTCTGCTTCCATGTCGATATGCATGTCCATATCGATGTGCATGTCCATGTCCATCGTTCCTGCCCACCCTAGCATCGCATTATTAGGGTGGTCTACATGGGTTCGACGATGACCCGGTGGATTTGATCAACGACGAGCCACCCAATCGAGGTAGACTGAAGCGCGGATAGATAGGTCGGTGATAGAAAGTAGAGTGAAGTACTCGAGACTCTTCGAGGGATGCGCTAATGGGGAGGGGAGGGGAGGTAATCGGAACGACCGACGGGATGGACAGACAGACAGCTTTGTTGGAGTTGCACTTGCAGCGGCAACAGATACCTACCTATGCATTGCAGAGTACTGTGCAGGTAGAGTATCAGTACCACAGTACCACAGTACCACAGTACTGAGTACAGAGTACTGTGTACAGAGTACTGTGTATTCACCAGTCTCCTTCCATGTCCATGTTCATGTCCATTTCCATGCTCATGTCATATTCATGTTCATAGATTCCTCAAGATAAGACCGGATCGTATGTGGTATGGCGGCGAGTTAGACAGATGCGATAGAGTGGTGTTTTTGCCAGCCGGTGGAGCCTTGCTTCCTCCTAGTGGAGAGGACCCGTCTGGGCGTTGCAAAAATGGTGGACCAACCGAGATCCAACATGCACCGGAGACTAAGTAAGGGACCCTGACCCTGACTGACCCTGACTGACCCTGATCCTTGAGGAGCGACGAGATAGGCATTATAGGCATTGTCAGTTACCAGTTACCGTAAGTTGTGACATGTCATGCTACCTAGACAGGACACTCCTGATAGAGTATGTAGGTATGTACATACCTGTGGATGAGCATGCACTGGATGTACGCTCCTGTACATGTGTGTACAGCATGTGTATACAATATTCGGAGGCCATTTGTCGAGTGGCCTGAGGGTGGTGTGCTGGGTGCGCATACTGTGTATGTAGTAGCACTGTATGTATGCATGTACTGTCGAGATAGTCATGCTCACCCTCACCCTCACCCTCATCTCATGTTCACCCTCATCTCATCGTACAAGGCCAACATCAAACGTCCACTTCTCTTCCATCATGGCGTACCATGGCATACATACCAATGATGCCATGGCATACCATGGCATAGCATAACCATACATAACATACGCTAATCCAAATGCCCTCTCCCTCTTCCATCCAAAACAACCATCTTACCGACTGTAATTCGTAATTCAATGGGATGCGATATGATAGATGGATGATCTCCACGTCTCAAGCACCACCGTTGCTGCTCCAATTAATTCATCCGTCGATCTTGGCTCCTTCCTTAAACTCTATGCACCCGTCCACACCATATCTCTTGGCTGCGTCTCGTGGCGGATCCTCCCAGATAGGCTCCTGCTAAGATTGCTAAGATTGCTAAGATTGCTATCGCCGTGCCTGGCGTTGCTTCAATCCCCAGCTTCTTGGCGCAGATCACGTCAGACATCCCCTATGCGAAGTGCATAGTGTACTATATGTACATACATACCTGCTGTACTGTTTACTGTTCACGTGGAGAACTCGACGTTTCGGTAGCCCGAGTACAGCTGCTCAGGATGATCCTTCCTTCCTTCCTTCCTTCGAAGCTCCCGCCTTGAGAGACGCTGTGAGTGGTCGCACACTGCAACTCTCTCAACCCGCTGTGCCTGTGTGTCACTCCAACCCCCCGAATCCCCCCCAACCCCGCCAAATGCCTGCTGCCCGCGTCCTCACGTCCAATAGCAAGTCGCAAAGAGCAGTTGTTGTTATCAGAGACAAAGCCTATCGGACAGTAGGTAGTGACAACCGACCTGTCTGCGTATTTGCCCTCCTCAGCTCCAAAACCCCCCCAACGCTCGTTACGGAGTACAGTAGCTTACCCCCAAGCCCTGCTGACGACGGAGTTTCTCCCCGCATCGGGCTACCCTCGGCGTTATGATCCATTCCTTATCATCGCGCATCCCCGAGCCGTTGCGCTGCGTGCCACCACTCCCAATACGGCAAGCTTCTGGAAACCGAAACGAATCCTCGCAGCCTTCGAATCTTCTCTCCTTCTACTCCGTACGAGGATCCTGCATGGTCTGTGTGATGCCCGTCCCCCAAAGCCTTTGTCGCAGGTCCTGTCGCGTCTTCCCCGACCGATGAAGAAAAAAGCTGTGCGCCCCGGCCAGATGAGAGATGAGAGATGAGATGGCACGGGTATCGCACGATCTCTCTCTCCCCCTCTCGCACGATTCCCGTCAAAGGAAGCCAACCCGCCCGTCCCCGAGACGCCAACACGCACGCCCACACGCACCACTCACTCACTGTACACAGTAGATCACCTCAGCCGCCCAGACTGGCTCAGACTGGCATACCGACGAGATATCAGATCATCTCGGACAGCGATCCCTTCTTGCGTTAGGTTGGCAGAACAAGGCTTTGCTGTCTTCTGCCTTCTGTGTTCGCACCCAGGATGCCGTCGTCTGCCTCCACACTACGAAGAAGCAAGTGGACGAATGGCGACGATGCGTGCGTGGGAGCTGAACCCCTGACGCCTCACACCTCACACCTCAGCACGTCCATCCCCCTCGTCCGCCCTTATCAGGAAGCCTTCTGGAAGACTTCGGTGCATGCGACCTCCTGCCCAATCCTGGCCCCATCATCCCTCCCCCAGCCGCCCCAAGCCGGACATCATCTGTGAATCGGGAAGGCAGATGTGCAACCAATAACAGCCACGGCCACCAATTGCTGTAACGCTACCGCTGCCGTACCTATAGTAGCGCTTGACTAGAGTACCAAACCAAACGACGCGCGCCATTTGGCCGCTCTCCCCCTTCCCCTATTTCGCAGGTTTGAGGCGGACAGAGGCAAATCTTGGGAACCGCTCTCCCCGGCCCAGGCCCCCAGCTCGCCAACGAGTCTACTGCAGTCCTCTGCGATCCATCTTCATTTCGCACCAAAGGCTCGGTTCGGGGGTGCATCCAGATGCCAGATGATCTGCTCGTAGATACATAGAATGGCTAGACGATCACCGCGTCCAGAAATGGAAGGCAGAGCAAAAGGGCGCGAGGTTGGCCTCAGCATCCGGCAAGCAGGCGGTTCTAGTTCAAGGAATGGAATCTACGTGTGAAACCATTCCGATAGAATCTCCTGAGCGCTGCACGACCATTGCTTTTTGACACTCTTGACGAGGTCGAGGAGGACTTCGACACTCACTGCGTGACTTAGATGAGATGAGAGATGAGAGATCACGCGACCTGTGATGAAAGCTGACAGCACAGCACAGCACAGCACACCAAAGAACGAGGCTGAAAGCCTCACTACTCCCGTCGTTCGATCATCACCTTGGTTTCAGCATCGCATGATCGTGGGGATCGGAAATACGCGAAAGAGGCGTCAGGGGGGGAAGTGATAGTTATAGACTTGTATGTAACTAAACAATGGCCAACAGTAGTAGTGAGTTAGTATGCGGAGGAGAAGATTGAACATAACATCTATCGGATAATCACTTGCCTCCACGATAAAGGCAATGTTCTAGAAATGTATGCATCATGTATGAGCTGTTTGTTTCGTATTTATTACGATGATCTAGAGGCATCTACGCATTAGTATCACTGTACATATCATAGTATTCCGTACGGCATCTACTTTACCTGCGCATCCCGTCCCATCTCATCGGTCATCGGCCACTCACTCATCGCATGCATCGTCATGCAGTTGGAGGCGCACCGCCAGCACACCTGCCTGCCAATGCCTCGTCGCCAATCCAATCGTCATCAGCTTACGCTCGCTCAAGTCAAGGAAGTGAGGCCAAAGACCAGCCACCTGTATCTGTACACAGTATGTACATCCGACCGGGACCGGCACCCTGGCACTCTGGCCTGCAACTGTTATCTTCCACCTGCCTCATGCGGGGAGATGGTCTGCTCATGTTGCCCCAAACGCTCCACATTGACCAGCCACCCTGGATCGATGGCATGTCAATCACCACCTACCTGCCTACATGTATGTACGTACGTACGCACGGCATCTGACCTCCCCAGCTTCCGCCCAAGAGAAATAAGAGGACTGGACTGTACTGTAACTTGAAAAGGCCGCACCCGTAGATGAAACCTCGAAGTTGTTCGAAGGTAGGGAGTATGGATGGATGATATTTCGTTTCCATGAATAATAAGGCTACGGAAACTGAGGGGTAAGGAGGCTAAGTACTTACAGTGTCTGGTCAAAATAACCTGGATAAAGCAGGCCCATGGTCGTCTGCCAACGCTTTCACTCCTGAGTCCTGAAGGGGGAATTGTTGCATGTCGATCTAGTCCAGGCTCTTTGAGTATAATCTCTGTGGCCCTTCATTTCCGCACAAACGTCGTATGGACGTCCAGGCTATTATAGACAGAGACTGTATATGTAAGGGGATGAGATGAGGAAACTGAGGAGGTTTTGGACGATGAACGAGAAAGAAAGAGAGAGGGCTGGGCGTGCGGAGACTCTGATCGGCAACTACAAGCGTTGCCTTGGCGAGAACTACTGAGGGACCATCATCATCATGACGAAATCTGGGGAAAGTGAAGCGAGAACACGAAACACACAGCCTGGTAACTGAAAATCACGTGATCTGGCAGAAGCCCAGCGCCTCCACTACGTCCAGCTAACGTACAAACGCACATTTGCTGTGAATGTCAACACTCAACAACAGAGCCGCACAATAAGTCCACCAAGAAACGTCTTCAACTCCAAGACCATCACAACACGCTTGCTACGACCGCATACTACCGCATTGTGGACTTGTCATTACCTGTATAACTCATATCTGCCGCATCTTCTTCTTCCCCTCATCCCCACCGACAGAAAGGAAGGAAGGAGAATATTCCTGCCTAGATCTAGCAAGATCACCTGACCGCTGGTCCAAATATGACCGACCGTGAACACCAGGATGGGACATCGATCTTGAGCTGGTACGATGCGAGGACGCCGAGGTTTCTCGACCTCGTGGGCGATTATGCGGGGAGGGAGCTCTTCCTGGTGGAGGGCGACTCGCTGCTCCGCGCCTGCTTCGAGGATGATCGCATCGATTTTGATGGTAATTTACCCCGCGTCCACCCCACCCTCGCCTCTTCTGGACATCGTTTGTGCCACAGCCATTGAGACTTCGGGATGGATATGAATTCGCTGGATCACAGCATGTCTATCTCGTTCAATACTCCGAAGTCAGCTACACTCTGACTTCAAGCCATGCTCGAGAAGACAAAGATGGCTGGCTGTCTTCTTCCTTCTTACCACAAGCCATTGCTATACTTCCACTAGAGCATTTGCTAACGCTAGCAGGTGGATTCCAAATGCTCCATGCAGCCTTCGTGGTTGAGCGGATGCTGGACGGCCTGATCAAGCGTCACTGCAACTTCCACATTGCATTCTTCGAAGGTTGGTCTCTCATATATCTCCTGGTCTTCATTTTCTAAAGATCTTCTCAGATCACAAGGAGCTATGCATTCCGCCGGGAGCTTCGTCGAACCGCTCTCGTTATCTGCTGGCCCGTGCAGTGATGATCCAACATCTCGAACTGCATCTCCCAGAGACCTGCACTTCTGTGGCCGTGCACACCTTCTCCTCGGTGTCTAGCAAGGAGTTCGGTGACTTCCTGGAAGAATCACCCATCTATTTTGTCATGGCACATGACGGATCTCTCCGAACAGAAGGAAAGGCTGTCGTTGAAAATGCTGCCGACAAGAGAGCTAAGATCTTGCTCCGAGGCATGATTTTGTGGTTCAATACTCATCAGCTCAATGTTGCATTGATAAATCAGAATGATATAAGAGACAGCAAGGTTTGTTTATGGCCTACTTCTTCATGGCATGGAATTTAATTCGTCGTAGATTTTCACCATGATTCTGGAAGCGTCAGATCATATTGGCGTGGATTTTTCAAAGGAACTAGCAGCCGCACGCACTGAGGCCATCACTGATGCCAGCAGCCAGTCAAAAGCAGCATTTGACGTCCAAAAATGGCTCGAAGACCCCAGTACTCTCAACGAGCTCGCATCAGCAGTTGATGAAAGCATCCCCGGAAGCTGGGTCGTTGGCGCTGTTGCTTCGTCAGCTATCCTCCAGCAGACGCACGAATACAACTTTCTGACATCAGCGTTCATGCTTCACCTCATAATCCTTAAGAGACTCTCCTTGTCGCAGAGGAGATTGCCTCTCATCAAGTTTGAGGAAGAGTTTGACCACAAGGTTGACTACTTTTTCGAGCTTTTGTCGGAAATTGTGTTGAAGGTCGTGAATACTGACGCATTTGTTAACGTCATGGAGAAGGTCGGTGTCGAGTGCGACCTTATTGACATGATTGATGGCAGATTGTTTAGAGCAACCGTGGAGGGCATGTTGACGGGTCCTCTGAAGGGAGCTGCTGTTCCAGAGGCACTTGGGCAGGACTGGGTTCTGGTCGCCGATTTGGTGTGTTCCCTTTCTGGCAAATCTCTCGTGAGGGAGGCACCAGAAGAAAGAAAGGTTGAGAACACCGACGCTGCCAACAATGCAAAGGAGGGTGATGTCTCAGAGAGCGCCGTTCTGTCATTCAACGAGCCCGTTTTCGACAAACACTTATCGGCTATTCATGTTGATGTAGACACTTCATTGTCAGCGAAGCTGGCGTCAATGAAATTGTATCGCGAGACTTCATATTGGCAGACTCACAAGAAGCCTGTTGTTCACAAGCAATTGCCAGTGGAGAAGGTTTCAAAGTGGCGCAATCCGCTCCGAAAGAACCAATTTTACATGGCAGAAATGACTTCATATGCTGCTAGTTTGACTGGTTCTAATGGAAGAGTCCTGGAACCTGAGACCATCACTGTCGGCGTGAAGAAGGCCAAGGCTGTCGAGGACAAGCCATCAAAAGCCGGGAAACCGTCGCCGGCTGCAGAAGATGCTGGTCCTGCCGCCAAGAAAGGAGGTAAAAAAGGCGGCGCTGGATTGAGCAAGGCTCAGCAGATCATTGCTGCAAACAAGGAGAAGAAGGGTGACGTGGAGTCCGATAAGGCTTTCTCAGCTTGGCTGGGCGTCATGAAAGTGTATGATGAGATTTCCAGTGAGCAGGAGCGATACAATCGGGCCACGGCATACCGCGACGGGCTTGATTCAAGCAGATCTGTACATGTTGAGGCAGATATCAACATGTATCTATGCCAGTGTCTGTTGACATGGTGGGCAAAATACTGCAAGGCTGACAAGAAATCCGAGGGTTACCATGTCGTTGCCCTGCTTTGGACTGTGATCAGGTCAATCTGCACATCCAAAGCCCCCTTGACGAAGGAGATCATTCAACATACGGAATTGATTGCCACCATCGTAGGCATCACTGATGCTATCACCGCTATGGCTCCACCGTCATCAGATCGCAAGCTATACTTCAAGTTCAAATATCCTGCAGACGTTAAGGGGCTGAAGATTGGTTTGAAACAGACTGACTTCCAACTTCTACATTGCGGACCATATATGGACCGCGACTTGGATGCTAAGCCGGATCCACGTGTGTCCAGCTTTGTTCCTGATGGATGGCAAAGAAAGGTCCTGGATGAACTTGATGCCAACAACAGCGTCTTCGTCGTTGCTCCTACCTCTGCTGGTAAAACTTTCATTTCTTTCTATGCAATGGAAAAGGTGTTGCGAGCCGACAACGACGGCGTTTTGATCTATGTGGCCCCTACCAAGGCTTTGGTCAATCAGATTGCTGCCGAAATTCAGGGACGCTTTTCCAAGAAGTATCCTCAAGCTGGAAAGTCTATCTGGGCTATCCACACCAGGGATTATCGCATCAACAACCCCATTGGTTGCCAAATTCTGGTTACTGTACCTCACATTCTGCAAACTATGCTGCTTTCACCAACCAATGCGAGATCCTGGTCTCCCTTGGTTCGCCGTATCATATTTGATGAAATCCATTGTATTGGCACTGCTGAAGACGGAGTTGTCTGGGAGCAGCTTCTCTTGCTGTCTCCATGCCCGATCATTGCGCTGTCAGCAACTGTTGGCAATCCGGAACAATTCAGTGACTGGCTCGCAGAGACTCAAAAATCTTCTGGATTCAAGCTTAGTCTGATCCAGCACGGATCAAGATACTCTGATCTCAGAAAGTTCTTGTATCAACCACCAACTGGGTTTGAGTTCAATGGTCTTCCAAAGTCTTCCAAGGGAGGTCTTGGATTGGATGGTCTCTCTGGGTTGTCATTCTTGCATCCTGTTGCCAGTCTTCAGCATCGGTCTCGTGGCTTGCCAGATGATCTTGCACTTGAGCCACGTGACTGCCTCATCTTGTGGAAGGCAATGTGCAAGCTTCAGACAGATTCTTATAAGGTTCCCGACGATCTTGATCCGGCGAAAGCGCTTCCTTTGTGCATCAAGAAGGCCGATATCTTCAAATGGGAGAAGAAGCTAAAGGCTCTGTTATTGCAATGGATGTATGATGACAAATCGCCTTTTGAGAAGCTTGTGCAAGAGCTGAGCCCTTCAAAATTTACCTCGGCTGTTGTTGCCGAAGGCGAGAGCCCGATCAATCAAGCAGATCTGAAGCAGACTACACTTCCATTGCTGTATCAGTTACACCAGCGAGGAGCTTTGCCCGCGATCTTCTTCAACTATGATCGCACTGCCTGTGAGGATATTGGAATTTCACTCTTGACTCAGCTGAAGTCTGCCGAAGACAAGTTTAAGGAGAGCAAAGAATGGAAGCGGAAAATCGAGAAATGGACGGAATGGAAGGAACTCAAGGACAAGAAGGCCGCCAAGAAGGCTCCCAAGGTCTCCAAGAAGAAAGGCAACGTTGACGAAGAGGACAAAAGCTCCAAGGCAGACCAAGCCAGAGACGAGGCCGGTGCAGAAGTCAGCTCTCTTGATCTTTTCGACCCAGAAGAACCGCAAGATGACTACTCTTTCGCGGACAAGAGAAAATGTCAAAGGTCTGAAATTGATCGCTTCGTTAACCAGCTTCGCTGGAAGCATGTCAAGGAAGAGCTCATTGAACTTATTCAGCGCGGTATCGGAATTCATCACTCCGGTATGAACAAGAAATACCGTCAGTGTGTTGAAATCCTCTTCCGCAAGGGATTTCTGCGTGTCATTGTCGCCACAGGCGAGCTCAGCTTGGGTATCAATATGCCCTGCGCGACAGTTGTCTTCGCTGGCGATTCGGTTTATTTGACTGCGCTCAACTTCCGTCAAGCAGCCGGTCGTGCTGGTCGTCGTGGTTTCGATCTTCTGGGTAATGTGGTCTTCCAAAACATCAATCAGGATCGAGCCTGCAACCTTCTCAGCTCTCGTCTACCAGATCTGACCGGCCACTTCCCAATAACCACTGACTTGGTTCTTCGGCTCTTCACGCTCCTGCATGAATCCAAGAACTCTCCATATGCGACGAAATCCATCAATGGACTGCTTTCGCAGCCTCGTCTCTATCTTGGTGGCAAGAGCTTTCCGGAGCAAGTTCTGTACCATCTTAGGTTCACCATTGAGTATCTCCGTCGCCAGAGCTTGCTTGGGCCAAAGGGCGAGCCAGTCAACTTCGCCGGTCCAATCACGCATCTCTATTTCACGGAGAATTCCTCCTGGGGCTTCCATGGTAAGTCGTAAAGCTCCTCTCCAATTTTCACTCGAGGAGAATTATACTAACGTCCCGCAGCTCTCCTTAAAGACGGCTACTTCACTGATCTCTGCGCCAACATCGACACCAAGCCCGACGCCGTCATCGCAGACCTCATGCTCGTCCTCTCGCACCTCTTCTGTCGCCGCGTCGCCCGCGTCGCAGACTCGGAGTCCATGGCGGAAAAGATTCGCAAGTCGCCGTCGATGGTTTATCTGCCACCGATGCCGGAGTCCGCATCTGCCATCCTGCGAAAGCACAATGCGAACACGCTCTCCATCTTCACGACGTACGTCAAGACGTTCGCGGAGCAGCACGTCGAGGGTGTGGAAAACCAGCTCCCGCTGACCCAGTACGCGGTTGGGAAACAGGACGTCAACGGTGTGACTACGGCTAATGACCAAGCTTTGGATTTTCTGCCCTCGCTTCCCGCGCCAAATGCACGATCGGCCTTTGTGGCGCTCTCCGGGCACGGTGATGCCTTCACGACGATCAGCGACCTGTGCTCGTCCTCGCGACAGGGCATTTTCCTCGAGTCGGCCATCGTCCCGCATCTCGCCCTGCACCCAGCGGAGTCGCGACAGCCGCTCAATGCCTATCTTCTCGACTTCTTCAACCACGGGGACCTGGCGGCGCTGAAGGCGGCGAACGGGATCCGGCGCGAGGATGTGTGGTTCGTGCTCAACGACTTCTCGCTCGTGCTGGGCACGGTGTGCGCGGCGCTGGCGATCTACCTGGGGCTGGTGCCGAAGGGGCGCGATGCGGACGACGAGCTGCTCAATGTGATGGGCACGGGCGACGCGGTGGAGAATGACCAGGACGAGCGCGAGGCGGCGGAGAGCAGTCTGCTGCCGAAGGTGGAGGAGGTGAGGAATGTTCCTGCGCCAGTGCCGGCGAAGAGGGGCGGGAAGGCGAAGGTCGCGGAGGACTGGGGCGAGGCGGAGGAGGCGATGCAGGAGGATGAGAGGTGGGTGGCGGAGACGGAGGAGAGGGAGAGGGGGACGGATGAGGTCGAGTATGCGGGGCTGATGGGGGTATATCGCGCGATGAGGAAGCTGAAAGCGGAGTTCGATGCGAAGTTCAAGGAGATCTGGGCCTAGTGCTTGCGGTCGGTCTTGGAGCTTGCGTCGCGTGCGCATATCGATCTGATCTGGCCTGGTGGAGATTGGGTTCATGCGAAGACGACGACAACGACAACATCAACAACGCGAGATGCAAAAGAGTGGATATGCTGGTGCTGCTTCAAAGCAATTAGGGCCATAGATATGGATAGACTGGCACTGAGACTATAGATGGATAGGAGGAGTAGGCTGTTTTACAGCATCGCGTAGAATAAATACATGGGCAGGGTACGATAGAATAGCATAAAATACAATAAAATAAGGGGGGAAATGACTAAACTGCTGTCTAAATGTATTCAAAATTTCAGGAGGCAGGGACTTACTCACATGATTTTAATTCAGTTGTAAACCATTCACAGGACTGTTTATTGATATTTATCACGACTGTCTAGTGTTTGTGTTGCTATTATTAGAAGTCTTTCTATACATATTCAAATATAATCATTCGAATGGGCGTTCGTATGCAAAAAAAATATTCTTAGCATTCGGAATTCTGCCAATGCTGATTTGCCTTCGCCGCACGCTTCATGGCACAGCACAGGACGACAGATGAGTTAAGGGACGACACGTTTGAATTTCTCAATAACTAATCTGTGTTATTTTACACGAACGAACACCGTCCGTCCCATCCCTGCGGAACGCACATTGATTCAATACCCAAGATTTTCCAGGATCGGAGAGTTGACGCGCGGAGGTGAGACGTAGATAGGTCTTCCGCTCGCGGTCGGTTTGATGAGGGGAAATATTATGCGACTTGGGGCTGGTTGAAGAGCGTGTCCAAAGGCAACGCGGAGGATTTGAGGGGGGTGGAATTTGCGCCTGGTTTGGTCGACGTGGGGAAAGTGGTGAAAGTGGTAGATGTGTTTGGGGAGATTGGTATGGTATGAAATGAGGGATGAAGAACTTTCTTGATGTTTTCATGACGAATGAGAGAGAGGTAAGGAAAGAAGATTGGAAGCTGACTTGGCAAGCTCAACTCGAAGTATGGATTCTTTATCCAGGTTGAGGAAGGAAAGCTTGATCGATGGCGGATGTGCCTTCATATCAACACCTGAGTAGTACTTTGCTTCGAAGGTCTGACATTTATTGTCCTTCCTCAATCATACCACTCAACTGTTGAGGATACCAGTGTCAAGCTTATGCAGTATGAATCGATAACAATCACAACAAGAAACAGGCGATATTAGGACATCACAATCGTAGAGAGAAATATTCATGAAACATTTAAATTCTATGAATAGCATAAATCATGACATGACGCATTACATCGAAATATCTCGGATCAGCCTTTCCGTGACTTGCAAAACGACAGCAAAGAAAGGCACTTCACTGGTGGGCCTCAACGACAGACTCCGGAACAGCATCAAATCTATGCGATCCTCGTCTCCGTCATCACCAATCTCACACTCCAAAAGCAATTCATTCATCACAAGAATATGTATCCCATCATCGACATCCGCGTCCCCTCGCCTGCAATTAAGCCGACACACGGGAGCAAACTTCCTATCAAGGCGCCATTGGCACGTTTCTCTCCAGAGCCACACACTCGAAAGTGCTGGCAACCATCCACTGTGGTGACTTCAAAGTGGGGGTCGTGGCAGGCTCTGTTACTTTTTGATGAAGAAGAAAAAGAGGAAGTTGACGTCCGCGAAGAACTTTTATATCTGCAGTCTGGGCTAGCGTTTGCCAGGTTTAGCGAGCCGTTAGCGTACAAGTAGAGATGCACGTGAGTGCCCTGAGAAGAATTATGGTCATGTGACTGGCCCTCGCAAAACTCGAAAGAAAACTCCTTACTCGATTCCTCAGACTCAGAGTATCAATGTTGATTTTGAGTCCCATGGTAGGTGACAATGATTCAAATACTCGTATCAAATTAGATAATCATGATCATAATCGTAATCATAATTCTACAAATATCCATCCTCTTCTTCCAACGCAGACGTGATCAACTCCGTCTCCTCGCGGGCTTCTCCTTAGCATCTTCCAGGATCTCGTCATAAAAGCTATAAAACAGCGTATCCCTCTTTACCCCATCACTCTGTCTATCCCCATTCCTCCGTCTATTTACTCCGCCTTTCTTCAGCGTCGATTCTTCCTGTTCTCCCATCATCAGCTTCTCAGTCTCAATTCCCTTCCGAACCAAATACTGGGCCAGACTCTCACCATCTCTGATATCGCTGAATTTGGTCTTCAGCCTCTCCTTCTCTTCCACTTCCTCATCGGTCTTCTCAGCAATCTCTTTCTCTTCTGCTCTTTCCTTAGCCTTCTCTTTTGTTCTCTCCAGCTCCTCCATCTCCATCTTCACCACGTCATCGAAAAATGAAGTATCCGGTGAGTTTGCATACGTGACGCGGAGGGCAGCCGATTGCCACATCTCAAAGCACGATCTCGGAGGTTCCTTCGCGTTGGACTTCTTGGCATCGCGATCTTTGGTCCTGAGCGACTTAACAGGCTCACTTGGGGGAATTGTTTCCACAAGGGCGACCTTACTTATATGCATCGGAGCTTCATTGACTATAACGTGGTGTTCAGCGGTGCGAACTTCATGCTTCCTGCGTCGCTTTTCGGCGGGAACATCGTTCACCAGTATATTGGGTGCCTGCGACCGTTCCGACTCGAGCTTCGTCTCCAGTGTTGGGTTCCAGTTGAGTTCGCGTTTCAGTTCAGATTCCCGGCTTGCTTTATGAATTTTCAGCGGCGGCGTCGGTTTAATCTCCTCCTTACTCTCGTCTTGCTCAGAGGTTACATACCTCGTAATTGGCCTCTTGAACTCATCCTCACACTCCAAGCACAGCCCTCCTTGTCCCGCCGGGTTCCGTTTCCTGCACAGTCTGCATTCCGGCGGCAAGTCCGCCGTCTGCGTCCACACATTCGTCCCTCTCGGACTCAAATTCCTGGCTCTCGACAGCTCCGATGACGCGCGACTAGGTTGCGAGCTATCGCTACTCGTCCGACTGCCCACATCCCAAATCCTTTCAGAAGGATGAATCTGGGGCAGCTCCTGCTCACTGAGCCCGATGCAGTAGAAACTCTCGTCATCACTCGGATAGTCTTCCTCGCCACGGTGCACAAATCCTTTCATCGTCTTCTCGGCGCTGCGACGAAGGGTGGACGTTAGAATCCTGCGCGCCTCATCGAGGAGGTCCGCTGAGGTAGCGAGGTTTGCAAGCGCGGAGTTGGTGGATGTATTTGAAGTAGTACGGGTATGCTTGTGCGGCCGATTAGGTGGCGTGAGGTGAGAAGATGGACTGAGGGGGAAAGGAGATGTGATGAAGAGGGAGGGATCGGAAAGAATGATCGGGGAGAGGGTTTGGGGCGGGCTGATTGGATTGGGTTGGTGGAGGTGAAGACCGACGGCAGAGAGGGGAGGTGGGATCACACGCTCGAGCTTGCCGGAGTAGATTGCCGCACATTTTTGGCGCATGTTTGGGAGGGATGGTTCTTCCCCGCTTGAGGTATATGCTCCTTCGCTGGATGATGGGCGCTCCTTGCTCGCGAGATTTTCGAACTTGCCTACTCTTCGTAGTCGAGGGACGACATGTTCGGATATCAGGTCGGGGGCTATGCCTGAGGGCTGAGAAGATATCAGCTTATTGGGAGCTGGTGGAACTCCATTCGGACGTCTCTGTCCTACAGATATTGCCTCTCGCTCTCGTTCCCTTCCTTTGCACTCCCTACCCTCCTTGACCATGCTGCCAATATCAGCGAATGTGGTCTCAGCTCTCAGTTCCGTCCTCGGTGTCTCCACCCCATGCCTTGAAGGCTGTCCCTTCTCCTCCACAACTCGCGGCGAAGGAGGTCCATAAATCCTCTCTCGAAAATAATCCCTGACTCTCTTTGTCGCTGAAGTGGGCCTGCCACTTCCTTGATTCTTGTTCTCGTTTCTCATATCTCTTAATTCGTTATTGTTTCGTTATTCAGCTAACATTTCTCATATTGAACATTAGTAAATGTGTTTGGGGGTTTGTATAACGTTCTGTGATACCCACAGAACGAGGGAAGGCCATGGTTTTATGGAGCACGGCTGCGGGGAAGAATGAGGACAATAGAAGACACGAGACTTTTGGAGATGTGGAAGACAAAGGAGTTGCGTTTAGAACCGAGTGGTTCATTGTGCTTCATGTGTGGTGGGTGGCTGTCTGGGTCTTTGTGGAGTTTGTCTAGAAGACAAAGAGGATTGTGGTCAAGAGGTCTAAAAATATCCCGAGTCTCTGTTACGATTTTGGTATGATCGGACATCATGTTCACTTAAGATGGTTTTGGTGCACCTGAGGCAAAGTATGACGAATACAAACAGCACATACCTAGAAAGTTATACTTGAGCTTTTTCCTCACTTACATCATTTTGCACTGTTTTATGAATCCTCAAAATGTATCGTGAATGTTCATTGATTTTAGTCGCCATCTTGTTATCGACGATTCTCAGCTGTCGTTGAGCTCTCGTGATTGACCTCATAAAATCGTAAATGTCGTCTCTCTATCTACGTATAGTTGCTTTGCATCTCTTCGGATGCTTTCGTTCCTGCCGAGGCGCAGACTTCCTCTTTCTCTGTTCACTAACAACTTAGTCTATCAAGAAATCTTCTCTACCTGCAATAATCCCTTTTTATCACCGTCTAAGGCCACATAACCGTCATTTTCCATCCGCTTTTTCCATTTCGTACTCTCATATTGGGCAAGGATAAGTGTCATGCGAAGCACAATCCCATCACTGGATTCATGCTCGTCAACTCCAACAGGGATTGGAGTGCATGTCCATCGCCCGAATGCCCAGTTCAGAATGTATCGAAATGGCCCATGTGCTGTTTCGGTGACTGGAATATTCGAGTCGGATCCTCGGATGGCGCTTGAAGCCGTAAAGATAGCTTTTATGCGGTAAACCTCATCCTTCTGGGCTTTTCGCAATAGTTGCGAGAGTGCTACGGTATCCACCGTTGCCTTGCTGTCTTCAGATTTTAGAGTCACCGAGAGTACTTCGACCTCGCTTTGGTGACCCTCATCCTTTACATGACTGTGCCCATTGGCGACGTCATGGTAGAGTACATGGCCCTCAGCCTCTTCACCCAATTCTCTCGCCAGGCCACCGTCAATGCCAAATATAACGCCCTGGGGCACACTCCCTCTATCACTTTTAACCCAAGCAATATCCACACCCTCCAGATCTCCCAACCTATCCAGGCACTCATCAAATCTCCTCTCTCCAGCCGCTTCCCACTTATTAAACACAATTAAATCCGTATACCTTGCCTGCAGTTTCGCCGTATAACTCGTATCCTCATAGCCCTTCCAATTCTCCACATCAATAACCGTCACCACCCCATCCAACATATACTGACCCTCCGTTTGTCTCGCCAGCCTATTAACCTCCATCGCCAATGTCGCCGGAAACGCCGAGCCCGACGTCTCGATCACAATCCGATCGAGGCCTGGTATCGATTCCCTCAGTTCCTCGAGTGCTGGACCGAGCTGGCCAACGAGGTTGCAGCAGATGCAGCCATTGAGCATCTCGCGCACACCGGAGATAGCATTCGACGAGGCGAGTTGTGAGTCGATTGCCAGATCGCCGAATTCGTTTTTGAGGAGAGCGAGCTTGTAGTCGGGGTTGAGAGCTTTGAGTTGGGGGATGAGGGAGAGGAGGAGGGTGGTTTTGCCGCTGCCGAGGAAGCCGGTGAGGAGAGTGATTGGGATGGGAGCCATGATGAGCGTGATTGTGCGGTGAGGGTCTGGAGGGTTGTTGTTGGGGGGTCTTGAAAGTGGTGACATGTGGTGGGGGAGATCCAGCTAATGTTGATGGGAATCTTGATCTAATCTAATCTAATCGCTTGGCGAACGTCATAACTCACCTTTTCCCCTGACTGGGCATTGCGACTTCATCACTTTATCAACCGTTCAATGAAATATGTCTCTACACATGCGGCTGTTGCATACATACAATATGTCCTTTAGCCTCACTTTATCTATTTATTTAACTTTAGGTCTTTTCTATGGTTATCTCGTAACAAACAAAGCTTCCATAGCTCGATGGCTCATATGCTGCTCCAAGTGCACCAGACGTCACTGGCCATTTCCAAAGGTGAGATAAGTGGTGAAGACCTATTTTAGCCAGGGCCATACAAGTAAACAAAACGTGCACTTTTTGCAGCTGGGCACTTCACACAAGATAACCATAGTCCAGGGTCAAAGATGACTGCTAGAGGGTTAAGTTTCTGGGCATAAATTCATCACAATAACAGCGCACGGCGGTCCATTCTCGCTGGCCAGTGACTGTATCACCATCTATAACTTTTACCTGGGCTTTTGACTGAAATTCCAATATCTAACGATGAAACCCAACGACGAACTGCCTTGCTGGATAAAGCCTTATGGCCGCCTTTCGATGCAATGACTTCCTCATCGATAAATAACCCAAGCAAGATCCAGTCTTTGACCAACGACAACGCCTGCAGGTACAGCTTCTTGCAATATGCTTTCCATCGCGCCTTCCGACAGACTTTCAAATGCAGTTTCCTCCTAAATCCTACTCTCTCATGCGCGAGAAGAGGCAGGAGCCACAATCAAGGAGCTCAGATACGTCCTATGTCCCAAGTCTTTTGGAAACCCGGACTTTCGTCCTGTAAGTCAATGCCCTAACCAAAAACGCAATATTTTGGTTATCATATATCCACATACATCAAATCACTATTGCCCATCATTGTTTCGCCTTGCTACAAACATGTCCACAGGAGAATCGGGTTCTGGCTCCCCATTCAAGCCGAAGAATCGCATTCGCATGATTTTCAAGCGCAAAACCCTCTTTGACAGCGATCCCAAGCAGACGTCTTTTACAGCGCCTTCGAATGGATTCTCAACAGATTGTGGATATTATCGTACAGTACCATCTCCATCGCCGCTAGAAGAGCAGGAACCGCCAACCTACAGATCTCCGTTCAGACTGTATATTGTCCCGAAGTCACCGAAGAGGCAGAAACGCTCCTGCTCCCCTTCTCCTTCGACGTGGAGCCCTTCTGTGAAGTCTGGGCTTGCGATTGAGCTATGGCTTTTCTTGAGAGCATACACAGGGCTCAAAGAGCAAGCTATTTTTAATGTTTTGGAGAGTGTTTTCAAAGATTTAGATTGGGAGGAGTGTGCTGAGATGGATGAGGCTCAAGCAGCGATTGAGTTGAATCTTTATGACGCCGAGGACAGTGATGATGAAAGCGAAAGAGGGATTCTGAAGAGGATGTTTACGAGAATTTTGGAATTGCCTGAGAAAAGTCTCACGACGGCGTTTGAGGAGTTAGTGGTGAGGATGAGAGGAGAGGGCTACGGTGGCGATGGGATTCTTATACCGCCAGATATTAAAGCGGAGGAACAGGAAGAGGAAGAGAAAACGACCATTCCAGGTTTGAGTTTGCTGCAAAGCTCCCTCAGTTGGTGCATATCGTACGACCACGGCACGATCTTGGAGCCAGTTATGCGTCAGATCGTGCCTGAGCCCGGTAAGTCCACTAACCCTTTCTTTCAAGCTATCTTTCAAGAACTTTTGATTGATATTTCCTAGCTCAGCGACATCCCTATGACATCGATCCAGACGACCCAGTCATACTTAAGGAGCGCCAGGAACATTACGATCGCTACCTCAAATTGGCCGCAGAACAGGAGCTCGAACATCAACGAATATGCCAGCAACGAGCTATAGAACGCTATATTGCCGCCCAAGACGATCGTCAGAAAGAATGTAAAAGACGGTACTGGGAATTGGTGGCTCTTCAAGACGCGCTCGCCGTAGAACGGCATAGGGGATTGCGAAATGATCGAGATGATTCATCAAGAGAGGAAAGTGACAGCTTCTCCTTGGATGACATGGTATCAGTGGTCTCGACCGATAAGAACTGGTCAACCTCAAGCGATGAAATTAAAGCTTCAGAACTGATCAGGCGTCGAAATAATAAGAGCCCCCATCACAGTTTGGCGGGTGTAACCCAAAATACGCTGCGGTGGGCAATGGAAGTTGGCGAGAGCAGCCTTGATGATGCTGACGATGCAAGTGGAGCACACAGGAGGAAGATCAGCCCTGATTCGATACCAGGATTAATGCCCTTCCCACCTGCTCCGATCTTAAGAATGAGTAGTCCGAAACGCAAGGCATCCGAGGCAGGACTCGATGAACGACATGTAATGTTTGATTTAAATCAAGGTTGGGAAGGCCAGCCATCGAATGCGGAAGAGGAACAGAGAATGCTGGAGCAGGCAATAAGGGAGAGTAGGGCAGATACTCATCCTGGCCAGAATCAGAGTCTATCGCCAGCTAAAGCACAGTCTCCTTCTGGACGTCAATTACCGATGCAGGATCGGAATGATGATGATGAGGGCAGTCAATCAGACACAGAGATGGGCGGAATGGGACAGCAGGAGAGTGGCGTTCTTGGTCTCAGTATCACCGCTGGAGAAGCCAGTGAGACCAGCGAACCTAAAAAAGACAATTTGTCACTGCAGCAGCTTGCACAACGCGCAAGCACACAGGTTGATGATCTCGCCACTGGCATGGGTTCTCTGGCAACGCTCACTCCACCGGTACTCATGGAGATATCTCCGGTTATAGGTGTACAACAAGAAGAAGAGACCGACGGGATGGCACAACTGGAAACAGATGTCATTAAGAATACAGAAATAGTGGAAGAGAGGAAGAAGAGATTGATGGAATTGACAACACACTATATGAGGCACCCTACTCTCAAGCGCACTACCGCAAGCCTTGGATCCGGACTGCTCAAGGCCGTGAACGATGCTGATGAGGCAGCGATAAAGCATTTTAGCAAGGCTTTGCGGGAGGGACTGATTTGGAAGACAACAGGAAAAGAGGAAGGGGATGAAGTGAACGACGCAGACAGTGAGAGAGAAGCGCCGGTCTCCAAAATGCTTATCGCCAAAATGTTGTTGGACATAGAAGAAAAGAAAAATAGGCAAAGGGCAAAGATGGCAAGGGACAGGGTGAAGCTGCAGTGGAAGGTGCTTCAGGAGAATAAAGAGAAATGGAGAAGGGAAGACGAGGAGTATCTGGCACTCGAGCAAAGGTGTCGTGACGAGACAGAGGCGAGAGAGAAGGAGGATGAGGAGGCAAGGAGGATGCAGATGGATGCTGAAGAGGAGAGCGATAATAAGGTTCAGCATGAAGAGAAAGTGGAGAGCGATGAAGAGGGAAAGAGCACGGCCAGACGCCTGAGCCAAGCATTAGAGGCCGAGCATAAGAGTTTTACCGAAAGCGATGAGGAGAAGGAGGAGAAGGGAGAGAATGAGAAGGAGGATGAGATAATGGAGATGGAGTTTGATGATGAGAGTGACATGTATGAAGAAGAAGAAGAGAGCGATGAGAATGATAAACAGAAAAGGGAAGTGGAGAGTATTGAAGAGGATAAGAGCCTGGCCAGACGCCTTGGTCGAACGTTGGAGCCAGAGCATGACGATTATGCCGATTGCGATGAGGACGAGGCTGAGCTCACGCAAACCGAGATTCAGGCCATTATCGATAACAGTACGAATTCTGTTGTCGAGACCGAGGATGCAGCCAATACTGAGAAGGAGGTGAGGAAGACAGATCCAGCGCAGACTGAAGTTGCGCAGGTGTTGATGGAGACGGAACAGACACAGATGGGAATGCCGCAGATGGCTCTTATACCTACAGAAATTGATTCGAGAATTGGGACCAGTATGGTGACGCAGAATGAAATTGAGGAAGCGGCCGAGAGAGGGATGGAGGGTATCGAGATGGAGATTAGGACGCTGGAGTCACAGGGGGAGCCGACGCAGGCCGAGATCGAGGAGATTATTCGGCAAAGCAGGCACCAAATGAGACAGACGGAGCGGGTTGAGATTGCGGGGAAAGCAGAGGCGGTGGTGGCGGCGAGTGCAGAAATGGAGGTGGATAAGGACAATGGGAAGGCGACGGTTAATATTGAGGAGGTGAGCGGTGATGAGGAGATGGGTGGGGTATGAGTTAAGGGCATTAATGGCTATTGAAAAACGGAATGATAGAATATCGGATTATTGTATGGATAGGATACGGCCTATGAAATATTCCTCAGTATTGGCATCGTCCACAGTACCCGCAGTCTTCTGCCGAACAGGCCGTATAGTCCTTGTCCCTATCCTCATCCGAGCTACTGAATCTCTCGTCGTCGGAATCAACGACAGCGCCTCCTCCAAACCATGTTCCCCTATTCGAGCGCTCATTATCACTCTCATTTTTCTGCTTAGGAGGCAGCCATTCCCTTCTGAGGTCCGGAGGAAGAACATCACGGCCCTCTCCATCCTGCTCGCGGATCTCCAAGACCCCCATTTCGCTCCTTACGATATCGAGTTTCGGTGTCTCAAACTTATGCAAGGAGGCGTACTCGATGATGTAACTGAGGAGCATGTGAAGGCGCTTGACAGCATCCTGATTCTCCTTTTCCCACCGTGTGACACCATCGTGAACGTCCTGGACGTGGATGTCTTCGGCGTCAAAGAGGCCGCGGTTGTGGTAGGCGACGATGAAATTCGGGATCTGGGATAGCCAGAGGCGGGGGTAGATCTCGGACATATCGATTCCGCCCCTGGCTGAGCGGGTTTTGAGGTCGAAGACGGCGTCTTGGGGGATTGGCTGGCCGCCGGATTTGGTTGTGAGATCGGAGCTTGCTGCTGCATTGGATATCCCTGGAGACGTCTGGGAAGCATTCAGGGTGGTACCTCCAAAAGCCGACGCGAAACCATCATCATCAAGGAGAGCACTGCGAGCGGTTGCGGACGTCAAGTCGTCAGCTGGAACCAGATTCCGAAGATATCCGTCGCTCTCGAAACGGACAAGGCATTTTATCCCTCCGAAATCGTACGATATGATGCGTTGATGAGACTCGGAGCCTCTCACATCCGCTTCCCACGTCGTATAGGCTTCGGGAAAAGTGTGTCCATATCCACGGACACCGGGAATGACTTCTTTTGGATCCTTCTCCTTTCTGACGAAGAAAACCGTCTCACCCACCATCTCGACGTTAAATCGGAACGATTTGTCGATGCCACGCACGAATCTCAGAAGATTTCCCATGGTGCTCCCACAGGCGAAGATTCTCACATCCGCTGGTGGGAAGGAGGAATTCTTCAAAACAGCCTCAACAGCTGGTCGGATGGTATATTCTGGGTATCGAGCTGCATTGGGATCGCGGAAGAACTCGCCAGTGTCCTCTTTGAGTTGCTGAGCCTCTTTCAAGGGCGTCCAAGCTGGGGGTTTTCCTGGGGAGGTTTTAGCATGTGGACAGTCGAGATTGTGTTGCGCTGCTTACCAGGTATCAGGACGGTTGGAAGCGGTCCAGTGAGCCAGCTGTATGATGCAACATATCTGGTGCCTGTGATGGTTTTCTCAACGTCGTTCTTGGAGTACCGTGATTGAAAAATAGTCTTCCAGTTGGCGGATGAACTGCCCTGATTCTCTGTTGCAGTTCTCGTGGCGACATTGCTATCTTGGACTTCTTCACAATCAGCCTTGCTGATGGATAGCAAAAGTCTACCTAAAGGTTGAGGTGGATATATTGGCTCTTCCTGTGGCGGTGCTGAGCGGTTATTCCAGCGGCCATTTGTTGGCGACCTTCCCCTCCAGCTAACACCTCTTGATCTGTTTGCCTGCGACGTCCTCCAATCCCCAGATCGACGTGCCATAAAATACCCTCTTCCAGACTGAGACATAGCAAAATAAAATAAAAAGAAGTATGAATCGTATGATTAAAGTCGTATTTCTCGGACGCAGGAGCACAGGAGAGCAATGCGGCGAATTGCATGATATTTCAGTGAGCTCAGTCTGCCTGAAGAGCCTCGTGTGTTGGTTAGGCAGTTGCCAACACTCATGATCCATTTGAAGACCAACATGCATTTCATGCAGAGCAGTATTGGTCCAGCGGCTATCTGCATAACACGGCTGTCGCAAAGAACAGAATCGATAGGAAAGTAGGCTTCCCGGCTAGCCCCAATGCTGCACCATTTTCTCCATGATTGCATCAGACGAATCGTTTGAAGAGCTCCGATAATGAAATGCGAGCGATGAAGACATCACAAACGGTGACTTACAATCAGAAAAGGTCCTCCTTCCCCGTCCTGCTCAGACATCCATCCAGCTCCCTTTGATTGCCTGTTTTGTCTACCATTTCTCAATATCCACAAAAGTATCCCTCTCGAGAATTCAAGATACATAGTATATCTTTGCATAGAGCTACGGGATTCTCGCTGCGTTGGATAAAATGGCGCCTCCAGACACAGATCCGTCTCGATCAACAAGGCTGTCGAAGTATTTCGACCAGGTGCTCGCCGGAAAACGAGCAGTGAAGAATGCAGAAGAAGGGAAGCGATTTCTCGAGGCCATCTGCGATCAGAAAAATCCTTCAAGCTCTGTGGAAAAGCTGATTGCCAGTGCAGAAGGTTTGAACTCTCTTCAGAGAAGTTTGAGGTTCGATGTTCTGCTGCCGTTCCTTAATGGGCTTGGCGCCGAGTTCGTGAATTATTTAGCTGACGATGCCCTGAAACAACTGTGCAATGGTCAGTTCCTTCACCAGATCATTGCTGCCGTCGTCGAGCCTCCAACTTTTTGGAATGCCCTCTCAAATGCCCACAAAGCAAGAACCCTATCCGCAAATGCGGTTCAAGCATTTGCGTGGCTCCTGTTGGAGTTGCTATCGTCAAAGACCAACGTTCTCGATGTGGCAGATGTCCGAGCCATAGCGGAGAGTGTGACCCAGGACAAGTCCCTCCTCAATTCGCCCGTCCTTGAAGTCCGCACACTTGGCCATAAAATCAAAAGTGCATTGCTTCTTACATCTGTCAACGCTTCTCACATCGGCAACTACAGGCCAGGAGGTCGCCATGATAACGATTTCGAGGACTTTCGAGAAATCGCTATCTTACCCACTGCTGACGAGTTCGCGTCCAGCGAAAAGCCATTTTATGTCCGCGCTGATGCCATCGAGGAAAAGGATCCCGAACAGCGCGGAGCAGCACATCTGGATAACCAATTCCGGCTGCTGCGGGAAGACTTCTTGGGGGAGCTCCGCAATGATCTGCAAATTGCAAGTGGCCAGAAAAAGGGCCGGCGTACAGGTTCCATGCTGGGGGGGCTTTCTTTGCAGGGGATCTACTGTGATCCGGATAGGAGCCGGAAGCCTTGCTGTCTGACGTTCAAGCCTCAAGGTGACTTTTGGCAGCTTCAAAAACTATCAATTCCAAAGAGGAAGACCTACATCAAAGAGAATCGGAACTTCATGAAACACCAGTCATTCGGGTGCTTAATGAACGGCAACGAACTATTAGCCTTTGCATCAGTTGAGAGAGATGAAGATTTACTTGCTCAAAAGCCACCAATCATTGTCCTCAATATCTCCGGAGAGACAGCATTTATCAAAGTACTCATTGCAGCGAAGACATCCAAGGACCTCAGGTTTGTTCAAGTCGACACGGCCATTTTTGCATATGAGCCGATTCTCAAACGCCTCCAGGAGAAGACTGCTTTGCCACTAGCGGATGAGTTGTTTCGTTCAGATCTGCATCAAGTACAGGAAGATTCGGAGCTTAAGCCCACGAGGATAATTGAGAGGATCAGAGAACGTGGCAGTCGAGATCTTCAATCGCTTTTGAATACTCCCAAGCCAGTTGAGCTCGATAGCTCCCAGCTCGATTCCTTGGTTATGGGACTAGAGAAAAGACTCAGTCTCATTCAAGGGCCTCCAGGTAAGTTATTCTTGAAAAATTATGCTCAGGGTCACTGAAAAGGATTAGGAACGGGAAAGTCATTCATTGGAGCTTTAATCACCAAAATACTCCACGATCATAGCAATGAGATAATACTCATTATATGCTATACGAATCATGCACTGGATCAATTTCTAGAAGATCTCATGGATATCGGCATTGATAAAAGTGCAATGGTGCGACTAGGCTCGAAATCTACCGCGAGGACCGAGTCCTTGAATATTTCAAAGCAATCGAGTAGTTTCAAACGCAGCCAAGCCTCGTGGGATATCATTAACAATTCAAAAATTGCTGCTGAGATGAAAAAGAGTACCGTATCCCGTCTTATCGATGAATACCGCAACTCTCCCGTTAGTAAGAAAGAGCTTTTGGAGTATCTGGAATTCGTGGATGATGAGGCACATTTTTATCCTGCATTAAGTGTTCCAGAGAACGATGACGGCATGATTCCTGTTGGGCGAGATGGAAAGAAAATACCCTACTACTACCTCCTCGATCGCTGGACAGCTGGTCAAGATGCAGGAATTTTCAAAGTTCAGGTCTCTAGCGAGCATAGTCAGGTCTGGAAAATGAACCATCAATCACGGAAAGATTGCATTGCTAGATGGGCACTTGAGCTCTTGAAGGAGCGAGCAACCAATGTGTATGACCAGGTCCGAAAGTTTGATGAATGTCAAGAAACCCAAAGTAATGTTTGGAGCGAGAAGAATGCCGCAATTCTTAAGGAAAAGCGGATAATTGGTTGCACGACCACAGCAGCGGCTATGTATGCAAAGGAGCTTGAAGGTGCCCGCCCTGGTGTCATACTCGTGGAAGAAGCGGGTGAGATTTTGGAAAGCCATATACTCACTGCAATGACGCCAAATACCAAGCAGCTGGTTTTGATTGGCGATCATAAGCAGCTCCGACCCAAGGTCAACAACTACGGACTTACAGTGGAGAAAGGTGATGGCTATAATCTCAATGTATCACTTTTTGAGAGGCTTGTTCTAGCTGGGGTTCCACATACCACATTGAGCGCGCAACATCGGATGTCTCCAGAGATCTCGGCTCTTGTTAGGCATCTCACATATCCTAAGTTGCTTGATGCTCCCAAGACCATGCATAGACCTCCAATACGTGGAATGCAAGATAGAGTCGTCTTCTTCAACCATGATCATCCAGAACTGGAAGCGACTGACATCGCTGATACACGCGATGAAGGGTCTAAGTCCAGCAAGGAGAATGCTTTCGAAGTTGAAATGGTGCTGAAATGTGTCAAATACCTCGGACAGCAAGGCTACGGGACAGACAAACTTGTGGTTTTGACTCCATATCTTGGACAATTACGCCTGTTGCTCAACGAATTGAGGAAAGAAAACGATCCTGTGCTGAACGATCTTGACTCCCACGATTTAATACAGGCTGGATTGCTCCCAGCTGCTGCTGCGAATATCCAAAAGGGCCGCATTCGAATCTCGACTATTGGTAAATATGTTCTCCTCCTCTTCCTTACCTTAGATACATTGTCATTAATAATGGCAATCAGCTTCAAAGCACGGCTGATTTGGTGTAGACAATTATCAGGGCGAAGAGAGTGACATAGTCATCAGCACCCTGACCCGGAGCAATCCACGAGGTGATATTGGCTTCATGTCTTCCCCTCAGAGACTCAACGTGCTTTTGTCTAGGGCACGTAATGGGTTGATAATGATTGGAAATGCAGCCACGTTCATGGAAAGCCGAAGGGGAAAGGACGTCTGGCTTCCGCTTTTTGACTATCTTAAGAGCCATGGCCACATATATGGGGGGCTGCCGGTCAAATGTGAAAGACACCCAAACAAATCAAGGGTTCTTGAGAAGAAAGAGGACTTCGATATTCATTGTCCGGATGGAGGATGTGATGAGCCTTGTGGAACAAAACTTAGCTGCGGTGTTCATGACTGCCCGCAGCGTTGCCATCAAATCTACGACCACACGAAGATGAAATGCCAGCATCCACTCCAGATGGTCTGCCCTAAAAACCACAAGATGAGGTGGATATGCCATCAAAGGGCTCCCCCGACCTGTCGAACGTGTGACGCCGAAGCTAAGGAGCTTGAAAGAAAGCAGAAGCGAGACCATCAACTTGAGCTGGATCGTGAAGCGAAGCAGAAGGCATATGAAAAGGAATTAACTGGGATAAAGGCTAAGATAGACTTTGAACGACGTCTTCGGAAAGACATGCAGGATGATGAAGAGAGGGCTAGAGTGTTAGCGCAGTATGAGAAAGACCTTGAAGATGTTAAGCAAGAGACGACAAAAGGCAAACAATGGTCAACACCACCAATCTCTGTGATATTTTCAAGTTACCAGAAACCAGCACCAAATATACCCAAAACTCTTGATGCGACGCCTCCCAACGCAGGAGAGGAAGTTCGAAGTGATAACACCAAGCCGATGGACATTGCGTCGTCAGCGACGGATGAATGGGAGCATCAAAAGAAATTTGAAGGAGCGAGTAACAAGGAGCTGGACACTTTGATGAGCATGATTGGCCTTGAAAATGTGAAGGAGCAATTTTTGGGTATCAAAGTCAAAATTGACACTGTTATTCGTCAAAAGACAAACTTGAAGGATGAACGATTTGGTGCTGCATTTCTCGGGAATCCGGGAACAGGTAAGTAAAAAGCTCATTAACTTCTAAAGACGCATCTGATCACTGAAAGGGAAAACTACTGCTGCTCGTCTGTATGCCGGGTTTTTAGCAGCTGTCGGTGCTTTACCTGGGAATTGCTTTATAGAGACCTCTGGCTCAAGACTGTCAAATGATGGCATTAACGGCTGCAAGAAGCATATAGAAGGTAAAGCTTTCACAAATAACAATCCAATCTTTCTGCATGCTGACTCCAATTAAGATATTCTAAACAATGGCGGAGGCGCACTTTTTGTCGACGAAGCATATCAGCTGGTTTCTGCCAATAACTATGGTGGGACGCAAGTCCTCGATTTTCTTCTGGCAGAGATAGAGAACTTAACGGGGAAGATGGTAGTGATCTTAGCAGGATATAACAAGCAGATGGAAGCCTTTTTCGCTCACAACCCTGGACTCCCAAGCCGAATTCCTTATCAACTTCAATTCGAAGACTACGGTGACTCTGAACTCTTACAGATCCTTCAATCTCAGATCGAAAAGAAGTATAACGGCACTATGAGAGTTGAAGATGGCTTGGGCGGCTTGTATATGCGCATTGCCGCACGAAGAATTGGTCGTGGCCGTGGCCGTGATGGGTTTGGCAATGCTCGAGCAGTTCATAATGCCTTTGCTCAAATTACTGATCGTCAAGCGAAACGGCTCCAAAAAGAACGGAGAGCCAGTCCGCCTCCTGATGATATGCTGTTGACGAAGTTCGATCTACTAGGCCAGGAGCCATCAGGGGCACTGAAGAATAGCAAGGCTTGGACGGAACTTCAAGGTCTCATCGGGCTCAAATCAGTCAAAGATTCTGTGACGAGTCTATTCGATAGCATCAAAGCCAATTATGATCGGGAACTTGAAGAGATGCCACTCGTTGAGTACTCTCTCAACAGAGTCTTTCTTGGCTCTCCTGGAACTGGAAAGACCTCAGTTGGCAAGTTGTATGGTCAGATACTTGCAGACATTGGTCTCCTCACAAGTGGGGAAGGTAAGCAAGCAGTGCAATGAAAGTATAAACGCGTTCTAAATAATTTTAGTTGTCGTCAAGAATCCAGCCGACCTTGTTGGTGATGCTCTTGGTCGGTCAGAAAGCCAGACGAAAGGCATACTCGCTGCCACAGTGGGTAAAGTGCTAATCATCGATGAGGCGTACATGCTCGGGGCTGGCGCAGGGGGTGGAGGAACATCAACAGGCGATCCATATAAAACTGCGGTAATTGACACAATCGTCGCTGAAGTCCAAAGTACTCCTGGAGACGATCGATGTGTGCTCCTTCTTGGCTATAAGGAGCAGATGGAGGAGATGTTTCAAAACGTCAATCCTGGACTTTCTCGCAGATTTCCCATCAGCTCGGGATTTGTTTTTGAAGATTTTACAGATCCTGAACTGCTCCAGATCCTAGAACTGAAGCTCAAGAAGCAAGGGTTCGAAGCGACCGATCCGGCAAAAGGGGTTGCGATGGACGTTCTCCGCCGAGCCCGTAATAAGCCGCATTTTGGAAATGCAGGAGAAGTTGACATACTCCTTGATAAAGCCAAGGCATGCCACCAGAAGCGGTTTTCTTCTGGCAAGTCCAAGAAACGTGATATTCTTGAACCTCCGGACTTTGATGAGGATTTTGACCGCGGGAAACGTGCTTCAACGAATATTCGAATGCTGTTTCAGGATGTCATCGGCTGCGATGCCATTGTTGCGAAGTTGGAAGGTTATCAGAATGCCGCCGCAAACCTGACTGCCATGGGAGAAGATCCCAGGGAACAGATTCCTTTCAGCTTCTTGTTTCGTGGTCCTCCAGGTAAGCAACCCTACTTCGTACGTTTTACATGCAAATACTGATTTTCTGAAGGGACGGGGAAGACGACAACAGCAAAGAAGATGGGGAAAGTATACTACGACATGGGCTTTCTAGCCACCGCAGAGGTCGTCGAATGTTCCGCAAGCGAGCTTGTTGGACAATATGTTGGACAGACTGGTCCTAAGACCCAGAAACTGCTGGAGAGAGCTTTAGGAAAGGTTCTATTCGTGGACGAAGCATACCGTTTAGCCGAAGGCCATTTTGCGAAGGAAGCCATGGACGAGATCGTGGCTTGTCTCACGAATCCAAAATTCGCGCAGAAGCTCGTCGTCATCCTCGCTGGCTATGACGATGATATCAATCGTCTAATGTCGATAAACCCCGGCTTGACAAGTCGCTTCCCAGAAGCCATCGTCTTCAATCATCTTAGTCCTGACGAATGCATACGACTATTGGACTCTCTTTTCCAGCGCAAATCCAAGCTTAATTCAGAGATCTTGAGGACCTTTCCGGGAAATCTTCGCCAGAGCTTGACTGGGTACTTCGAAGAACTGATCAATCTTCCAGCTTGGGGAAATGCCCGCGATGTGCACACACTGGTCAAAAGCATCTGGGGGAAGCTGATCTCAACGCCTACACCTTCACCCACCGGGCTTCTCCTTACCGAGGACGTCATCAACGAAGTTTTCTCGGCCATGATTTCCGAGCGATGCCAGCGCGCACAGAGCAAGCCTAAGTCCTCCGATATATCTTCCCTGTTTGAAAACATGCCGCAGCCTCCCACCCAGCATTCGGAGACCAAGGCGCCGGAGCTTCAGACGGCTGTCAGCACTGCAACCATCACCGCAGCAGCGCCCGCTCCCCCTCCGCCCCCTCCATCTCTGCCGGCCCATCCCGCACCCGCGGACGCGCAGCGCGATGCCGGCGTCAGCGACGCCACGTGGACGCAACTGCAACACGACAAGCACGCCGCGGAAGCCCGATGCAGAGAGGATGAGCGGATTCTTCAGCGGTATGAAGAGCTCAAGGCTGCTCCGACGGCCGAGTCTGACGATGAGCAGCAGCAGGAGAATGGCACCGCGGAAGAGGATCACGCGCGACGCATGCACGAGCTTGCGCGCTTGGAGCACGTGAAGGCGCTGCTGGCGCGGCAGAGGGAGTTGGAGGAGCTGGAGCGCAGACGGGAGGCTGTGGTGGAGGAGAGGAAGAGGGAGGTGAAGGCGCAGGCGCGGCTGAGGGAGATGGGCGTTTGTGAGGCGGGGTTCAGGTGGATCAAGCAGGCGTCGGGATACAGGTGTGCCGGGGGATCGCATTTTGTGTCTGATGCGCAGCTTGGCTTGAGTTAGGTTAGGATGTAGAACATAACGAGGTTTGCTTACCCATGACCGCTGTGTCGAAATCGAGATTCTGCAAGGAAAAATATCCTGACTTGTGATCGGGCCGTACACTCACTTGCTCCGCACCAGCCTAGCTCCGAGTCCCAGCTGCCACTGGACTGGCACGATCGAACACGAGTCGAGCGGATAGCCACTGCACTTTCCCCACCGCCGCCCGTCTCATAGTCATCATCCATCACAGCGCTCCTCCCTTCTCCGTTCCCCATCCCCACCCCCATCCCCAACTACCGCCCACCCCTTGCCCTCTGCCACCGCCACCTCCCACCGCCTACCCCGGCGACCGTCACCACAACCGCAGCCACGCAATCACCCCCTCCTCCCTCCTCCCTCCTCCTCCTGGCTCCTTCTCCCTCTCCCTCTGCGCGCCTGCGCAACCCATGCTTAACCACGCCCTGGTCCCTGGCCGTCCGTCTGCACATCCAGGCCGCCCAAAGCGGCGTGCGTGCTTGGGATTCCAAGCATGGCTTGAGTGTGGGCGCTTTGAGGTGGAGATGAGAGGAGATGAGCAGCAGATAGGCTGGATGAAAGAGCGATGGGAAGAGAGGAGATCAGATCCAGAGGAAAGAAAAGGGGGGGGGGGGGGGGGGAAATGGAATGGAAGGGGATGGGGTGGGGGGGGATATCGAAAAATTAAAATAAATTAGCAACACCCTCAGCCCCAGCCCCACCTTGATATAAAAACCCC
>Ga0123337_10000489_pt1 | contig 65795 bp, 50 predicted proteins | sample frozenSSSSmetaG_FD_89792 | JGI IMG/M metagenome (GOLD analysis project Ga0123337, IMG submission 89792) | Glacier valley bacterial and archeal communities from Borup Fiord, Nunavut, Canada, to study Microbial Dark Matter (Phase II) -... | ecosystem: Environmental > Aquatic > Freshwater > Ice >...
GTGGGTGTTGTGTTTGTGTGTTGTGTGGGGGGGGGGGGGGGGGGCAGAGGAGGGGGGGGGGGGGGGGGGGGGGGGGGGGGGGCAAGGAGACGAACCCAAAGAAGCGTACGAGGATAATCTCCCACATCGAGGTCCCCATCGCACACGGCAGCACCAACAACGTAAAAATGCCCATAGTGCACATGTAAATGGGCCTTCTGCCCCAAATCTCGCTCAGCGGCGCCAAAACCACGCTGCCGATAGCCAGACCAAACAAGTACGTGGTGACGCCCAGGGTCGACAGTGTCGTGTTCGTCTCGCCAAACTCCTCCATCATCATGGGCAGGCCGGAGGTATAGGAGGTAGAGTAGAGGACAGTGACCCAGGTGGAGAAGGAGACGCCGGCGAGCACGATGCCGCGGTACCATGCCGGCCAGTTGCGCGGGTTGCGCGGGTCATTGGGCTCGAAGTCGACCTCGAAGTTGGGGAGGCGCGAGCCGTTGGTGGCGATGGAGGTGGTGGTGTAGGAGCGGAAGGGGCGCGCGAGGTGCTCGGCAGGGGTCTGTTGGTCGGGGGTGAGGGCGCGCTCGAGTGGCTCGAGCGGGTCGCTGTCGATGCTGTTGATGGAGTCGCTGGAGGAGGTGGTGCGTAAGCGGATGGGGTGGATGCTGGGTTCTTTGTCGAGGGAGGGGTTTGTGGCGGTGGAGGCGTGGGAGGTTTGTCGGGCCTCTTGCTCATGGTCGGGGGAGGGCAGGGACGGCGCCGAGGGGGCGGCCACGGGCGGTTTTTCGGGGTCTGGGAGATCCCCCATCATGGCGTGTGGTGTTGGATGTTCGGAATCGCTGTTGTTGGGGCATGCGTTCTGCGATGCTTCGTGTTTTCCCTCAGCACACGTGTGACGCTTCCCTGTGTAGGTGGTCTAGCTGAAGTCTCTTCGTCTCTAGTGCAGCCGTTGAGGCAAGACCCTTCAGTTGTCCAAACGCAGTCGACGCCACGACGCAGAAGGGGAAGAGTAAAGCAGAATATGAAGCAGATGAAGCAGATGAACAGTGAAGATGAAGATGAAGATGAAGATATGCCAGCGAGAGGAAAGAAAGACGCGTCAGGTCAGGTCACGACAGGTCACGTCACAGCTTCAGCAACTCAGTCAAGCAGGCCAGCCATGGACAGAAGAGAGTAGAGAGGAGAGAGGAGAGGGGAGAGGGGGAGAGGGGGAAAGAGGGAAAGAGGGAAAGAGGGAAAGAGAGAGAGATAGAGGAAGAGAGAAAGAGAGAAAGAAAGAGAGAGAGAGGGAGAAGAGAAAAGAGAGAGCACATACCTAGGTAGAGAGATGACACAGCGGGGAAGCCACCCATCAGCCTCTAGCCCCGTCCCTGAGGGAGGGAGAGAGAGGGAGGGAGAGAAAGCTTCCTTCCTTCCTTCCAATCTCATCTCACCATCATATGTATGGATGTACATACAATATGTACATACAATATGTATGGATGTATGTATGGATGTACATATGTAGCTCCGCTCCGGGCCCAGGCACATCATAGCGGAACTATTGCCGCCGCCGTAGCTCGTGCATTAAGAAAGAGCAGCACCGCATTGAAGGCATTAATATCGAGGGGATTGAGCATATGTACATATGCACGATACTCATGTACTCGTATAGTCGTCGAGCTGCCCTGCTCGCTCTGCTATGAATATATATATATATATATATATTTGTTTCCTTCGTAATCGTGGTACTTCGTCGGTGAAGTAGACGGATACATATGTACATAGCTACGAGATGTACATAGATAGTGCATACCTAGTACATACCTCTGCTCCACATTTCAAGCCTGTCAGCTATGTCCGGACTATGTCAACCCCATGGTCATCTCCATCTCTCTCCATCTCTCTCCATCTCATCTCCATCCCCATCCCCACCACCCCCGACATCGCCCAACGCTACCCCAATCCAGCCTAGTCCCGCTCGATGTGCCGATTTGCCGTGCAGACACCTCTTGGCTCTTGGCATCCTGCGGCAAATCTCAAATCTCCCTCCCGTCCATGAGTGCGCCATCCCTCTTCGCGTCTAGCGCGGCGGGCCACTTCCACTTCCACTGCCACAGACGCGCACATCACGTGGGGAATCTGGGGGCCGGGGACAGTGGGGGAGATGCCGAGGCATTATTGATGCGATAGGACAAGGCTCAAAGTCACGTGGTTAACTTACGGTGAGGGATAACCGGGTTTCCCAAAGGGATCAGAGGATCAAAGGGGAATAGCTTCACCAGCAACCAACAGCCACCAACAGCCACCAACAGTCGAGCGGCCTGTCACGGGACTCAGTCAGTCACGGGACTCAGTCACTCACTCACTCAGTCATACAATCCTGAGGCTGCCGTTCGCTTAGCTACGGAGTTGTCTGCGGGAGCTTGAGCTTCATTTCTCAAGGCTGTCTGTCGTTGTCTCTCTGTAAACAAGCACCACCTTCAATCGTCTGGATCCCTCATCCCTCACCCCTCACCCCTCATCCTCATCCCTCATCCCTCTCTTCATCCCGACATGTCCCTTCCAGAGCGCTTCCTGCGCACAGAGCACAATATCCAATTAAGGTACACAAGCAATGCTCTTTCTCCTCTTTCTCCTCTTTCCCCTTCGCATCTTGCCTAGCTGACATTCCACCCAGCTATGAACTCCCCCATCGCCTCCACGATGCCACTCCCTTCCCCATCCTCTCCTCGAACGGCTCCTCCATCCTCCTCTACGCCCACGAATCCGGCGTGCGCATCCTCTGGCGCGGCGGCCGAACCTTCAAGCCCGCCTCGACCCCAGACCCAAAGGCAAACGGAGCCTCGAAGGACGCCGTCATGATCATCGATTCCGACGACGAGCAGCCACCTGTCGCAGATGAAGTCGAGTTCGAAGACGATGAGGCCGAGATCGACGCGTCAAAACCATTCCCGCCGATTCTCCAACATATCGACCTCATTTTTGGCACGGCGGCGACGCGTTTGGCCGCTTCGGCCGCCCTGAAGGATAGGATTGTGTTTGCGGCTGCGTGTGCGGATAGTTCAATACGCCTCGTATCTCTTCCCTTGACACCACCCTCACCTGCGAGGAAGGCAGCGAAGGGCAATAAGCCAGGGAAATGGGGCGAGACCGTAATTACGCTGTCTGGATTCTCCACACCTGCGGATGCAATCAGCATGACATACGTGAAAAAGGACGACGAGAAGGCAAGGTCGGAAGGCTCTCTCCTCCTCGCTTCACATTCAGGAGAAGTCAGCGGCTTGCTGTTATTACACAAGGTCCCCATCCTCACCATCACCAAAGGCGGCAAGACGACGTATCAATTATCCAAGGACCACACCACCCCCTTCCAGACCCAATACCTCTCCACGCCAGCCTCAAGCATCGACTTCAACCACTCCACCAGCACCCTCCTCCTCGCCTCCAAAACCGGCACCATCCGCCTCTACTCGCCCCTCATCGCCGAAGGCTCCTGGCTCCTAACCCTGCACACCCCCTTCCTCAAATCCGAAATCTCCACATTCCCCAGCCGCAAGCCCATCCTCGACGCCAAATTCGTCCTCGGCGGCAAATCCCTCCTCCTCCTCCTCTCCGACGGTGAATGGGGCGTGTGGGACCTCGAATCCGCCGGCCCCGGCGCCTCCAAGAGCATCCTGGGCGGCCAAACCATCAAGGGCGGCGCCCTCACCCCCTTCAACCTCTCCGGCTACATCTCCAGCTCCTCACTTACGACCTCCAAATCAACCTCCCGCCCCAGCCTCCCAACCTCCAAATTCGCCCCCATGACCCCCGCCACCCGCCGCACCGTCGATCCCGCCCTCTTCTCCTCGCGCAGCGGCCACGCTGCATCAGGCGGTCTCTCCGTCGTCACGCTGCCCAAGACCAGCACGACGAGTCCGCCAGACGAGCGCGTCGCCTTATGGCTCGAGGACGCGTACGCCGTGATCCCGTCGCTGCGGGCCTTCTGGGACGCGCAGCTGCGCCGCGGCGGGAACCTGTTCGGTGGCGCGGGCGCGGCCGGCGGGCGGATCGTGCGCGTCGAGGGCGTGAATCTGCGGGGGGAGCGCGGAGTCGGGCTTGCGCAGGCGGGGACGGAGCTCGTCATCGCGGCGGAGCATCGGCTGGTTGTTGTGAGGGATGCGCCGGAGGTGACGGAGGGGGGTGGGCATAGGATTCCAGGGGTGGTGGAGGGCAGGATGACTGTGCGCGGGGGGGATATGGGGATTGCGGAGATCGACCAGACGCTGGACCGCATGGATGACGAGATGGCGCTGTTCGCGAGGCGGAAGGCCATACAATCTTGAGCTCTCTCCTACTCCGTCGTTATTTCGACCTCCGGCTGCTACTGACGTCAGGTCCGACATTCTTCGTCCTTTTAGATACCCCAATACAGCGCTTCTCCATTTTTCCTCCTCCCCCTTTCTCATGCTTACGTGATCCCCACATCCCGTCCTCTCTCTCTTCTCTCTCTCCTCTCTCTCCTCTCTCCACTCTCCTCTCTCTCCTCTCTCCCCTCTCTCCCCCATCCCCCTCTCCGCAAGGCAAGGTGGAGTACAAGGCGAGATCCATCCTTGCAACTCTGTATTCCATGCGGTACATCAAGCCCCACAGCGTCCCCAGCTGGCACCTGCGCTCGCCACGGCAGCGTGTGGAGGCCGGGGAAGAGGCTGGCGCGGCCCCGAGTATTGCTGCCAGGCGTTAGGGGACGGATGCGTCTGTCCTCGTATGAGCTTGGTGGTTTATAGGGGTCGCTACATTTTTTTTGTTCGTTTGTGGAGGAGGAGGAGGGAGGGGAGGGAAGGAGAGGCAGGTGGATGGGTGGGATATATTGAAATAGAGACGGTTCGTTGTGACTCTCGCCGCAATATGCATCTCTGAGCCCGTGATGTGACCGTGAAGCGCAGACATTGACCGACCCAACCTAACCTGCGCCCTGAGACGAGCCAGCCAGCTGCTGCTGCGTCCACTGGGCTCGCGGTTCAGGTTCGCGTGATACCGGCAGATGCTAGCCAGAACAACAGAGACTTCGACGAAGAGCATTCATAAATTATAGCTATCTGGGTGCCCATGAAGGTCACGGCTGCCTACGCACCTAGAGGTTGGAAATGACCCACTTCACGCCTGTGACGATGTTCCCGACGGCCTCATCGCCCCTCTTCAAGCCCGGGATGATCCAGAACATGTGCGGCCACCCCTCGTAGTAGTCCATCTTCGTGTCGACGCCGGCAGCCCGCAACGCCTTCTCCAACACCAGCCCGTCGTCGCGAAGGGGGTCCTTGCCGCACACCACGAGGTATGTGGGCGGCAGAAGCGAGAGCCCCGGGCTCAGGAGCACGGAATACTCTGGTGCTGAGGGCGGGGGGGCATAGGCAGCTATTTAGAGTGTGAGACGCCGGGTTGTAGTCTACATCATTCAGGGGTGTGGACACGGGCGATCTTACAGAGATACAGCTCCATGGCGGCGCGGTCGATGATGGCCGAGTCCGCATTGTCATCGCCGTTGAATTGGCCAGCCAGCTCCGTCGGGATTGCGGACGGGGCGACTGTTGGTGGGCCGATGGCAACGACGCCCTTGACACGGTCGGCCTGCGAGGATTGCTTCAGGCGCAGGGCGAGGGAAATGGCCATGTTCGCGCCGGCGGACTGGCCAATGGTGAAGCCCCTTGAGGAGGATGCGCCGTATTTGGACGCGTTCGCATATGCCTGTGTTCTGAGTTAGAAAGTGCAAGTGACCGGGTGTGATGAGGGTACTGCTTGCCCATTCGAATGCGGCGTGGCCGTCGTCGTGGGCCGCGGGATATTTGTTCTCTGGTGCCAGGCGGTATTCGACGGAGACGATGACGCAGGGTGCGGACATGGAGATCACGCGGCAGAAATCTAGGAGGAGAGAGATTGCTTGTCAGTATACAAAACACGAGACTTGCAGCTGGTTTTCCGGGCCGCAGACCACCAGCAACGGTCTGGGAATAGACCACCCACAATCATCAGCCTCGATGCCTCCCATCACGAACCCACCGCAGTGCATGCTGAGCTGTGTCAGTACACGCTGCTGAAGCGTAAGGGTCGCCCTACTAGAGCCCAAACGGCAGCGTGCCCCTCCCCTCCTTAGGAGCGTAGACGCGCACACGCAGCGTGTCCGAGATCATGACATCCTCGACATCGAGAACATCGGGGAGTGGAGGCGCGAGTGGTGCCATGGCAGCGCCGAGACCGGCAAACTGGGCGCGGTGCTCCTCGACGGTGCCCTGGAGCACGCTCCTCCCGCCCAAGTTCTGCTCCATCTGGTGCGCTCGAGTCAGTAGGGGTCCGACACGACGCGGAGGTGGAGGATGGATGGGGGCGAACCTCGAGCCATTCGGGGGCGTAGGGAGTTGGGTTTGCTTGGGCCATGATTATAGCTGTCGCTGATGCTTTGGAGGTGATAATTTGTAGGTGTTTTTCTTTGCTGCAAGAGATTGTAAAGAGGGGGAAGGGTCGCAGCAAAAGAAAGTAATAGACCTTATGTACGAGTAGCAACAAGAGCCATCCATCCACACTGCGATCGTCACACTACAAAGGTCACCTTCCACCGCCGCTCTTTCCCCATGCTGCCTCTTTGTTTACATGTACAGATCTATACATCAACGTGGCGGGCGCGGACACCTCCCCTGCCCCTGTTTCCCTGTTCCCCGCTTCCCCGCTTCCCCACCATCTCCACACCCCAGCATCGACTCCGGAAGACACGCGCGTTCGCCACTGATATTATTGGCCATCGGCAGCGGATGTCCGTGCAGCCACACCAGCCACACGCAGCACTCCGCCCCGGGTTGTCCTCGGATAGCGGAACGGAGCTCGTGTAGCGCGGTCCTCCACATCCTGCCAAGCACCACATCCGACCCGAGACCTCAGAAGCCAGGTCACCGGTTCATGGAATGGAGAGTGAAGGGACAGTGAGTGGCTGTTGCTACCGACTCGACAAACTGGCTCTGTCTTCCGATTTCACACAGCAGGGAGATCTAGAGCTCGCGGTTACAGTTAGACCTCCACAGTAAACACTTTTTACGGTTTCCATGCTTGTGCACGAAATTCAGAGTGTTGTACAAATCTTCGTATTGAAGCTGCAGTAAGTACTCTTCCTTCGCTTTTCTCCTAAAATAAACGTCTAATTCCGTACCTTCATAAACCCTGAGAAGAACCTATCCATCTCCTGAACATCCTCAAGCTCTCCCACCCACGACACGTACTGATCCGGACGCAGGATAACTGCGCAACCCCTCTTCCTATCAACGCCGTAGTTCTCATACGCCTGTCCGTGGCCCTCGTGGTACGAGACATCGTCGACGTAGATCTTCCAGTAGTCCCAGCCGTCACGCTCCGAGTACGGGTGGAAAATATCGTGGAAGTCGTGGAGCTCGGTGGACTCACGCGGCGCGCTGTGGATGGTCAAGATCTCGATGACGGAGTTGATCGGCTTGCCGGCGGGGGTGAAGCGCGAGATGAAGGAATCCTTAGCTGCGAGGGTCGCGCCCAACTTCTGCACTCGGCTCATCTGGACCTTGTCAGAAACATCACCGGCGAAGACGACGAGTCTCCACTGGCCGGTGCTTCGTAGGACCTCCTGGAAGTGCCATGGGCGAGCATCGGACTGATTGAGGACCTTGAAGCTGGGCATTCGCATGCCGAGCTTCACGTTGGTAGCGAGCTGTTGCTTGCTGACAGCACGTTGAGAATTGATAACCCCCACGTCGGTACCGTCGCCCTGATCAACACTGCTGCCGTCCTTGGCAACAATCAAACTTGCTCCGTAGTCAACCGCCACGCCGCTCGCAAACAGGTTGCCCTTCTCGAAGGCGTCCTTGAATTCCTCCATGCTGATACCGGCCTCGTCCATCATATCCTTAGCTGGACGTCCAGAGAAGAGACGGGAGAACTTGTGGTCGAAGGCAATCAGATCTTGTGCGATACGTCTCCTCTCCGACTGGTACGTCTTCAGAATGCGTCGGTCTGCGGTGCCATTCAGAACCGCTGAGATCTTCCAGCATAGGTTGTAGGTGTCTTGCATGCTGACGTTCATCCCCTGGCCAGCCTTTGGAGAATGGGTGTGGACCGCATCACCGGCAAGGAAGATACGCTCGTTCTTGGAGAAGTTGGAGCCGACTCTTTGGCCGATCTGATATGCCGTCCACCAGTCACAGTACTCGTAGCTGAGCTTGTACGGTGCAAGCGTGCGCTGGGCGCACTCCAAGATCATGGCCGGGGTGATATTGCTTCGGTCGACGGGCTCTCCTCCCTTCTCAGTTGTGGTCATTTGGATGTAGAGGCGGACAAGTTTGTTTTCACGTGGGATGACCATAACTGATCCAGAATTTGCGGAGTGAATGGCGCATCTCTGGCGAATGTCGGGGAAGTCGGTGATTGGGATGATATCCAAAACACCCCAGATGTAATCAGTCTGTTCGCCATCGAGAGTGTATCCGAGCTGCTTTCGCGTCCAGGAGTGGGCACCGTCGCATCCGATCATGTATTTTGCCTGAATGGTCTCTTGTGTGCCTGCCTTGTCGTTGGCCGCCTTGTTCAGGAGTTCTTCAGTGTCATCCGGAGCCATGTTGCTACGGTAAAGACCATCGGAGGGTGCTGCTCCGTTTGTTGTTGCCTTGCTTTGTGGAGGGTTGATTTCATCCTCAGTCAGGTGCTGAAGGGTGACCTTGATAGGATAGGCATCATCATCTTCCGCCTTCGACTCATCAAATGTCAATGACTGGGGCAACACGCCGCGCTCCACGCGAATATCGCTGTGCTCCTTGAGCGAATCGAGGAAGAAGCGCTCGATACGGCCCTGGTGAAGCACGAGCTGTTGAAACCTCGAAATGCCGGGGATAGTATCTGGGATGCGATCTGAGCGCCGGATGACGCCGTCCTGTCCTGGGTTCCACAGGCAGATCTCGAGCATGTGGTTGCCCTCCTTCCATGCGCGGTCGGCAAACTCGAAGGAATCGAGGATCTCCAAGGTCCTGCACTGCAAGCCATCGGCCTGGCCGTTATAGATCTTGGTGCCACGCTTGTCGACAATTCTGGCCTTGATTCCACACCGTGCGAACCAAGTGACGGCCATCATGCTAAAATATGCGTTCAATCAAATGTCCTCAATATGAAAGCGATTACAATCGAATTGTCACTCACCCAGCTGGGCCAGCACCAACAACAAGAACATCAACCTTGGAGTTGTCTCCAACATTTGTTAAGGAACTCATCTCGACTGTTGTACTGTAGGATTTGGTGGAGCAAGAATACACTCATGTGTTGAATAATAGAAGCAGCCAAGTTCTCGCAGAGCGAACGAGTTGACTTGCTCCTGAGGAAGCTGAGAAGAGAAGTGATATGTGGTGATAAAGAGTAAAGAAAGGAGTGAATATGAGAAATATGAGACGGATGAAGTGCGGGCAGGTCGAGCAGTCCCGGGTCACAGTGCGGGGTGCGGGGTAGTGTGGGGTAGCTCACAGTCTCCACAGCCTCCGCATCACACATGTGGTCGGATTGCACCAACAGATATCCGAAAGACCAATCAGAAGAGATCCCGTTCGGAAGCAGAAGCATTGATCGCCAGCTCTGATCCGGGGAGGCTTACAGTTGGGGTCCCCCGAGTGGTTCGAGCGGGAATGGGGAAAGGAGGAGGAGGAGCTCGAATGAAAGGGATGATGTTGGATTTTCGACACATGTACAGTACTGTACCTACGTACACAAACCTAATGCGGGATCCGGCTTGTGCATCAGGGATCTGCGGGTAGTACTATCTATCGTACAGTCTCAAATGAACGACTCGCATCCTTTCCCTTCCTCCCTCTCCTCTATCTGTTCTGTCGTCGTTGTTCTTTCTGCCTTCCGCCTTCCGGTCCTCCCCAGGCATGCACAGATCGACATGCACTCAGGGATCAGGGGTCATAGTTGGTTGATACTTTTCAACGGCTATAGCACTATAATCCTGGATATCTGGGGTAGCTGGGGTATCAACGACATTGAACTTGCATCTGCTCTAGACGATTAGACAGCCCCGGACATGTCTGTAATTGGACGACTGCAGCACGGAATGATTCAGTGATACTCTAATTATGCCACTTTAGGCCGCTCTGTGTTCTTCACAAGCCAGGAATGAGATCGGTATCCTCGAAAACCAGTTGGACTACAGAGAAGTCCTACTGAGAGACATCTTGACCTTGAGAACAAAGGGAGATGCTACCGAGAGGCAATATATAGACTGATGTGAATGCCATTGCCCACTCCTTCGCTGCTTTATTCCTCTCTATTCACTCCTCTCTATTCTCTGCCCTTCTACTCCGGCATAAATACCAATTGCCGCCGCCTGATCTAGCCTTCTCTAATCTCCATACAATACTACAACACTATAACACATATACCTGCTGGAAAACGGCCTTGATATCTCCACATCTCAACCAGCGTATTAAAGTAGCAAGCATGCACGGCTCCACAGAAGACGGCTCCTCCTTCGGCAATGGAGCCAGCGTTAAAGACACCACTACCAAGGCACCAAACTGGGTTCCCATCCTCGAAAGCCCCGTCTACACCCCGAGGAAACTGAGACTCGTCTGCATCGGCGCTGGCTATGCCGGCCTGATGCTAGCATATCATCTGCGCGAGGCAAAAATGGACGAGTTCGTTGACCTCCAGATATACGAGAAGAACCACGATGTCGGTGGTACTTGGTTGGAGAATAGATACCCCGGTGTTGCCTGGTAAGCACAACGACAATTTATTGAAAAACATGCTAACATAACTTCAGTGACGTTCCCGCACGTAAGCCAATTCTTTAATAAAGGGGACCAACCTTTGTTCATATCGCTGATGAAACAGATATCTACACTTTCTCCTTCGAGCCAAACCCTGACTGGACGACCTTCTATGCCAAGGGCCCCGAAATCTGGGACTACATCAAGCGAACAACCATCAAGTACAATCTGGACAGAGACGTCCAATTTAACACTGCCATTAAGAGTGCCATCTGGGATGATGCCACCAAGAAGTGGAAGATTAGGGCTGATTTCGAGGGAGGCATCATCGAGGACGAAGCTGACATCCTGATCAACGGTTCGGGAATTCTAAAGTTCGTCTCAGCAATCCTTCCTCTCTACATTGATACTGAACTCAGTTATAGCAAGTGGCAGTGGCCGAATATCGAGGGCCTCCATAACTTCAAGGGAGAACTGCTCCACAGTGCCAAATGGTTAGAGTCCTTGTCTTTAATGTATCTGGATTTAACTAAACATCCGCTAGGGACGAAAACTGCAACTGGGATGGAAAGAGAGTCGGCGTCATTGGCAACGGCTCCTCCGCGATCCAGATCGTGCCCCAGATTCAGAAGACGGCCAAGAAAGTGATCAACTACATCCGCAGTCCGACTTGGATCAGCTCCAATTACGCAGCACAGTATACGAAGGACGGTAAGAACTTCGAGTACACCGAAGAGCAGAAGCGCGAGTTCCGCGAGAAGCCTGAGGTCCTGCACGAGATGCGCCACAACATTGAGCACGGGTGAGTTATCCGATCCCCACGCAGACCGCAGACTGCTAATGCCCATTGCCCAGATTTAACCAGTTCTTCTACGCCCTACTCAACGACTCTCCACAGCAAGCCGCCGTCCACAAGAACTTCTCTGAGATCATGATCAGGCGCCTAAACGGCCGCCAAGATCTAATCGACAAGCTGGTCCCAGACTGGAAGGTGGGTTGCCGCCGCCTCACCCCCGGCGACGGCTACCTCGAGGCCATCCAGGAGGCCAACACCAAGTGCGACTTCGACCGCATCGTACGTATCACGGAGAAGGGCATCGAGACGGCTAAGGGCGTCGAGGAAGTCGACATCATCGTCGCCGCGACGGGCTTCGACGTCTCCTTCAAGCCGAACTTCGAGCTGATCGGCGCCAACGGCCGCTCGCTCCAGAAGGAGTGGGCTGGCAACCCGGAGGCGTACTTCGGCATCTGCGCGCCGGGAATGCCTAACTATTTCATGTTCAATGGCCCGAACTGCCCCGTCGGCCACGGCTCCCTGCTCGCTGTTATGGAGTGGACGGCGGAGTACATCCTGCGCTGGGCCAGGAAGATCGCAGGTGAGGATATCAGGTAATTTTTACTCTTCACCACACGATTGCAAATCTGTGCTGATTTTTCTTCTAGCGCTGCGACGGTCAAGGATCGAGCCGTTCGCGATTACAACGAGTACAGCCAGGAATTCCTGAAGCGCACGGTGTGGACGAGCGGGTGTCGGAGCTGGTACAAGAACGGCAGCGTCGAGGGGAAAGTCACGGCCATGTATGCCGGCTCCATTTTACATTATAAAGGTTAGTTTTGCCCAAATCCCGTTGAGGGAAATTTGGCGGTGCTGACATACTATGATAGAAATCCTCGAGCAGATCCGCGGCGAGGACTTCGACCTCGAGTATAACTCCAAGAATAGCTTCCGCTTCATGGGGAATGGCATGACGCTCCGCGAGGAGAGGAATGAGGATCTAGCGTTTTATGTTTATAAATAACGGGGTATTTATGAATATAGGTCTTAATGAAATCTAAATACATATTAAGATAACTTAAGGGATTTATTATTGCTATTTTATATCTTATTGCTTTACAGCAAGTATTATTTGTTATCACTTTCCTGTTACTATTACTTTATATTCTATTTAGATATAGCATACCTTTAGGGCCTCTCTTCTATCATTAGTATCTATAAGACGGCCATTCTCTTAGTTGTATAGCATTTTAAACTATGCTATGTATTATTACATTGCACCCCTCTTCTTCACCTAGTTTTCGTTGTAGATATGACGGAAGAATGCTAGTGTGGTCCCCTTAGAGTAGTCCTAGACTATAGAGCGCTAGTTCTTCCTATATAAACAGATCTAAAAATATAGAGATAGCTTAAGCTTTAAAGGAGGCATTTAAGTTATGAAAAATAAAGTCAAGTCCACAAGAGTTGCGCAGCCCTTGCCGTCATTACTGCTAAGACGGCGGATGAAGCGGCGAACAGGGTGAAGCGGCGCGGCACTATATTCGTAGTGCAGTGGACGAGACTATGCAGAATCCTCAGGGCGACGTATGCCCAGGCCAATTTCACGTCGGCGGCCTCGTCCCTCCCCGCACGCGCGATGGCGAGGACGAGGGCGACGGCGTAGAACTGCGTCGGCTGCTGCATCAGGTTGTTGTAGTTGTCGGCCTTCCAGCGCACGGGGGCGGGGACCTTCGCGTGGATCTGCTCCATGGTGGTGGTGCTGTCGCTCGCGGCTTTGAGGCGTTGGAGGGCGGGGATGCGGGTGGCGAACATCCAGATCTCCATGGCGAGGGTCCAGCCGTTGAGGGCGATGACGGGGGCGAGGAGGGCAGATGTCCTGAGGGATGACATGGTGACTTGACTTAGATTGGGATGGAAGCTGAGGAGTTGTGGTTGTGTTGAGTTGCTGTGTTGAGTTGTGTTTTATCGAGGAAATGCCGCCGCACTCGGGATACACGGATGGATGATGGATGATGGATGGTGGATGGTGGATAATGGATGGTGGATGGTGGATGGTGGATGGATAGGACAAATGATGCTCTACATATATATGCTCTACATACCTACATATATAACAAATATGTAGAGGTTGTCAGCCTCGGTGTCAGCGGAGAATGATTAGTCGCCGTGCGGAGAATGATCTAAATGCCGGCGAATGTTCCTCCGCAATGCGACTCTGAGACTCTAAGACTCTAATAAGTTTATGCTAGATACCAATTCGATTCAGGATTCATGAATGCATAGCTAAATACTACTGCTGTACTCGTTCCTCTTCAACATCTTGCTGTGCCTAGATATCGACGACGAGGCGTCAGCTTGGTTGTGGAGGATTTTTGTCACTTTTGCAAGGTATTTTTCCTCTTCCTTTAATTTTTAATTTAAGTTAGTAGCATCTATATAGAAATATATGTAATAATATATATAATAATATATATTAATATATAATATAAGGCGACCCCCCTACATAACACCAAGGCGGAACGAGGTGGGACATTCAGGTCACGTGGATGGCGCTTTCTGCGGCAAAGTCGCTTGTGTGTTTTAGATAGAGGAAGATTAGATAAGCTTGTCGCGAAGATATCGACATCGACATCGACACCACACCACACCACCAAGACAGACCCTCGGATTAGCCCCACTTTGAACCACCATCTTTCAGCCTCCCAACCTAGAAACTTGCTCACCCCAATGCTTCATCTTCATTTTTCAACCTCATCCAGATGAGTCCGTTGCTATGAGTTTGTTTAGCTATGCTAAGAAAGACCACCATCGCTCTATCCTCAACATGCGCCCAAGGCATTGGCGCTTCCTCGTCGACATCGACTGCTTCACGATGTCGGCGGCCAACTGAGCCCTCCAATAGAACTCACAGAATACAGACACGGCTGCAATGCCGGACTTATGCTATGGTAGCAGATGGGCCGAGTAGAGATGTCCCTCATGAGAATATTCCATGGCCTGAGGTCACTTCAGCCAATGCCATACCTACACCTTACCAAATCTTCAACCAAAAGAAGGGCTCACCCTACTCAAAGCGTCGCTTCTACGAACTTGTCAAGATATACCATCCCGATCGACATAGCCACAGCAGCTGTTGTCTCGATGGCATTCCTGTTGCGACAAAGCTAGAACGTTATCGACTCATTGTCGCAGCCAATAACCTCCTCTCAGATCCAGTTAAGAGAAGCGCATACGATACATACGGAGCCGGGTGGCATGGAGCCCCAAGTGCTCTCCGTCCTGGAGAAGCAGCCCCCAACGGCAGCTGGGCGAGCCCACATAGCGGAAGAGGATGGGACGGCGGTCCCGACGGACCAGCCAACAATGCCACGTGGGAAGATTGGGAGAAATGGTACAACAGAAACGAGAAGCAAGAACCGATATACTTCTCCAACACCACATTCTTGGTGTTGATAGCCCTATTTATTGGAGTCGGCTATATCGGGCAGACCAGGAGACTGGACAACTTCTCCTTAAGTCTCACTCGCCAGATTGATGCTCTGCATAATGAAATGAGCAAAGATCTTATGCGACGAAGGAAACAGGCCGCGATGTACGGGGATCGAGATGAGAGGATACAGGAGTTTCTGAAAGCGCGAGATCCGGTCGGTTATGGGGTGACAGATCCGAGGGAAGAGCAGATTCGCAAGCTGTTACCAGCGCCGGAGATCTGCTCAAGCAATGACATCGAGAGCCGTGCGACGGACATATACCATTCAGCGGAGGAGAGAGAAAAGAAAGGAGAATCATGATAAACATTTGAGAGATGGACGCCAGAATAAGCTTACTCAAAGGATTTTCAGGCGTTCAGGAGACTGTGGCATACAGGCATGGAGGGCGCTCAAGGATATGAGCAATGGCGTTCAATGATTGATGATATTCCGTGCATAGCTTTGATCAACTCACCTAAATTATAAATTGTACATTTACTTCCTGTACGACATGGTTATATATCCGAACCTGTCAGTCAATGGCGAAGGAGCTGGCTCACTCACACTAAGACAACTGAGCCACGTATGCAGATGGAGAACGATCGTCATGTGGAGAGTCAAGGTGGAGATCGTGAATCACGACTAAACTTCAAGAAGAAGCACTGCCACATCAACCTCTTGTAAAGACCCGAACATCACCGCATTGGAGCTGGCTTTGGCAATACGAAGTAGAATATATATATCTGCCATATTTGCCATATCTTTGCTTCATATATTGGGACTATATCCTCGAAGAAGTTTGCGACTACCAATTCCCAAAGCAGGCTGGGCAATATGGATGGCGATGGATACAGAGCTGTTGCGTACTTTGTGAATTGTATGTTACATCATATAATATAATGTCCAATAGCCGTACTGATTGTGAAATAGGGGCTATATATGCTCGAGAGCATAACCCTCAAGATTTGCCAGCAGACAAGTTGACGCATGTTCTGTATGCGTTCGCCAACGTTCGGCCGGAAAGCGGGGAAGTGTAAGTCGTCAGATTCCTTCTATTTAAGAGCAATAGTCAGAATTGATGCTCGAGCTTGATATTACTCTCATTTTAAGTTTAATCTTCCTCTCAATCCCTCTTCTTGCCTTTTTTATAAAGTTACTTATTTAATATCTGAGCTCGTTCTCCGTATTTCACAATATCCGAAGCCATCATGACCATCAATAAGAGCTTTCTAACCCTCCTCCAGCCACCTAACGGACCCCTGGGCCGACACAGACAAGCACTATCCCACCGACTCCTGGAATGACATCGGCACCAACCTCTACGGCTGCTTGAAACAGCTCAACCTCCTCAAGCGCAAGCACCGTCACCTCAAGCTCCTCCTCTCCATCGGCGGCTGGACCTACTCCCCCAATTTTGCAGCACCAGCCTCGACCGCAGCTGGCCGGGAAAAGGTTGCCTCCTCCGCCGTCGAGATACTCAAACAGCTCGGTCTAGATGGCATCGACATCGACTGGGAGTACCCGAAGTCTCCCGCGGAGGGCCAGCATTACGTGCTCCTCCTCCAAGCCGTGCGGTCCGCACTCGACGCCTATGGCGCCTCTCTACGCACGCCGTACCACTTCCAGCTCACAGTAGCGAGCCCGGCGGGCGAGGAGAACCTCAGGAACATGGACCTGCCTGCCATGGACGCCACCCTCGACTTCTGGAACCTCATGGCCTACGACTTCTCCGGCTCCTGGAGCAGCACCTCGGGCCACCAGGCAAATCTCTCCCGCTCCCGCACAAACCCCGGCGCCACGCCCTTCAGCATCCAGACCGCCGTGGACTACTACCTCGCGCATTCCGTGCCCGCCAGCAAAATCGTTCTGGGCATGCCGCTCTATGGCCGCGCCTTCGGCAACACAGACGGCCTAGGCAAGCCGTACTCCGGCCTCGACGGAGGTACGTGGGAGAACGGCGTGTATGATTATAAGAAACTGCCGCTGGAGGGCGCGCAGGAGCATTATGATGAGGCGGGCGCGACGTATTGCTATGATCCTGTTAAGAAGGTGTTGGTGACTTATGACACTGTTGCGATGGCGAGGCAAAAGGCGGAGTGGATTAAACAGAGGCGACTTGGAGGCGGAATGTGGTGGGAGAGTAGTGCGGACGGGGAGGGGGAGAAGAGTATTATCCAGGCGGTTGTGGGGAACCTTGGAAGGATGGATTCGAAGGAAAATTGTTTGGAGTTTCCGGAGACGAAGTATGAGAATCTGAAGAATGGATTTCCAGGAGATATCTAGGTTTGGATAGGAATGGTTGGATGCTGAATACATAGGATAGCACAAAGCAATGATTTCATAAGTCACGAGAAATGATTGGGAACAGATTTTGGTAGTCAGCAACTGCATTGCGATATGCTATGATACATATGCTATATCAGAAGCTTTCCATCCATATTGATCCTCCAACAAATGCATTTAAGCCTTGTTCTCGTTGTCGAAGATGTAGGTCAAGTGGCAGCGACCGCAGTACTGGCGATCGTGCATGGCGGCCATGAAGACACCGGCACCGCACTGGAAATATATTAGTATCGATATTTGATCTCTGAATAGAGGACAACTCACGTCTGGGTTTGGGCACTCGCGGCGGAGACGCTCGATCTTTCCATCGCCGTCAACCTTGTAGTACTTGAGAACAGCCAACTTGGTCTTCTTGCGCTTGTGCTTGATCTTCTTTGGGGTGGTGTAGACCTTCTTCTTGCGCTTCTTGGCACCTCCACGGAGTCTCAACACCAAGTGAAGGGTGGACTCCTTCTGGATGTTGTAGTCGGAGAGGGTGCGGCCGTCCTCGAGCTGCTTGCCGGCGAAGATCAGGCGCTGCTGGTCCGGAGGGATGCCCTCCTTGTCCTGGATCTTGGACTTGACATTGTCGATGGTGTCGGACGACTCAACCTCGAGGGTGATCGTCTTGCCCGTGAGGGTCTTCACGAAGATCTGCATGACTGCCTGGGAGGAGACGGTCAGCGGCGAGGCCTGGAAGGTTTGGGTGTGGAGGGCGAGCATCGCGACGACTCGGAACCAGTCGGCGCAGTGATGTTTGACAAAGAAAAAGAAGAAGAGGGACGGGAAACACGGGAAGAGAGAAATTATATAGACATACCTAGACAACCTAAATTGTCTTCCTGAGCGGTCGCAAGTGGGTTGAAGAGAAGGAAAAAGGGAAATTTTGTAGATGTTCCGGGTGTATTTTGGTTCATTGTGCCGCTAAGTTGGCGCTAGTTAGTCATCAAGCGATAGGGTTTCTCACTAGCATTTGCCCTGTCACCGTGGATGGATTTCGATGAATTGAGCAGTGCAGCTAATTAATCGACAAATCTCGACAACCACGACAACCACCGATTTGAAATCAATACCATTTCAGTGAGTATTTTGAAACTGGAAAACCCCCTACACAACGGACTCTAATTGCAATCTGTAGAATCCGCAAAAATGGTCAAGAAGCGCGCTTCCAAGTACGATTAGACCCGCGATCTCCCGCGTCTGGAGGAGACGATAAAGGACTTCAACTGATATTCGATCTGTAGTGGACGTAACAAGAAGGGACGTGGACATGTGAACCCAATTCGCTGCTCCAACTGCTCCAGATGTACACCAAAGGACAAGGCGATCAAGAGATTCACCATCCGCAACATGGTCGAGTCTGCTGCCATTCGTACGTTCGCCCTCTGACCTTCTCCGGCTCGCAGTTCCGTCTGCGAGGGATTCGACCATCACATATCGAGAGCAAGGCTAACCTGACCCCAGGTGATATCTCGGACGCCTCCGTGTTCCCAGAATACACTGTTCCCAAGATGTACCTCAAGCTGCAGTACTGTGTCTCTTGCGCCATCCATGGCAAGATTGTCCGGTATGCTCCTCCTTGAGACGAACCTTGGCGGACTTGGGCGTCGAACTTCGGGGTGCTTGCTTGCAGGCGCCCCTTAGATCCGCCCGTTCGTAAGTCTTTCTATGCGTAATGCTGACCCTCTGGAAATAGTGTTCGCTCCCGCGAGGGCCGCCGCAACCGTGCTCCTCCCCCACGTGTCCGCTACAACAAGGACGGCAAGAAGGTCAACCCCAACCAGGCTGCTGCCAAGACCACCCAGGCTTAAATGCTGAGGGTTTGAGGGCGGAGATGGAGTCGTGGTTCTGCTGCGTAGTAGCTAGCACGAATTCATGGCTTTATGACACTTCAGATTTTGCACCATTGGAAGGCATGATTGTGAGGTATCTAATGTGATTGTGATCAATGAGATAACGGTCTAGAAGAAGCGCTTGCAATACTACGCTGAATCATGAAGCCTAGCATCAAAACCATTCAAGAGTCCACGCTAGAGTATATCTGTCCAACGCCTAGCCCATCCCAATAGCAAGAATTAAAACTCTTGCATCATCTATCCAACCAGGTGCTACAATTCCGCAACAACATGCTCAGCCCCCAGCACCTCCAGATAATCATCCAGAATAAGCTGTGCCACGTTCTTCCCCATCAACGCACTTGTCTCCATCGTACTGATAAAGCTCTCGATCCCACTCGTATACCAGAGCCCCCTAGCAAGCTCCACCTCCTCAAAAGTGACTCGCGGATACTCGTACGGATAACTATAGAACTTCTTCGGATAATACCACGTAATATTCTCCGTGGGCTTCCCTGCCAGATCATCCAGATTGTCAGGCAGGGAGACTCTCGGAATACCGAAGAGACTGGCGAGGAAGGATGGCTCAATTGGTTCGGGGGAGAAGATCTTGTAGACATACTCGGTGGAGTTGGTGTGCGGATTCAGAACGCGACGGAGCGTGCTGATGCTGAAGAAGCCGGATTTGCCGACGATTTCTTTGCCGCTACTCCAGTCTTCGGAAGGGGAGAGCGTTGTGAGGATGGTGTCTGGAACGACATCCTTGGGCTTGAGATTGAAGTGCGCGCCGTTGAGCTTCAGGGGCGAGGCGAAGAGAGTTACGTGCAGCTTGACATACGGGATTTCGTCGGGGAGTTTCGTGACGAGGCCTTCGGCGATTTTGATGCCGCTAAATTGGAAGGGGGCGGCGACCACGACGGTATCGAATTGTTGGCTCAGAGCGATAGTTCCATTCACAGGCGCGCTGACGAGCGTATATAGGCCTTTATCCTTCTGCAAACTTCTTACTGCGGTATCAAGAAGGACGGTGGCACCAGAAGCATTGAGCATCCGATCAAAGATCTGCCAGTTCCCGCCTTTAACCTGCATGGCACCCTCAATAGCCATACACACCATCGTCTCCAAGCCATGTATCCGTCCTAGATTCTGCCCATAATTCACTCTCGTGCTTGCCTGAATAATATCCCTCGTAAATGGCGCATAAATCTTATTCTGTTCTAGCAACTGTGCACCCGTCACGCCTGTCGTGCCGACAAGATCCAACTCCACCGCCCGTGCTGACAGCGAGCGGAATGGGAAAAATGGCGCCTCGTAAAGCTTGAGGAATTTGCCAACGGTGGATTTCATCAAATTGTTGGTGCGGATGGGTGACATCCCGTACTTCCAGAGCAGCTTGGCGGTATCCCACCAGGCTGGGGAGGTCGAAGATTGCGTGAAGACGAACGTCTCGCCGTTCCAGATGCCGAGGGTCTGGGAGTCAGCTTCATCGCCCTGGGTGTCGGCCTGGAGGTTGAATTCTGCAGTGGCGTCCATTAGGATCTTGTTCACTTTGACGAAGATGGAGGCGCCGAGCTCGACGGCGTGGGAGGAGTCATTGTAGGCGTTTACGGTGGTGGAACGACCACCGATGTGAGAGGACTGCTCGAAGATTGTGATGTTTACATCGATACCGGCTTGGAGAGCAAGTTTGTGGAGGTGGTAGGCTGTTGATGAACCGGCGGCTCCAGCACCTGCGGTTGTTGTTAGATATCAGTTCGCTGTCCTCGAGGCTTATAGGCCAAAGCATGGCCTTGAAAACAATATGTAGCATTTGTATCCTGGTATAATCTGGTATAATATCTAACTGCTCAAAGCTTAACTGGCGCCCTGCGCGTCATCCACTGGATGGCAATGCTCATTGTGATCGCTCTCTACACGATCCACAAGTAGAGTACTCCTGCCTTCCCCTCATATAACTCTGAGCTGTGAATAAAAGCACATAGACAAATAAGGGCCGTAGAGCGCTTTAATTGGAAGGTATAGAACAGAAAGGCTGAGACAAAGGTAGAGTGATCGTGGAGGAAATCCGATCTGTAACCATATGGAAGAGTATATCTGACATGCATCTCCGGTAGTGCCCCTGGCTATTGCCATATGAGGTGGTATATGCCGAAATGGGAAGAAAGAAAAGAGAGAGGTCTCAAAACGGCAAATGTAGACAAGTTATATGATAACTTGATGATGTTAAATGGACTTCACGTACCTATGATGGCGACCTGTTTCACCTGCTGACGGCCAGATGCCAAGGCGTCAACATGAGTATAGAAGGGCCAAAAGCCGACCGTCTCTCCAATTATGGCAGAGAGGAATAAGCAAAGAACCAAATTCACATATGACAACATAGTGACTCTGCGTCTTGATGATCTCAAAGTCTGGTGAAATATCAGATCGTCATGTTTATGAAGAGGCTCATCTTCGTAAGGATCGGGGATTCCGGAATGTTAAATATTGTATTGTTTGCTACGGGTGTTGGAGGTCCAACACCCGTAGCAAAGTCCCTGGGTGGTACCTGGGTACGTGATTGCGCCAACTGGCACGTGACTTTTATATTTGTGGCCTAATCAGGCATCGAACTTTTGGGTTAGCAGGCGCGAGGTATGAAATTATAGAGACGCGAATCGACCTGCGCAGATAACTCAAAGCTGCACTTCTCGACCACGACACAAGGATACTTATTCCTTATATACCCCTCAGAGTCTTGTTTCGACCGTCAACATGTCCGCAGCTCAGCTTTTGAACCCGAAAGCGGAGTCGAGAGTATGCTTATTCCGTTGCCCGATGAAAAGTGGTATGCTAACAGCTTACAGAGAAGAGGAGAAGCTCTCAGAGTTAACATTAACGCTGGCGAGGGCCTGCAGGATGTGTTAAAATCGAACTTGGGTCCTACGGGGACGATAAAGATGTATGTGCGAGATTGAAGCTACTTGGAACCACAGCTAACGTCAAGCAGGTTGGTGGATGGTGCGGGCGGAGTACGAATCTCAAACTCATGTATGAACGGAGACGAAGACTAACAGGTATCATGTGATAGATCAAGCTCACAAAAGATGGCAACGTCCTTCTCAGAGAGATGCAGATTCAGAATCCTACGGCAGTTATGATCGCCAGAGCAGCAACAGCACAAGACGATATTTGCGGAGATGGCACAACATCGGTGGTATTATTAGTGGGAGAGCTCTTGAAGCAGGCAGACAGATATATTTCAGAAGGTTTACATCCAAGAATCGTCACCGATGGTTATGAGCTGGCAAAGGCAGAGGCGCTGAAGGTATGACCGAGAAAAAGGGGTATCAGGGGCCATATTGACCTTGTTTGCAGTTCCTGGACAGCTTCAAGCTCGAGAGAGAAGTCGACCGCGAATTACTCCTTTCCGTTGCCCGCACATCCCTCTCCACCAAACTCAACTCTACCCTCGCCAACAAGCTCACCCCAGACATCGTCGATGCCGTCCTTGCCATCTATCAGGCACCAGCAAAGCCAGATTTACACATGGTCGAGATCATGAAGATGCAACACCGCACCGCCTCCGAGACTCAACTCATCCGCGGTCTCGCATTAGACCACGGTGCTCGCCACCCAGATATGCCAAAGCGCGTTGAGAACGCTTTCATCCTCGCCCTTAACGTCTCCTTAGAATACGAGAAGTCCGAGATCAACTCCGGCTTCTACTACTCCAGCGCCGAGCAAAGAGATAAGCTCGTCGAGTCCGAGCGCCGTTTCGTCGATGAGAAGCTGCGCAAGATTGTTGAGCTGAAGAAGGAGGTCTGCGGCGATGATCCAAAGAAGGGCTTTGTCATCATTAACCAGAAGGGTATTGACCCGCTCTCCCTGGATGTCCTTGTCAAGAACGGCATCTTTGCTCTCCGCAGAGCCAAGCGCAGAAATATGGAGAGATTACAGCTCATCTGCGGCGGTGTCGCGCAGAACAGCGTTGACGACCTCACACCTGAGATTCTAGGCTGGGCCGGTCGCGTCTACGAGCAGGAGCTGGGTGAGGAGAAGTACACGTTCATTGATGAGGTCAGGGATCCCAAGTCAGTGACTCTGCTCATCAAGGGACCGAATCAGCACACCATTAGCCAGATCTCGGATGCGGTCCGTGATGGACTCAGGAGTGTGTATAACATGATTGTGGATAAGAGCGTTGTCCCTGGTGCAGGAGCTTTCCAGGTTGCATGTGCGGCACATTTGAATAGCGAGGCATTCAGGAAGACGGTTAAGGGGAAGGCGAAGTGGGGCGTGCAGGCTTTCGCAGATGCATTGTTGATTATTCCCAAGACCTTGGCCGCGAACTCCGGACATGATATTCAGGATTCTTGTAAGTCGTCTACTCTCCCATCTTCCCACCATATCATGTTCTCTCTATGGAGGATAGTTAGCTGACATAGAACTCAGTGGCCGCTCTCCAAGACGAGCAAGCCGAGGGCAACGTCGTCGGCCTCGACCTCGCTACCGGCGAGCCAATGGACCCAGTCCTTGAAGGCGTGTACGACTCCTTCCGCGTTCTGAGGAATTCAATAGCGAGCAGTTCGGGTATCGCATCGAACCTGTTGTTGTGCGATGAGTTGTTGAAGGCGAGGCAGATGGGCAGACAAGGCGGCCCGGGACCAGGAATGGACGAGTAAAGAGGAGTTATTGTAATGTCACGAGGCGCGGAAGGCGATTAAAACCAGTTGATGATAGACTAATAGCGATACGTCAAGGGATACAGCTATGTACAATACAATGCGAGGATTGTATAATTACTAGCATTCTTTTGCTTTATCTTGTGTTTCTTGTGTTTATGGTATCTCTGGCACTCACTGTGAACTGTGCGGTGGAAAGGATTGCGGTGGATGCTAAATGCAGGGTTTTCAGCATCCAAGGTATCAGTGCCTGAAATAAAGGAGTTGGCAGTAAAGACACAAACGGCAGTCAAAACCTCAATTTGGAGCATTGGAAACATTCGAGGATTAGCATGGCTTTTGCTATCTAGACACAGATCGCCTCAGTGATATGTGTGTGTGCTAGTGCCGACAGGTTGATAAATGGTTCTGCGACTTAGATAGAGGAATATCTAATTTGCCCAATTCGGTTCGCAGACCAAATGAACAGGAAGTGTCCATTTCCATGACAAGTCGGCTTCCCCTGTCCTCACCCGTGCTATCACAAACAATTAAAGCCTTTCCATCCAAGGTGGATTTCGATTTACCTGCCCTTGAAAACAGGCACCCTCTTCTCCCTAAACGCCTTCAGCGCCTCGTTCCTATCGTCGGTGTCCACCACACGCTCATACATCTTATTCTCCACCTCCTCCCTCGCCCACGCAGTTGCGTTAATAACGGCCCTAACAGCAATCGGGCCTCCAGAGCAGATCTCCTGGGCCAGCCGCACTGCCTCACTCAAAGCCTCCTTGCCCGCCCTCTTGAGCAGCTCTTTGTCCCCTCCGTCCTCTTCGACAACCTCAACCAAGCGATCCGCCAGCCCCAGGAAGTACGCCTCGGCGGCCGAGACGCGGCGGCCAGTAAGCATCAGGTCCCGCGCCCTGCTCTGCCCAATTATTGCGGGGAGACGATAGGTGCCGCCCGCGCCAGGAATTATACCGAGTCTCGTCTCCGGGAGCCCGACAACTGCGGTCGACGCGAAGACACGGAGGTGGGTGGTGAGCGCCAACTCCAGTCCCCCTCCGAGTGCCATGCTGCTCACCGCCGCGATCGTCGGGATCGGCAGCGCGGCGATGTTGCTAAAAGTCTGGCGCAAATCGTGCAGGAATTCATCTGTTCTGATCCACGCGTCAGTCCACCCCTTCTGCTTGAGGCCAATGGACAGGAACAACTTACTCCTCCCTGCTCATCCCCGCCCGCTCCTTGAGGTCTGCGCCAGAGCAGAAACAGCTTTCCACCTCGCTCGCGAGGATGAGCGCGCGCGTCCTCTGCCGCTCATTGGGGCCTGCTGCGCCGCCGTAGGTTTTGGGAATGGGCAGCTCGTTGCCCTCGGCGTCGTATTCGGCGGCGACCTCGTCGATTTGGGCGCGGAGGTCGGCGAGGAGGGAGCGCGACAGGGCGTTACGTGCCAAGGGCCGGTTGAGCGAGAGGATGCGGATGCGGCCTGTGGAAGGGGAGGGGAGGTCCGTGACGAGGACTTGTGGCCCGGAGGGGGTGGAGTAGAATCTGGTGGTGGAGGGGCGGGCGAGGAATTGGAGAGAGCGGGAAACACCCCGTGAGGCGCTGCGCGTGGTGATGGGGAGAAGAATGGACATAATGGGTGGATTGGATGGGGTGGAAGAGGGATTGAGCAACGGTAGTCGTCGCTGAGAGATCCAGAAGCTATAGCAATCGATTGAGCGTGGAGAGCAAGGCTGACAGGCGTAGATTCTCAGCCGAGGCTAGCCGACGGTGCTTTATCCGCAAGGCTGAGCTATGGTCTCATCCTCACTGACATTACTAACGGCCAACTGAATATTGACTGTTTGACTGTTTGAACGCAACAGCTTTCCTAATTATACTCCGTTTCTTAAAGCGTTGTTGATTATTTGGCATTTATACCTGTCGAAATGAGCGATTCCTCGCTCCCACCAGCAGCCGTCGGGCTCGCAGCTCGGATGTATGATGCCGCGAGAGCAGGACAGATGGATATTTTTGAGCAGGCACTGCCAGCGGGCTTGCCTGCTAATATGACGAATGAGAAGGGAGATAGTCTTGTAAGTGTCTTTTTTCTATTGCTTTTCATTGCCAAATCAATTTGCATATTAAGCACTTCCTTCCACCTCGGTCCCATTCATCACCTACGGTAGGAAGACATTATTATTATGTCAGTTCTATCGTCTCTCTTTTTCAAAATATCCAGGATACCCATTGTTCAAGAGAGTTCGGCCTTGGCATGATGTGTATTGACAATTCTCAGATTATGCTAGCAGCCTACCACGGCCATGCTCCCCTTGTCAAGCTTCTCCTTCAGCACGGCGCAAACCCCAACTTCTTAAACGACCGAGGACAGTCGCCACTGGCAGGCGCAGTCTTCAAGAATGAGGATGACGTGGTCGAGGTTACTTTCATCCCTTCCTTCTCAGCCTTGCCATCAGTCTAACATGGCTCAGGCATTACTATCAGGCGGCGCAGATCCAGACCACGGCGCACCGAGCGCAATGGAGGCAGTGGTGATATTCAAGCAAGAAGTCAAGTGGAGAAAGAAGTTCGAAGGAGCGCCAGGAAAGGGAAAAGCAATTTCATCGTCAAGTCTATGATATACCTCCATGTTGAAAGCCAGATACCAAGCAACGCGATTCTAATTTTCCGTCCATGTTCCAAAATCTGACGACCGCACTCGTGATATTCGTAATCGCACACATCAGGCATTCCCCCGTCATCAAAACACCTGTTCCTGTTCGTCGCCCTCCTCATCCATACCCATCATCCAAGTTCTCGCTCTCAACCGGTCCACCACCTCCCTCCTTACCCATTGCATTTCCCTCCCCTCCCTCTGCATCCGTCCTGCCCACTCGAACAAAGCTCTCAGCCCGAGTAACCGATCCCTCTTCCCGCTCTGCAAACTCGCCTTCTCAAGCACCAACCGCGCATCCACGAGCGTCCCTTCCATTCCATTTTTGACCGCCGCATTCTCTGGTGGGCAAACCAGCGCCCTCTCCGCTGTCGTCAGCCCCTTGAACACGTCCAACTCAAACAACCACTCGAACGGCTGCCGTTCATTACCATTCGTATCGTTCAGGGCCTGCAGCGTAGCATGGAAAACAGCCGTCTGCGCATCATATGCCGGTCTGCGCCGCACATAAATCGTCTGCGTGCTCTTAAACGCCTTGAGATGATCAGGGTTCTTCTCGAAATCGAGCGCCACATTCCAATACTCTCTACTCTGCGTAGCCACCGAGAGAATCTCTCCGATTTCCGGGAGCAAACACGGTGCATGGCGAAGCATTGCAGGCGCATAGCCTTGTGAGAAATGATCATCGCGGAGAGAGACCTCGAGAGGCAGAGATACAGGCATATTGGTGTCGATGTCCCGCGCGACGACGCAGCGGGCTTCGGTGGCGAGGACCCAGAAGTGGCGGAAGGCTTGGAGATGCGACTTGTTATCGAGGATTGAGATGGGGAAGAGTGGGTAGAATGCGACGATGAGGGCGGCGACGGCGATGTTGGAGGTGCCGAAGGTGTGGGTGCCGCCTGCGAGGAAGAGCGCACCGATTGCTACATGAGCCACCATATGGCTTCCGTATGGGGTCTCGCTGTCGTCTCGGCCACGCAAGGCTCGAAGACGGCGGAAGACGATGAGATCTCCAGATCCTGCCATTACGGTAGCAGCGCAGAGAGCAAGAAGATCTTGGCAGTTTCGTATTGTGTTTCGGGTGAGCTTTTGGTCATAATTTGTAGCTGGGAGAGCGCAGATGCGCATGAACTGGTCTAGGTAATGTACAAGGAGATCCCTAACATGAGTGTCTCCAGAACCAGCATTTCGAAGAGCAATGCTGAAACATAACCCAGCGAGGATGTTGTAAAATGGCAAGTGTTTGCTTGACAGATGATCGACTTTCATCAGATTGCTGTTGGACCGGTAAACGTTCGGAAGACTCCTCTCAATCCAAGAAATGGAGGCTTCAATCTTACTCCAGAGGATCAGATTCTTCGCCAGTGTGCGAAGCAAGAATATATCTGGTCGTACATAGTCAAATTGAAGAATTGAGTCTGGAACATCGATCTTTCTTGCTAATGCCTGGTCTTCAGATTTCATGAAGATCAATGCGATAGCTACAACAGCACCAGCCGTGGATTTGTCAAGAACATGCACCAAGTTGACTTTCTTGCTGCCAACAGCGAGCTTCAATAGCCGCTCTGTCAGATGCATATCGTGTAGACCTCGCAGATCAGAGCCTTTACCCAGATTAATAAATCCGAGAGCAAAGCCAGCCGCAAGTCGATAGCCCTCGTTCCTCAAAGGCTCATCTTGCATTTCAGGTTCGATATGCTCAATCTCTGAAAGCATAATCTCGCTCATTCGACGGTGTTGAGTGTTACAATAAAGCAGTCCAATGCCCATGATACCAGTTGTTTGTGTCAGAGGAGACAGATTGAGCTCTGCTGCGCCTGGAGGAAGCATTCGTGTGACATGCACAGATAACAAGCGGGTGATGAGAGAGTCCATTGTCCCAAGATATGATGCTGCCAATCCCAGCAACAAGCCGATTGATGTCATAGTATGTTTTGGCGTCAGATATTTGAAGGCGACCCATTTGGCCACGCATTTCAAATGGCCATTCAGTCCAAGCGCAAGAAGAAATCCTGCGTGTCGATTGCTTAAGTCTTGGGGTTTGTTGTATAGGATCCAAGATGTGTCTATGCCCTTTGCTTCTCGAGAAATAGTCAATCCTGCTGAAACACCGGCGTGGAAGAATGCCCAACAGACTTTCTCTTCCGTAAATGCATTCTTATCGACGCCAACAGTGTTATTTGCAGGCTTGAACACGCAATGAAGGTTAAATCCCCCAATCGGGAATTTCTCCGTCAAAAGCGGCACACGCGCACTGAAATATAGTAGCCCTCGCCCAGGAGGTACTGCTAATGTTCGAATTGCCAGTTCTTGGACATGGACCTTCTGTGCTTCCAACAGATCCGACTCTGACCAGTCTGGTTCTGGTTCGCACCGGGCTAGAGTCGGCTTCGAAGTATTGAGAATTTTAGCAGCTTCATTGAAGCGTCTATCATCTTTGAAGATGAGCCTAGTGATCGCTTGTCGATCAACTTCAGCAGAGCCGTCGAACGAGCCTACTGTTTCATGCTCTGAGAGCACCGAACATATGGTGTGGACATCATTATTAGCCTCGTGTGTCGGTGCCTGCAAAATGTCAGTGAAACTCTTGCATATACGCCAGTCATAAGTACCAGAAGTGAAGCATGTGCCACTCTTTCCTTCTGTTCAGAAAAGAGCAGCATGTTCACATCTTCTCGCCCGACGAGGCTCAGCAGCTTTCTACCCCATGAGATCTGTGGTCGACTTTGGCAGTCGGTGAGGGCCTCTCGGAAAGGCACAAGAACAGACTCAGGAAGAGTATCAAGAATCTGTGTGGTGAAACCAGAATGGTAGAGCGCTTCAACGATCTGCACCGATGACGCCCCAGACTTTAACGCATTGAAAATTCTCTTGAACAGGGCAGTTCGTGGTGTGAGGTTGGTGCATTGCTCCTCGATTGTGGAGTCATTACTATTATATGTTCTGTTTCTTACGTCTGTAAGAGTAATAAAGGACGTCTTGGTGCTTTGAGTCAAGGAGTTCTCAAACCAGTCGTAGATGGACGGCAGAAATGGGGGCTGAGGAATATCCACAATTTTCGCTGAGATTTGTTAGCATGAAGCTTCCAATTCATAGAGGTGGCCTACAAGAGTCAAAGACAACGCTATCCATCGCAGCATCCTCTATATCATAAAATGTCGCCCATTCATTCCAGCCTATCCATTTGCACATTTGAGAAAGTACTGGTGCCAGACTAGCATTTCCTATAGTCAAAGAATCGACTAGCGTAATATCAAGCTTCTGATCCTCATGTAAGAGGTGTAATCCACTAATGATCTGTGAGATTGCAGATTTTCGCATGTCAAGAGATTGTCCTGTAGCTGTAGGTAGATATCCATCAACTCCTATTGCAGCTTCTCCTACTGTGGTGCTCATAAAATCTTTGGCAAGATTAATGTGGCATTGTATGAATGCATTCTCGTCATTAAAAGGCTTCGATGGACTTGCGAGGGACTGTCGAGGAGATATTGCGCTCGCATTGTGTTCTTCGCTCAGCCACTCCCATCCGCTCATGAGCATCCATGCGGGATGTGGATTACCTAGAAAAGACTCATAGCTAAGCATGTCCTCTAGATCTTTTGCGTCTGATGCGGCTGTGCTACCAGACCTAAGAAGGCTGCTTCGAGACCTTCGATTCTTGCCAGCGGCTGGATGCGCACGATCATCTTGGAATGACAGGACGAGAGCGAAGAGAGTAACTACCAAAGCAGTCCACTCTCCCTCGCACCTATTATCAGAGTTTCCATCGAGCCATTGTCGAGCATTCCACCACCCAATAAGGATGGAATCTCCGGTTTTACCACTTAACACGTATCTACAAACGTCTATGGCCTGCTTGACCAATGAAAGTCGAGGCTCCATTTGCACATGAAGCTGATGCAATCTGCCTTCTTCATCAAGAACATCCACAATACCACCAGGCAGAGGATTTCTAATGCCGCAGATTGCCCGAGGACCTTTGCTAAGAATGCGTTTGAGACTGCCCTCGCGTCGCTTTCGAGGATGAGCATCATACCCAAGACTTCGAATGTTATTCATTACGAGGCTCGTGGGTAACGATATCTTCATGAGGAGACCCCAGGGTGATTGCAATGTCAGTTCTCCGAATCCATCAGCGGTCTCTGACAAAACTAAAATTCTTGCAATGCCGCCATCAAAGACTTTACATGCGTCTATGACATGATCAGCCCGTACAACATCCCTCCAAGTGACCGCCAAAGGTTCTTTGGAGATCTCATTCTGCTGATTCTTGCAGTTTCTGACGCGAGATGGCCGTATCTTTTTGTTTTTTGCCGTGTTTAAGGTAATGACGATAAACTTCTTCTCTTGAGGATCTAGAATGCATGTAACGATCTGGGATCTTTGTGTACTGTCCGATGGCGCCGCCAAAGTGAAGACTCGACATTGGCTCTGGGCTGGCTTATGTTGGGTTGAATAGCGTAAGTTACTGTGTTCAGCAGATACACTATCAATCTTTGTGAAGACAATCTCCTTCTTGAGGCCTTCAAAATCGTCGTCCTCAAGGTCCATATTGTGGAAGCCTTCGAAGTCACCACCAGCTTTGAGCTCTTCAAGCAGGTCATCAACCGGAGCTTCAAGGAAGCTGTTGATACTAGCATTGAGAGGTGCCTGACTCGAAGTCGAGTTTTTGAACCCTTTATGATATCCAAAACTGGCTCTGCCATTCTGCCCTCCGATAGAATCTGCCCGTGGATGAGGCTGCTGTCCAACGCTTAACTCGGAGTATCCTGACCGTTCGTGAGATGCAGAAGCTGAAAGATCGCCTCTGGCAAGCATCGAACTCACTCGCCTTGACTTTCTCCTTGGAATAGCATTGACTTCTGAATCGGGATCCAAAGACGCCACAAAGTCAAGCTTCGGTTCCGCTGCCGCTTCCTCACGTCTCTTGGCAAGTTTGTTTAATCCCGCTCCAGCCCCACCAAAGCTCTCTCGAAAAGTATGTTGGCTGTTGGGAACTGGAGTAGTTGCGCCGGTCCCAGGCATAAAAGAACTCCTCCGTCGCGGTTTGGCACCGTTGGGCTTAGTTGGCTTTCCCATAAATGATTCTTCCTGGCTTATATATCTCATAGACCAGACGGTGTACATGCTTGTCTCCCTGTTCAACGTGACGGCTAGCGTGAATTCTTCCCCAGATGGGTCAATTCCAGGAAAATCACGAGGGCTAGTTACATGAACGACTTCCTCAGCAGGTTCCATTGCTATCGCTCTCAGGGATGATCTTCTATGCCCATTGGTCTTTGCAGCAGTCACAATAAGACCAAGTTCGGCGAGTGGATCTGTAAGAGTGAAAAGCCGTGGCCAGTGGGAATCATCCTTCACAGATGGAGACTGCCATAATTCACCAAGTAGAGCTGTAGGCGGTAATGAAAGTTGCTGTGGAGAGCCAAGGCTCGCGATGGAAAATGTAGACTGTATTGAGCTGCTTGCGGACCATGGTTGTGGCTGGGAAGTTATGAAGGAGTTCGGCGGGACTCGAGGCAACTTCAAGGACACTGGAGCCAACTTCTCCGCCTGCAGCTTTCTCTGCAGTATAAGCCCATTATGAGTGGCACATGCATGCTCAACCTCGAATGGGAGATGTACAACATGGCTCGTACCACACAGGAAGTATATATGGGCCTGAGTTCTCAAGAAGACAACAAGAGCTCTTGATTTGGCATGCTCTTCGCGCATAGTACTCGGGGATGCCGCATCGGAATCGGATGAGCGCATAGTATCGCCATGCTTTCTTTGGCCTTTGAGTTCCTTATTGTGATCGGGAGGGAAGTTCGTCAGGATTGCTTGGATCACAGTTTCGTCTTCGATTTCGAACCTGAAGCTTTTGCGCACAATTCCACCTCGACACCAAACCACAGACGTCTTAGTAGTGACGAGCTCATCATCGCCGGAGGTGTCTTCGTCGTTGTTGGCCAGTGTCTGCCATGTATAAGAATCTGGTGCTGGATCTTGGGGCAAGAGACGCTCTTGTATCAAATATGGCAAGGCAGTGGGATGGTGTAGTCCCAAAGAGGTCACCGAGGCCATGACTGCGTCCTGAGAGGCTTAAACGCTTCCATTCGCGGTTGTCGATAAAGGCGCATTAAAATGAATATTTGAGGATTTCGTTACCATGGGCCATGTCGCTGTGGTATGCTGAGCTCTTTCCCTAACTGCTCAACGCGTCGTCGCGTTTATAGCATTTGCGAAGCCTCGCAGGTCTTGGCGGTATGATTCTCAGCCTCGCCGGGCCCATCTTTCTAACTACAGTCTCCTAACCCCTTTCCCATTTGCTCAGTAGGTGTTCTTCACTGTCTTACAATCGAAGGATACGGAATTGAAATTACTATAATGCTTTGGTCTTCACATGCATAATGATGCATTCGGGGATTTCATGCCTCTCAGGTAGGCAAAGGGAATTAAGCAGAATACTATACATTTTTGCATCAGAATTCCTCCTGGCTTCCCAACTATATCCCCGTCAACGCCCCAAAAGTCTATCTCCGTCCCAAAATTTCCCGTATTACAATCCCAAGTCCCGTAAAGCCTTATCTTCTGCCTTGGATCTCATCCTATCCTTCCATTCACGCTTCAATTCGAACCCGACCTCAACAGCAATAAGCACAATGATAATCCATTCTAACCATGTGCTATGGCTCTGACTCAATGTTTCTCTCAAGACACTGACGATCTCGTGCGCATAGTCCATTTTGGCATTTAAGCTCTTGATCCTGACAGCAACATCCAGCGCCCTCCCAACTTGGTCGTAATAGCCCTCAAGTCCCAGTTCGTGCCGGCTGTCCCAGAACAGATCCGGAAGGGAGTCTGTGAGCTCAGAATAGTGATTGAGTTGTGCGCGAAGTTCCAATAAAGCACCGGTTTTCTGCAAAATGAACTTCTGATTGAAAGGTAGACGGCTACCACGGGACAGCATAGGTGGGATGGGGCGTGTTGAGTCGAGATACTTCGCGAGTGAGGTCTCGAGAACGGCGAGTTTGGTGGACCGAGCCAGACCTGAAGAGAATGCGATTTGTGCCAAGGTAGTTGATGTCCTGCCGTCAGAAGGATCTTCCTCTAGGGACTCTTTTTTAGTCCCGAGCGTAATTATATCTCCCTTGATGCTGCTTGTTTCTCGGCTCGGGTCCTCTTTATACTCTAGATCCTCTATTTCAACCTGGCCAACATGCGGATTGATAGCGGCAGGCATCAGTGTCTCTGTGGCGAGCTTGAGAGCGAGAGCTTCTGGCAATGACCATGATACTACGGTCCCAGATGGGAAGACGAACACATCTCCACCAGCAACCTACCCAAGACGGTCTCAGCTTTATCTTCAAGGCAGGATGTTCTACTTACAGCTCTGGTATGAACTACTTGATCGTCAAGAAAGCCGGTGCCGTATGGATCAATGGGGTATCCTTGAGATCGTAATATGCGAACGACAGAGTCCATAGCGAACTCTTCTGCAACACAAATCGCTGTAACGCTTTTGAGGCTCATATTTGCATCAGTAGCGCCATCCTGTTGCCGCAAGTTCTTGCCACTAGAGCGTTCAGCTTCAACCGCGACTCGACGTAAAGAGCGCTGCACAGCTGGAGATCGCAGGTTCTTTCTCTTCTGCAGTGCAGGAGGTTCATTTGCTGTAGCCGCCGTATATCTTCTCACGAAGGTGCCAGATGAAGAAACGCAATCATTTTGGGTAGCTCGCATGACACTGGCCGGGTGCCGAAATGATGATGTATGTTGAAAGCCATGATCAAGGCTCGACGCCCATTTCGGCGTGAGGAGTTGACGTCTAACAGCCTGAAACGAAAAAGAAAATACCATAACGAGGAATGGAGACGGCAAGCATCGGTTCTGCTTCTCTCATTAAATTATTGTCTGCTGTAGACTTTGGACGAGGTCGAGGCTGCCGCTATCTTCAGCCTTGTCCCTATGCTTAGTCATGCGAGCTGTAGAGCACTGCCGTGTGACGTCGCATAGCTCCAACAACATCGAACCGCGAATCCAGCATTTTGGCCGACCCTTACTGGGTACGATGGCAGAAGACTCGGAGGAGCATGAGGGGGCGCATGAGGGGGCGCAAGAAGCTGTGCCGTCCTCCTCCCAGTCTCATGAAGGAGATACTGCCGACGAGACCGAAACTGAGGATAGGGACAGTGATGAAGACGAGGACGAGGGGGAAGAGGAAGAGGATGATGAGCCGAAGCTAAAATACGCTCGTATGACTGGGCATCTTACACAAGTCTATAGAAATGGCGATGCTACAAGCTGTTTTCTTGTTGCCGGGGACAAGATGGTATGTTAATCGAGCGTGAAGTAGGATCAATGCTGATAGCCCCAGTTCATCGGGACCCATAATGGCAATATTGTGAGTAGCATAGAGTTGGCATTGTAATGATATTCTACTAATACTGGTGAAGCATGTCTTATCCTTGCCTACCCTCCAGTCACTACGAGTATATCACGCCCATTCAGCATCAATCTCTTCGATATCCATTTCCCCATTTCCTCCGCCAGCCAACGGCGCGAAATTCGACGCAGTGCATAGAGCTGTATCGCAAGTCCAGAATGATTCGGCATCGATTGTATCAGCATCTTCAACATCCGCAGCTCAAAGGACTCCTCGGCAGCACACCCTGCCAAATACCCCGTCCAATGCCATATACATAGCAACATCCTCTATAGATGGGAATGTATGCGTCGCGTCACTTGTCGACATAAAAGATGTCCAGCTTCGCAACTTCGCCCGGCCGGTCCAGGCCGTGGCTCTGTCACCAGACTACAAAAATGACCGAGCATACATCTCTGGAGGTACAGCTGGAAACCTGGTGCTCACAGTCGGAGGACGATCAGGGACGAGTGCTACGTCCACTACGGCTGGAACTGCTGCAGCCACTGCCTCTGGATGGCTTGGTACAATTGGCCTAGGAGGCAATACAGGCAAGGATACCGTGCTTCATTCCGGCGAAGGGACCATTAGCACAATTAAGTGGTCCTTATCCGGAAAACACGTCGTTTGGATAAATGAACAGGGCATTAAGATTATGCGTTCTAACATAGATCTTGATGGTGCAGATGCGGACTCTGCATGGAAGCGTATTGCTCACGTTGACCGTCCGCAGGAGTCCGGTTGGGAGGAGATGGCAGGCGTGTGGAAGGCCAGAGCCGAATGGATTGATGAAAAGGCGTTGGAAACTGATGAAGATGACACAAATAGAGAATCATCATCACCCGTTGGGACCAAACTCAAGCAGCAGGCTGCTGGAAACGAGAGTCAAATCGAAACACTCTTAGTTGGCTGGGGGAGTACTATTTGGATCATCAATGTCCATCCTGGAGGTGTTGGTGTTGGAAAGCATGCTGGTGAGCGCACAGTTGGTCGTGCGGAAATCGTTAAAATGTAAGTCGTTCTTCGAGATTAGACTCGAAGCACTTGTTAATAAGAGTAGTTTACGGATGGATTGCATCATTTCTGGATTGTCGTTATATACCCCTACTTTGCTTCTTGTTCTTGCCTATATTACCACCGACGATGAAGAATCCGAGGATAAGCCTGCCCGAAAAGGACACAAATCAAAGCCGTCAAATGCCTCGACAAGCAGTGAGCCAACAGGTGGCATACGGCGTCGTCAAAATGCCCTCCCCCCGGAACTTCGCCTCATTGATTTGTCCACATCCGAAGAGGTTGACACAGATGGCTTGACAGTAAGCCGAGTTGAACGATTGTCAGCCGCAGACTATCATCTTGGTGTTTTGCCAGCAGCACCACAAGCACGAACAACAATTCCAACTTCAAAGGGAACTTTAGAAACACTTGCCGGTATGGGTAGTGGCATGTGGAATGCGACTATCAATGCCACCGCTCCCCTTCTCAGCTCTGCTCAGAGTATCATGAGCACTGGTAGTGGCGATTCTAGCAGCCAAACCGGTACAATTAGTTCAAGGAAAGGGGTCGATCTATCAAGGCCAGCGCATCCGAATATCGCAACTCCCGGAATGAAGATATTCATCCACAGCCCATACGACTGCATCCTCGCCACGAAAAGAGATTTAGCAGATCACCTCGCTTGGCTTTTGGAGTTGCAGAGATACCAGGACGCGTGGGAGCTTTTGGACGAGCATCCAGAAATAATATCATCCTCCGTTGAAAAGCTCGCCGAAATTGGCCCAGGAACGCCGGACAAGGGCCAGACTAGCGACGACTTTTATGGCGACATAGCATCAGTCAAAGAGCCAGCCGCTCGTCTCATAGACTCGTCTGTTGAAAAGGAGAAGCGGCGTATCGGCGAAATGTGGATTCAGCAGCTTATAACAGAGAATGAGTGGTCCACAGCTGGCCAAGTGTGCGGCAAAGTGCTGGGCAGCTCTTCGAGGTGGGAACATTGGGTTTGGACATTTGCTGGAGCCAACAAGTTCGACGAAATTGCAAACCACATTCCCACTACTCAGCTTCACCCGCCGCTGCCGTCAACAATATATGAAGTTGTCCTTGGACATTACATTGCTACTGATCGACTGAGGCTAAGAGAGTTGCTTGATTTATGGCCGCCAGAACTATTTGAAATCAGCAGCGTGACAACAGCGCTCGAAAACCAGCTGAAGTATCGTGACGTGCGAGAAGACTCAGTGGAAGGTGGCGAGACTGGCCGAGACTGGCGCATAGTCACCGAAAGTCTGGGAAAATTGTACGTGGCTGATGGTCGACCTCGAGAAGCTTTGAAATGTTACGTCAAGTTGCAAGACGCTGATGGGGCAATGGGATTGATCAAAGACTTCCATCTGGTGGATGCTGTTGCCGATGATATACCTGGATTAGTTTTACTTCGAGTGCCAAAGGACCACCAGATGTCTGCTTCGAGGAAAGAGCTAGAAGAGGCGACTTCTGAAGTTATCACCCTTCTTGTGGATGAAGCACAGCATGGACTTGTACGACCGGAGGCTGTCGTTTCTCAACTACAAGAGAAAGATATGCAGCTCTATCTCTTCTTCTACCTGAGGGCTCTGTGGAACGGTGATAGCCTGACTGATCAATCTGCAGAGGTGCGCGAGAGGATAGTGATTGAGAGCAAATCTCAAGTAGATGAATTTGCAGATCTTGCCGTCGACGTATTTGCATCATATGACCGGCCGTTATTGATGGAATTTCTCAGAACCTCCACCTCCTATACTTTTGAGAAGGCAAGTCTTTCTTTCCTCTTTGACGAAGACAACTAACCATTTCCAGGCCACTCAAGCGTGTGAGAACAGAGACTTTATTCCTGAACTTGTCTATCTGTACTCCAAGACTGGGCAGACAAAACGTGCTCTCTTCCTTATTATCGATCGTCTCGCAGATGTCTCCCAAGCAATCGCTTTCGCTAAACAGCAAGATGACAGCGATCTATGGGAAGATCTCCTTGAATACTCGATGGACAAGCCACGCTTCATCCGTGGACTTCTTGAAGAAGTCGGAACAGCAATCAACCCTATTACTCTTGTCCGACGTATTCCCGAAGGCTTAGAGATCGATGGGCTCAGGGAGGGCCTGAGCCGTATGATCAAGGAATACGAGATTCAACACAGCATCAGCTCTGGCGTCGCACGTGTATTGCGTGGTGAGGTCGCCACTGCACAGAATACACTTCGTTCTGGTCAGCGCAAAGGCGTCAAGTTTGATGTTGTGGTGAAGGCAGAGGATCATGTTGACATGGCTGCCAGTGAGGTTGCGAGCGCTCCTACTGCTAATGCAGATATCAAGAGCGACGGCCATGCGGAGCTGGTTCACACGCAGAGACCCACACCGCCAGGTCATTGTGTTGGTTGCCAGGAAGCGTTCACAGAAGATGAGCAGGAGACACTGGTAGGATTCGCCTGCGGCCATGTGTTTCATCTCAGCCACCTTCTCCGCTACATTAACCCTGAGAGACCACCAACACCCCCAATTGTGGAGCTGGATGAGCATGGTGAATTTACTCAGAGCCATAGCATTGGGGCGAAGGTCACACATGCCAGGCTATTGAAGGATAGGATATCAGGAGGCTGCCCTATTTGCCATACAAGCTCGGGGTGTGTGTAAGGAACGTGAATTTTGAGCTTGAATTATCGTGAAGCGGCAATAATTGGGAATGGGCATTTTGTATGGGCTGGTGTTTAGAGGCATGCATCAGTGGAATGAAAACTTTGGATTGTATGTTAGGGTTGTTGCACAAATGCCCATAGATGATAGAAGAAATATTTCATTTGACTTCTTAATCTTTTCACACCCGATGCTATGTATGTACCGTGTATGCCGTAGACTAATATCATATATGATATATATGATACATCTGATGCAAAGATCCTAGGACGGAGCATACCCTCCGTACTGTGTACAGGTACAGTATACATCTCGCTCGGCTACCCCTTTTCCAGAGCGCACATATACCGTATACCGTATATCTCCCCAACTTTCGCTAATCTGCATGCAGCAAGCGCATCCCATCCCATCTGGGTCTGGGTATCCGCATTTTTATCCACAGGCAGTCAGGCACCGCCGTCACAAGCCTAGGTTAGGCTAAATCCAGAAAAAGAGCACGAGCCGAGCCTTGTGAGGACTCAGGTACTCCATGTGATGTACTCCATATGAGGGACGTATGTACATACAGGTGTCCAAAGTCAACGTGGAGTTCTCTATGGAACGATATGCTGTCGCTCTGCTTTGTTTCGTTGTGATGTCTCTTGTCATTCCCTTGGACAAGTTGTAATTTCCCCTCTTCAAGGGTGGAAGCAAGGGAGAAGGTTGAAGTGAGTGATGTCAGCCAGTCCCTGAAGTTCACACCTAGCTGGCGACTAGAGCGACCGCAGCTCGAAACCGCTCGAACGACAGAGCGATCGATTGAGCGACCGCTGTGAACGTTGCGCTGTACGAATATCCACGATGCCGCGGCTCAGGAGATATAGGGTTTTCCTCATCTTTGCCGCGATTGTTATATTCAGCCTGTATCGATTTGCACAGACAACGAGTGAAGATGCCATTTCGAGGACGTCGCCACATCGATCGGCGAGCTTTAAGCCAGATGATGGCTTCGAAGGGGGAGATAAGGAGGAGGGGATTAAGAAGGAGCAGAACGGACAGGGACAGGGACCAGCGCTGGTGAAGACGGAGCCAGTGGTGGATCTGGAGGGCATGGCACATGAGGGGGAACCGGTGCGGACAATTCACTTCGTGCCCAGCTCATCGAAGGCAGTGATTGTGCAAGCAACGAGCTCGACAAAGATAGTGGCTCCAGCAGCGATCAAGACGAAATCAGCAGAGCCTAAGGTGGTGGTTTCGAGCGCAAATGTGAAGGCTGCAGCGAGCGAGAAGGAGGAGCTGTTCACAATACAAACGGTCCCTGCGGTGCCAGTGGTTTCTGCTGGTGTGCTTCCAGACCGGAAACTAGCGCCTGTCGATGGAGAAAGTGATGGGAATGTGACATCAAATACTGTGTTAATGGGCGCTACGAAGTCGGGGCCATTATCTGACCTCTTCACTACGGTACCTGTGATACACTGGAAGAAGCAGGTTGAGCATTTTCCTGTCGCAACAGAAAGCCTCATTCATCTGCCAACTGGAATACCGAAGGAGATGCCCAGGATTCAATTCGAGTTCCCTGCTGAGAAAGCGGATGCGAGGGCGAAGAGAGAAGAGAGGCGGGCGGAGGTTAAGGCCGAGTTTCTGCATGCATGGAAGGGGTATGAGACCTTTGCCTGGATGCACGATGAAGTGATGCCTGTTACAGGCGGCGTAAAGGACCCATTTTGTGGCTGGGCGGCCACGATGGTGGATGCGCTGGATACACTTTGGATTATGGGATTTAAAAAGGAGTTCGAGGACGCCGTCTTAGCGATTGACAAGATTGATTTCACGACCACGCATAGGAACCAAATTCCGGTTTTCGAGACGACCATTCGGTATCTGGGAGGCCTGTTGGCGGCGTATGATATCAGTGATGGGAAATACGACGTATTGCTTAAGAAGGCTACTGAGTTGGGAGAGATTCTGATGGGAGTCTTTGATACGCCGAACCGGATGCCGGTGCTCCATTATTCGTGGAAGCCAGCATTTGCGAGTCAACCGCATCGCGCCGGCCGCCTGGCGAATTTTGCGGAGTTGGGATCGCTGAGTATGGAGTTTACAAGGTTGGCACAGCTTACGGGCGAGGATAAGTATTATGATGCTGTAGCGAGAATAACAAATGAGTTGGTGGATTGGCAGAAGAGGGGGACGAAGATGAAGGGTGTCTTTCCGGATATTGTGGATGCATCGGGCTGTGACAAGACGGCCCCAGTCATTGAGAAGGCAGGCTCGAAACCGGCTCTTACGGATCCTGTTGGGTATCAGCCACCGTATGGGGAGCCACAGAGTAACGTCTATGCCAGTGACAAAGAGATAGCACTTACGATTACACCAGGCGAACCTGGTGTTGCCAGTGTCGAGCCAGTAGGTCACGATGCATCTGCTATTGCGGCAAATCCATTGGGCAAGAGGCAGCTGTCCGAGCACGCTGCCTCAGTAGACGTCAAGCCAGTGTCGGAGTACACCGGTCCAGATTCGACCGTAAAATCCACTGCCGCCAGAAGTTTCGGTGAAGACAGCTGGGACTGCGTCCCGCAAGGCCTAACGTCTATCGGACACGGGCGCGATCATTTCTCAATGGGTGGTGGCCAAGACTCTAGTTATGAGTACTTCTCCAAGATGTGGCTCCTGCTCGGTGGTCTCGAGGACAAATACCGCACTCTCTACCTCGGCACCATGGACGCGGTCAAGAACTACATGCTCTTCCGCCCCATGATCCCCGACGCGGAGCGCAGCATTCTGTTCTCTGCCAAAGTAGGCACATACGGCCACCCAGAGCAAGAGGATGATCTCGAAATGATCTACGAAGTCACGCATCTGACCTGCTTCCTCGGCGGCATGGTCGGCATGGGCGCGAAGCTCTTCAATCTCGACGACATGTCCATCGCCGAGCGGCTAACCGACGGCTGTGTGTGGGCGTACGAGGCGACGCAGACGGGTATCATGCCGGAAGATGCGCGCGCGGTGCCGTGCGAGAGCGTGACGAATTGCACATGGGACGAGGGGCTGTGGCACCGATATCTGGATTCGCAATGGGCGCATCGGGAGAAGGATATCAAGGCGTACGAGGAGTATAGGACGGCTGTGGAGAAGAAGAAAGCGGAGGAGCGGAGGGTGAGACAGGCGAAGTTGGAGGCGGAGGAACAGGAGAGGGCGATGAAGGGGGAGGTGGATGCGGTTGTGCCGACAGTGAACGACTCGGTGAGCTATAGCCTGGACGGATCAGTGGCGAAATCAGATCAGCAGCTCGACCCACGTGTCGTTGGTAATGCCCAGGTCGACGGTGACGCTGTGTCTGCTAGCACAAACAGCACGCTTCCTGCCGCAAATTCAGCTCCAGCCCCAGCCTTTGCCGCTGCTGCTGCAGAGCCACACCTCTCCAAGCGCGCCCCCCTCCAGCCATCCACAGCGCAAGAAGAGGCCTACGAAGCCAAGCTCGCCGCCACGGAAGCGGAGCTGAACCCGGGCTTCTCTAACCGGGTCCCCCCCTCCAACACGCCCGCCGCTTCAGCCGTAATGCCGCCGATCCAGGACGCGCCGGCGTCAACGTCATCGGATTACAACGGCGCGACGCGGGTCATCGAGGCCACGCCGAAAGTTGGGCGCGGGCTGCAGGTGCAGCCGGGGGAGCTGGAGAGGGATCCGCTTCGGCCGCTTACGCATGAGGAGTATATCAAACAGCGGTTGGAGCGGGAGCAGTTGCCGAGGGGGTTTGCGGGGATTTCTAACGGGAAGTATATCCTGCGGTAAGCATGCTTTCCCTCTACTGAACTTACAGGGTGTGTTCTAACGCTCCGTAGCCCCGAAGCGATCGAGTCGGTCTTCTACATGCATCGCATCACGGGGGCGCCGGTGTGGGCGGAGAAGGGGTGGGTGATGTTCAAGGCGATCATCAATGCGACGGCGACGGTGGCGGGACACAGTGCGATTGCGGATGTCAGAAATCGCAAGTCGCCGAAGCAGGATAGTATGGAGAGTTTCTGGCTGGCGGAGACGCTGAAGTATTTTTATCTGCTGTATAGTGAGCCTGAGGTGGTGAGTCTGGATGAGTGGGTGTTGAATACGGAGGCGCATCCTTTTAGGCGGCCTGGGTAGAGGAGGAGGCTGAGAGGGGGGCGGGGGGGTTGAATTTGTGGAAGAAGGTGGGGAGGGGGAGGGGAGAAAAATGAGGCATAAAGGAAACAGCGGCTGCGGCATTGGGGGGTTGCATGTATAATGGATGGCGTTACTGTGTATGGTATCCATAGATATACCTTTCTGCCGCTTAATCTCGCTGTAGAGGGCATCAGAGGCCGAAAAGCTTAATTTACACCATTTATAAGGGCTTCCTAATGGAACGTGAGTATGCGGATTTAGAGAGTTGCAACACTACTTGCATCTGCAACTGGCTGCTGCAGTGGTGGTGGGAGGTGGTCACTGGTGTTGTTGGTAGGTGACGACGAGGGTTGAATTCAGAGGAAAACAGTCACAAAAAAGAAGGTAAGCGAACGTCAATTTTGAATTCTTCTAATTACTATTCTAGCTATTGGTGACAACAGCGACTCACATCAACTTCGCTGTCGTCAATCACTCACAAATCACGTGGAGTTGGTGTGGCTGAGGGTTGGCGATAGCTGGCGGACAGTCAAATGTGACGCCCGAAATCTGACTGTCCGAGACAGCGCGCGAAATTGCAGCTATCCGCGACTATCGAGGGAGTTCCAACGACGCCTGAGCTTAGCAAAGCAGCAACTCTGGACATCCAGCGTAGGTACTTCGGCGACAATGGCGAGCATGAAGAAGGGCTTCACGCATCGCTGGGCTCATAAGAGAGAAGAAAGGGGGAAGAGTCGAATGGCCGCGGAGATGAAAAGGAGAAGAGAAGTGACAAGTCGGGAAATGTAGGCGAGTCGACGATGGCGGCAGAAGCAGGGACTGCACACTGACTGTGCTTTCCATCACCTGTCCTGCGCCCTTCCTCTGCCAATATTCTTCGGAGATTCATCCCAGACACGCAAACGCGTCCTCTGATGGAAAGGAGGTGGCTTCCGGACTCCGAGCGCAATTGAACCTCCAAGACCCCCTTCCCCTCGCCTCGTCGTCCACCCGATCCCGCAGTGGCCAGAAACCCTACCTATCTAATTCAAGAGACAATCCTTCTCGAACCATGTCCTCCACGTTGTCAGCACGCCTCGTCGCCATCGCGCCACAATCTCGTCCGAGTCGCGCGCACCGCTTCCGAGCCTCGACCTGCAGAACGGTGGGGGAGGCGCGCTCTAAGCCCGATCCGCAGATCGTCGGAACGACGGCGTCCCAAAGAGGACCAGGGTACGGAAGCGCAGCCGAGGCCTGGGTATCTGGGCATTTCGGGGCTGAGATGTGAGGGAGCGAGACAGGAGACAGGCCTTCAGCTGGCCAGCAGGGAATTGTGTTGCGCTGCGCTGCGTCGCGAGCGTGGTGTTGCCTCGAGGAAGGACGACGTGACGACTGGGGGTTGGATTGCGATGAGATGATCTGGAAACTCGCGAGATACATAGGGAGGTAGAGAGAGAGAGAGGTACGGGGATGGGCAGCGAGCGAGCGCCGCAGGGCACAGACGTTGGAGGACCTTGGAGAATCCGGGGAGGGGGTTCACAGATTCGGAGAGTGCCGTGCAAGGGGGGTATTAATGGTATGCACGCACGGAGGTTTGGTTGATCTCCCAGACGAACTTGAACGACATGCAGGCCGACGAGCGCTGGAGTCTACAAAGCTTTCTCTACTATTTTTACGTTCTTACGGACCATCGGATCTGCCGTCGAGAGCGGCAGTCGTCTGCAGATATATGTTGTCACCCCACAATCTCCCCACAATCCGCAATCTCTCCACATCTCCTTGACAGTCTTGCTCGTAGCCCACCGCTGTCACGTTGATGCCCGCCAGTTGCGCGCGCAGTCCTGCTATTTTAGGGAGAGTGTGGGAGAGTGAGAGTGTGAGACTGTGAGTGAGCAGCTCTCCCCAGGCTCCACCAACACGACACACAAACACGACATACGACATACGTACGACACATGGCAAGCCCTCCGCCACAGCGTCAGTCATGCGAAATCATCTGATGCTGCATGGCATGGCATGGCATGGCATGGCATTGGCATGGCATTGGCATTATGGGATAGGGAATAACACAACGGGATATTTCCGCCTTGGGAATACTCGGTGCCCAACACGGGATGGCCCTGGTTGGGGAAACCTTAACCCCGCCGGTGCTGCTAGCACCGGGGGAGGGGCTGCGCTAGGGGGATCAAAGGCCGAGGTGGATATGGACTTCTCCCCGCGAGAGGATGGGTATGGGTATGGTGGATGCGTTTGAGCATAAGTGAGAGTGAGTGAGTGAGTGAGTGAGTGAAGTGAGTGAGTGAGTGAGAGTGAGTGAGCATATGCATGAGTGAGCATGAGAACTGAATTTTGCGACTGGTATACTGTATAGACAGATCCAAGATCGGAAGTACTTGCAGCACCAACCTTGTCAGTGAGATAAAAGGGGCGCTCTCTCGCGCTCTTGGAACAAAAACGGGTTCGTCCATGGACAAAGCACAAAAGCAGCCACCGCTCGCGGCGAGAGCTTGCTTGGAATTAGAGTTTCCTCAGTAACCAGTGTCTGGGCCCTGGCGCCAAGGGTCTAGCGCCACGACCCCGCACGCGCTCGCTGGGTAGTGCTTCAGATTAGACGCAGAAGAGCGAAGGGCAAGGGCGGGGAAGGTTAAGATGCCGAGGCCTCCGAGGCTCTTTGGTCAAAGCGGCGAATGCGGGAAGAGAGTTTGTAGAATGTGGGGAGAGACGAGTGTGGAGAGAGAGGAGTGTGGAGAGAGAGATGAGTCTGGGGAGAGGAGTGTGGAGAGAGATGAGTCCGGGGATCCTGGGAGTCTGGGGAGTCTGGGGAGAGAGAGTCTGGGACTCTGGGACTCTGGAGAGATAGGAGCACACAAGTAACGTGTCATAGTGTCACATCCCCGCATTTTCCCCTCCAGAATGCCGATGCGGGATGGAGATGGCACTTACGGGGTACTTCCACTACGGACTAGGGACTACGCATTGCACTGGGAGCGAGTGAGTAGTGTGTGGAGAGAATGGAGTGTGGAGTGTTGAGTGTGGAGTAGGGAGAGAGGAGAGAGACACACGCAGACACGCATACAGAGAGCTCTACACCCAGCCACGGCAGATAGACGGTCATGCAACCGATAGCGCCAAGTCCCATAGCGCCTGAGCATGTTCGAAGTTGGAATGAGCGAGTGCGACCGTGCGAGACTGCGAGGGCAGTCAGAGCAGCAAAGGGACATCGATGCAAGCCGCAAGCCACGCCTGGGCCTTAGTCTGTCTTACTCCATAGCACTCTTCTGTTAGCCGTGCATTTCGCTGCCAAGGAAAGAGACTTCTCTTCCATTGAGATCGAGATTGATTGATTGACCCATCGGATCCATCCATCGGATCTGGAAACATTTGCGACCCGTCATCAGCCTCCTCCTCTACCTCCCCTCCACGACCGCACCACGTCCATCAGCCTTGACTTGAGTACTCTAGGTACCATCTATGGCCTGCGGGGCACCAAGCGGGTCCTTCTCCATACTTTCTCCAGTCTGCTATTGCCCAGATAGGTATATTTTTGACATCCCAGCTTGCAGTGGAGAGTGGAGAGAGGGGAGAGGGGAGAGGGGAGAGCGGAGAGGCCGAGGGGGCAGAGGTGAGAGGAAGGCGGGGGACCGTCCATAAGTATCCCCACATCTACTCCCCAGTTTATATACTTCCTTCTCTCCATCTCATACCTTCTTCATCTTCCTCATCTTCCTCATCTTCCACCTCACGATCACCTCGCTCTCACCCACTTCCTTCGACCTCCCATCTCTTCAACCATACCACCAACGGAGAGGACCTTCCTCTACCTCAACAACATGGCCGATACCAAGCAGGTCTCGGAGGGAGAGAGGCCTCTCTCCCTCACCGATGTCGAGAAGGCTGGCATCCAACACAATGAGGCAATCGAGCGCACCCAATCAGAGGAGGAGAACGATGCCCGCATCACCGCCTTCACCCCGGCCGAGCAGAGGAAGATCATGCACCGCATCGATCGCCGCCTCGTCCTCACCCTCGGTGCGATGTACTGTATCAGTTTGATGGACAGGACCAACTTGTCCGCTGCCAACATTGCCGGGTTGGTCTGACAATCTTTATAACAAATGCCAATTGCTAACTTCCTCAGAATGGCTGTCGAGCTCAAGCTCAGAGCCCCTGGCATCGATCGTTACAGTATCATCACCCTCGTCTTCTTCATCCCCTACGTCCTCTTCCAGCCACCGGCAACCGTCATCATGCGCAAGGTCGGCCCGCGCATCTTCCTCTCCATCATCACACTCCTCTGGGGCTCTGTCATGATTGTAAGAGCTTCCCCATCAGCATCCTCTCGAGACGCCGCTAATCTCTATAACAGGGCTTCGGATTCGTCAAGAACTGGACTCAGATGATTGGCCTCCGTGTCGTCCTCGGCGTCCTCGAGGCCGGTTTCTTCCCCGGATGCGCGTATCTCATGTCGACCTGGTACTCCCGCTACGAGCTCCAGAAGCGCTACTCCATCTTCTACCTGATCGGCTCCGGCGCCTCAGCCTTCGCCGGTATCCTTGCCTACGGTCTGATGCAGATGTCTGGCCTTGGTGGCCTCAAAGGCTGGAGATGGATCTTCATTGTACGTGCCCTCGCCCTGAGATCTCCTCAGCACCTCCCTTCTCCATTCCATTCCTCAGCACACGCAACTAACCTCCCCCCGCTACAGATGGAGGGCGTCATCACCTGCCTCCTCGGCATCGCCGGCTACTTCCTCCTCGTCGACTTCCCCGACCAAGCCAAGGGCTCCTGGAAGTTCCTCAACGACAAAGAAGTCGACTTCGTGGTGGCTCGCATTGAGAACGACCGCGCCGACACACAAGCTCCTGAATTCAACCTCCGTGCCTACATCAAGAACGCCGCCGACCTCAAGGTCTGGGGCTTCGCCTCGCTCTTCGGTCTCTGCACCATCACCTCCTACGCCATCGCCTACTTCCTACCCATCATCCTCATGACGGGCATGGGCTTCGACGTCGCCGCCGCGCAGTGCCTCGTCGCGCCCCCCTACGCCGCCGCCGGCATCTGGATGTTCGTGCAGGCCATCTTCGCCGACAAGCTGCGCAACCGCGCGTCGTCGGTGATCATCAACGCGCTGTGCTGCCTCATCGGCCTCCCGATCCTGGGATTCTCGACCAACAACGGCGCGCGCTACTTCGGCGTCTTCCTCGCCACCATGGGCGCCAACGCCAACATCCCGGCCATCCTGACGTACCAGGCCAACAACATCCGCGGGCAGTGGAAGCGCGCGCTGTGCTCGGCGACGCTCGTGGGCTTCGGCGGCATCGGTGGCATCATCGGGTCCACGGTGTTCCGCCAGGTCGACGCGCCAGGGTACCGCCCGGGCATGATGACCTGCATCATCGCGAACGGCCTCATCATCTGCGTGACGCTGCTGCTGACATTGAAGTTCTGGCGCGCGAATAAGCGCGTGGATGCGGGCGGGAAGCCCATTGAGGGACAGGTGGGCTTCAGGTATACTTTGTAAGCGGGAGGAGAGAGATACCCGGGTGGTTGCAGTTGCATACCGGCTTGGAGAGGGGATTGATCAGGAGCAGCAATGCTATTTTTGGACTCCATAGCTCGAAGACTTTATAATAATGATGGAGTTCTCCCCCTTCATATTCATTCTAGAAGATGTGTGAGGTGACCACCAGCGCGCCAACGGCCCCTCAACCCCTCCACCCCAAACGAATTAACTATGCCCTTCCTTCCATCATCTATCTGCACATCCAGCTAGCTCCAAACCTACGTCGCATCCCCCGACCACGGATTCCCACCCACCTCCTCCCTCGTCCCTCCCCCTCCGCAGCCGCTCGTCATAGAGGAGTCGACGCTAAGGAAAACGGGACGGGAGGAGTTAGGCTTTTAAGTGAATATGAGGGTTTGTCGTTGACTCGAAGATAGCTTGCTGTCTAAATCATCTGAACGGTTTAGAACAGCCGATGAGAGACTGGCGACAGAAACGTTACTCTCCGACATCGTCCGCTAGATATCCCTCCCTCAGCACAGTTCTCAGTACTCAAAGCTGTTAGCCACTCAGCCACCCATTTTGAGGATGGGTGACTTTAATGTAGTCATTGTTTCTTGGCCATCACAACTCTGGCACAAGGCTGGTGGTGTCTGGATGCTCTTGGAGGATGTACAGTCTCAGATTCAAGATAGCGGGCATGTAGGTGTCTGATAGCACTTCAAGGCCAATTGGGTCACGAGCAGCTCTAAGATCGGACAACGACGGCCGAAGACAGCGATGGGGAAACGAAGGGAAGAGAGAGTAGAGAGAACGCAGCACGAAGAGAACGACAATGAAGACGAACAATCAAAGGAAGCGAGTCAGTTAAAGCACGGCAATGAATGTCCCTTCATTATTCACCTTCCGTCTCCGCCGTAAGAGCCCTACTATCGTAACAGATCATCTCTCCCTCCCTATATAGCACACGTACGAAGAATGCAAGGAACCGGCATCCGCCTTCCACCTATACATATCGAGCATTGCCTAAATGGCAAGATGTATATATCAGAGCAGATCCGATCAGACGCCCAAAAAGTGCCGACGCCCATCCTTTTCTTTCCGTTCCCAGGAGCATCCCCCATTTCAGCGGGCCCATGCCTTGAAATCTTGATGAAAACGCCCCGAGCAACGTAGGCATTGCTCGTATTTTACATCCATTCCGTGAGACCCCATCCATCATCAAAAACCTCAGAAAACAAACCAACCCAACACCCCTTTCACACGTACGTACCTGCACATCCTTCAGTTCCTCCACACATCCCCCGCCTCCCCAAACAAATCCCCCACGTCCCCCCCAAACCCCTCAAACCCCTTCCCCCCAATCAGATCCAACATCTCCGCCTCCACCTGCCTGTCCCTCTCCGTCTCCAACCCACTCATCCCTAGGCCCTCGTCCTCGCCAAACGCATTCAGGAACATCGCCTCCGCGTCGCCCGCCGGAATCTCATAATACGCGCTGGCGCCCGGACTCGAGCTCGACGGGAACGACTCGCACATCCCCGGCGGCGACCGCTCCATGCTGCCCACGGAGTCGTGGCGCGACTGCGCGCTGTACGCCGGGCTGGCCGCGTTCTGGATCGCTTGCGGGGACATGCAGTCGTTCTGGATGACGTGAGGGGAGACGCAGTTGTCCACAGCCACGGACGCCGGCAGGGAGTATTCCAAGTCGGTGTTGACGTTACCGAGAAAGAGATTGGGCTGCTGCTGCTGCTGCTGCTGCTGATACGGGTTCGGCGTCATGAAGTCCGCGAAGGGCTGCGGGTCGAGAACGTCGTAGTCGGCGGACGGAGACATGCCGTACGAGCTCTCCGAGTACTCCGAGGCGCTGGACGCCGCCTCGGACGAGAATCCGCTGGTCGGCGCTTTCGTGCTGCCCTTGCTGTTCTTGCTGCGGGTGCGCTTGGCTTTGTCGACCCGCTTCTCGTCGTCCGGCCGGTTCTTGCGCGGCCGACCACGCTTCGCGACTTTCTTGACCACACCCTCGAAGGCCCCGATGCACATGCCCCGCTGCCGGTGGCGCGTGAGCGCGTCGTGTCGCGCGAAGCTGTTGCCGCAGGCACAGGGGTACGGCTTCACGCCGCTGTGGATCTTGGCGTGGCGCTTGAGGTCGTGTTGGCGGACGAAGCACTTGCGGCAGTGCGGGCATTGGAATTGCCGGTCGCCCAGGTGCGTTTGGACGTGTGACTTGACGTTTTCTTTGCGCCCAAAGCGCTTGTTGCAGTCCGGGAAGAGGCAGACCCATTTTTGGTCGAGGGGGTCAGGACCGGTGATGTAGATGGCGATGTCGTCGATTGTGATGCCGGTTTCGGTGATGGTCTCGTCAAGGTTGATGCTGTCAACCGAGATGGATCGTTGCATTGGTGAGGATTGGAGTGTTGAGTTGGAATGGTTGGAGGATTCGGGGATTTCGGGATATGAAGATTGGTTGGAGGCGAGATGTGGTTTGCTATCACAGGCATCCCGGCGGAGTGACCTTTGTGACATCTCTGGGGAGGAAGATTGGGATTGCAAGTTTTGAGGTGAGTGATCGGAATGAGTTGGCGAGTGGTATGGTGATTCGTATCCGGTGCTGTTTTGGGGGGTTGAGTTCACTTTTGAGATGCTCACGAATGTTGACTTTGGCATCTTCGCATGGCCTTCAAAGGGGCTGGATGATGGTGCCGTATTTGCAGGAGAAGGAGGGTCATTCATCTCCACTTGATCACGCATTTCCTGGAAAGTTGATTTGAATTGCTGACTTCTGCGGGGAGTTGGCTTGATAGTGGCCTCCATGGAAGTGTCATAGTCGTCGAGGAACCTCTGAAGCGTAGGCTCCATCTTAACTGAACGATTGTATGGCGTTTGTGCTGGAGTTAGAGGGAAATAAACTATTCTTGTCAGCCCTGAAAACTCATGATCTGGAGTGACTTACTTGATTTCTGATTAGGAGGAGTTAATGGCCTCGAAGAAGACTGCTCAGCAGCCAAACCTTCGAATCTTGCAACTCTATCCGCAATATTTCCACTAATTCGACGGCCAGTTGATGGCCTACTGGAGGGTTTGATCGTTGCACCCCAGTCTTCTTGTGGTAGTCCATCAAAACTCATCGAAAAGTCGAGATATGCTGAAGGTGTGATGGCCCCTTCATCCGGATAGAGAAGAGAGTCATTGCCGCCAAATGGATTGCTACCAGCACAATCATTTGGGTTGACTCCATTTGTCGAGTTGATATTGTCGGGATATGGCGAATATGGAGTCGGTTCTCGCGATCCTCCATACAAGTTCATACATCCGCTATCAAAGCTTTGCCTTAGAGGGGTGACGATTGGCGATATAAGGTAATTCTCATCGCTCGCCGGATTGAAGTATCGTATCGGTTGTTGTTGGCCCTGGCGTGCCAGTCTTTGCTGCTGCGTTTCTCGCAATATATGCTGTTGTGTGTCGTTGAATCCTTGGTTAGTAATGCTTACCCTGTGCTGTTCCTGTGTTGGCGATTGTCGTCGTCGTTGATCCAGGCTCATTCCTCGTCGGTGTGAGGCATTTCTCTGGAGATTTGGCAGGGCGGGAATCTTCGAGGCGTCGTAAGCCGTGGGTGTCGATTGTTGTCGTCGGTGTTGTCGATGTCGTTGAAGGTTTGTTGGATTTGACAGCATTTGGAATGCAAGAGGAGTTCGGAAGAGTTGTGTCGTTGAAAGTATAGCAGTGAAGCTAACCTATGGGTTCCGAGACTGTAGATAGTTAGGAATTGCCTCGATGAATGATGATCGGGAGCTCGAATGTATACCTCACGCAGCGCAAGCCGTTAGGCCAGGCGGTTGGTGAATGTAGGTCTACTCAGTAGTTGTTGGACTCGGGATGAGCCTATGATGTTCTGTATGGCCCTGTAGGCCTTGAATTGGATGGATATGGTCTGTGTCTTGCGGGTGTGGTTTTGCGCAGATGGAGTGAGGTTTGTAGAGGTGCAGAGTTGTAGATTGAAGCTATGTCCTTGTTCGAGGTTTGGATAGTTTGCGAAGTTCAAGTGAGCTTTTCAGATTATGCATTTATGATCATCAGCAACCTGGATGACGCTCTGGTGATAGCGTGGAAGGATAAACAGAGGACTTCGTTTCCAGGGCAACGACGCCACGTGAAGGGAGTCGGACGAGGCTCGGTTGGCCAAGCTCCCAACTCGGCCTAATCATAATCAACATCCACGAAACGACTTTCAGCTTTCATTGACACATATTCCTCACCAACGCTCAAGGGTCGGCCGTGCTCGGAATATACTCACCCTCGCTGCAGAACTGCAGAACTGCAGAACTCGTCAATATGTCTACGACTGGCACCATGAGAGGGACGCCGTCGCGGGCGAGCGGTCGAGGTGCTATGCCTTCGTTTACAAACAGTCCCGCCTCTGGTATCCCACGGTCTGTGGAGACACACGCGAGATCAGTACTCGAGAGCGAGGCTGGAGGAGGCTCTTCAGTCAGTACGAGTAGGCAAAAGCAGTCCAAGAAGGATGAGGTACGCCCAAGCACAGCCTTGTCGGGAGCTCTCAGGACCCCTATTAATGTCTCAGTAGGCTATCCGAAGAAAGATCGAGGTCGACCTTAGCAAGAAGAGCAAGACGACTGGACGTGCGAGGCAGACGAAGAGGGCCCCTCCGGGAACAGTCATGGCTCTGAGGCCCAGCCAGGCTCTTCAGATCAAGCCGAACACGACTGTTGCCGAGGCCGCACAATTGATGGCGGCAAAGAGGGAGGACTGTGTACTGGTTACCGATGATGATGACCGTATCGCTGGTATCTTCACAGCAAAGGATCTGGCATACAGGGTCGTGGGAGCTGGCATCAAAGCAAGCAGCATCACTATCGCAGAGATTATGACCAAGAACCCTCTTTGTGCTCGTACCGACACAAGTGCCACAGATGCTCTGGATCTGATGGTTCGCAAAGGATTCCGCCATTTGCCTGTCATGGACGAGAACCAGGACATCTCTGGTATTTTAGATATTACTAAGTGCTTTTACGATGCGATGGAGAAGTTGGAGAGGGCATATAGCTCGTCAAGGAAGCTTTACGACGCCTTGGAGGGTGTCCAGTCCGAGCTTGGATCCAGCCAGCCGCAACAGATCATACAATATGTGGAGGCACTACGATCGAAAATGTCCGGACCAACGCTCGAGTCTGTTCTTGATGGCCGCCCTCCCACTACTGTTTCAGTTAGAACCTCTGTCAAGGAAGCTACTATTCTGATGAAGGAGAACCATACCACGGCCGTCTTGGTCCAAGATCAAGGATCCATAACTGGAATCTTTACAAGCAAGGATGTTGTCCTTCGTGTTATTGCACCAGGCTTGGATCCTGCCACTTGCAGTGTCGTCAGAGTCATGACTCCTCATCCCGACTTCGCTCCAATGGATATGACCATCCAGGCCGCCTTGAGAAAGATGCATGGTATGTGAAGCTTATCAACCAAAAGAATATTTTGCTGACAACCGTCAGATGGCCATTACCTTAATCTGCCGGTCATGAACGATGCTGGCGAAATAGTCGGCATGGTTGATGTGTTGAAGTTGACCTATGCGACCTTGGAGCAGATCAACACGATTTCGACAGGAGACAGCGAAGGTCCTGCTTGGAACAAGTTCTGGCTTTCTTTGGACAATGACACCGAGTCGGCAATGTCAGGTGATGGCAGTCTTCACCACGTAGCTGGCCGTTCTCTCATGTCCCCAGACCTTTCTCGCCACGAGCGCCACGTCGATACCAGCGTTGCCCCTGGGGACTCGGCATCGCATACTGGAGCGGACTCTCCTGCCAGACCTGAGGAGCCGGCGGTTCCGGTTGAAGAAATTCCATTCGCCTTCAAATTCAAGGCACCTAGTGGCCGAGTACACAGACTGCATGTCATTGCCGCACACGGCCTTGTGGAATTAATCTCTCAGGTCACGGCTAAGCTTGGTGCTGAGGTCGACGCTGTTGGAGGAGCGGCTACATTCGAGGATGGAAAGCTCGGCCTTTCTGGCTATGCGCTTAGCTATCTTGATGATGAGGGAGACACCGTCTCCATCACTACTGATCATGACCTTAAGGAGGCCATTGTGATTGCAAGGCAAGGTGGACAAGATAAGGTGGATTTGTTTGTTCACGATCCGGAGAAGCCAGCCATTACGGCTACTCTTGATCTGCACCCTGTTGTTGCTGCTGAGACACCCACACCACCTGCTTCAACTCTCCGCGAGCGAAGGAGGCCTGTATTATCTGAAGACGAGGAGGAGAGTGAGGAGGAGCACCGCGTTCGCTCTCACAGCCGGAAGGCTCAAGTTGTCCAGCAACCACCCCCACAAATCATTGCTGGAGTTCCAAATGAGCTATTGCTTCCCGGGGCGATTGTTACTCTAGCAGTTGCCATCGTTGGTGTCTTCGCCATCACGAGGGTAACCAGCAGGTAGTGGGAGAATGCGGACGTTGTTTAGATTTCTTTTATGCCTTCATGATGTACGCATCACGCTTTATAGCCTAGCAAATAATGATACCGATTCTTAGAGCCATTAGTCCAGAATGTACACAAATTCGAAGCCAAAATTGCAGAATGATGTGATGAGCTGATACTGTTGTCCTGTTGTCGTCTACAATTGACATGCCCAATGCGGCCGCATCCGCTAACCATCTTTGCACTAGCTCCAAAGCTGACCTCGAAATCTCAAAAGTCGCTTTGGGAACGAGACTCAGGATACCCAAACCACCAGACGACGCAACATGATAATAAGGAATGCAGTCTCACGGCAGGGTAGGCTCCTCCTCCCCTTTGATCCCTCTGCAGTTAATTGACTTTTCCTCCAGGCCGCCGGGCCCTCGCCTCAACCTGCACGTCCATCCGGACGCTCACGGGCACCACAGCTCCCCCAACCCCATTCAAGCATCTGACTCCCGAGACCGTCTCCAAGACTGCCGGCGCCGAGTACATTGCCATGCAAGAGATCAAGCGCTCGACAGGCCGTCTCGGCTCCGACATCGCGCCCTTCTACCAGCCGCACAAGGCGCTCACCGCACCTCTCGGCCCCAAGGACGTGACGCTGGAGCTGCTCCTGGCCTCGCAGGCACACATGGGCCACAGCACGTCTCTGTGGAACCCGGCGAACCAGCGCTACATCTACGGCATCCGCGCGGGGATCCACATCATCAGTCTGGAGGCGACGGCGGCGCACCTGCGACGCGCGGCCAAGGTCGTCGAGGGCGTCGCGTACCACGGCGGCACGATCCTGTTCGTGGGCACGCGCAAGGGGCAGATGCGCGCCGTGGTCAACGCGGCGCGCATGGCGGGCGGGTGTCACCTGTTCGACCGCTGGATTCCGGGGGCGATCACGAATGGCGATCAGATCCTGGCGGGCAGCAAGATCAAGGCTGTTGATGGGCTGGATCGCGAGTTCGTTGGTGGGACGATAGAGAAGAAGCTCGCCGAGCATAGACCGCTGAAGCCTGATCTCGTGGTGTGTCTGAATCCCTTGGAGAATTACATTTGCTTGAGGGAGTGCGGGCTGGCGGGCGTGCCGACGATTGGGGTCATTGATACGGATACCAACCCGACGTGGGTTACTTATCCGATCCCGGCGAATGATGATTCGTAAGTCATTCCTTCCTCTTGCTGGTCCACCTTGATGGCATTATTGCGAGGAGTGTATTGACCATTTGCAGTCTCAGATGCATCCAGCTCATCGCCGGCGTCCTGGGCCGCGCAGGCGAGACCGGACAGAAGAAGCGTAAGGAGGCAGCCGAGAGCGGCAAGATCGCGTGGGAGACGCCCTCGTACCTGAAGGAGTGGATCGATGAGGATGCCCAGATCACGGCGAAGTGAACGAAGGAGGCGAAGGTGGAAATGTTAAAAGTTGGTAGGGGGAGAGATGCCTCGATGGGAAGCAGAGAGTTGAGGGAAGAATAAGATACAAGGGGAGTGAGGGAGTGTCAAGGAAGTGTAAGATAAATGTATGTACTTGTGTTGGCATAGCATAGCATTAAGGCTGGGAAGGCGTGGTATCTAGTGTGTAAATCGAGTTTCCTTCTAAAAGCTTATGATCCTGTGTTGTAAGAGTCAACAGTCACTGCGGTAGTCAAATGAAAGGAGGCATTTTTAGAAACCGAGACGCAGGCAATGTCGCTGAGTAGATTCAAGTCAAGTCAAGTCTAAGCCCCAGATCTTCCTTCCCTTTCCAAGCCGTCAATCAATCCATCCATACAATAATCGCTCAGTTTTCTTTTATCTACGCCACGCCCAAAGCTGGTATCTCGCCCTGTTCCTGCCTCAACTCCCCGCCGAGTTTGTACGATAGCCGCCATCGCATCTTCACGTTGCTGCCCTGCCCGTATGCCACACCGTTGAGAAATATGACTTGGGAGATGCCTCCGCGTTGGAGGGGCTGCAGGTTTGTTCCTGTTTGGCGCTCCATTTTGAGTGTGATTCCCTGGGTATGTTAGCTGGAATTCCAAAGAATAGGATGAGTAGGAATGGAAACGTCGGTGAATACCTTTGAGACAGCAGCCTGGAAAGTGAGCTCAGATACCGGCAAAGGTGTCTTATTCGAGTATTTTAGGCTCAGCGTAATGACTGGATCAGAGCTCGACCGCCGGCTTGCCTCGGCGACGATGTTCACAGTGGAGTCGGTAAGAGTGATGATGTTTGATGATGGCAACCCGTTGCTTTCGGGCAATGCGGATTCGAAAGCCCATTCATCGTCATCTGCAGGTGCTGACGGCTGTGCAGACTTCTGCTTCACAGTTACGGAGTTGGACGCGAAATCAAATAAAGAGGCGGAGGGAGATGTCTGCGAGGGTGTAGATTGCCTTGCTGGGGCTGTGAGAGAGGCGAAGGGATTGGGGGCGGGCTGGTGTGGTTGCTGAGGCGGAGGTGATTGGTATGAGAAAGGCGGCGTTGGAGTGGCTGGCTTTGCCGGTTGGGAAACTCCAAATGCAGAGAAGGCGGCGTAGTTTGGTGATGCTGGTCCTGGCGCAGATGAGACAGATGAGCTTGGTGTGAAAGCTCTGGCACTGCTATTTTGTGTGACGGAGGAGATTAACGCCGGGCCTGGAATGTCTAGAGTGTGTTAGCTACGATCTTCATCCATCCCAACCAATTTACATACTTGTATTTGCTCCAAAACCAAGGCCAATAGCTCCCGTCTGTCCGTATGAAGGAGTAGTCAGGGAGCTGTCTCCTATCGACAGTCCCAAAAGATCATCTTCGAGTCCGCCTGGTTTCGATACGATCACGGTCGATGAGCTGGCAGCATTGCTCTGTCCATCAGCATCGAAATCGATCAATGACAGCTCGTTAGCGGCATTCTTTGACACTCCCGTGCTTGTGCCAAGTGTGCCCTTTGCAATCTTGGATGCAGCTACCACATCCCCCTTCTTCATAAGCTTATATCGCTCAACCGTCCGGTGTATGCTATCGTTGATTTCGAACAGCTTTGCAACGGCTTCATGATCGTCGGACTCTTCTTCGCACATCTTCTGGATCTTAGGCTGGGCGCTTTGCAACGACGCCGCAAGCTCCTCGTAGACGTCTCCCTCCGTCATCCTGTCCCCCGGCTGGAACGCCTCCAATCGCTCCTCCAACAGCCTCGCCTTCTGCTGTATCTTACCCACCTCCTCTGCTGCCTTCGCTCTATAATCGGTCTTCGATCGGGTATCATATCCAGCCATAATCTTCATCAGCCTATTCGCCTCCTGCAAATCCTCCGGGCCACTCCTTCTAATCAGCTCTTGCAGCTTCGCCGACTGCGCTGCCCTTTCTTCCTCTTCCATCTCCTCCGCCGATTTCAAATTCTGTAGCCCATCAGTATCCGCCCCAGTCCAACCTTCAGCCTTTGAGACAACTTACATCGCTTGGATTCAGCACCGCGGCATCCTCCCTCCTCACCTGCGGAAACACGTATCCTTTATAGCTCAACAATCGATGCATATCCCTAATAAACCCTAGATCCTCTTTGTACCGACTCGTCTGACAAATCGTGCTCTTCCACTCCTCAATCGCCTCCAAGATCCTCATCTGGACCCTCGTCGGCCTCGCCGGCGGGCGCTCAGGAAACCTGCGCACCAGCTCATTGAGGAACTCTTTGGTGCCCACCTGCAGCTGGAAGGGGTATCCGCAATTCTTGACGCAGATGTCGAGCAAGCTGAGGGCCAACAAGGCCACGTTGGGATTGCGGTGGTTAATGTAGTTGACGATTGCCACGGCAGCCTCGCGCGGCGCATTCCCCTTCTTCGAGTTTATCAGATCCGCGATCTCGAGGTTGAGCGACAGGTTTGGCTCGAAGTTCTCGGGCGAGCATGCCTGCTGGATGTAGCGCTGGAGAGGGGTTGGCCCGGAGTCGCTGGTGTGGGAGAAGCGGTCGGGCGCTGCCATGCGCGCTGAGACGCTGTCCATCTGTGTATTTGTGGGAGAGGAGGCGGGGGATTATCGTAGCCTGAAGAGGCAGTACAAAGACACGGGCATGTAAAGGAAATGTTGGCGTGTACACAGTCGGAGATGCTGGAGGGGAGCTATGGTGTTGTGGTGATGTCGCTGGCTGGAGTATGGCTTGGCGCTCGTGTCGGTGGTCGGGGAACGGGCAGGGCGGTGGAGAGAGGCAGAATAGCTCGATAACCATTCTTGGTGGGGCATGTCAACTTCAGTCATTCATCACCTGTGGAAGACGAGGAAAGACACCAAAGCAACAAACACAAACACAAGCACAAATAATCACAAAGATCAGGTCACTTGCATACCACAAACACCCACAGCAAGTCATTTCCCACTGCTATGGTCCGCCACAAGAAAGACGGCTTCGCCGCCAAAGGCAAAAAATACAGCAACGCCCCCCGCCAACGCGGCCCACCCCGCAACGACTCCGACGCCCCCTTCACCAAACCCTCCTTCCGCGCCGCCTGCTGGGACCTCGCACACTGCGACCCGAAGCGCTGCTCGGGCCGCAAGCTCATGAAGCAGGGGCTGATGCGCGAGCTGGCGATCGGGCAGAAGCACTCCGGCGTCATCATCACCCCCAACGGCAAGAGCGTCGTGTCCCCGGCCGACCGCGAGACCCTCGAGGCCTTCGGAGCCGCCGTCGTCGAGTGCTCGTGGGCGCGCACGTCTGAGGTGCCGTGGGCCAAGATCGGGGGGAAGTGCGAGCGGCTGCTGCCGTACCTGGTCGCGGCGAACAGCGTGAATTACGGCAAGCCGTGGCGGCTAAATTGCGTGGAGGCGCTGGCGGCGGCGTTTGCGATCTGTGGACATCTGGAGTGGGCCGAGGAGGTGTTGGCGCCGTTTAGTTACGGCAATTCGTTTCTGGAGATCAACAGTACGGTGTTGAGGCGGTATGCGGCGTGTAAGGATGCCGCCGAGGTGAAGGAGGCGGAGAAGGCGTGGATGGAGAGGCTCGAGAGGGAGTATGCGGATAGTAGGGAGAAGGGGGTGGATGATGATATGTGGACGAGTGGGAATACGAATCATAGGCCAGCAGTCAGTTCCGAGGACGAAGATGGGGAGGATGAGGAGGGTGATGAAGACGATGAAGAAGGCAGCGTGGACGGCATATATCTGGGCACCAAGCCACCGAAACAGAAAGTACCCCGCTCCGACGACGAAGACGAAGATGAAGAAGACGACCGACGAAACCGCGACCCCTTCGACATATCGGACGACTCCGACGATGAAGCCGAGATGGCCGAGCTCCGTCGACAAGTCCTCGCCTCAAAGCCCTTCTCCAACCCAACTCCCACCTCCAAGCCCGCGCCGGAGAATATCCCCCATCCCAAACCCTTGAAAGAGGATTCAGAAGCTGAGGCAGACTCGGACAATAGCTCGGAAGGCGACGACGACGAGTTCGATAACATCATCAACGCGACCGTCGTCACCGACCGGACGGGCATTGAGGCGAAGCAGAAGGCGCGCAGCCAGGAGGTGCCGTTGGCGAGCGTCTCGTTCTCGAGGACAGTGCTGTCGGCACCGAAGAGTCGGTAGATGAGGATGTGATGCAGATGAGACGGGATGATAGTTCGAGGAATTGTATTCTGGATCTAGAGATTCAGATACTCTATAATGCCAATGCTGCCTGCCTGCCAATCATTACAAAATGCCGTCCCATGTCCCTCTATAATATATTCCAACCCCCATCCCTTCCTGCGTCCATGTACGTCCGTGTCTTGTCCGTTTTCCAAGAAAGCCCCTTTCCAATGCCAACCACTGATATACAATCTGCGCTTCTCATGTACTGTGCCAAATATAAATCATACACCTTCCACTCCAACGTGGCGTAGTATCACAGGATCCTACCCATCTGGCCTCATCATCCTGCGATCCAATCCAATCCAATCCAACCTCTTACTCCCTCCTTCGACTCTCCTCCCTCTTCCTCCCCCAATCCACCGGCCCCCCCACCTCTCCAAACTCAATCAACCTCCTCCCCAGCACCACACCCCCACTAGCCGTCCTCTCCATCCCCACTCCCCCACCCTCTCCACCTCCTCCCGCCGCCCTCTCCTCTTCCTTCCCAGACCCCGTCAGCGCCGCACTCGGCGTCTGCGGCGCACTCAGACTCCCCTTCATCGCCGCCGCCGCCGAACCAAACACCTCCCTCGGCCTCGGTTCAAAAATCGGCGCATCAGGATTCCACCTCGCTCTCCCCCTCTCCCCCTCTCCCGCCTTTCCCTCCAACCTCTCCCTCGCCACAGCCCTCTCAACAAGCCCAGCGAACCCCAACCGCGGACTCCCCTCCTGCACCTCCCTCCCCTCCCCGTCCTCGAGCGCCCGCTCGCCCCGACGAATCCGCCAACTCGCCTGCTCAACCCCCGGACTCCATTGCGCCAGACAGGGCGCGGGTTCCGTCTCCGCCAGACTCGGGCGTCGGCCGCCTGCGAAAGGCGAGCGCGAGCCCGATTGCCCCGATGTGTCGCGCGACACCGGCTGCGACGTGTAGCCGGCGGCGTGGCCGTGCGTCGGGGCCGACGAGCGCAGGGCGCTGGGCACGGGATGGGGGCGCGGGGCGTGTGGGTATAGGAAGGAGGCGGATGAGGAGTGTGTTGGCGCGGAGGAGGAGGGATGGTCTCGTGTCGCGCTGCGGTCGTGTTCGATGGGTAGCGGGCCTGTGCGGCGCGGGTATTGTGGGGGGGTCTGTATGGTGTTCTGCGCGTGAGGGTGGTTGTAGAGCGGGAGGTCTGTGTCGGAGACTGGATAGGGTTGTTGGTAGAATGCCGGCGGGGAGTTCTCGTTGCTACGCTGGATTTGCTGGGGAGGATGCAGTTGTGGATTCGATAGACGATGGGCGTCATCGGGCTGGATATAATAGGGAATCCGCTGCAAACTCGTCATCGCCGGCGTGGCAGGTCTCGGCCTGGGACTCGGCTTCGAACTCGACCGCACCTGACTCCCAGACTGTGACAAGGGGCTGCTTGTTGCCGTAAAAATCGTATCCCCTCCCACCGCCTCACTATACCACCCTTCCCCATGTCCCATCCCGCCTAACAACTCACTGCTTCCACCCTTCTGGCTCCTCGGCCTCCGATCTTGGATATACCCTCCCCCACGCCCCGGCGGCGGACTACTCTTGCTAATCTTCCCCAACGCCACTTCCGCCAGGCTCAAGCCACTCATATCCGTGCCTGTCCTGCCACGGCTCACAGGCCGCCCCATCCAGCCTGTATCGATCCACGACCCGGAGCCGTCCGTCTTCGAACCCACGCGGTGGATGACGCCAAGGACCGACTCGCGGCTCACGCGCGGGTCAGTGGCGGAAGGTGTCATGGCGCGGAAGGCGCCGGCGTGGTCGTGGTACCGCGAGGACTCGAGCGCGCGCGTCGTGCGGTGGAGATCCGAGCGGCTCGGCATGTCCTGTCGATCGCTGGTTCGCGACCGAGGACGGCAGTGCGACACTACTGTCCAGGATTCGCTGTCGGAATCTGGGTTTCCAGGTTGTGCTGAGGAGGGATGGGAGGCTGGCCGCGAGGCTGACAGGGAGGGGTGATGGGAGCCGCGCATGGGCATGGATGTTGACGGGTTGGAGGATTGATCCGTGTCATATCCCGTATCTACATCCGGCATCTTGGGAAACTTGGCCGTGAAATCTCCGCCTTTGATGCTGAGCGGGCTCTCGAGCTGCCTGGCGTCTGTACCCCAAAAATTGACACCAGCGTGTTTATCATATGGACCCGGGGTCTCGGGTCCGGTGTCTGAGGAGCTGGAGGTGCGGTCGAAGATCGAGGTTTGGAAAGCCGCCGAATTGGAGCCCTTGGCGATGTCGAGGGAGGATTCTCTCGTTCTCCGCACAATCTCGGCCTCGATATCGCGGAGGGCAGATTCGAGCGATTGCCGGGATTCGGGGATCACCGGCCCCTTCTTCTCCAACCTTGTTAGATGATCGCGCAGAAGCTTGGCGTGGATCTCGTAGCTTCGATAATCGCTGACGAGTCCAGCAGTCGTCTTGCTCTTGATCCTATAACACGCGTGTTCGTATGAACGGCTAAAAACGGTGATGGCACGGCTGAGCCATGTTGCAGTCGTTCCCTCAGCACGCAGGGAGTCCGTGAAGAAGTCCTGCACCACGCTGTGGATACGTATGACGTCCAGATCATCTGGGAGGAGCTGACTGCTGGATTTTGAAATTCCCGAAGATTGCAGCGCTTCTTCTTGCTCGCTGCGATCGATGAGAGCGTAGCGATTAAGGATTTTGAAGGTGTTGTTGAGAGACTTACCGGTGGAAGATTCGTAGGTTTTGATGGGGATGTCGATTCCTTTGAGCCCTGCCTTCTATTAGTACCACAACCATATGTGGTAGTGCTACGGATCGGAAGTCTCACCAAGAGCGACCATCTCGACGGGAATATGTCCGCTGAAATAACAGAGTATGCTGATCAGATTCAAAGCTTCGTGAGCGCCAGAGTCCCGCAACTGGTCTCTCACAGCAACGTAGGTGTCTAAGGTCCTCAGCTTCGGGCCATTTGCATAAGCCCTCGCGAATTTGGCCAGCGGCTCTTCCGTCTCCTTCAGCCGCTTGGCTGCTACATGTATGACTTCGGGCAGAAACCCCATGCGCTGAACCAGCTTCATTGCTTCGCTGAGATCATCGGTAGTCGGAGTCGTCTTGCCAATTTCCTTCAGGAACAGCTCTTGTGCTTCGCGGGCGGACAGAGGGGGCAACTTGATGACTTGCGGGTTCATAAAGTGATGATCTCCGCCGACGTTCCGTTCCGTGGAGGTATATATCAGGCTGCTATCTGTGCTATCAGGGATAAACTTTTGCAATTGCTCGTGGTGATCAAAGTGTATCCCATCTAGAACCAGCAACCACTCATGGTGACTGGTGAACCACTCGTTGACACATATGATAAAGTCATCGGAATTCTTCGGCGCGTTGGAGTCCTTCGAAGGCTTCAGCGCCACACTCTCCGCAATCCGCCAGAAACCCGCTTCGAGTTGTTCCTGTGATTTAGCCCTGACCCAAAATACCCCTCCGGGGAAGTCTTGCAGATGTTTGTACACGTACTCCCTCGCGAGGTGCGTCTTGCCTCCACCAGGAATACACTGCAGCAGCACAGCCGCTACTCCTTCCGCTCGTCGCTTCTTGTCGAACAACATCTTGTGCATTTTCTCCAGCTCCTCCTCCCGTCCTACAAACAAGCTGTTCGGCCGAAAGCCAGGCGGCTTGATGAAATGCGCAGTAGGTACAGCAGCGTCAGGCTCAATAGAGGCAACAGAGTGTATCATGCTGGTTGAAATGACTGTTGAATTCGATAACACTACAGAAAACAAAGCATCAGCCCTGCCCAACGACAAAAGCAGAAAGCAAACATGACTGAGAGCAGGAGCAAAAGCAACACAAAGGATATCATCAGCGATCCACCATCTCCGTCTCTTTCTCCTCGACCTCCTCAGTGGTGTACTGGAACTGCTTTGTGTTCCGCGGAGCTTCGGCCAGAGTAGCCTGAGGGCGAGCTTGGGTGTATGCTTGCTGGGAGCCAGATGCTAACCTACCAGGTGTATTTCCTGAGCTTCCTTGGTGCTGTGGAGTACTTAGTAACTGGATTATCAAAACCACGACTGGTCAATAACCCATAGAAAGGGTAAACTTACATTCTCATCACTCACAAAGATCCCCAACAACTCCCTCGCCTCATTCTCCTTTACCAACTGTCTCGCCTTCCTCTCCACAGCCCATCTCGCCTGTATTCGCGGCGTACACTCATTGACCCATCCCTTAATCGTCGTACTAACATTCAAATATCCCGGTGCATTCTTGCTCTCAAACTTGCACATGCCCGAGTGCGTCGCTTCAATCCCATAATATCTAACACCCGCCAGCGGCGGGCTAGCAGAGGTCTGGTCGACGACAAAGGCTTTGGTGGATTTGAGGTCCGTCTTCACAGATTCATGCACCATGTCAATCTCAAAGCGGCTGTAGATGTCCAAAAAGTGGAGGTTGATATTCTGCAGCGTCTCGTTGTTGTATTTCAGCGTCTTGAGCAGCTGCTCTTCCGTGTCGACGGCCTTCTTCGGCATAACCGTGTGAATGAGGGCTTCGAGAACCTGCCCCCATTTGGCCCCGTCAGCGCCCAGATGCGGCGTGCCCAAGAAGATGATGCCGTACGTCGAGACGTAAATCAACCGGCTCGGGTCCGAGCTCTTACTCGTGAGATCATTTGAGAGCTCCAGTGCCTGAATCAGTCAGCCAGGTGCTCTCCCCCTTCCGCAGCCTCCCAAGGTTCCGAGGCCGCGACCTCACTCACCCTCTTCACCAGTATCCCGCCCAGGCTATGCGCAACCCAGACAATCGCATTCTCCTCCTTCTCCTCGCTCATCCTCTCCAGACTCAGCCCCGTCAACAGACTCTGCGCATGCTGATGTATCATATCCGAGCTCGCGCTGCGGTCGTTGCCGAACGTGTACACGTCCGCGTTGTAGCCGTAGACCAGGACGCGCGCCTTCGCCTGCCGCAGCGTCGCCGGCAGCAGCTGGCTGGGCCAGAAGACGCCGTTCCTCGCCGTCCATGTGTTCTGCGGGTGTCCGTTCAGGCCGTGCACCAGCACGATGTCCACGGTGGCTTCGGGGTGGGCGTAGACTTCTGTGACTTCGAAGCGCTTGATCTGGTCGAGGGGGGTGATTGTGCCCTGTCGATCATCCATTAGCATTTCGCTGCCGCTGGACCTCCTGCGAGGCAGTAGACGGCCCCGTCGCTCTCCCGTACCAGGCTGGGAGGGAACGCTCACTCACCATTGTAATACGACGTCTGGTCTTGCCATGCACATCGAGCCAGTGCAGAGATCATAGATGTAGCAGTATAGCAGAACCAGGGCCCGAAGCCTTTATATACCTAGACAGCTTCCCGCGCCAGGGCAGCTCGAGGTCGAGTCACTGCAGCGCTCCACCTCGACCCCAAGCCGTCCGTTGACAGCCTCACGGCACAGGCAGGGTGCCGGCACCTACTATACACTATACTAGTGTACCTTCCTTCCGCAGTCTCTCCCAGGCTGCCTGCGTCTTCGGCGGACCAGCACAAACAGCAATCCTTCCCTTCCATCACGCGTCTGCGAGGCCTCTGCCCATATCCCCATCCCCAGCGCTGCTTGCACACGCAGTCACACGAAGGTGCGCTGCTGCGGACGCGGCGAGCGCTGAGGGTGCGCCACGGGGTCCACCGTCCCGAGGGGGGGGGGGGGGGCCCGCGCAAAAAAAAAAGCAAACCCCCA
>Ga0123337_10000492_pt1 | contig 65775 bp, 87 predicted proteins | sample frozenSSSSmetaG_FD_89792 | JGI IMG/M metagenome (GOLD analysis project Ga0123337, IMG submission 89792) | Glacier valley bacterial and archeal communities from Borup Fiord, Nunavut, Canada, to study Microbial Dark Matter (Phase II) -... | ecosystem: Environmental > Aquatic > Freshwater > Ice >...
GGTGGCGGGGGCGGGGTCTTCGGCCACGGCTCGGGGCTGGACAAGGAGGGTGGGGGGGGGGGGGCGGAGTAACCCCCACACAGCGCCCGCGAGACGACGGTAAGCGCAGCCTCCTGCCATCCTATCCTGTTAGCAGCGCTTGTTTGCTCGCTTGCTTATTCCCTCGCCTGCCTGCGCGCATACTGCAGAAGACAGGCGCGGGGGCGCGTCGTCGAGTCGGCTCCATGGAGACGGGTGGTGCTGGGCTCGGCAGGTCTGCGGATGGGGTGGCGAGAGTCGGGCGCAGGCAGCTTGGGGGGTTCGAGGGTGGGATGGGGTCGGATGGGGACTGCGCTTCTCTTCTGGCTGTGCTCTACTTTTCCATGGGAATTTCGGCGTGGCTGGGCGGGGTTGGATGGGAGGGAGGGGATGGAGTATCAGCCTCTGGAACGGATGGAAGCAGAATCCTCGGTTTGGATGCTGACTGATTGATTGATGAATTGAGACAGTAGTAGAGTGCTAGAAAGGAAGGACGTGCAAATAGGCTTTCCTTTCAATTCGCACGCATAACGCGCGCTCGGAATCCCGCCGTTGGTGCTGCGTGCGTGCCTGCCTAATCATGCAGCATAGGAAGGCCTCTTGATCTAACATGAAGAATCCCCTGATGTGTAGAGTAGAATACACAGGATGCAGGCGTGAGGAACGTGCTTCACCTCGCCAGGACGACGGAGAGTCGCCCGCCACTCGGCTGCGAAGGGTGTATTCGCGGAGGAACTGAGACTGCGGGAAAGGGGATGTATGTACGTTAAACGAAAGGAGGTGGGTGGGAAAGGGGCTAAGGCGGTGGTGGGAGAGGAGAAGGTGGCGGGCAGAACGGGCCAGAGTGCGTGATTGGGGGGATGGGAGGAGATGAGGGAAAAGGGGTAGAGCGAATGAGTTGTCGAAGTGAAGATCCTGTTGGTCGAGGATGAAACGGCGAGGAAGGGGGCCAATTTAGCCCAGCTAATAGAATTGGTCCGTGCAAACTTGGGACGGACGGACATGGTGTGGGATTAGAATTGACGTGAGGGAAGGCCGCGTCGAGAGAGAGTGCGCTGGCACCGCTCACTCGAGGCGTGGTCCAGCGAACGTTTGAGAAAAGGGGTATGTACGTACATACATGTAGATTGATTTCGATTCTCGAACGACCCTCCCTCCGAACAGCACGTCACCTCACCGCTCCCACGGCGGTTTGGGTGCTTTCGTGCCCGATAGGGCTGAGCTGGGTCACCTCTCCAAGCGTCTCCGTGAGAAGTGCGTGGGCACAACACAACACAACCCAACAACCCGTCTCCCCCACAGGCCTCCGCAGACCCTCGCAAGCAGCTGCCGGGCAACCCGTCCGCGTGGCTGCGCAGACAGATATGCCATGATGGATGGGTGTGCGCGCCCGTTCCAAAGGCGGTATGCAGCGAGGGGTGAGACTTCCATGCTGTGGCGGGGCTGTGAGACACCCAATGCCCAACCCCTGAATTGGCTTGGACGCAGTGAGAACCTAAAGCGCGCCCTCTTCTCATCTAAGCCCTGCGGAAGTGGTCCTGCCTAGAAGAGGTGGTAGCCGCTGCTGCTGCCATGCCTTATAGGAGTCTGGAGAAGTTGAGAGGCGAGCGTGGTGGTATGTGGACATGACATGAGAGTGGATGTGAGAAATCAAGGCATGACTGAGAAGATGAGGACTTCCTACCGTTCCCGCGAGTGAAGGAGGTTAAACTCCACGGAACGGGTACCCAGAGCCTTGGCTGTCAGATGTGAGAACAGCCGCCGCTCGTCCCGAGCAGCAAAAGCCCGACATACATCTGCTGTGCTATTCACGGCCTAGTCCACACGAGGAAGTGTGATGGTTTGAGCCTGCCACCCAAGGATCTGATTCCATGCCTTAATGGGATATAGCATTGAGCCACGATAGCCAAGCGGCAGGCGGCACAATGTGCCGGCGAGCAGGGCCCTTGGCATCTGATCTTTTGTAGATTTTGCCGGATGCACAGCGTGAGACGAAGGATTTCGAAGCGTCGATGGAACATTTGAAAAGACGGCATTTTCAGAATGTCAATCACGCCATGCCATGCGCGACCGGATGAATTGTGCATCATCTCTTGGATGGGATGACAAGATGAAGTGTTTACCTTTGAGCATGGTGCATCGACCTGAGGAATGGCCGGATCTGCACCTGTCTGGGGCAGGGCAGCACGACGTAGGTAGATATTCTCGGAAATATTCTTGTACGTCAACATCGCTGTCAACGGGGTTTGGCGAAATTGCGATACGTCAAAGCTCATTTCATTTTCTCATTTCATCCTACCTCTGCCCCATCAATAGTTCAACGAAGGCCAGGGCTCGAAGCTCTCCCGGAAAATACAGCCGGGGCGACTGCTGGGTCAAGAAGGGGGATTCTGGCAAAACGCGATGCGAGATGGCGTCGGATGAGCTATAAGCTCCGGAGAGGATTTCGACTCGACACGCGACGCAATGAGAACCGTGCTGGCCCAGCCACAAACGGAACTCCGTCGGGTTCGGCTCAATGCACAGGATCCGAAGTCACGAGTCTGGCTTGGGCTGGTCGGACTTGGAGGGCGATGGCGGGAATAGCGATATGGCGATTTTCTCTGGGTATACTGCCCAATGCTGTGTGTCCTCTGTGTGCGTGTGTCTGCCAAAGTAGGACGTATAATGGGCCATGCTGGTGGTGGTGCTGATGCTTGGATGAACAGATGCTGGATGATGCTGGATGAGCACATGCTGTAACGTGTACATAGACATAGGCATACGGATAGGCTGTTGCCGGTAGGGCTGACCTGCCATGTCCTGCATGTACTTACTGTACGTCCTCTCGTCCCCTATCACCACCTCCCTCCCCTCCTTCATCTCCCGACATCACGCTGCATACAATACGTCCTGTGGCATGGCGCAATGAGCACTCTCACTCTCGGTGGTGACTCGAACGTCGTCGGCATCGCCGGGTCTGGCGTTGTTTGTCGAGATGTATGTATGTACGCCGTAGCATGCATGCAACAGGCACTATGAGGTCTGAAACTCCCTGGTGCGTCTTCCTGTGCTGTCCCTCTGTCCTGTCCCTCCGTCTCTCTATGCGTATGCACACATGTGGGCATTGTCGTCGTGGTGTACTCCGTAGTAGTAGTCGTGGTAGTAGTGGTAGTGAGTGGTAGTGAGTGGTAGTGGTAGTGGTAGTGGTCGCGCCAACATCGACCTGCAGCAGCAGCAGCCCCTCTCCTCCACTGCCTCCCCCCTCCCCCCCTCCTCCCCTCCTCCTCCTCATTCCCGCTCTTTCGCACCCCCGCCTCCCCCCTGCCCCCTCGCTTGCCATGCATCCTCGCGCCCTCATTGGGCGGCGCAGGGATCAGAGGCACCTCCGACGGCGCTATGCCCTGTTGATGTGCGGTGAAGGGGTTCGGGGCGTCATCTGGCTGGGCGGCTGGGCGGGCGTGAGGCTTGGAGTAGCCCTGGGGCAGCCCTGCACGTGCTCCACATGCATGGCGAGGGAGGCATGTATGTATGTATGTATGTATGTATGTATGTATGTATGTACATCTGTATGTATTCCCTGTTTGGATTGTGATTTGGTGATTTAATGATTAGTGATTAATGATTAGTGATTAATGATTAGTGATCTGGTTTGGTGCATTCGTTGCTGTTGATTAGCTGTTAATTAGCTGGCAATCAACAAGAGTTAACATTGCGTGCCAGGGGGAGGTCATAGTACATACATACATATATATATGTATGTATGTATGTATATACGGAGTATATGCACATACCTAGATTCCACTTCATCCTATCATACTCGCAGGCTTCTCTGGCTTCTGTAATCAGAACTTAAAATAAAGAGTGCTGACAACGCCCCGCACTCCTCAGACCCGGATCACGTGAGCAATAGGGATGAGAAGCAGCATTTCCCTCCCTCCCAGGCCAGAGAACAGACCCGAATCTTCATCGCTACGGCATTCCTACAGCAGCATAGCATGGCGGCGGCTAAAGGGCGTGTATCAGCCACAAACTCCCCATCCCTCGAGAAGCCAGCCCACCTCCTCGCAACGCCTCCCCGGCATCCACGTCGACGGCGCTCTCCCTAGGCCCAAGTGAGCCCGTCCGTCGTCTTCACGTAAAGCGACCCTCCCTCCTCCTCCTCCAATCTCCTCGAGCAGGCCCGGCCCTTCGGCGAAGAATCGTCGCCGTTATTCTCGTCGTCGTTATTTCCGTCGTCCTCCCATCATGCCATGCTCTGGTTCCCAAGCCACCGCCTTGGCGCCTCGACGCCTCGTAGGCTTCGCGCCAGCGACGGTTTCATACCGCATGTGCTGTAGTCTGTACGAAGTATGCAGATATGAGGTATGAGATATGCACGTACGCACGGCCTTCTACCCCCGAAGGACCCTGTCCTGCCCTGCCCTGCCCTGCCCTGTCCTGTCCTGTCATGTCCTGCCCTGTCCTGCCCTGTCCTGCCCTGTCCTGCCTCCCAACGGGACACGGTGCTCCGGAAAGAAATCCTCGTCACCAGCGAGCGAGGGAGGACAGGACGAGTGATTTGGAATTTGGAATGGCAGCGCAGCGAGTCTGCCACTGTCTTTGGGGGTATGGTTCGCCATCTCGCAAGATCGTTTTAGTAGGTAGGTAGGTACTGTAGGTATGTATGGAGTAAACAAAGTTTTACGCCCGCACACGCTATTTCCAGACGTTTCCTGTCTCCGGTCTCCCGTCTCCACTGCGCCGAATAGATATGTAGATACTTACATATGTACATATATGTATATACATATATACATATATATACATATACATAGGTACACATGTGGAGTGGAGAGAAGGGGAGTGCCAGCCTGCGAGTGGAGAGAAGGACTCGTGCGTGGTGTATGCCGTATTCCCAATCGAGGCATATTCTGGATGGACGCACCCACTCGGCGCCGTGGCAGTGGATTCGCATTTGGCAGTGGCAGTGATGGCGACACTGACAGCGTCTGTCGGTGCTGTGCTATAGCTATACATACCTATGTATGTATAGCATGCCATGCCATGCCATGCTCTGCTCTGCTGGCCTCCTCCGTCCTCCTCTCCCTGCGCCCTGCGCCCTGCGCGTAGATGACCGAAGAGGTAATTAACCTGCAATTCAAAGTCGAAGTCGAAATTAACATCGAGGTCGAAATGCCCGCCCTTTCGCTCGCCTTGTGCGCACAATGGACCCCTGCGATGATGCTTCTTCATCGCTGAAAAGGCGGAGGAGGAGGAGGAGGAGGAGGAGGAGGAGGAGAGCATGCCTCTTCCCTTCCCTTTCACCCAGAGAGAGGCAGAGCAGAGCATATACATAGGCACTGTACTCACTCCACTTCCGCATATGTATGTATGTATGTACATATATGTATATGCTCTTGCAGTCTGCAGCCTTGCTGAGGTCTGGCCTGCTGTGTACCTTTACCTCCCTATCTATCTTTACCTCTCCATCTTTACCTCTGTATCTTTACCTCTCTATCCTTACCTCTCTATCTTTACCAGGGCCGACAATGCGGCCAAGAAGGGCCAAGGAGAGGGACTCCCCCCTCCCATATGCTGGGTCGGCCACTAAATGCATCCTTGTGTGGTTGTGGTTCGTGCTCTCTCTCTCCCCCCCTCTCATCCACATCTGTCATCTGTCAACACACCCACTCTCTCCATCCATTCCGCAAGCTGAAGACTCGGAGTAGATGCTACACCTCAAAGCTAATTCCGTAGGGCGAGGCGGAGGGGAGGGGGGGGGGGGCGGGGGGCTACCGGGGGGAAGGACTGGGCTTGCAGATTCTCATACTAGCCATCCACCATGGCTGTTGGTCCACAGCCTTATATATAATCTTCACCTTTCCACCCTCAGATCTGCCTCCACTCTGCTATTCTTAATTCTCATATACTCATCTGCACTTGCACTTCGGACGGCCATCCTTTTCTGTTGTTTGTCGTGTACATCATCCATACAGTCCATATCTCTTATTGTCTATTCATCCCTCTCATCCCATATCTGCCATGTCGAGACAAGGCTACACATACCAGCCGGGCCCTGCTCCCGCGAGGCAATCTGCAAACCACGGCACCAGCAGCGCCTTCAGCTCCTCCGCAAACCCCGACGAGGACTGGACCCAAATATCAGATCTCGCCGAGCGCAGGCGCATCCAGAACAGAATCGCCCAGCGCAACTACCGTCAGTGTCACTTCTCCCTTACCATCTGCACCACCACGCATGGCCTAACACATCCACAGGCAAGAAGCTCAAGCGACGCCTCGAGGACCTCGAGCGCCGCGCCGGCTCCTCCTCCGAGTCCCCACCCCAATCCTACGCCGAGCTGAAGCAGCCCTCGCCCAAGGCGAGCCAGCCCACACACAAGCCGACGCCCCCCTCGCGCGCGCCGAAGCCGTCTCCGCGCGACAACACCCTCCAGCTCAGCCAGTACACGCCGCCGATGCAGACGGACGACGAGGTCTTCTCGCACGGCTTCTCGGACCGCGACGGCTCGCACACGCCCCCGCTCTTCAGCTACCACCACTACCCGCCGCCCGACGAGTCCTCGCTGTACCCGGCCTACCCGCTCGCGCAGCCCTACCGCGCGCTGCCCGCCGACTCGTACGGCGACTACCTCGCGCCGGGCCCCGCGGCGCTGCCCTCGATGCAGCACTTCAACGACGCGCTCGGCAAGCGCGACGACGACATCAACGCCTTCGGCATGAGCTTCGCCGCCATGGCGGGCCTGGACATCGCGGCCCACCAGTCCTACGAGGATCCTCATGTGAGTAGTCAGAGCCACCGCAGCGCGCACCGCTTGCCCAGCCAGCGGCTGCCGGCTTGAGCGAGGGCGCGATGCAGAGAGAGAGAGAGCTGTGCTGACGGGCCTTGGCAGACTCCCCCGCTGTGCCACTCCTTCGACCACTCGGCGGCGGGCTCGGACGCGGGGTATCACACTTACCCCGGGACGCCGCTGAGTCTGCCGCCGAGCCCGCGGTCGCTGCATCTATGAGAGACCAGAAGAATCGAAGACGAAACTTCAGATCTCCAAGTCCGGGCGATGAAAGCGGAGGGCAGGATGCCACGACCACAGCCATGTAAAGCAACGAGAGAAGGCAGAGCACGGAAGTACGGGAAGGGACGGACGGGGTTACGGACGGGATGGGTAGACTGGAATGTCACGGGATTAGCGACGGGCTCTGCATTGGGGACACCGGCGTTTCTCGGCGTTCTCCTCGGGTCAGATCAGATCACAGCGCCTCTCCTCTCCTTCAGAGCTCGGCATGGGGGGAAAGCAGTAGCAGCACGGCCGAGCAACCGCCGTGAGGGATGGGATGGCGTTCGGGGCTCTCTCTCGAGCCTGGTGGGCGCGGCCAAGGGCGTGGATGGGAGCGTGCGTGGATAGATAGGAGTGCGTAGCTAGCTGCCTGTGGTTGAATAGAAAGCGGATTGTTCATTCACACCCACACGCTCCGTCGTCGCTCGCTCGCTCGCGATCGTGCTCCATGTCTCTGCCTCTACGTATGTACATACCCATCTCGACGTAAGTGTGGCCGAGCAACCCCCCCCAAACCGCCCCCAAACCGCCCCCACCCTCGCCATCCCATCCCCTCAAAGCGAGCCACCGAGACTGCACCTACGTAGCCCAAGCCGGCCCAACGACGCGACGCAGCCCTGCCTCGGAGGAAGGATGGGTTCCGGTGGGCAGATGGCGGCGTCGCAAGCACGTCCGTCCGTCCGTCGGGGCTCGATCGAGCGGCTTCAGCGCATGTTGCGTGTGTGTGCGTGTTGGAGATGGCCCGGGGCGCCGGCGGAGAGATGGCGATTCCGCCGGGTGTAGTGGATTACTCATCGGGGTTGGTGAGGCGGAGCAGGGAGGGGAGGAGAGAGCATGATGGGGATGGCAGCAGAAGGGGGGGACTACCTACGAGGCTGTGTGGATTCGTGGGGAGAGAGAGAGCGGTCAGGTGAGCTTGGGGGATCGGGGGTGGAGTTAAGGGTTTGCCCGCGGGAGGTAGCTCGTACATACATACATGTATGTACGTGTACGCCAAATAGACATGATGATGTCATCACTTCTCCGTCTTACTCTTATCGATACGACCTCGACCTCGACCTCGACTTCGGGGAGGACATTTTGGAATCACTCCGCCGAGACATGCGCATAGGCTCTTCAGAGACAACCTGAATCTCAGACATCTCCGGCGTCGCACACGGCATTGGATGCATGAGCGGTTGCGGTGAAGAGAGAGCTTGCGACTTGACACTCTGAACGAGCATTCCTGAGCGGGAAGGGCGGAGACTGGCTGGAGCGGGAGTACAGACCACGAAGCAGCGTGGAACGGAAGAGCCACACCGCAGGAGAGCAATTCGGAGTTAGGCCAGGGTTAGGAGAAAGGGAGAGCGAGGTTGCATTGGGTATCCGGCCGTCGCACGGGGGCCACGTTGGGAACACCTAGGCGGTAGGCACGCGGTCTCGCGACCGGTCAGCGCGGCGACAGCGCGGCTTTCACCTCGACCCGGCCTTTGGATCTGCGGAGCTGCGCGTGCAGTGGCTCGCCGAGAGGCAGCATCAGAGCCGAGCCCCGGGAAGGAAAGGGCTCGAGGACATCGATTGCATCTCCGATCGACGACGGGCATGCCCGACGACGACGTCGCGGAGAGGAAATACCTCTTCGGCGGCTCCACGTAGGTCCCCCCTTTCCGCGCCCTCCGCCTGCCCTGCTGCCCCCGCTAACCCCGCACAGCGCCTGGCCGACCTGCGCGTCGACAGAAGCACGGCAGTGCACGTCGTTCCGCGCGATCGACGACCGCGTGCGGGGCGGCTCGTCGACGTCGTCGCTGCTCGTGTGCGCGTCGGGCCGCGTGGCCGTGTTCCGCGGCCAGCTGGACACGCGGACGCTCGGCGGCGCGGGGTTCGCGAGCCAGTGCACGGTTGACGGGCTCACCTGGGACCTGGGGGGGTGGGAGGGCCTGGAGGTGGATGTCTGGTGGGAGGGGGGGGAGGGGGGGACGGCGGGGAAGAGGTACGTGCTGCTGGTGAAGGATGAGCTTGATGTGAGGAGGATGGATGGCAGGAGCGTGAGTGGGGTTACGTGGGAGTGGCAGTTTACGACTGAGCGGACGAGGGAGGGGGGGAGGGTGAGGGCGAGATGGGATGAGTTTAAGCCGGTGTATAGGGGGAAGGAGATTCCGATGCCCGATGGAGGACTCAAGACGAGGGAGATCAAGAGGGTGGGGGTTATGATGAGGAGGTATGTTCGTTTCGTTTGTTCCGCCTTGCTCCCCTCTACACCTTCCACCTCTCTCTCCCCCCTCTTCAGGCAGGAGGCTGCCATCCCCATCTCCCCCCCCCCGCCATCTCCATCCCCCGCCTCGCCAAGTCCTCCGCCCCTAACCGCCTCCAGCTTCTTCAACGCCCAATCCGGCCCCTTCGCCCTCCCCATCCGCTCCATCGCCGCCATCAAACTCCGCGCGCCCCCCGGCCCCGCCGCTCCCCCCTCTCCGCAGCCCACGCACGCCGGCGCCCCCGACGCCACAGACGCCGCCGCAGCGCCGCTATCCGCGTGCTCGAGCCTCGACGCCGAGAAGCGGCGCAGGGAGACGGAGAGGGAGCAGCGCACGGGGATCGGCGCGCTGACGGCGGAGATGCGCGAGCGCGGCGAGGGCACGGGCGGGTGGCGCGGCTACATTAATTGGATCGGGCGCGTGTGAGGGGATGCGGGGCGGAGCGGAACGGACGTGTTTGTAGTCAGGCAGGCAGGCAGGCCTTGAGCGCTGCGTGCACGCTGACTCGTGCGCGTCTCTGTGGCGGGTTTGCGCATAGAAGCGGGTTCTGCGCGGGGAATGTCTCCAGGGTAGTTAGGTCTGTCGGCGCGAAACTTCCGTTTTTGCTGTTGCGGTTCTGCTTGCGTTTTCGTTGGCCTTTGCATCTGTGGCGACGGATGACAGTCGCTGTAGTAGCAATGGCACGAAGACAGGCGCAAAAGCGATCCGGAAAATGTGGGTATCCGTGGTTCGTTCTCGGTCACGAACTTGATTTACGTCGTGATATCTATTCGGAGACCAATGTCTTCGTCTGATTTATGGGTTTTCCCCGTCACTAGATCAAGCTGTTTGTGAGGTTTTGCAGCTGTACCTGCCATATCGTCGTTTAGATGTACAGCTCATATTCCAAAACTAACCCGCTTGCTACAAAAAATACGACAAATTAGACGACTTTATATATGCTCCGTCCTATTCTCCCATCCTCCCATCCTCCCATCGCATAAAAATAGCCCTATGTTAATTATAAACCGTCCCATACCATACCATCCCATTCCACCCTCCCCACATCTCCACCCCTACGTCTCCAGTCCCCGTCCCGCAGCCTGCACAACAAGCACGCTAGCCCTCACACCCCCCAGAATCACACTCTCGGCCAGCCCCCCCAACGTCCTCGCAATATCGCCTGCTTCCTCCTCGCCCAGCTGCGCCTCCCTGTTCCGGCCCAGCACCACGAGATCGCCCGCATTCCCCGGGCTCTGCCCCACCTCCGTCCTCGCCTCCTCCAGCACACTCGCCACAGGCGCCGCCGTCACGATCTCGCCGAACGCGACGCGGTCCGCGAGGGTCGCGGGCAGCGAGTCGCGCAGCGCGTGCAGGAACGCCGCGTCCTCTGCCTGCGTCGCAGGCGCGACGACGGGCGCGATGTGCGATTTGGTGCTCGTTCTGCTTGCCGCCGGTCTCGGCGTCGACGACTCCGCCACCACCGTCGGAGCCTTGGCTTCCTCCGCGACGCTGTCGATCTTGACGTGCAGGATCGTCGCGGTGATGTTGCTGTTGCGCGCGAGCTGGAGGACGAAGCGCAGCGCGACGCGGTCGTCGACGCCGCCGAGGAAGGGGAAGAAGATATGGTGGCTGCGGTCCGCGACGGGGGAGACGCTCACCTCGGCCAGGTTGAGGCTCGAGAGGTGGCTCGCTGTCCTGTTGAGTCGGCGCTCCTTGTCCGACAACGGAGGTCCGCCGAAGCCGGAGTTCACAAACACGGCGACGTTGCAGAGCGCGTTCTCCAGCGCCTGCGTGACGAAGCTCGTGTGCGCGCCGCTGGAGAAGCGGTTCCGTGTGCTCTCGCCGCTGCCGAGACTGCTGTCGCCCTCCGCCACGGTGCCGTTCTCGGCCCAGGGGATGAGCACAAGGTCGGTGGCGAGGTCGGAGGCTTTTGAGGTGAGTTCGTCGGCGAAGGAGGACTCGGGGATGATGGCGACGCTGCCGGAGACGGCGACGTCGTTGAGCTGGGCGAAGGTCCGGAAGGCGTTGACGACCGGGTCGCGTGTCGCATATTCGTCTGTCTCGCTCACCTTCATCACTGAGGAAGTACGTTCTGTGAGCGGCAGCATGCGGACGCCGTAGACTTCCAGCGGTCTCTTAGCATTTGCATCAGATGACGCCGACGTGGTCTCGTCGATGGCTTGTAGCGTTGCGGTCTTAGACTTGTGGACTTTAGGCACCGGAGCGGGCTTGTCACCACCGAGGAGGGCGATGAATGTGAAGAGCGAAGGTAGGGACTCCAGGCGCAGGTAGACGAGAAGTTTGCGGACTTGCGAGGATTGGATTTTCTGCAGTGAATCGACTTGGCTGTCGGAGGATTGACGGAGATCGTTGCCGTCCCAGTCGATATCGCCCCGTTTCCAGGCCTCGAGCTTCTTCTGGTACCATAGCGGGTAGAGGAGGGTTGTGAGAGGTGTGGTGCTGACGGTTGTGACGAGGGCCATGACGACGAAGATGGTAAAGGTGCGAGTAGAAAGGATTTTGGCTTGCAAGCCGATGTTCTGCAATTGTCAGTGACTGTGCTATAAAAGGGTATAGCAGGTCTTACCAGCACAATCAGCTCTACCAATCCTTTACAGCTCATGAGAACGCCGATCGTCAAACTTTCCCTCCAGACAAGCTTGCAAGATCTCGCAGCAAGTGTCCCGCCGACAATCTTGCCCGTGAAAGCAACCGCAATAACACCAACGACGTATGCCCATGAAATACCATCATTCAACAGTCCCAAATTCGTATTCAACCCCGAAAGCGCAAAGTAAAGCGGCAAAAACAGCACCGTCACCAAATCCTCAATCTTCTCCGTCAACTTGACCGTAAAGCCTCGATCGTGAGGGCATATCAGGCCGACCAAGAAACCGCCAAAGATAGGATGGACTCCAATGATGCCTGTGAACCAGGCGGAAAACAGTGTCAGCAGCAAGATCAAGGTGACCATCCCTTGCGTCGGTCCATTTTGGATACTCCCCGTCCGCCTCAGCAGCCAGAGCAGGCACGGCCTGATGGCAAATATCAAGAGCAGAATCCATCCGATCGTGCAGAGTACGACGTACAACGCCGTGATACCCGATCCATTGTTTACCAGCGCAACGCAAAGAGCGAGTAGCACCCATCCAACGACATCATTCCCCACACCCGCAGCAAGCACCGTAACTCCGACAGGTGTACCCAGCAAGTTGAGTTCTGTCAGAATCCGACATAGCACCGGAAACGCAGTAATACTCAACGCCGTCCCAATAAACAGCATATACACGCCGAAGCTAATCGGCACAATTCCCTCATCCAGCCTAAACTGGTGATAAAGCCCGTATGCAATGGCACAACCCAGGCCGAACGGGAGCAGCATGCCCGCCAGTCCGACCGACAGGGCAATGCGCCAGTTCGACATGAAGAGGCGCATGTCGACCTCGAGTGCGACGAGGAATAGGAAGAGGATCAGGCCGAGGTTCGCGACGAGGTTGAGAATCGGCATGGAGGCGGCCGGGAAGATGGCGGCCTGGAAGCCGGGGATGCGCATCATGACGGAAGGACCGAGGATGATGCCGCCGATGACTTCGGCGATGACGCGCGGTTGTCGGATCAGCGAGAGGGGGTAGTGGAGGAGCCGGCAGAAGATGATTATGATGCCTGCCTGTAACCAGTCGTTAGCATTTCTTGTGTGGCTCTGTGGCAAAACAGCGCGAGCCAAGAAGACGAGCCAAAGCAGGTTCTATCCAATATCCAGGACACCAACAACCGCCTCATACAACTCGTCCCGATACTCCATCATCCGCGCTTCACGGCTCGCAGGAAGAAAAATGCACAAACCTGTATAATAAACAAAATAATCGGATTCTTCGCATCGTAGACACTTGGATTGGCGCCCTCGAGCACCCCTCCCTGCGGCGCCGCCCTGTAGCCCGTCGCTGTCGATGTCGCCGCCGCCGCCGCAGAGGACAGCTTCGCCGAAGCGGTTTGGGCCAGCGTTGCTGACATCGTATCGCTGTATGTGCGCAGAATCTAATCTGATCTGATCTGATCTGCTCTGTTCCGTTCTCTCTCTGTCTTTCGGTCTCTTTCTCGATGTATCCCCTCTTCTGTTCTCCGCAAGCAACAATAGAGATGCAGAGATGCGAATCGGAGAGATATCAAAGCCGAAGCCTTTCTCTCAAGTCGGATGGTGAGCAGAGGAAGGAAGCGTGATGGCGATCGACTGATATTGTATTGCCCGTGGGCGATGGCTGACGAGCGGGGTTGCACACCGCCTAGAGCGCACGCTAGTGCATACGAGGCTTACCTAGCTGGGTAGGTAGGTACCTACTCCGTAGGTAGGTACAAATTACAATAATGGACGCTGAGAGTTGAAAACCATCTTTAATCTTTACTCAGTCATGTCGTGGCATCTGCTGCTATACTTAATACTTAAGTCGGCATTTATTATGTATATAATTTCTATACTCTAGTCTATTCTCTTCTGTTCTCTTATATCGTCCAAGGTACGCTTGCCCTACTCCGTAAGATCCGCATGCGGAGATCTCCCACAGTCCACGCGGTTGACATTTGACATGTGGATCGTACATTCAGACTAAGAGCACCGTGTATGCACCTATGCGGAGCAGGGCAGAAAACGTGCACCCGCCCATTTCGAGGCGTCAATAACGAGGGGACAGCTCGTCCTTCATACTCGAATATCCGCAATAGGGTAATAATCACTGATGTCCTTGTTCTCCTTCCTTATTTTCTCGCCTCTTCGATCTATCTACATGTGCCAAACTCGACGTCTGGCAGAGAGCATTATGTACACATGAATCTTCCACATACAGACTTGCGATAACAATTAACAATTATTATTCATAAAAGCAGCCCAGTCCAGCTGAGTGGGCTAATCCCAGTGTCTGAGCTATCACTCCATCACCACCACGGCTCCCTCTCATGTCCATGGTCATCCAGGATGCCTCATCCAGCAACAATCCAGAACGCGCGCTCGAATAAGAAACAGCACCTCGGAACTTTTCCAAAATAATCCGCAACCTGTTTTCATTCGCTGCACGATCCGACCTGCCTCACCGCTGGATCGGTCTCCCCTTCCCCCCTTCCCCCTTCCCCCTTCCCACAGCTCAACCAGGCGTCACCATCTTCGGCGACTGCTGGAACGGCTGCCCCTGCCCAATCGCCGCCTGTTGCTGCGTCCCACCCGCCAGCTGCTGCGCCTGGCTCATCGCCTGCTGCTGCAATTGCTGCAACTGCTGGCTGGCCGACAACTGCCTCTGCATCGGCTGCGCCGGCACTATCTGGGTCATCTGGTGCCCCGTCGGCACCATGCCCCCAAACGCCCCCATCTGCAGCTGCTGAAACATGCCCCAGAGACTGTCAACCGCCGCCTCCATGGGCAGCGGCAACACCTGCGCGCCTCTCTGCCGCCGCCAGAAGTTCGCGCGCTCGGCCCAGACGGGTCCGAGCAACCAGCCCCAGCGCCGGAACATCTCGGCCGAGAATTCCCACGCGAACTCGTTCCACGGGTCCTCGCCCCAGATAATGAGCCGGTCCTTCTCGTCCATGTAGGGCGTGAGCAGCAGGCAGTCGAACTCGTGCAGGAAGGCGGCTGAGACGTCTGGGCCAGCTAGACATAATCGATCTCGAAGCCATGGCGAAGGGAGGAGATCGACACCGTAGTAGTGTGGAGTGGAGAGCTGGCGCTGGGTGGGACGGAAAGGGGTAGGGAGGGTAGGGGAAAGATTGTGGAGAAGCTGAAGGTGTTTACCGCTGGTTTGGATTGTCGCTGGGTGTACAAAATTGGACGCTTCGGCAATGAGCGAGTTGAAGAGGTTGATGATAGTGGAGCTTGCTTTGACGCGGTCTGCGGGACAAATAGCTATCATACTATATTGTCGTCAGTACGGTCTCATTAAAAAAATGAGAGATTTAGGGAAGCTCACTTAGGTCGTTCGACGGAGGAGCGACGGGATCCCATCCCGCCCGATCCAGGTTGCTGGGTCATGGTACGTGACGAGGAAGACAAGGTCGAGATTGTCAGTGGAATAGTCAGGGACTGGAAAGATGCTCCGCTTGTCGACACCGTGTTGCTAAAGTCTGCAGTGGCCGGTATTCTTGAAGGGCTGTTTCGCGAGCCTGCCGGGTGACTGATGGGATATTGTTGCGCTTGCGTACCACTTTGCATGCCGGTCGAGGGCAGAGCATTGGTAACACTGCTAAATGCTTGCAAAGCGCCGGGAAGCATAGAGGATGTGAGGGCTAATTGGCTCATTGGCAATATATTGCCTCCAAAGGCATCGGACATGTTGTCACTTGGCAGAGTAGGCTCCAACATGCTGGATGGCGACGAGGATATAGACGGTGTCCGTCGAGATGAAGGGACCACAGGAGGCAGTGCTAAGGTCTCATTGTACTGCCATCCATCACCATATAGCTGAGTCTTCAAGTGCACGTTCTCATGTCGGAGCCCTATATTCTGTGTCCGTAGCCATTGGATCTCCTGCATCTGCTCAGTCACTTGGCTGTTCTGAGCATGTTCGAGTTTGGCAATCTTCTCCTTCCTGCGACGGCCTAGATCAGAACATCAGCTAATCTCCTCGAACTTGCACGGCGAGATGGCTCACGGAATTCTCTTTGAGCTAGTCGATTGTACTGTGCAGTGTTAGCAAATATTCTCCAGCCAGAGTAATGTATCAGACAGACCTCTCGTTTTCTAGAATCCTTATCGGCGGTTTCCTCTTTAAGATCTTCATCCTTGTTATCGGGAGTTAGCTGATAATTGGGATTTGTTCCACTCAATGGCATGTCGAACTCAGGCTTAACCTGCGGCGTAGCCGTTGGAGAATGTGACCCTGACGACGAAGCACTCATGGTATTTGCTTGACGTTAAAGAGATTCCTCTCGTATTCCACGTGTGAGGGGCAGGAACCATCCAAACTGTCTCGTCGAAGAACGTAAGTAGGAACGTAAATGAAGCAGGCACGGACGAGTCTGTATGTAACAAAAGTAAGAGCTACATATTGCATATCCTCAGTCATTGAACTTGTGTGCAGTTGTGGCCCAGATAAGGTTCGAGCTATATTAACTTGCCCTACACACTCATAAGGCTGTTGAAGGCCCTATGCAGAAACCAATCATAGCAGCGATCTTGATGATCGAATGGCGGGAATGACAATCCATCAACCTTCTCCCGCTGTCTCCTACCAATGAGACTCTTGAGCCGTCTAAAAATTGATAGCGGTTGATGACGAAAAGTCTAATTTCTTCAGCCCATCGAACGTTGTTTCAGTTTCTGTGTAAGATTGCTTGTGCGAGCTTTCTAGAAGCTAATTCCTGGCGTAAAGTCTAAATCGGCCTGTGCAAATGAAATCTCACCTGTGAAGGAAGGTCTGCTTCTGGTTAAGTTGCATAAGCAGAGGAGACAAAAAGAGATGGAGGTCATGTAAGCGTGACGTTGGAGCAGAAACGGTTGGGGGTCATCTTACAGCTGTGCCCAATGAGGTCAGCAATGTGATAGCTTCCAGGGTGCTTCCAGCGCGGGGAGAGTCATGGTGAGTTTGATTCCTGGAGTTTGAGAGCTTGCACAGCTGAATGATCCCGGAGAGAAGATGTGAAAGCTTCGAAGGCCAAGACTTTGGCCGGTGATGCCCGAGAGGGATGATGCAAAAGGCGGAGATGCGGTTGAGAAAAGATTGAGAAGCAGGTGGTTGAGCCACAGTCATCATGGAGTGGAGCCACAGTGACCCTGCGATGTCAGACAACTTAAAGTCAGCCTTGTGGCACAGGCCTTGGAGAACCTTGCTGGAGAAAGGCGAAGCGGAAATGCACAAAAACACAAGAATGTCTTATTCAACTTCGGCGAGAAACGCAGCGAGATGGGAAGAAAATAGAAGATAAGAGATATCACATAGAAATTCCATGAAAGGGGCGGTGACTCCGTTCGTCCTCGATGACGATCCTTTTACTGGCCTTCAGCCACACCTTAGTTGTGCGGTTGCAGCGCTTCGAACATCAATGATGATATGAGAATTCCAAGCAGCTGTGCGAGGTCTTGGAGGGCAACAAAAGAAATTCATATCATTGCCATATGATGAGCATATACTGATAGGATTGTGTCCAGCATTGATACTTCATCAATGTTCGAAGTTCTCCTCTCCTGATAATGACGCACGAGGAGTCAAGGGCAAGTTTCTGCGCCACATGGAGGGTTTTCAGGTCGCAAATCAACATGAAGAAGTAGTAAGAAGTAGTACTGGGAAATGTGCTTTTCCCATCAGCAGTGTGTGATGTGTGATGTGTGATGTATGGCGACAATATAGGTTGAGACGAGCCCCCATCATCCATGATCCATCCATGATCCATACATGATCCATACATCCACTTCGCGGCAGAGGCGGCGGCTGTGTGGCTGAGCAGACAGCCGGGGGTGCCCGATGAGCTCCGTCAGCCGCGCTCACCGCCGCGGGAACCCTCGGCACATTTCCTTCCCTTCGGGCAATCCGTAAGCACCGTGAAATTATTCCAAGGCTTAAAGAATGCATATCCATATCCATATCCTTACATCTTGCACATAGGTGAGTTTTGGGCTATGGGCCTATGGCGATGTCCGGAAGTTAATTAAGTTGAGAAGACGGACGGTGAAGCGTTGTTGAAGGCGACATCGACACCGAGGAACTGAACGAAAAAGTGTACAACTGTCAACTGATGGACGGAACCATGTTGCAATGGAGCATGTTCTGAAGGTAACTGTCGAGAACCCATCCGTCAGAGAAGCCTGAGGAAGTCCATGTTCCGCACAACGGCCACCGTCACTCAGCTTGCAGCTATTCTCGTCCCGGAGCCTGTGGATCCCTTCGATCCCTCTCGAACGTCGAGCCTCACTCAACCTCAAGCCTTGCGATCGCCGATCCCCTCACCGTTGTCTGTCAAAGTCTTCTCCATTAAGACAGCTTTCGGTCCATATTCAGATGCCAAATTTAAAAGACTAAATCTCAATATGGAAGCTGAGAAATCATTAAGGAGTTCCATCTGGGTATACTGAACTCCTTAACACATCTATTATTTCCGTCTCAAAACTCTCTTGTAAGAAGTCTTGCACTTTTCCCAGCATCTATGCAGCCTCCCCTTCTTCTCGACGATCCCAATACACTCGCTCGCCAACTTCCTCCACGCCCCTATCGCCGCCAAATCCCGCTCAAACACTTCATTGTTCTTCTGCACCCTTCTCTTTATCACCTGGCACTTGTGATCTGCATCTGCTCCCAATTTCGAGCGTTCCAGCAGATCAAGCAGCATGATCCCCCAGACCCTCGAGTCCTGGAGTGCAGGCTCGATGACGTTCAGCCCATCGATGACCCATCTCATGTGTGCCCGGTTACTGCGGGACAGCGCCCTGTAGTTCGCCTCGTGGAAGCGCGAGTGGGCATTCGACGCGACCGCGAGTGCGCACTTGTAGTGATAGAGAGCGCGCTGGATCTCGAGTGAGAAGCTGGCAACTGCTTCGTCGGCGGTGCGCTTGCGTTGTTCTATGTATGTCAGACTCTATCCGTCTCAGACATCCATCTGGCTACCATATCATATCATATCATATCATACCTTCTATTGCACGTGCTTCGCTGCCTTCGCGTACGACCTCGAGGAATTCACAGCGGATCTGCTTTGCTTTCTCCAGACCGTGGCTGGCGGTAAATGAAACTTTGTTTTGTGTGAGCTCTGGCTGCTGCTACTATGTGAGAGGGAACTGAACTTGCCCATATCGATGTCGGCGCGTCGGCCTGCGCGACCTGCGATCCAGGCGATTTCGCGGAAGGTGGGCTCCAGGTCAGTTTTGAAGATGCGCTTGAATGGGATCGTGTCTATGCGGATGCTTGGGTCGTCCATTTTATCTTCATTTTTTTTTTTGGAGTGGTGGATGAATGGGTCGTGTGAAGGATGGAGGCCATGTAGTGAAAGACTACAACTTGTTCACCTCAGATCGATGCCCGTTCCCCCTGAATTGGCGAGAGATTTAATGGATAAGTATATTCCTCCATCTCAGGTACGAAAACCTTGCTGGGTATTACAATGCTGAACCTCTCGTGATGCTGAGCCCCTAAAATCCTCAACGAAGCGCCATCAAACTCAAAGATATCTTTCTGCACTAAAAACCCCCGCCAGAGAACTCAAAAGTATTACATAGACTGTAAAAGACAACATCTCTTCCGAAGGGCTTAAACTCAACGTCCAAGGCTGTTCTCATGCCTTTCGAGAGGGTAAGAGCAAAAAAGCAGTGTAAGTTCTTGAATTCTTGTATTAAAATGAGAAGTCAAGATTCCGCTTCTATCATCAGGTTGGCTACCGTACGTCATATTCTCATCAGCCTCTCTAGTTCTGGTATATTCTTGAATATTCTAGCAAAATGGTATTGTCGCAGAAATTTGGATGACAAGGTATAAGGTACATATTCATGGTACATGTGATTCAATCAATCACAGAGACAATCATCGTTTTTGAGATGTAAAACGCTGTGCTTGAAATTATCTCGCCTGTTTTCCAATTCTGCCAAAACCGCTTTGCTCCAACCTCCGTTTGAGCCTTTGAAACATTCAGAAAACCCAATCGTGTGTTGTCTGATAATCCGCAGCCGCCTTGGGGTATGCTAAAAATCTCTGCTGCTGCACCAATGTATATTCTATAACCATACCCGCCTTTTCTATCCAAAATAGCCAGTCGATACTGCCATATTCTCTGCAATCTCAAGATACTTATCTTTCTTTGCTTGAAGCGCTGGCAGCACCTTTTCCCAATGTTTTATATTAGCGCTCATCTTTGTCAAGAAGTCATGTGTCGCCTCATTCCCTGGTACCGGTCCATCAAATCGACGTAGCAAATTCTTAGAAGTCTTGATCATGGCTTTCAAGGTTTCCGGAAGAGAATTTATTCGATAGAGTGCAGAGTTGACAGACTCCAAAGAGGGGAGGTGCTGATCTTCCAAAATCTTCAGCTCTCTCACGAGGTTGTTGAATACCGTGCGAGTATCATAATACGACACGCGATAGTTGCTGAAGATTCCTTGCTGGTCGTTATCAAAGTATTCCAATATGGCGACGTCTTCTCAGCCCATTAGCATATGTTCGTGTTTGGATTTGAAAGCATACCGTCAGGAAGGTCATAGAGCCCGAATTCGATTGATTCCCAATCTTGCAATTCCTCATGCTTCTTGGTCCCGCTTGTATCTGCAAATATCAGCTGGAGTTTCTTCATCAGTTAGGATCCACTTACTCTCTTTGCCCTCAAGCGGTCCAGCTGAGGATGGAAATGTCAGTCAAAGCGATCGAAATCATCGCGTCTCTTACCTTGTGTGGCTTCATCCTGAATTATCTCGTCGTTGACTGTTGCTTTGCCTTTTCCTTTGCCTTTGTAGTCCGTTTTGGGAATAATTTTGAGATTAGTCGAATCTTTCATGCCTTCTTGTATGCCTTCCTCCTGAGTATCGCTAGCTTTTGCTTGACCTTTCGGATTGTATTCGTGGTTCGTTTTGTGATCGTTTCTGACCGCATCTTCCGAGCAGTCAGCATAACTCCAATTCGAACATAGATCACTCACCTTGTGCCGCGGATGCATTTGTAGAAGACTCTCCAGCTTGATCAGGAAGAGAAGCCGCTTTATTTTTGCCTTTTCCTCTCGTATAAACATGAACATAGCCATTATCCTCATTCTGAGCCTTGACCATCTCCCACTCATGCTCTTCCTCCTGTGCGGATTGAGCAGTTTGTGGTTCGGCTTGCCCAGAAGCTGTCTTGGAGGGCTTGGTGTTATTGATAGGTGCATCTGACATAAAACGAGCTTGTTGATGCATGTTTGCAATGATGTCTCGAAGAATGCTTGACCAAGAAGACTGGATCTTTGGTTATTCCATGAAATGATGTTTGATCCATCACATCACACTGAGGGAGAGTTCCGGTTTGTTGACTTGCAAGTTGGAACTACTTGATATGGCAGCTACACTGGAGGAAGGTGTTGCTGCCATTTAAAGGAGGTTCACCTTCAGAGGCCTCAGCTATCTATCTAGCTGCAAAGTTCTCACTTTAGGATTCCGAGGGAAATAATGGATGCGTAGAAATAAGAACATTACATTTAATTTCTACGCATCGCAATTATTTCTGGTGCTTTGTGCTCTGTTTTCCTGACGTTTCAACCCTATTTTGTGATCAAAAAGACTAGGAGAGGCTGTCAATAGTTTGCACTATTTGTCTTATGGGAAAATAAAATAGAGGCGACGACTTACTTCCTGCTAGAAGCCATCGCCCACGGTTGGCTGGCGAGTCTGCTTGTTTCATGTCTGCTTATAAGTGAGTACCTAGGGACCGTAACGGAGGGCGGCTTACTGGGTCCGAGTACCAGACTCGGGATATCATCACTTCAATCACCATCTAGATTAAACATCGAGATTGCAACGTAGAACATCAGTAATTCCGAAAACTGCAATGACGTCGTTGGTGTGAATACATACAGTAACGAAGCCGTTGGAACCTACATATGTAGAGTATGTACAGAACATAAGACGACATCATGCCCGTCTGCGGATTTTCTCATTATATCCTCATCCTCTGTGCATGCTCACATGAGATGCGCCCTTTTCAATACTTAGTTAGGTACTTACTTACTTGTCCTAGGAAATCGAAGAATTGCGCGATGTTTCCAAACATTCTGTTATCTAATCTTTACGCAACTCTTTCGCGTACCTTTCAGCCCAGTCGTCATGCTCTAACGATGGCCATGATGACTCCGCATCGAACATGCCGCTCTGTGCTTTGAAATCCGTTTCGTTTTTCATATTTTCATAGGTAGATATTTCATTTCGCCCATTCTCCCCATCTGCATGTTTTCAGCATAGTTAAATAGTTTCCATATCTTTTTTTATGACGTTCTGCGATTTCTTTGACCCGCAAATACTTGCCTCTTTGAGCTACTCATTGCGGACGGATCTCCCGCAGTTTGTCATAGCAGGCTTGGCGGTACCCGGAAAGGTAGAAGATACGAAGGTAGGGAAGCGACGCTTGAGATTTTTTTGGGGTTGAAAGACGTTGTTTTCATGAAAGTTGTTTAGTTGTTTTGTTTGAGTGAATGCGCTAGAAATCATGACTATTAATTATCCTCCGTCGGAAATTCAAGTGCTGGCGATGGGGAGTTCGGTGTTGGGATCAGAAGTGCGAAAGACCGATCCAGAGTCAAAGTCGACGGAAAAGGAGCCGCAGAGCATACATATTGGAGACGGGAAGTCTGAGAGGCCCCTAAATATGGAATTGCCTGATGTTGAAAGACGGGCTGAAGGCGAGATTGAGCCGGAGAAATCAAAGAAGTCCAGCAACGATGATGGTTTACCAGATAAGCCTGGCAACGACGAAGAAGAGGAGTCCCTGGAAGCAAGAATAGAGCGACTCGGGCGTGAGCGACCACCAAAGTTCAAGTCGCTATGGGCGGAGATTGGTTTCGTTTTCTCAATCTCAATGTCCCAAGTCCTATCCGTAAGAGTCATTCTGCCGTCAGTTTTCACATCTAACACGAGCAGGAATATTTCGTCTCTGGCTTCACTGTCGTCCTACCCACCGTCGCCGTCGAACTCGACATCCCAGCAGCATCTAGCATCTGGCCCGCCTCGGCTTTCTCCCTGGCCGTCGCAGCATTCCTGCTAATGTTCGGTCGTTTTGGAGACATGTATGGTGGTTATCCATTATATGTTGGCGGCATGGCATGGCTGGCAGTGTGGAGCTTGATCTGCGGATTCTCGAAGAATGCAATGATGCTTGATTTCTGCCGTGCACTTCAAGGCTTGGGGCCTGCGGCGTTCCTGCCGAGCGGTATGATGTTGATGGGAAGTATATATAGACCTGGGCCGAGGAAGAATTTAGTGTTTTCAATTTATGGAGCCTGTGCTCCTGTTGGGTTTTTGTAAGCTCTCGTATCTCCTCCTCGTTCTAAAGCTCTGTCCTTGTCTTGATTAAAGCCTAATGATGTCAGTGCTGGTATCTTCTTCGCAGGCGTTACAGGCCAATACACCACCTGGGGATGGTTCTTCTGGATTGGCATGTTCCTCACGCTCATCACCACCATCACATCCTACATCTATATCCCATCCGACATCTCCGAACGCCGCGCCCTCGGCATAAAAATGGACTGGCTCGGATCTCTCCTCATCATTGTCGGTCTTACTCTCTTCACCTATGCTATCATCGACTCCGCACATGCACCTCAAGGTTGGAAGACCCCTTATATCTACGCCCTCTTCATTGTCGGCTCTTTGATCCTCCTCGCTGCCGTTTACGTCGAAATATATGTCGCTGCAGATCCTCTATTGCCAGCGTCGCTGTTTAAAGTAAAATGCATGACTCCCCTCGCCTGCGCTCTTTTCCTCACCTACGGCTCCCTCGGCATCTTTCTGTTGTATGCGACTTTCTATATGCAAACCATCATGGGGGCATCGCCCCTCCTTGTAGTCGCATGGTACACGCCCATGGCTCTCGGCGGGATCCTCATCTCGACTTTCGGCGGGCTAATATTGCATCTCCTTTCTGGAACTATATTGATCTATGTCGCTGGCACTTCTTTTATCATCGCGCCACTTCTCTTCGCCATCGCGCCTGTAAACGCGAATTATTGGGCTTATGTCTTCCCCAGCATGATCTGTGCGACGATAGGTATCGACGTCACGTTCAACGTTGCGAACATCTTCATCACTACGAGTCTGCCTCGCAAAGATCAGGGTTTAGCCGGAGCCTTGATTATGCTGCTGTTGCATTTGGGGATTGCGGTGTGTCTGGGCTTTGCGGATATTGTCAACATGGAGACTTTGCCAAGCTTGGGTGCGACGAAGAGCTATCAAGCTGTTTTCTGGTTCGAAGTTGCGTGTGCTGCAACGGCACTTGTTATATTAGTGCTGTTTGTGAGGGTAAAAAAGGCGAAGAGCTCACTCACTGCCGACGAGATGTTGGAGATGGAGGAGGAAGCTGCCCAAGGTACAGGAAGTAACGCAGCAGCTGTTTGAGAAATCATATCACTGTTTTGATGCTTGACTGGTCGTCTTTCTGAGTTTGTAGTGTGCAGCTGTGGCTTTAATGAATATATGCACCTCCTCTCGTCCCTGATATCATTGCGTCTCGTTTTTAGCATAACACCAGTTGAGCGGATTGGGGATGGGAATGATCTATTGGTCGTGCTGGAGACAGTCTCCAAAGGGCACGATATGGTTATGGCGGTTAGAGAATATGTCAGGATGTGGTGAAAACCGTTGAGGCGAAGATGGCCAAAGAAGCTTTCAAACAGTACGGAATGCCAGAACCAGAAGAATTAGGTCCAAATGGTGAAGAATCATTTGAAAGGGAATACACACCAGCCTTTCTTGCCAGGCAGGATCTTTTCAAGTTGAGACTTGCGCAGGTCCAGCTGGCGTCACGAGCAGGATCCAGTCTCCCAAGAGAATCTGCGGGTAGTTGGGTTGCAGAGTATATTCGAGCCCGCCAACAGCAAGCCACCACATTAGCACAGGCGCTATCTTCGAAATTGACAAAGAAGGCACAAGTATTGGGTGTGTCGGTGAGGTAATCAAGGAGATAGATGATGCGAAAGACGAGGACAGTCGCCTATTAGCTTAGAAGAGAGCCGATCAGATGAGTCCAATCGTTCGAAAGCTGCGTCCCAAGTTTGACCCCAGCAAAGATATTCCATACTCTATGCAAATATCCGAACTGTGCGAAACAGTAGCTAATCTCGCAGAGGAGGATATGCTGCTGCAAAGGAGGGCAGAGGAGGCTGATGCAAACATGCACAGCACTGTGTTGAGCAGCTTTCGAAGAGAGTCAGAGAGAACAGCGAGAGATCAAAGATTGAATCGAAGATGTCGTTCGGGGCGAGGAGAGAGACGATAGCCACCTTCACAATGAATCTGACCGTATTAGGTCAGAGAATGAATCAGTAACGTGACATAACGAAGGATGAAGAGGTTAGAGCATTGAAAGATATGCAAAGAGAGATTCTGAGCAGCTGTCTAGATTACGGACGTCTGATAATTCTACTTATGCATCTGTTGTTGTAAAGAATACTGAGATAGCTGAAGAAGGAGATCTCCTTACTCAAGTGCAGAGTCGAATCACTTCAGCAGGCTAAGGAAGGGTTGATTGCTAAGTTAGAGGGTCTGCCAACGATAGAATCGACGAATGGAGATGATCAAAAATGAAGGCGTACGCAGGCTGAGCTTACCAAGATAACGAATGATCTCGAGACGGTCCGCTCAACACTGGAAGCAGAACAGCAGAAATCAGAAGCAAGAAGCTTGCAAAAGAAATTGGGTCTCAGCACAGCACGCGGGGGAGAGAGAGAGAGATAGAGAGAGCGAGAGCTTTCAAACATGACTGCCGATGTCAAGAACAAAGATTCTAGAGTAACGTCGCTGCGTAGTGAAGTTAGCAAAATTTCTCGGAAAAGGAAGCCACGGAGGGGGCGCCTCAGACAGCTCAAGATGAATTGCGACAAATGACACCGAAGGCCTCGGACATAGAGCAAGAGCGTACTGTACTCGAGCTGGAGTGTAAAAGATGGACTAACAGATTCCAAATGCGTTAGAACAAGTAGAAGATTGCCGGAGGATAGCGACAGGCTCTCCTCAGACGCTGCGAACAGAATGATGGATAGAAGCTAAGGATTAAAACTGCAGTAGCCAAATAGAAGAAGCCCGTCGACGAAAAAGGCCGTCACGAGCAGTTCCCGCTAATAGATCTATCATCTCTAGCTGCAATAAGAAGAGCCGTAGAGCACAAGCTACTCTCGCAACTCTTGTTAAGACTCGTAATATTATCTAGAAGGCTACAAACACTCCACTCCAAAATCACCTTAATATCAGACGTGCAAGAAGTCGGAATGTGGGTTTGGGTGCGCAATCAAGACACGCGGCTTCTCACGCTTTGCCTCGGCAGTTAGTTAGTATAGTTGAACACTCGTCTCACTCACTCACTCGGAGGTGGAGATTGCGCCGCAGAAAATTCTCTGTCGGACGTGATGTGATTGATGATGGAGAGAAGGACGTTGCTTGCTTGCGTGTATGTACGCGTACTTTGACATCATCGCGGCAATCGGGGGTGGGGCACTCCCCCTAACATTTTCTCCCTTTTTTTTATTTTTTAGAGGGGGAGGTGAGAGCGAAACGATAAAATTTGAATTGAACTACATGCAACTACAGCAAACGAAACGAGAAGGATGCTACAGCACTCGACATGACAAGCATTGAAGCTAAAGCGATTAATTATGTGGATAATCAAAGAATTATTAGATTCGCTCAGCCCTTTAGATCTGCGAACTGAGACGGGGTCGCCCTCGACCCCACGTCTGATGTATATACACGAAGTAGGCAAACATGGCTTTTCGAGCTGACACAAATGAACATCCGAGAAATACCCAACCCATAAGCCCCCTTATATGCATCTCTCTCCCAATCCCTTCGACGGGTGATCGAACGTAAACATGAGCCAGACGGGGTACTACCATGCGCCAAGCCGAATGAAGGGCCCGAACCATGCATGTGCGCCGCGTATATGGAATAGCAAAAGACACGGCCAGACAGTGCTTAGAATGCGAAGAAGGCGGCGACGGCGCCGAGCATGACCATGGCGAAGTTGGCGCCGAGCTTGCCGGCGGAGCTGGGCGTGGAGCTCGTGGCTGATGCCGCGCTGCTGGTGGTCGAGGCGCGGTTGGCAGATGTGGTGTTTGCGCCGGTCGTGCTTGCGCCGGTGCTGGAGACGGCGGCCGAGGTCCTGTTGGCAGAGCTGGAGGTTGAGGTGGCGAGGGTGGAGGAGGCGGAGCTGGTGGTCGTGGAGGAGGAGCTGGAGCTGGTTGAGGAGGAGGAGCTGGCCTTGGAAGAGGAGCTCGACTTTGAGGAGCTGGTGGAGCTGGTGGAGGTGGGGGAGCTGGAGCTGGAGCTGGTCACCTCGTTGAGCTGTGCTCCATCACTGCCGTCGACCTTGATGCTCTGCCAGCTGCCGGTTAGATCGCCGTAGGTGTATGACTTGGCGCCCGTCTGCGAATCCGTCACCGTGACACTCTTGACGTACATGGTGAATGGGGCAGCGCTGAAGTCGGTAAGGCCACCGGCCCACTGAACAGTCCCCTGTGGTGCGGTCGAGGAGCCTCCGACCCAGTTGCCAATCTTGACCCTCATCGGAGTCTGAGGGAATCTGGTGCCACTCTTTGCAGCGCTATAGGTCAAGGTGCGGACCACGGTGCCATCGATGGACCACTTGACATAATCACAGGTCCAGTCGATCGCGTAGGTGTGGAAGGTGGTCTGCGGGTTCGCGACCGGGTGGTACATGCCGCGGTCGTATGTGGTGGTGTCGCCCTTGCCAAAGTAGTTGGTCTGGACCTGGGTGAGGTCGCCACCGAGCCACTCCCAATCAATCTCGTCGAGATCGTCGGATTGGAGGACGAAGGAGGAGACGATGCCCTGGCCAGTCGCGGCCTTCAGGACAACCTCGACGCGCCCGAAGAAGAGGTACCATGGAGACTCGATCGTGGGTGCATTCGTCTCGGTGTTGATAATGAACTCGGCGCCATCTGCACCAAACTTCAGGCTGGTGCCATCGAGCTCAGTGAACTTTGTTGAAGCGCCTTGAGTGAAGTCGACATTGATGGAGGTGCCGAGAGCCGTATCCTTAGGACATGCTGGAATGCTTGTTAGCGCCGAGGAGGATCAGGGGAAGGCAACGACGCACTCTTCTTCGTAGGATCGCAGGTGGTGGAGGTTTGAGCAGTCGCAAGCTGAGCAACAGCGAGTGCTACAGCTGCTGCAGAGAGGAAGCTGTAGCGCATAGTGAGGGAGATTGATGATACGAGAAGACAGATGTGTCTAAATGCGAAGAGATGGATGGTATGAGAATGGTGGTGTGCTCGTTCGTATTATTGTCAGTCGCAGCACCCGTGAATAGAGATAGATGCAAGACACAGAGAGAGTCAAGGAAATGAGGATGAGGAAAGATCAAGGCAAACGAGTGTGGTGAATGTGAATGGGATATTATATAATGGGCGTCAACTGCGAGGTTGAAAGCGGCGAAGAGTGGGTAAGGTAAGATGGAGCAGTTGGGGGGGGGGGATGGCCGATCTTATGTATGACAGGAGGCGGCGGGTGTGGCTGGCTGGCTGTTTGAGTTCTGTGGGCACGACGCTATTCCTACATATTCCTAGGTACATATGTATGTATGTAGATACCTATTCCTAGCTAAATACGAGGAGGAGGATCCCAGCACAACAGCCTTCGCATCCACAAATGGAGTCATGGGAGTCATGAGCATGAAGAGCATCTCGTATCCCATATAAATATTCCATATAAGTACTCCATCTTTGTCTCTCTATCTCTCTACCTCCCTCTCAGTCTCTGTATTGGCTCCTGATGATCTACATACAGTCCACAGTAGAGCCCTCAGGGCCCCTTACGGAGCCACGTTAGTGAATAAGGGGCAGTCGAGGTCCCTTTGCATACGAAGTACCATAAGGTACCTACCTATACGGTCTACAGTGGTCTAATACATGCATGAGCTAATGTAATCTAATGCCAGGTACTTCGCATCAGGTCAGCACGGTACGAATTGGTCCATGGAAGAGCCCCGCCCCTTTTCCCCCCTCCCCCCTCGCGGCCCCCCTAAAGGGTTTGCGCGTCTCGTACAGAGTCACAGCTACTCTGCGGGGCCCTTGGCAGTCTCTTCGGGCCTAGCAGTGAATGCTCCAGTCTACATATGTACATACAGTACATACATATACAGGTACATACATACATACCTACATACTGCACATATATACACAGTCACTGACCTGTCACCTCTCTTGAAACGACAGTCACACACTTGAGCCCATGGCCCACGGTCACTGCGCCCTGTCTTCATCCTTCTACGCCTCAGATGAAAGATCGGATGAGGCCGCCATGGATGGCTCTGCATGGAGAAATGTACATCTACAGCCTCTTCGTCAACATTGTCTGTACTCTGGCTAAACCCTAGTTCAACACTAGGTAAACACTAAATACTGACATCTATCGCTACAATTTTTTACCAGAATTTCGAGATGACGAATCGCGCCGCAGGCGGTTACGAATAGCTAATTTATGGGGTTTTCGCTGCTTTTAGAGGCTGCTTATTGGCTACCGTTGCTATATCAACACGGATTATCTGAAAATTCTGGTTAAGGGGATACGGCTACTCCGTTCGTTGCTGCGCCTACGAGTGCATGCCTCGCTTGACTCTATTTTCAGCAACAATAATACGAAGTACGAACTTTTCAGGCACCATCTGATGTGGCGAGCCACGACGATGCTGATGCGGCGGTGCCCGTCAGCCTTCCACTCCTATGTCTCCTGATTGATATTTTGGTCGACATGTCGAATGGACCGATGGAATGTCGGCGAACGCGATTTTCAATTCTCTGCTGCATTTCTCCTCAGATCTGTGCCATCATCAAGCGGCCTGTTGTTTCTCGCTTGGTTTTGACTGCTTTCGACATCGCAATCTCCTTTCCCCGCCTTCAACATGCCAAAGGCAACGCCCCCTGTCGGCCGAGGCCAATTTGAGCCCTTTTCTCATTTCGCGGTTGTATTTTAGTGCTTCCATCCACACTACACCATGCACGTATGCACATGGGCTGCGGGCAGAGCGCCATGCCTGTAAGGACCAAAGTCTGCTCGTCTACGTGCTCACCGTGCTCACCACGAGTCTCGAGAATACCCCGGGTCTGAGCGAAGCACTCTGCCGCCATCCCTTGGTCAAGAAGGTCACATTCACCGGCTCGACGCGGGTGGGCAAGCTTGTCGCCAAGATCTGCGCCGATGGGCTCAAGAAGGTCACTCTCGAGCTCGGCGGAAACTGTCCCTTCCTCGTGTTCGACGATGCGATTCTGGATCAAGCCCTCGACCAGCTTATGCTTCTCAAGTGGCGGCATGCGGGACAAGCATGTGTCACAGCGAACCATGTATACGTGCAAGCAGGGGTCTACGAGGAGTTTGCCGAGAGATTTGCAGAGAGGACGAGCAAACTTGTTGTGGGTCATATGGCGAAGGAGGGCACGACTATGGGGCCTGTGACGACGGATCGGAGTCTTGATAAGGCAGCCGCGCAGGTTGAGGATGCGAAGAAGCATGGCGGGAGGGTCATTCTGGGAGGGAGCAGAGTTAAGGATACGACTGGATACTTCTTCGAGCCGACGATCATTGTCGATGCGAAGCCAGAGATGATGATTACCAAGGAAGAGACGCTTGCTCCCGTCTTGGCCCTGTACAAGTTCGAGACCGAGGAGGAGGCTGTGACGGCAGCGAATAACTCGAGCGTAAGTAGCTGCTCTGCGCATGTGAGTGAGATCTCGACTGATGCGGCGCAGATGGGCCTGGCGTCGTATTTCTTCACCAAGAACGTAGATCGCACGTGGCGCCTGCTGGAGAACCTCGAGGCGGGCATGATCGGCATGAACACTAGGAACTCGTCAGCGGCGGAGTCGCCGTTTGGCGGCATCAAGGAGTCTGGGTATGGGAAGGAGTCGGGCAAGGACGTTGCCGTGGCCGAGTATCTGATCACGAAGACGGGTACTTTCACTGTGGAGGGACAGTTTTAGATGCGTCGGTGTCGAAAATGAATTCGAATATGAAGGCGCTAGACTTGCCACTGGGCATCAATGGCCATCGGCCTGCAAACTGCAGCACTTGGACATGCTGATGAATTCCATTACCACGTCCGTTTTCCAGTCTTCATGTCTTCATGTCTTCATGTCTTCATGTCCTCTCCTCCTCTCCCCATATCAACCCACAAATTCTCTCGCCCCGCACTTAAGCTTTCCTCCCTCTCCTCGAAAACTCAAACATCACCTCCTTCTCCTCCTTCTCCTCCTCCCCGACCGCCATGTACAGGTACATGCTGCCCTTGTCTTCCATTACAATAGCCCCTCGCTCATTGGCCCGGCGAGAGCCTCACAACCCCACCTTCCGTCGTTGGCCCTGGCTCGCCAAGGCGCCTAGCGCCGGCAAATCAACTCTAGAGCACTAAACGACAGCTTCTAGCACCACGGGTCCGTGCGTCCTGACGTCGATATTGACCAATCAGAGACGGAATAATTGATGCTGACCACCGCGCGGATACAAGATAAAGGAAGGAGGCATGAATGAGGGGGGGTGAATGGCTGAATGTGATGACGATGGAGCGAGGAGGGAGCTATAAGAGGGACGCTGGGGACGGGGAGGGGGAGGGGGAGGGACACTTTTCTGCGCGAGACTTCGAAGCTTTGAGACTGAGATATTAGACACTTGCACTTTGCAAAACACCACAGAGTGCAGCAAATCAGGGCAGAATCAGCGCAGCAAGCTACCTAGACAGGCGCGTCATACAGACTGAGGACACGAATTATCATCCAACACCACCACGCCGCGTATCTCAGGCTCAGGCTCAGGACCCTGAAAGTGGCCATACATACAAGCTCCTCTCCTCTCCGTCCCCGGCGCAATCCCCTCTCCGCTCCTCAGCCTCACCACAATCCTTCGTTGGCATGTCGCTCGTCTGGCTCAAGAACCTCTTCACCTCCTCCCCCAGCCGACCGATCTCCCAAAAGCGCATCCTCGACATGGGCGACCCATCGCGGCCCTCGCGGCCACAGTCGCACAAGCGGCTCTCCGACATCGAGGAGCAAGCCGACGCGGACGCCGACGCCGACGACGAGCCCCCCACCGAGCGCACCCTCCTCCTGCACCACCACGCCTCGGCCCTGATCCCGCTGCCGCGCCCGCTGCCGCCGCCGCGCGGCCTGTCCACGATCAACATCACGCCATCGCCGCCGCGCCACTCGCGTGCGCGGGACGAGGAGTCCGGCTCGCGCCGCTCGTCGCTGTCGCGGAACGGGAACGGGAACGGCGGGCGCCCGTGGTGGACGGTGGACGCGCGCGTGATCAGCGACGCGACGATCGGGCTGAGCGACGGGCTCACGGTGCCGTTTGCGCTGACGGCGGGGCTGAGCGCGCTTGGGAATACGAGGGTCGTGATCTATGGCGGGCTGGCGGAGCTGATCGCCGGGGCGATCAGTATGGGTCTGGGAGGGTACTTGGGCGCGAAGAGTGAATTGTGAGTCTGCTCCCTGCTTTCGCCCGGTCCGATTCGAGATACTATTACTACGGTTTGGGAGTTGTGTGAGTGGGGCGGGATGTGCAGATCGTGCGGGGAATGGGAGGAAGGAAAGCAAAGAAGTGGAGCACCCGCTGACACCTCGCAGAGCGAGCTACAAAGCAACAGTCGAGCAGACGCAAAACTTCATCGACACCTCGCCCTACACCGCCATCGAGGACGAGCTCGCCTCCGTCTTCGACCGCTACGACCTGCCGCCCGCGACCCTCGACGACCTCACCTCGCACCTCGCCGAGTCGCCGCACCTGGTCGACTTCCTCGTGCGCTTCCAGGCGTGCCTCGAGGAGCCGGCGTCGTCGCGCGCGCTCACGTCGGCGCTGACGATCGCCGGCGCGTACTTCGTGGGCGGCCTGCTGCCGCTGTCGCCGTACTTCTTCGTGGAGGGCGTGCTGGAGGCGCTGTACATCAGCGTCGCCGTCATGGTGCTGGCGCTGTTCGTGTTCGGCTACGGCAAGACGTGCGTGGTGGTGGGCTGGACGGGCAGGGTCAGGGACGGCGCGTGGGGGGGCGTGCAGATGGTGGTGGTGGGCGGGGCGGCGGCGGCGGCGGCGATGGGGCTGGTGAGGCTGTTTAATGGGGAGGACTGAGCGGGGGGTTGGGGAGTCTTAATGTGATCATGAGGCGCGGAAAAGCGATTCGGAGTCGGGTTCTGGGGGCGTTTTTGGCTGGTGTTTCGGGACGGACGCTCATCTCACGGGCAAGCAAATGCGTGCATATAACGGCTGACTGGCTGGCTGGCTACTCGGGACAAAGATGGGGCGGGCGGTGATAAAGGCACCGTGCCATAACTTAGAGGAGTAAAGATACATATAATTCAAATTCAAATTCCCTCCTCAGTCCCGCCTTCCCGTCCTGAGCACGTCTCGCGCTAGGAGTAGGCGATGACGGCGTATGTCCCATGGTAGCGCAAGCGAACTGGGAGGTGAGAAGTCGAGCATGTGAAGCGCTGCATCGGAGCCGTTTGGTTTGTATTGGTGGAGGGAGGGATTTATAGATCTATCTCGCACGATCACTCTTCTGGGTCCTGACGCTGCATGGAAGGAATCTGCACTACGATTTATACATAATCCGAAGGCCGCGAGCCTTGCAAGGTCGCGCGTCCACGCCGTCGCGAACACGCCCTCACTTCTGCCCATACGTACTGCGAAACCTCTCCACGATATGCTGCTCCACCGTCACGGCCTCCGCCTCCGCCTCCGCCTCGCCCTCCTCGCCAAACGGCACCAGCCTGGCCTCCAAATTCCCATCGAAGAAGAACGGCACAGAATACCTGTCCGCCGTCCCGCCCGTGCTCACCACGCGATGCAGAGTGCTCTTGTACTCCCCCCTGGTCCAGCGCTCCAGCATATCCCCGATATTCACGACGAGGGCGTCGCGGTTCGGCGGCACGGGCACCCAGCGGCCGTGGTGGCGCACCTGCAGCCCGCCCGCCGCGTCCTGCAGCAGCAGCGTCAGGGCGCCGAAGTCGGAGTGGGCGCCGGCGCCGATGGTGCCCGCGGGCGACGGCGGGTAGTGCAGGGGTCGCAGGATGGCGAGCGGGAGGGGCGCGAGGAAGGAGGTGAAGATTGCGGGGCCGTGGGGGAGGGTTTTGGCGAGGATGGCGAGGAGGGTGCGCCCGAGGTCGTTGAGGAGCGTGAAGTAGGATTCGAGGGGGTCTTTGAAGAGGGCGTGGGGCAGGAGGGAGGGGGAGGGGTAGATGTTGGGGCCGTGGAAGGAGGGGTGGGCGAGTGCGTGGGGGGAGGTGGGGGGGATGGAGGTCGAGATGTAGAAGCCCTTTGTGGTCTCAGCACTCGTCGAGGCATAGAGGGGCAAGGAATTGGGGGGAGGAGAGAGAGGGACACACCTCTTTGAAATCACCGACTTCCTGGTCCTCGCCCAGCGTCTGGCTTCCCATGCGTTCGTAGCCGCGATTACTCGGCCCCGGCAGCGTCTCGCGGTCCAGCTTCAACTTCTCGGCGAGGGGAAGGGCGAAGAAGGCCGCGGCGCCGGCGAGGACGCGGTCCTGCAGCTCGCGGGGGATGCCGTGGCCGGTGATTTGGAAGAAGCCTGTGCTGGTGCAAGCGGTGCGGATGGAGGCGATAAGGGCGGCGGAGGCGGGGGAGGTGGGGGAGAGGAGGTAGGGGGAGATGTCTATGGTTGGGATTGTGAAGGGAGAGGAGGAAGAGGAGGGAGGTGGGGTTGAGGAAGGCATTGTGCTGATGGATGGAGATGGAGGTGGAAGTGGAAATTAGAAACCCGAGTATGAATTGACTTGAGGATAATGAGATGGGCTTTTAGATGCGAGATCGTGATACTTATTCTTTTCATCTTCACGGTGTAGATGTTCAGACGGCAGGGCGTGCTCGCGGAGTTTCTCCCAAAATGAGGGGGACAGGAAGACGGGGCTGGCCGAGATTCTGGAGAGAGGACGCTAGGCGGTCGCTTCCGGGGGCGGCTATCTGGAGTCTCACTCAGCAGACGCGGCGCATAACGTTTTGACGGTAGTAATGGGAATGATGTGAGAAGAGAAGAGGGGAGATGAGACGAGACGAGAAGAGAGGAGAGGGGAGGAGAGAGGAGGAGAGGAAAGGGAAAGAAAGGGGAAGGAAAGGGGAAGAAAGGGGAATAAAGGAGAAGAGAGCGGAAGATAGAAAAGGGGGCGGTATACAGAGGTCTATCTGTATATTTATCGCCGTCAGCGTGGGGAAGCGGAGTAAGCTCTCCAACATATATACATACATATGTACATACATGGTGGGATGTATGGGTTTATAACGATAGCGATTCCGCTACACACGTGAGGTATAGGTATATGATAGACACGTGAGGTATATCATGAGCACGTGAGGTATGTGATTTGTTTGCTTGCACGTTTGACATGTTGGAGGTTCCTGAGTGCAGAGTGCCTGAGTGGCTGAGTGCCTGAGTGCCTGAGTGGCTGAGCAGTAGCATAAATGTACCTGAGTACCCAAGTACCTCTCGTCCTTCCACAGGATGCACGTGGCCATGCTCTCGGCATCTCTCAACCATCCGTCAGTCAGTCCCTCAGGCATCTCTCAGGCATCTCTCAACCATCTCTCAGGCATGTCTCAGCCATCTCTCAGGCATCTCTCAACCATCTCTCAGGCATCTCTCAGCCATCTCTCAGGCATCTCTCAACCATCCCTCAGCCAGTCCCTCAGCGTGTCTAGAGGCAACATGGGCTAGAGAGTATGCTAATTCTCTCAATTCAGGGCCTATCCTCACTGCCACACACGCTATTTCAGAGCCACAGTACCGTAAAGGTACCTAGCAGGTAGCTGTCAATGGGCGAAATGACGAAATGCCATCCTTCTTCCCCATCTTTCCCCTCTCCTCTCCTCTCCTCTCCTCTCCCCCCCTCCCCTCACCGCAGTGGCTGCTCAGTGCACGTTCCGCCCTCCCGCACCCCATTGGCCAGTGCCCACGCTCGATGAATCGATGAACGGCTGTCATATCCAGGTCGTATGGCAGCCAATGGACAGACGAGAGAGTGTCGCGTGCTTGCCGTGAAGACAGAGTTCTGGAGAGCACATGGGGAGTCCACGTCCTCCTTGTGCATCTCCAGCTCCAGCTCGAGCTTGAGCAGGAGCACGAGCACGACGATATGGACTATACATACGGATACATACAACAGAGAGGAGGCACATAAGGATGCTCCCTATGTATATGCCTACCTATATCTATAAGTATATACATATAGATGTCTATGTGTATGTATATGTATGTACAGTATGTATTGTGAGACAGATAAGTTGGAGCGCATTCCTCTCTCCTCCTCGTCCTCATCCTCTCCTCTCCTCTCCTCTCCTCTCCCCTATCTCCTCTCTCCTCCTTCACTTCGCGTTTCCGTCTTTCCTTCTACCTTCTACCTTCATCTTCTCATCGGTCTCTCACAAAATCCCATCAACTGAAATACAGCATCATTCTGTTCTCATCTACTATCTCACATCTGCACTGCCACAATCACACCCGTCATCTCATCCCATCGCTCTCTCGAGCACGCGACCAACTTCCCTGTCTAAGTTCCAGTCTCCAGGCATCTTGTGCGCTTATATCGCGCAAATGCCTCGTCCAACCCTCCCTCCCACGCCGGCCTCGTCCACCGACCTCAAGGGTCGGGATGGCTCTGCCTTCGTCGCCTCCCACATGTCCTTCGAGCTTCCTCCTCCAGCCTTGACATCTGACTCTCGCACCTCGAGCATCGACACATCGTCGTCCTCAGCCTCCTCATACCATCCCCATTCACCACTATCACAACCCACACCAACGAAGGCGTCACGAAGCACAACGGGCAGGAAACGCACATCATCCCAGACCGCCCCACCGAAGCCTCTAGAGCCATTCGCCCTCCCTCCCCCACCAACGCGGACGAGGAAGATCATCCAAATGAAGCCCTCCGCCGCGCCCGCAGTCGACCCCTCGCCCACCGACCAAGCCGCCAAGGCCGCGCCGGGAGGGAAGCGGAAAACCCCCTCGGCGACCAGCGCTGCGGGCCGGAAGATCGCGAGGAAAACGGCGCACAGCCTCATCGAGCGACGGAGGAGGAGCAAGATGAACGAGGAGTTCGGCGTGCTCAAGGATATGATACCCGCGTGCACCGGCGAGATGCACAAGCTTGCCATTCTGCAGGCCAGCATCGAGTATATCCGGTACCTGGAAGACTGCGTGGGGCAGCTCAAGGCGCAGAATGGCCGTAGCACGCCGACAGGCAGCCAGATCCCCAGGGAGTTCACGCCGCACAACTACGCGAACTCGGCCTCCGAGGAGTCCGAGTCGGACACGGACACCGAAATGTCGGCCCCGCCTCCGCGTCCCTCGCCTCCGACCTTCCGAGCCACGGAGTACGGCGCGCCGTCACAGCAGCATCAGCTGCAGCAGCAGCCGTCGCAGTCGCCAGCGCTCAGTGCGCAGCCCGCCGACCAGCGCCACTTCAGCTTCTCGCACTCGGCGAGCACGTCGCCGGCGTTCGGGCCGCAGACGTACCATAACCAGTGGCCGGGCAGCGCGTCGAGCTCGACGCTGACGAGTCCGGCGCTGGGGCCGCAGGCGGACCAGGAGTCGACGGCGACGGTGGCGCTGATGATGCTGAATGGGGATTGGAGGATGGAGGAGCAGAGGGGGGCGGCGGAGCGGAGGGGGAGGGGGATGAGTGTCAGGGATCTGTTGAGTGCGTAGGTGGTGCTGGGTTGGGGCTTGGTGTTGGTTGGGTCGGGTCGGGTGGGTCGGGCGGCGGTTTGGCGTTTCCAGCTAGGAGTTGGGAAGATAAATAGAGCGGAATATGGGACAGGCAGATGCGTTTGGGATTTTGGAATTGACGCAGGAAGACATCAGACGCGTGGTTTATAACACTAATTCACTATCTTGTTAAATTCTGTGAATTCGAAACATGTCAGCCATCAGCGTAGCTTCCAAGTTGGTTTTCTGAACGTCTGGCATTCTGCGCTTAGATATATATCACGATTATAACAAGAAATATTTGTATGGGAATCGAAACTATCGAACACGGACATGAACACGAACAGGGACACGGACAATCATGAAATCACCTAAAGTATCAGAAATGCGGTCGTAGTCCATTAGAGATTTGCTAAGAAAGGGATGAAGATGAGGAGGGACAGTGAGATTCGAATTAGTAGATATATAATATTAAAGTCTTTATCACCATCAAATACAAGGCGTGGTGCCAGAGTGGTTAATGGGTATGACTAGAAATCATATGGTTTCGGCCGCGTAGGTTCAAATCCTGCCCACGTCGTTTGATTCTTTTTTTGAAAGTTTTTCCCTGCTCGTTAAGCGAGAGGGAAGAAGGGGTCGAATTGTTTTTGGTAGTGACAGACAGACATCTGTCTGTCTGTCTGTCAGGGACAGGGGCAGAAAGTACGTATATATATATTATATATATATTCTATGTATGGCTTTGACTGACGATGCTCTTGTGCTCTTAAGAGGAGGGCCGTTGTTCATAATGTGATTTCGTGAGGCGTATGCATTTCGCATGGGTGGACGTGCTTGAATCGTGAATCCTGCATCGGATCATGTGCATACAGCTGCAAGGCTGCGAAATATGGAGCAGCTGATCTGTCTAGGTATCTATATCCTCAGATGCTCACGTCACATGTGAGAACTGTGCAAGGAAATCCCTCATCGTGATTTCTATGTAACATGTAACATACACACACAACATCTCATTATTTCTGTGAGATATAAAATGCAGCCCTCACATTCCCCAATGCCCCGAAAAGCCAGGCGAGGTCGCCACCGCACGCGGCTCTGCATATGGCATATCGCGTGCAGTAACTCGCCCATGTGCTCGATTAGCGATCCCATACTCGCTGCAGCCTGAGACCTGGGCAGTTGGTGCATATGTCACTCAAACATCACCAAACACTGCGGAACCGATGGCAGCGGCCCCACGACATATTCTTTACCTTCAGATCTTCCTAATTAATCTTCTTAACTGAGGAGTCCACACACCGAGCATAATTATGACACGACCCTAGAACCATATACTCGATTTTTGCCCCCCCTTCGCAATGCGAAAACTTGGACTGTTGGCAGCGGCGCTTGCTGCCGGGGCTGCCTTCGCATCTCCCATCTCTCCTGCCGCGGCCGTGGGACAGGCGGTCTTGGAGAGTGGCTCCTACGAGACCGATGCGGCTCGGGAGTCCGTCGTCCCCAGGAAACTTCACGGTCGTTTCCTCCACATCACAGGCAAGCGAAGTCCCTCCAGTTGCTGCTGTGCGGTGTCACTAACCTCTGCCGCCAACAGATTTCCATCCCGACAGCTACTACAAAGTCCACTCCTCGACCGAAGAAGACATCGCCTGCCACCGCGCCACCGGCCCCGCAGGCAAGTATGGCGCAGAGACCTCCGACTGCGACTCGCCCCTCGCCCTCGTCGACGCGACCTTCGAATGGATCGCCGAGAATGTGCGCGACCACGTCGACTTCGTGCTCTGGACGGGCGACTCGGCGCGGCACGACAGCGACGAGGAGATCCCGCGTACCGAGGACGAGATCGTGCGCACGAACACCTACATCGCGGAGAAGTTCGCCGAGGTGTTCGGGAACGGAGGCGCCGCGCACAGCCCGGAGGACATGGAGGTGCCCGTGGTGCCGACCTTCGGGAACAACGACGTCCTGCCGCACAACATCCTGCTGGCCGGGCCGAACAGGTGGCTGAACGAGTACACGAGCCTGTGGCGCAAGTTCATCCCCGAGGAGCAGCGGCACGGGTTCCAGTGGGGCGGCTGGTTCTACGTCGAGGTGATCCCGGGCCGCCTCGCCGTGTTCAGCCTCAACACGCTGTACTTCTTCGAGCGCAACCCCGGCGTGGACGGGTGCAGCGCGCGCACCGAGCCGGGCTACGAGCACATGGAGTGGCTGCGCATCCAGCTGCAGTTCATGCGGCAGCGCGGCATGAAGGCGATCCTGATGGGCCATGTGCCGCCGGCGCGCACGCCCAGCAAGCAGCTCTGGGACGAGACGTGCTGGCAGAAGTACACGCTGTGGCTGCAGCAGTATCGCGACGTCGTGATCAGCGGGATCTTTGGACATATGAATATCGACCATTTTCTGCTGCAGGACACGAAGGACGTCGATCTCCTGGCCTTGGAGGGAGAGATGGTGTCGACGAGGGATTTTCTTGGCGACGAGCTTACGGTTGCCTCGGCGGGGGATTACCTCGGGGAACTGCGCAATTCTTTCGCGACGTTGCCGGATCCAAGGGACACTCTGAAGGGGGAGGGGGTGGCGGAGCTCGCCGGGGGCGGTAGCAAGAGAAAGAACGGTAGAGGGGGGAGGAAAGAGGAAGAGCGGAAGAGGAAGCAGGCGCTCAAGAAGATCGGAGGAGAATGGGCTGAGAGATATCAGTTGAGCATTATCTCACCGAGCATTGTGCCGAATTATTTCCCCAGTCTGAGGATCATGGAGTATAACATTACGGGCTTGGATACCAGTATGACATGGGCGAGCCAACTGGGGAAGAAGAAGGACGTGGTTCAGGATGATGCAGACCTCCTCCCGACCGCTACTGAATCGGTGGCGTCGTCTAACGACGAGGAAGAACTCGACGTCGAAACCGGAGACGAGGACGACAAACCGACGGCGTCCGGCAAAGGGGCGGGATCTGGCAGGAAGAAGCAGGGCGGGAAGAAGAAGAGGCCCAGCAAGCCCAAGCACCCGGACCTGCACATCCCGGCGCCGCCTCCGCCGGGCACGCCGCCGGGGCCGGCGTACTCGCCGCAGCCGCTGGCGCTCACGGGGTACACGCAGTACTTCGCGAACCTGACGGAGATCAACAACGACATGACGGACGACGACTCGGCGGGGGTTGGCAGGTGGCATCCTGGCAAGCACAGCGGCAGGCTGCCGAAGAGCCCCGGGGAGCCGCACCCGTTCAGCTTCCATTTCGAGGTCGAGTATAGCACGTTTAATGATAGTGGGGGCTTGGGGTTGGAGGATCTGACGGTCAGGAACTATTTGGGGCTGGCGTGGAGGATTGGGAGGTATAGAAAGGCTGCGAAGAAGGAGGTGTGGGGTGGGGAGGTGGAGGTGGAAGAGGAGAAGGAGGGGGTTTCGATGCTGGGGAGGGTCGGTGAGGTTCTGAGGGGGTGGGCGGATGGGGTGGCTGAGTTCTGTGGGGGTGGGGAGGAGATGGCGGAGGAGATGGATGATGATGATTATGATGACGATGATGATGTCGAGGACGAGGAGGGTGAGGAGACGGAGGCCGAGAGTGCGGGGAACGGGAACGGCGGGAAGAAGCATGGGAAGAAGCGCAGACGCCATCGGAACAATCCGTGGAAGGTATTTGTGAAGCGCGCTTTCGTCAGCGCTCTGGACAGCAGTGATCTCGAGAAGATGCAGGCCGCGCGGGAGGAGGGCAGGCGGCAGGGGGACGGGGAGCTGTAGCGGCATTGCGAAGGGTGTTAGGAAGGCGCTCGGATGGGTCTGGCGTCCACACGGATTCGATGTGGCATTTGGGCGTTGAATGATTGATCGATCGAGCTTGGATATCTATGGTCTACGCACATACATGGAGATTCTCGTGGAATGGAAATCCTGGGAAATGATAGACCGCTGATGTGCTCGATATTGCGTCGGCGTTCGCCTGCTGCTGGCGTCGAGCAGCCCTCGCCGTGCCGTAAGTAGTACAGTAGACTGTCTGTAGTACACCTACGCGTATTCAGTCCCAATCCCAATGCCAATGCCGATCCCAATGCCGAGCTTTCAAGCTTAGACGTAGAAGCCTCCTCTCTATCCTTCCAGCGGCATTCCCGCACGCGACTCCACATCTCTACCCCATGCTATGCACTTCCTCTCCTCCACGCCATCCTGGCCCCAGAAAAATCACGTACATACCTACAGTACGAAGTGCCGTAGCAGCAGAGCCGAATTTGCAGAGCAGGTGCGCGAGACGAGGTCGTGGATGCGGGTCGGAGATTATCCCCCCCCCCACCTCGGGGATTTGGAGAAGGGGGGGGGGGGAGCGGGGAAATCGGGGCGTGCTCCGGAGGGAGGTTACAGTACTTACCCCGAATTTCCCCAACGGTGGAGGACCGGCGCTAGGCTGGTTGCGGAGGGGAGGGGGGGGGGAGGGGGGTGTAGCCGTGGATGGGCCGGGGATGGGCCGTGGAGACTGGATAGCCGGTGGGGGGATGGGGGGGGGGATTGGGAGGAGAGGAAGAGAGGAAGAGAGGAGAAAGCGCTGGCCTCGATATTCCCCCTTGTGTATTGGATTGGACGGGTTGCTGGATTTGCTGGATTCATATACATATAGTGCGCGCCGCGAGGGGAGACGAGTGCATCGAGCGGTCTGCGGAGCGGAGTGTTTCCCCTCTCCAACGATCGATGCGTCGTCTCCAATATCGAAGGCCGGAGTGTCGGTGAAGCATGTGAGATCGCCCGCAGCGCAGTGCAGCATGGGTACGGATGCATCAGTGATGGAGACGTTTGGGCTTGGGCGCAGGCCTTGTCGGAGGGCTTGGGAAGTGCAAGCTTGAGTCTGGGGAGCATGAGGCCCTGTGATTGGGGGTCTGGGAGGTTGGGAAAGGAAGGTCGGGAGCAGCAGTACTTGTGTGAGATGAGGCGAGGGGAGGTATGTACGGGGACGTGGGAATTGGCAAGTGGCGCAAGGGAGGAGGGCATGAGTACAGATGCAAGGAGGAGAAATGACGAGAGATAATCCGTCCTCCCAGCCTCGTCGCACTGAGCTGAGCCTTGGAGAATTCAAGACTGAATACTTCAACGAAGGCGACAACGGCACGTCAACGTCGCGAGGAGAGCCATCTTGGGGGAGAAAAACGGGCCCGACATGGCGATCTTCTCGGCCAGTTGGCCAATTCAAGCAAGCAATTGTCACGAATTGACCAGTTTCACTTCACATGCGCCAATGCTGGATGCGAGGAGACACTCCCCCACTTCGCTATACAGAGCTCTCTCCATGGTACGGCTACGGCTATGCGTATGCGTACAGAGAGCGGTGGGATTGGGGAAAGTGCTAGGGCTACTTGCGAGTGCAAAGGGGAGAAATGGGAGGAGAAATGCTGATCGGGTTGGGGGGGAGGGGGAGAAAGGGGGGTTTGCCCTCGGTTACATGAGTGCAAGTATGTATGTATGTAGTATGTACATCTTTCTGACACTCGACTTGGAGCCACAGGAGCCACAGGAGCCACAGGAGCCACATCATCCAGCTCAGCGAGGACGGAGCACAGAAGAAGTAGAGCATAGCATTGCAATTCGCGGCAAATCTTCTCCTGCGCGCCAATGAGGAGGAAGAGGAGGAGGAGGAGGAGAGGAGGAGGAGGAGAGAAGGAGAGGAGGAGAGAAGGAGAGGAGGAGGCGAATGATCTTCTATATCTTCTATATCTTCTATGTTTACATCATATTTCATGTCCTTCACTCTAAATCCTCATTATCATCCCATTCCGACTTTATTTACATGTGCCTTGCCTCCTGTGCGCATAAAAGGCGAGTGGATACCGAGGCTGGATGTACTAGTTTTGTGCCTTTGTGCCTGAGGTATGCATGTACCTATGTACATCTACGTTTCGTCTTTACTTCGCAACAAATAATCCGGAGGGCGGGGAAGCCCAGATCTGTAAAGTCTGGGGATCCGATCTGGGGAAATTGTACCTATGTATGCTTGGGGACTCTACAATCGCAACATCACCACCACCACCACCACCACCACCATCACAATCACCACCACCACCTCACGACGACAACGACGACGCCTGCGACCAGCTCTTACATCATCGCATCACGATGCCGCTGCCGAGCATCGAGGGTGCGAATCTGGCAGGCGATGGCGATCCCGACAGCAGGAAGAAGGCGAAGACGCTGCCGTGCAGGTATTGCCAGAAGCGCTTTCGACGGCTCGAGCATGTACAGCGCCATGAGAGGACGCATACGAAGGAAAAGCCCTTCCAATGCTCCTGCGGCAAGACATTTGGGCGACGGTATGCTTTCCTTCCATTAACGTTGGTCTGGTCAAATGTTTTTGCTAATTCTCACTTTTAGAGATCTGTTGGTGAGGCATGACAAGTTGGTGCATCTGAACGAGGGCAACAAGGACGCAAACCACAACCACCCCCCGGCCAGCCGCGCCAAGGTCGCCATGAAGGCGCAGATGAGCCCGCCGAACACGGCCGCGATCCCGAACCTGATCGATCCGGATTTGCTGGCGCAGCAGACAAGTTATTCCCAGCTGGCGGATATGCGGGGGAGGGCGCCTGATGCGACGATGCACCACCGGCTGCCGTGCTCGCTGGACCTGCTCTCGGATGCGGCGACACATATCGCGTCGTCGAGCAATCATCAGTTGCCGAGCATCATCCCGCAGTTGACACAGAGCAACCACGAGCATATGGAGCCGGAGGGCAAACGCGCGAGGACGACGAGTTTCAATAGTCGAGGGCAAGACGAGGTGATGATGAAGAATTCGGCGTATCATCCCAGCGGCGATGTGGGCCTTTTGGGCGATTATAATATATTCCTTGATGATTTTGGCATCAGTTCACACGTCTTTCCGCCGCTGGATACGGAGGTCCCTGTTGCGTTGTGGTCGCGGCCACAGGGCCACGAGCAGAGCTACGGATACGCAGATCAACAACGTGGGAACCACGACGTCTTGCATAATAACAACGATCAACAGCAGTTTGGCCGATTCGTGTCGCGGCTTTCGTCCACACAGCCTGATTATCAGGATTCGTCGAACGCCTCACGATCGAACGAGGACAATAGGAATGGCCCGCCCTGGAAAGTATCGAGCCAAGATCATCGCTATATACAAAGCAAACTAGACGATTTCGCAGCCGTGTTACCCAAGGGCTTCGAGCTACCATCACGGCATACTTTGTCGAGATTTCTGGAGGGCTATATAAATGGCTTCCACGAGCATTTGCCTTTCCTTCATATCCCTACAGTGCAGATAGCAAATCTTGCTCCCGAGTTGTTACTGGCGATAGCGGCCATCGGCGCGCAATATCGATTCGAAGAGCATAGAGGGTATCGTTTATGGTATGCCTCAAGAGCGATTGCGGTGGAGCAGACACGGCGAAGGAGCAGCTCGCAAGTTTTAGAGATACTTTCACCCCCCGCGACATATAGGTCAGAATCGGCTGGCCCATCACCTCCGTCGACGGCCAGAAACCAGAGCATTGCGGAGATCAGCGGCATTTCGAGAAATGGAAGTGAAGGAAATGGCATTGATACTTTGTAAGTCATCCTGTTTAGTTATGACTATGTTGTTTTCCCTGGTTACTAACCATATGGGCAGCTCGAATACCCAAGAAGCCAGACTGGAGACAATTCAAGCCTTCTTACTTCTTGTCGCCATCGGGACATGGGCTAGTCGCACCCTCCTCCGCGAATCTCTAACAGTCCGAAGCTGGCTTGTCCTTCTTGTCCAAGAAGCAGGCCTTACCAACCCAGATACCTCCAATCCCGAACTGAACTGGGAAGATTGGATCAAAGCCGAGAGCGAGAAGCGCACAAAATGTCTCACCTACTGTTTCTTCAACCTCCACTGCATCGCATATGACATACCGCCCCTAATCGTATCTTCACAAGTGCACATAAGCCTGCCTCAGACGGCGAAAGAATGGAAAGCAACTACCGCATGGGAATGGGCAGAGATCAGGAGACAGAATCCACCTGCCGAGATCAAGTTCTTCGACGCTCTGACGAGGCTTTTCGCGAAACCAGGGTCGGTTCTGCAGAAGCCGCTGCCGGTCACCTCGTCTTTGGGCAACTACATGCTCATCACTGCAATCTCGCAGCAGATCTTCTTGCTACGTCAGACTTCGGCAGTATCAATACCTGGCATTGCGACAAACGGTTTGCCACCTAGTGATATTGAAGATATAAGCGACGCGCTGAAGGCGTGGCAAGCGAGCTGGGAACGGACTCCAGAAAGCAGCCTGGATCCTACTGGCCCCAATGGTCCTGTCGCATTCAACTCCACTGCATTGTTGCGATTCGCATACATACGGCTGCATAGCGATCTCGGTCCCAGCCGCTTCCTGGAGACTCGTGATCCAGTGCGGATAGCACAGGCATTTAAAGACTATCCCCCTGTTACGAGAAGCCCTCGCATCTGCCGCGCTGTACTGCAGGCTGCGCATGCTCTCTCGATTCCAATCAAAATCGGTATTGCCTTTGTGGCAAGGACGCAGACGTTCTCATGGAGTATCCAGCACAGTCTCTGCAACCTCGAGTGTGCTTTCCTACTTAGTATGTGGTCTTCCTTCTTTCCTCAATGTCTTGCACCGTTCTAACATTTATCAGGCAAATGGCTCGAAACAATCGCGCTCTCGCCCCTCGACCTCACCGCCGAGGAGCGCAACCTGCTCGAAATGGTCCGGACCATGCTCGACGAGACCGAATTCGCTGTTTCCTTTGCCGGTTCGCAATCGCCGGACCACGAGCGTGCGAAGATTCGCCAGCTGGGCGCGGCGGTGGTGAGGCTATGGGCGGAGACGTTCAAAGGGACGCAGATCTTTGATATTGTCAAGGCGATGGGAAGCAGTCTGGAAATCTATGCGGATTTACTGACGAAGGGCAATGAAGGCGCTGTTGGATGAGCCGAGAAGCTACCATGGTCTATGACTAGGAGAACAGCGTTGCTGGGAAAGAACGGAATCGAGGATAGGAGAGGATGGGAGCTGCGATGGTCGACTTCAGCCGGGTACACCGCCAGTTGCCGAGCATAAGCACTATCATCTCTACCTCCGCCCAAGCTTCGAGATCAACATTGGCCATGCTCGGCAGTGACCAGCAACGAAAGGATCGAGCACCATGTCGTCAGATCCTCAGTGTTGCACTTCAACAAGGAAGTTTCGGGGCGACGGTAAGCGAACCGACGGAGAGCGCAAGCCGAGCGCCTCTCGCCGGCTCCAGGGCAGCCTGCCTGCTCTCGAAGCCGATATTATCTCTATCAAAAAAACGATAATTCACTTTGGGAGAATGAATATTGAGTGAAGCTGCAGGTACTGTACTCGGCAGGTGCGCGGCATGGACGAAGTGTTCGCATGTCCGCCGGGCTTATCAGACTGGAGGGGTCGAGCCACGAGGACGCTGCGGGTCCCCGTGCGGAATGGAGTGGCACTTTGTGTTAGAGTAGACAATATACATGCAGATATCCAGACGCAGAATTGAGTTAATCCAGACGTGAACCTGGGGTTAGCGAGTCGTGTTGCCAGATCGGCAGACGGGAGCTAGGGGCTGCAGTCGTTTGCGGGGAACGCGGTAGAGCACTTACCCAATACATAGTATCCATCTCAATATCCCCCCGAGCCCTCTACAATATGCACCGCATCGGCTGTTCTGTGCAATTCTACAAATCCCAACTCAACCTCCCTCGCAGCACGCCAGCGGCGGATCAGGGACGCAGTCCAAAGACAGCATGCTGCGTACGCACCTCTACAAGCCCGTCTTGGCGACCTCCTGTCTTCCCAATAATGCGCCTGCCAGGGGCGGGCAACATTGCGGCGGCACGTGCCTGTGCGGGGAGCAGAGCAGAGCGTCGTGAACATCAGCCGAGCGAGGAGGTGTATATTAACCAGGCCAGTGCCCGCGCATCCTTCATCAACTTCCAATATGGGAGCCGTCTTTCTCCGCATTCCGGCTATTTGCGAGGGCTGGCGAGAGGCTGCTTAATGGGCGGTGTTATGGATTGAAATATTGGATGCTGTGGGCGGTGATGGGGCGATGGCGAGGGCGGGAAAGGCTAGATTAAGGAGGAGGAGGAGGAGGAGATATTGCAGAGCCTGGACGTTTTTTCCCAGGCGCCGATTCCTGGATTATAGCCGTATAGTACGGCGGAGTGCCATTATTGGAGAGTACCGTGGGAGAGGCAATATCGGGGTAAGAGGTTCAGAAAAAGTGGCCATTGCGGAGGGAGTAGGTAGCTGGGATCAAGGTATCATCAGTTCATCTCAATTTTTTTTCTCGTCTGCCCTTCCCCTATATTCATTTCATTTGAGGACGAACGCAGGGAAACCGAAAGAACCGATCCTGGACGGGAAGGGGACGATAGGGGGCGCGAGGAATTAGTTAAGAAGGCCTGCCTTTCCTCTTCCGAGACTCTTTTTCCCCCTTTGTTTTTGGCACAGAGACATCAGAATCCTCCGATCCTCGCAAATACTCCAGAAGCACGAACACCGCATCAATCCCGCGCAACCTATCCACTACCGCTCCTCCACGCACGCAACAGCCCCACGTCTCCAAGCCCCCGCGCTCAAACCGCCACCATGCAAATCCGCGCCACGCTCCTCGCCGGCGTCTCGCTGCTCCGCCTCGTCGCGGGCGACGCGTGCGTGACGTCGGGCCCGCCCGCCGAGGTCACGGCGGTGTCGTACTGCTGCAAGAAGGTCACGGGCACGTGGTACCAGTTCTACGCCGTGCAGGCCATCTGCGTCATCCCCGAGGGCGGGCTGGCGACGTACAAGCGCTGCGTGGGGTATATCCCGGGCGCGGAGAACCCGACGTGCATATCCGGACAGGCAGATGGGTTGAGCAGCAGTGCGGCGGCGCCGAGTTTTACGACGTCGACGGTGGGGAGGGAGACGATTACTGCTTAGATGGGTGGAGGGGAGCGTGAGGTGTGGAGGCAGGAGGGGAGAGATGGGGATGGGAGAAGGAGAAGTTGGCGAGCGAGGAAGAGGAGGAGGGAGAGCGGGTGTTAGAGAAGGGTGACGATGGTCCAGTGAAAGGGTGTTGGCAGTGTGCAGGATGATGGCAGCTGGATGACGGCAAAAGGACGTGGAAGCTTGTGGAGGCAGACAAATTGTACATCCTAAAAACCCTGTGTTGAAAGATCACTTTTCCCGCTCTTGAATCTCCCTGCAACCCGTGGACTGTAAGACTTTCCGCCCCTTAATCATCCTCTCTCTCATCCAATTTCATGGCCCTTCCCTTTTTCCAAAATAAAACCGCAAAAATAACCACACCTGCCCGGTACACTTGCACATGCAATCAACAGCCAAGAGGAATCTTTCTTGTACCTGATCAGCGTTGGCATAGTGCCACGAGCCACCGTCGCATTGCAGATGCAGTGCAGTCGGAGGACAATACGCGATATGTGCATTTGTACGGCCCAGTACCAGACGTGGTCTCCTGCCTTCCCCGCAGGCAATGGCCCGGGGGTTTAGCCGTGGTGCTACAGATATTGGCCACCTGCTTCCGGCCCCTTAATTTTCGATGACTGTTGATTGCGAGTATGTGCGTGAGCACGCCTTGGGCCGCTTTGCGACGTTAATATAGAGCGTGATGGGGGTTTAGAGGACCTGCACCCTGAGGTGGAGTTGGATCCGGTTGGCGACGACTGGATGTCTTTGCACTTGCACTGTAGGAACACAAAGCTTATTGAATTGTTCATAAAGTCATTCCACTATATACCATGCTGTACCGTCAATATATACATGCTATGGTTCATTGGGTTCTGAGCCACTTTGGGCGGTCCAAGCACTGCTTGAACACATGTCGATCATAATACATCCCGTCTTTCTAAAGTTTCCAGCCATTCTGAACCATGGTGTCCTACACATGCTTCCGATCTAGACAAATGCTCGCTCTAAAATGTTTTCAACCAGGCCTGCCTTTCCAACGCACACACATGATGAATGCTACCCTACCAAAGATTATCTGGATGATGCCACAAGAGGGTCGGAGCCAGCTCAACCCCAGATAGGCCTTCCAGTGTTGAAAGCGCCCATCTGTGGCGTGGGCGGATTCAACTGCAAGCCGACATCCCTTCTCAACTTATCGCCCAGAACAGCGACTGCCTTCACAGCCACAGATTGTTCCAAAGCTCTTGCTGGGAAAACGACCAATGCAACAGACAACGCGCTTCTCCCAATATCTCCATAGAAAGTCAAAAATCTTGATTCGGAGTTCTCAATCAACGCTTTGAGCACTATATACTGCGTGTCTGAAGCCTCCTCAGGTGGCGTGTCGACAATACTCGAGAGGGTGAGCCAGTAGTTGGTAGGTGGCCATGGATTAATCATCTTGGCCTTTGAAAAGTCGCGCAGGGCGATAGCTGCATAACCCGCGCTGAGGCCCGTCATGCGCGTGTTATGGACTTGAGGATCGACCCAATGGCCATCCATCTTCTTCCAGCCTAGTCTGGCGCGGCCTTCTTCGGTCTTCTCGTTGCCGCGAAGGCCGAAAAGGACAGGACATGCGACGCGCATTTTGCACATCAGGATGTCGATGAGCGATTCGTTGCGCCATACGAAGTCTTTGTTTGCGAAGAGTGAGACAGCGACGACGCCAATGGGATCGGCTGCCTTTGGTGATACACCAGCCTCGTCAATGAACTGGGCAACTACAGCTTTGGACAAGATGTTCAGTAAGTAGATAAAAAGTGAAGGCAATTCGCCATTGTTGACTGCGCCTTCGACTGGCTGTCGTGGTGTAACCAAGACCATATTAGGATCTACTGGTGGACTCTGGAAGGTTGTGAGAGCTTCAAGAAGCACAGCGTGGATTTTCCTTTTCTACCAGATTTGTTAATAGCTATTAAAAAGAAGATATAACTTAGACATACTGGCATCAAAGTAGCTCCTTTGCCGCTAGTTAGCTGTCCAACAGACTTTCTGATTTCACGTCGCATCTCCCCAGTCTTCTTTCTCAACGCCAGGTCATTCTTTCCTGCATCTACGATGAAACGTCGCAATCGCTTCAAGTTTTGGTGGATCTCTTCGTATTTTTTTGCGCCCGGAAGAATATTAGGCTGGGATGTGTAGCCGGAGGAAATAGAGACTTTGACCGACGTTGCGGTGGGCGCTCCGATCGGCGGCTGAGGAGGAAGTTGTTGTGGAGCAGCTATCGGTATGGGCTGAATCGGCTTTAAAGGTTGTGCTGGTGCAGCTTGCGTGACAGCTTGGCCTGCGATTTGCTGTCCTGGCCTTGGCTGAAGCTGAGGCTGTTGCAATTGAGGCTGTGGTTGCGCCTGCGGTGGTAGAGCAGCTGGTATGGGCTGTTTTTGCGCTGGAGGAACAGGTGTAACTGGTGGAGGAGGTGTTTTCTCTCTTGGAGGAAGCTCCGGGATAGAAATCTTTTTCTTTCGCAGCGCAATGACTCTGGCGCGGTCATCTGCAAGCGCCTGTTCAAGTCTTAACCGCTCATTCTCTTGCTTCTCTTCTTGCAGTAATTTGAGCTGAGTTTCCCTCATCTGGTTGTTGTTGAAGGTCCGAATGGCGGAGTCGCGGACTCTGTTATGCTCTCTCAGCGCCGCATCGAGCAAGGCTTCGTGGATGACTTCTGGATTCTGCGCGACGTCTTTAGCAGATGGTGTACCGAAAGAGTTGAAAAATAATGATCTGGAAGGACTACTACCTGCAGACTCTGGAAGCCTCGCCATAGCTGCAGTTTGTATGTCCTTTCGTGGTTGTGGTTGGAGGTGGGGAAGATGATGAACAAAGGTGGAAGACGTGAGGTTGTGGTGTTGAATATATGCTTATATGCTTGTTTGACGCGTTAGATACCTTAGATACCGATACCCCAAAATCCGGCAGAATATCAGGACCAGGTTCTTGAGGCGGTGTATCACGTGCACTCCACCATCGTCGTCGCCCGCACAATTAATGCGGGCACTAGTGAAGCAGGCCATACCCAACTTGGACACGAAACAGAGGTCTGGTCTCGACAGGTAAGGTATCCGTACCTTGGGCAAGTGCATCCAGCCACAACTCCCATCAAACCTTCACTCTCCTCTCACATAACGCTTTCTTCCTTATCATTCCTTCAAAGCTATCATCTCCATCGATCTTCGAGTCATTCCTTCAGAGGTTCAACTTCAAGCACTGCCATCCTCTCCTTTTCACCAACTATTTCAGAACTTCACACCATACGTCACCAATAGGCAACATTGGGAATAAACAGTCAAAAACCTCAACGAACGACCTTTCACTCTCCGCACTCCATCATGGAGCAGCAGCCGCAGCAACCCGCCGGCGGCGTCCTGGGCCCAACTGGCCGCAGACTGCACATTGCTCATCGCAGAAGCCCTTCTGAACTGACCCCCCTTATGAGCATGTTCTCCTCTCCAGGCAGTAAGTGAAGCCATCCCTAAACGTGGTCGTGTGGGGTGCATCATATCCCTTTCGGTCATCAACAACATGTCTCACAATCAAAGAAACACAATCGCATGCTAACATGATGGAACACAGTGGAACAACTTGCTATTCAGCAACAGATTGAATTGCTTCAACAGCAGCAGCAGCAGATCCAGGCCACACACCAGCAATATGTTAATATGGGAATGATTCCGCCGCAACATCTGGCTCCTGCTGGTCCTTTCAATCCCCTACAGCAGCAAATGCCCAACATGGCTCCAAACGCTTTTCAGTTTCCAAACCAGCTTCCACAGCAACAATTGGGTGTGCCGATGGGAGCTCCGACACAGCCATTGTCACATCGCCGCAATCAATCGGCAATGCCAAATATTGGAATGGGCCCTCCTCCAGCTCCATCATCGGGAGCATCAGGATCAGGGTATAATGACTTCAATGCGCAGGGTCGAGAGAATCAGTCTACACGTGGAGGTCGAGGAGGAGGCGGTCCTCCCGGTGGCGGCCACCAGCGTCGCCACTCACTCGCCCTGCCTGAAGCTAAAAAGGCTGCAGAGCTTGCCCAACAAAAGCGAACAACCTCTGGGTTCCAATTTCCAATCCCAGGGGCAGCTGGTGCTACTCCTGGAAATGCCGATGGTACCAACCCCGCCGGAGAGGACAAGGTCACACAGCCGCAAGCTTCTACTGCCTTCCCTGGAAATCTGAATGTCCGTGGCGGTCGTGTAGGATCTCATGGAAGAAGTCAAAGCATGGCGGTTGCCTCTAATGCTCGCGGTGCTGGCCCAATGCGCGGCGGTGGTGCCTTTCAGTTCCCGGCGCCTACTATCAATGAAGTTGCTGCCCCCAATCAAGGTGGCGATTTTGAGCGTAAGGGAAGTGCAGGCCATGCTCGAAGCTCCTCTCGCAACTTTGAAGGAAATTGGAGGAATCAAAGCATCTCACAAGGTCCAGGTCAGCCACAAGACCAACCCCCGCAGATGGGCAACTTTCAAGGTCAGCAGGGAGGATTTCAACCAGGTCATCGCAACCGCGCAAGCATTAATCAGTCTATGGGTTCTCTCGGGGCTTTCCAATACAACGGACAGCCTCAGTTAGTTCAGCTTCCACAGGGTCAAATGGCTCTTCTCCAGCAACAAATGTTTCCTGGCCAACAGTTGAACCCTCTTCAGATAAATCAGCTCCAACAATTGCAAGCAGCGCAATTGAATACTCAGCATATGATTAATATGCAAGGCGGACAGCATGGAGTACAGCAGATTTCCTCACAACAGCAACAACAGCAACGCAAGACGCTTTTCACTCCTTATCTGCCACAAGCTACACTTCCAGCATTACTTGGAGATGGGCAACTCGTTTCTGGTATCCTTCGAGTCAACAAGAAGAACCGTAGCGATGCTTATGTAACGACTCAAGATGGGCTTCTCGATGCCGATATCTTTATCTGCGGCAGTAAGGACCGCAACAGAGCTCTCGAGGGTGATTTGGTCGCAGTCGAGCTCCTCGATGTCGATGAGGTTTGGGGACAGAAGCGTGAGAAGGAAGAGAAGAAGAAGCGCAAGGATATTACTGATACACGCACCGGTGGCTCCACCAATGGCAATGAGAGATCTCATCGCGATACTGCTAATGGCGATGATGGCTCAAGCGCTGCCGAAGGTGGAATTAGACGCAGGGGCAGCTTGAGGCAACGCCCTACGCAGAAGAAGAATGATGACGTTGAGGTCGAAGGCCAGAGTCTTTTGCTGGTGGAAGAAGAAGAGGTCAATGATGAGCAGAAGCCACTCTATGCTGGTCACATCGTCGCTGTAATTGAGCGTGTAGCTGGACAGATGTTCTCTGGTACCCTTGGTCTCCTTAGACCAAGTAGCCAAGCTACTAAGGAGAAGCAAGAGGCCGAGAGACAGGCTCGAGATGGCAATTCCGGTCGTCATCATGAGCAAAGACAACAAGACAAGCCAAAGATTGTCTGGTTCAAGCCAACGGACAAGCGAGTTCCCTTGATTGCCATTCCGACAGAGCAGGCGCCAAGAGACTTCGTTGAAAAGCACCAAGATTACGCTGATCGCATTTTTGTTGCGTGTATCAAGCGTTGGCCAATCACGTCTCTGCATCCATTTGGCACACTGGTAGAGCAACTTGGCAAGATGGGCGAGTTGAAGGTTGAGACTGATGCGTTGTTGAGAGACAACAACTTTGCATCAGACGAATTCTCGGACGCTGTCATCAGAAGTGTTGGCCTTGATGAATGGTCTTTGGCCAAAGAGGATGAAGCGGCCATTGCATCTCGCCGAGATTTCCGTGAGGAGAAGACATTTACCATTGATCCTAATGGTGTCAACGAACTTGATGACGCCATCCACATCAAGGGCGAAGTTGATGGAAAGATTGAGATCGGCATTCACATCGCAGACGTGGCTCACTTCATCAAGGCAAATTCTCTTGTTGATAGAGAGGCTAAGAAGCGCGGGACTGCAGTTTACTTGATGAACAGATCTTGTAACATGCTTCCACCAAAGCTTGCAAACGATATATGTTCTCTGATTCCAGGCGAAGAGCGTCTTACAGTCAGTATTGTCTTCAAGGTTAATACTGTTACTGGCGCTGTAGCAGATGAAGATATCTGGATTGGAAAGAGTATCATAAAGAGTAGCGGCAAGCTCTCTTACCGTGAAGTTGATGCTGCTCTTTCTGGTCAAGGAAGCATTAAGCTCGAAGGTATTGACGCCAAGGATATTAAGGTTCTTCAGGTCAGTATTTGCAAACCAATCGTCCCTCGTGAATCGTTATTAACTTTATTATAGGCCGTTTCCCGAAAGTTCCGTGAGGCACGACTTGGATCCGAGGGAGAGACTATCGCGCCCTTGCGTCTCCTGTATCAACTGGATGACGAGAACGTCCCAGTCGAGCACAACATTTTCGATTCCACGCCTTCACACGAGTTGATTGAGGAGCTTATGCACAAAGCCAATTTCTACGTCGCACAAAAGCTTGCGCAAGGTCTACCTGAAAAGGCACTCCTTAGACGACAAAGCCCACCAAATCCTCGCAGATTGCAGACATTTGCTGACCGTATGACTCGCCTCGGCTACGAAATTGATACCACGAGCAGTGGTACTCTCCAGAATAGTCTTTTCAAGGTCGATGACTCTGATATCCGAAAGGGTATGGAAACTCTTCTTGTCAAGGCCATTCCTCGAGCAAAATATTTCATCGCCGGAAGGACGCCAGCTCATCTCCAGCCACATTACTCTCTCAATCTCCCGCTCTATACTCACTTCACCAACCCTTCTCGCCGTTATGCAGATATCGTTGTCCATCGTCAACTGGAATGTGTGCTTTCTGAGGGTAGAATCGAGTATAACGAGGATACCGATGCCCTTGTCAAGACTACAGAGTCGTGTAACACCAAAAAGGACTCTGCTCAGAATGCTCAGGAGCAAAGCGTCCATATTGAGTCCTGCAGAATCATGGACAAGAAGAGAGAGGATCTTGGAGAGGACCTCATCAGCGAAGGCATTGTCCTTTGTGTCTACGAGTCTGCATTTGACGTCTTGATCCCTGAATACGGCTTCGAGAAGCGTGTTCATTGCGATCAGCTTCCATTGAAGAAGGCTGAATTCCGCAAGAATGAGCGGGTATTGGAGTTGTACTGGGAGAAGGGTGTGCCATCTTCGGCATATGTTCCCGAGGATGAGCGTCCTAGACCTGGAGTTTCTCAGCGCAATACCAATGCAAGCATTGCAGCTAGAGAGGCAGCTGTTGCCGAACGCGCCAGAAAAGATCGCGAAGAGGCACAGCGAAAGCAGATGGAGACCGGAACAATGTCTACGGATGATGTTGATGCTTTGTTCGACGACGACGATGACGACGAAGATGAAAACATTTCTGATCTTGCAGAGAGCCTTCAGGGTGTTTCCCTTGGTGATAGGCCAACTCAAAGTGTCCCACCATCACCAACAAAGAATTCTTTGACCGCCAGTGCCGACCTTCACCGTACTCGCTCGGATTCCAAGGTTCCTATTGCAGAGACTGCATCAGCCAAACCCAGCAACAAGGACAAGTATCTGAAGTTCTTCTCTTTGAGGGAAGAGAATGGAGAATATATCCAGGATGTGAAGGAAATGACTCGTGTACCAGTCATCCTGAAGACTGATCTCAGCAAGAGTCCCCCGTAAGTTTTCTTATCCCTGATTTTATGAACGCGATTAACAAATATAGATGCCTCACCATTCGCTCTCTCAACCCATATGCTCTCTAGACACAGCGTCGTGAGGTTTGCGATATGGTCATGATCGTAAGGTCATCTCCAGTCCACTCATTCACCATGCAGTGTCGGACCGAATACGGGCCATCGCGAGAAGATATACTAGTATTAATTTGAAGGGATGATTGAGCTCAGAACTTGTTATTGTTTGTGGTCTATCTTGACGAGAGATGGGTCGCCTTGCCTGCTTGATAAGGCATCTGAACATGAGCTTCATCAGCACATATATGATAGAAGTGGTGGAAGAGGGATAGGTAAAATAGGGTCTTATGAAAGGCCATCATCGGTAGTTTAGTCTGGTCTTCTCGCCATTAGCGTTGTGTAGGCATGTATAGCTAAATTCAGTATCTCCGTTAGTCTTGCATCAACTTAATCTGCGATTCAACTTTGCTGGGAATGGGAATGAATGATGACAAAAGAAAGTGGAGCAAGTGACTGTTGGCCCCAACTTCCTAGATCCTAGATGGGACCCGTTGGCCGCAGGAGTGGCGGCTGATGTCAAATTGTGAATGATTTTTCAGATGAAGACCGCTCCATGCCCCAGTTCAGCAAAGACCTCCTTTGCAGGCGTCGTCGTCGACCCGGCAGGCTCTCAAACTGATATAAAACACGGAAAGGCCTCCCATACGGCTGTACAGAGTTCCGTGCTTGAAGAGGTCGGGGTCTTGGCATTTGCTCTTTGCATGCCGCTCGCTGATTTGCTGAATCGACGGTCGCTTGGGGATCTCACATGGCGGCGGACATGGATCGTTGCGCTTCGACCGCTGTTAAAAGCACAAGGCTCTCCTAACCTCAAATGAGGCTGACACAAGTCAAGGTCTCATCTCGAGCGTCACTTCGCCATGTTTGAGACCTAAGACCTCGTCTCATACCGCTATACTCATAGAAAGCAGAATTAAGGTTGTTTTCATGCCAGCTTTCTGCCAGAATGCGCAAGTGGCCAAACGCCGATGCATTTCCAGAGATCCGGCATCGAAGGTCATTGTCCTTTGACTGGCTGCTTTCACCTCCAGCGATCCTCAATCGCAGAATATACGACGTCCTGTCGTCCAAGCTCCCATAGCCGACGGAAGCTCACCCTTCCTAGCCAAGGCCTCATCACCCTCGTACCCCTCGACCAAGGACCATCGAGGATCCGTCGGAAAGATCAGAGGCGTTCTTTCCGGCTTCAGGGGCATCTCCAGATGTCTGCGGCCACAGCTTTAATCGGATGCATGCCCTTCATCCTTCTCATTTTTTTTCTCCTCGTCATCCATTCTATCTTTCACTCTCTTCGATTCTCTGTGTCAAGCGCTGGTTCTGCTTCTACTCCTAGACATTCATTCTTTGTTTACGCAGTCATTTTCTCTCCAGAACAGAGCAGGCCTTTATACTTTAATACATTTAATACAAGAGAGGTTGTAATTGCTCAGGCTGGTCTTGGAATATTTACGCCTATTCATTTCTATATCGATACTGTTCAGCATATCTTGACAATCCGAAATCTTCTCGATCCGAGTTTACCAACATCGAATCCATTTCCGAAATATCAATATGCCTAGTCTTAAGAGAATCTTTGCTGTCGCAGCAGTTGGCTTCGCTGCGTTCTCTGCAGCCTTACCAGCACACGGCTTCAGCTCCCGCTCTGTGGAGAAAACATACAGTCTCCGCGCGCGCCAAAACGCTCTCGCCGCAGCAGCCGGCATCAGCGATGTTGACGTCCTTCAATTGTACGTTCTCCTTCATCTCTCTCCTCTTCCTCCCATCTTCATCATCCCAGCTCACCCTTTCTAGTGCCCTCACTCTCGAATTCCTCGAAGCCGAGTTCTACCGCACGGGTTTCGCCAAATTCCCCGACGCGGATTTCATCGCCCTCGGCCTCTCCGCGACCGACCTCGCGAACCTCAAAGCCATCGGCTTAACTGAGCAAGCCCACGTCTCGACACTGCTCTCCGCCATCTCCGGCGCAGGCGTAGTTCCAGTCGCACCCTGCGTCTACAACTTCCCCTTCACCACCGCCGCCGAGATGGTCGCCATCGCATCCGTGCTCGAGGCCGTCGGCGTCGCCGCGTATCTCGGCGCCGCGCCACTGCTCTCCGCGCCTGCCATCTTGACTGCCGCGGGCAGAATCCTGACCGTTGAGGCAAGACATCAAACATTGATCCGCGTCTTGTCAAAGGTGGCCGCAGTCCCAAATCCCTTCGATACCCCGCTCGGAGTCCGCGCTGTCTTCTCCCTTGCTGCACCATTCATCACCTCCTGTCCCGCAGGCAGCAACCTCGTCATCAAGCCCTTCCCTGCTGTGACCTCCACCACCGCCGCAAGCGCTATCGTGGCAGATGCACGCCTCAGCATTTCGTCTGTGGCACAAGGCGCAACACACTGTGCCTTCGTCAACGGTGGTGTTCCTGGCGGCGCGGCCTTCACTCCTCTTGAGGGCGGATCTTGTCTGGTTCCTCAGATCTTGTCTGGCGAAGTCTATGTATTCCTTTCCAGCGCTGGGCCATTGACTGGTGTGTTAACTGATGAGATTACGGTTGCTGGACCAATGGTTGTGCAGATCTCGTAGACGAGATGGGCAGCTAGCGGGTTATAGGAGAAGGCGTCGACGGATGGAGATTCTGGATAATGTGGTAGATAGATGAGAGTGAGGGGAGAGGAGGGATAGCAGGCTGCATAGAGCAAGCTTGTCGATATAGTTATTTATAGTAACTTCAATGAATAGTTTGAGTAATCGCACACTCCCAGTTTTTCCATTCTATAATTTCACCAGTCATCACAGTGCTACTCCTGGAATCATATGTGAGCTTCTTGGCTTATTTCGTCGGCAGCGTTCGAAACCACTGCCAGGGGCTCTCCAGTGCACTTAGTTACCTTCATTGTTAGCCGGAGCCATGATGGGGGAGAGTGGCTATGCCAATGCGTGTCGGATTTGATGACTGATGTACAGTGTTGGGTGGAGAGTTCACATATAGGAGTGCGCTGTTGAAAAGTATTTATGCCGAGGACAGAGGTTTGTTGTATCTTCGATAATCATGTACGAGTAATTGGGGAAGAGATTTTGATGGCTGGAACTCGGACTTAGATCTCTGCCAAACTGTTTAGAGGCTAGAGGGGCTATCATTCCCATACAAGGTTTTAAAGACGTACTTGCGCGTAGACAACGTCAATGACGGTGACCCAAATATGATAGGCACTCCGATTTAAGGCACAAAGCGGTTGACACTTAATATACTCCAATTGTAGTCATCTCTCATATCATGTCTTGATTCTGGCAACTAATCAGCTCTATACATCAGTTCGAAACACTCCGCTTGGGATATTTGCGCCCACGCCGATTCTACTATAACGCCTGCAATGCAACGCCAATCCGATTTCGGAGATTTTAGACCTTCACCTTCTGCATAGCCGCCACAGGAACCTCCTCAAACGCATCCTCATCCACCTTCCCAGCCAATCCCCTCTCCCATAACTGCCTTCCCGTAAGCTTAACCTCAGCCTCCTTCCCTCTGTTCCTCTTCTTCTCTGCCGCCTCCTCGGCCTCGTCTTCGAGGCGCTCTTTCTCGTCCATCTCCTTTTTGAATGCGTCCCTCCATTTGGTGAACGTCTCACGGTTCACAGGCGTGCCATGGAATTTTTTGTTCTCCTCGGCCTCGATGGCGAGGACGCGCTTGACATGCTCTTGCTTCTCAACTTCTTGACGCTCAATTATGATTTGTTCGGCGGCTTCTTTCAGCGTGGAGACAAGAGTGAAGATCATGGCCATGCCCATGTTCTCTTCAATAGACTCGCTGAGACTGGATAGGAGGCGTTCTTTGTCTGTCTCGATGTCGAAAAGCTTGTGTGGTGGTTCATCAGCAGGCGTGGAGAGCTCGAGGATGGGCGCTTCATTTGGGTAGTCCTCTGGATATTCGACTTTCAGGAGGATAGTAGGTGGTTCGGCTTCCTCGCCGGCTTCGTTGGCCACATCGAGGAGGATAGAAATTGTGTACGAGGTTTCGGAGATATCTATAAAGCGGATATTAGTATTGTTCGGTATATCTAAATTGGCGTTCACCGAGGCGTTGGGAAGATATTACCAGTTATCTCATCTGGAAAAATCGAGTCGAGCACCTCCCGCTCCTCTATCTGGTCTTCACGACCCATTCTAAGAGAGATTCCGCCTGGATTATCAGAGTTTCAGAGCTTCAGGCTGGATATTCCTCATAAAAGAGGTTGATGGTGGGGTTGACCCCGAATTCTAATCACGTGTGCGTGCACAGCCTTGTCTCTAACTACCATGACTAAAAGATACTAGCGCCATCAATACCCCTGCAAAAAAAAGCCTCGCGATTTGAGGTTTTGGAAAAAGTTCTGGATAAGATTGTGGAGGACAGTTACAACGTAAAGCTGTAATTCACTCGGCTTCTTTATCCTTACCAGCTGATTGACAGCTACGGTATATACGCATACCGGCTTAAGTCCATTTCTATCATCGCAATGGCTTCTGCAACAACCGCAAAGAAGATCAGCCCTTCAGGAACGAAGAGGAAGGCTGATTCCAAGGAAGGACATGTGAAGGGCGCAAAGAAGTCCAAGGTCGACGGCGCAGCAAAGCCAGAGAAGAAATCTAGCAAGACGGAGGAAAAGCCAGAGAAAAAGGCTAAGAAGCCAAAGAAGGTCGAATCTAACGATGATGACTCTGATGATATGGATGTGGATGGCGGTGTTCCGTTGAAGGAAACAGAGGATACTCCAATGGAGGACGCACAGGATGGTATTCATCCTGATAGAAGACAATTTGCTGCTGGACAGGGACCAAATGGTATGCAAAAATGCAATCCCACGGCTACTTCATTTCTAACAATCTACAGGAGCTTCGTCAAAAGAGGCACACGCAAAACAAAGACAAACAATCGCTGAGAGAAAGGCTGCAAAGCCACTCGCTGATCCACTTGCTCGCACAAAGAAGATCTGGGAGAGGTTGAGAAGGAAGTCTCATGTACCAAAGGATGAAAGAGTCAAGCTGGTGAAAGAGCTTTTCGAAATTATCACTGGTCATGTCAAAGATTTTGTTCTCAAGCATGACTCTGTCCGTGTTATCCAGACAGCCATCAAGTACTCAACACCAGATCAGAAGAGGATGATTGCAAAGGAGCTGAAGGGAACATATCGACAACTCGCGGAGTCCAAATACGCCAAGTTCCTAATCGGAAAGCTTCTTGTTCAAGGCGACGATGAGATCAGAGATCTTATTGTTCCGGAATTCTTTGGACATGTTCGCAAGATGATCAAACATGCTGAGGCGTCCTGGATTTTGGATGATGTCTACCGTGGGGTAGCCAACAGACAACAGAAGGCCACCATTCTAAGAGAATGGTACGGTGCAGAGTTCTCTCTCTTCCGTGATGGTGAGAAGGTGTCTGGCGACCTTGCAGATATTCTGGAGAAGGAGCCTGGAAAGCGTGGTCCTATCATGCGTGAATTGAATGAGCTTATCAATCATCTTATTCAAAAGAAGATGACTGGATTTACATTATTGCACGATGCAATGCTCCAGTACTATCTGAATGCGAAGCCAGGAACTGAGGAGGAGACTGAGTTCATGGAGATGCTCAAAGGCGACGAGGAGGGTGATCTCCTCAAGAATTTGGCTTTCACAGCATCGGGATCGCACATTGTGTGCTTGGCACTGGCACATGGTGTTGCAAAGGACAGGAAGCACATCTTGAAGGCTTACAAAGATACTCTGCATCTTATGGCAGGAGATCCAAATGGCCACAAGATAATTCTTACAGCATACGAGACAGTTGACGACACTGTCCTCACCGCCAAATCCATCTTCCCAGAGCTTCTTAGCAAAGATGCTGAGAAGCAAGTTGAGAATGTCGTTGCCGCTGCCAACGATCTCAACGCCCGCATAACTCTCCTCTATCTCTTCCAAGGCCGCTCCAGCTCCCTTTTCCTAACCAGCCACTCTTCAGACCTTGAAGTCCTGAAGGAGGTCGATGTTGTCCGCAAAACCACTTCGAAGAAAGACCCAGAAATCAGACGCGCTGAGCTGACTAAGGCTCTTTCACCACTTTTGCTCTCTGCCATTGCTGCCGCACCTGGTGAGCTCGCTGCTACATCGTTTGGCTGTCACTTCATTACCGAGGTTCTCTTTGGCGCTGTAGGCGACAAGACTGCTGCTCTGGAAGCTATCGCGTCCGTCGCTGCTGGCGATCCAACACCAGTTGTCAAAGATGCCGATGCTATGGAAGTTGATGCCGCTCCAGCTGACGCAATGGATGTTGACGGGGCCTTCAACGACCACTCTGCCGGCCCACAGCTTCACATCGCCAATACACCGTTTGGCGGTAAGATGCTCCGCTCTCTCATCTCTGGAGGACGCTTCGACAACAAACTCAAGGAGATCGTTCCAGTTTCTCCTCCGCTCAACTTCGCAGACATTCTTTACCCAGTCATTTCCGATCACATAATCGAGTGGGCGACCAGCTCGAGCTCCTTCGTTGTCCTGCAACTTCTGGAGTCCAAGAATTTCTCATCCAAGCCGGCAGTCCTGGAGAAGCTGAAGAAGGGAAAGCAGACTCTACAAAAGGCAGCCACTGAGGAGACACCAGAACAGAAGGCAAAGGCCGCAGAGATAGCAGCGGCAGCAACAGAACAGAAGGGTGCGAAGGCGAAGAAGGGGAAAAAGGTGGTATCAACCAAGGCGGTGGGCAATGCAGGGTCCAGGATGTTGTTGGAGATGCTGTGATGATGTAAAAAAATAGGATGGAGTTATTTAATGGATACCCAAAGTATAGACTTGATGGGCTTTATAACGAGAGAGAGTGCTCGACCTTTATTCTCGCCTTTCACGTGGAAAGGGAGAAAGTTCTCATGTGATGGGTTGTCTACGTACTCTCCCGCGCCACAACCCCACCATGGTGACGGAACGCTTCAGCACCGCCACATAATCGCCACAATGACATATGTATAAATGCTGCTGTAACATCCATGATATTCTACACTTCCTTCATTCCATCATCTTCCCCTCAAAGATCCCAAATATAACATCCAATATCCAAATCCAAACCTCAGACATCACCGACAAATATTCAAAAAGTGCCGCCAATGGATTCCGGTAAAGGAGTGCCGACCAACTATGAGTCCGCCGCGACACGCGATACCCGGGACGAGCATCAAAAACGAAGGACCAGCGCTCTTGCGGGAGAACAACTGTATGAGGCACGAATGAAGGAGGATGAGGCGCATAGGAGGATGGAGAAAGAGGCATTGAGACAATATGAGGAGCGGATGCAGCTAGAATATAGCAAAAGGGAGGGAGGGGCATGATATCTTATGAGAATGACAATGGCGGGGGGAAACGACAAAGGGAGAAGCAAAGGGGGCATCTGTTCACAGACACTTAACTCTCTCCTCCTCAAGAAAAGGCAGTGTAATTGTATTTCTCATGTTCAGGGTCTATCAGTGTTCTTGCTCTCTCTGTGAGCGTCAAAATTAATGACTTACTTAAGGCCTGATTGATGCTCGAGTATGACGTATCGATAATCCTCAGCCTTGTCTTGTCCCACAAAATAAAAATAAATATCATGATGTTTCTTCAAAGCTTAAGACATTCATTTCCTAATGATAAATATATTCGTAGAAACCAATTTTTATTCTTCTTATAGTCTATTGATCACCCTAATGATTCGGCCTTAATCGTTCGTCTACCTATCTACCACCGCCATGAAATCCCTCTTGTCCCGCGCCAAAGGACGCATTTCCGACCTCACTCACATCCCATCTTCTGCTGCTCAAGACCTACCTCCCTCTCATCCATCCTTCCTTACCGCGCCCATCCCCCAAGATATCTTCCGCTACCGTAGCCACTACGGCACGAACCTCGGCTCCATCTTCGTCCTCGAGCGCTGGCTCTTCCCCTCCCTCTTCTGCGGCGTAGGAGAATCCGAGCTCTCTGCCGCAACTGCCTCCATCGAATCCATCGGCCTCGACGCTACACGCAAAAAATGGGAGCAACATTGGGCCTCCGCTTTAACAGACGTGGATCTCAAGTGGCTCGTCTACGAAGCAAAATGCACCAGCATCCGCCTCCCCATCGGGTATTTCACGCTCGGGAGACACTTCTGCTTTGGTACACCTTTTGAGGATGTGGCGAAGATATATAAGAGAATATGGGCTGCTGTTCAGAACCTGGTCCAGCGTGCAGCTGAAGCAGGCATCGGCGTTCTCCTCGACCTGCACGCCCTCCCTGGCGCCGCGAATAGAGACGCGCATTCAGGTACCGACTCTGGCCATGCCGGCCTCTGGGAACACGGGCCGGCAGGTCGGAAGTACCGCGAACTGGCAACAGAAGCCGTTATCTGGGTTGTGCGGGAAGCCAGCCACATGAAAGGCGTACTCGGTGTGCAGATTGTGAATGAAGCTGTCTACGGCGCTTACGGGCTCCACGAATGGTACGATGACGTACTTGAAGCAGTTGGGAGAATAGATCCCACTGTGCCGATTTATATCTCGGATGCCTGGGATTTAGACGGCACTTTACAGTGGTTGGAGGGCAGAAAATCTATAAAAGCGAATCCGGTCGTGGTGGACACACATGTTTATCACACTTTTAGCGAGGCCGATCGTATGAAAATGCCAGAGCAAATTATTTCTGATATCCCAAGCGAGCTCTCTGAGATTGACAGACATGCAGGCAGCGTCGTTGATCGTGGGGCTACACAAGTTGTTGTGGGGGAATACAGTTGCGTCATGGATAAACAGACCTGGGCACGCTCTGACCCTTCGCAAAGAGACACATTAGTGCAGCAATTTGGCCAGATTCAGACTTGTCAATGGCAGCAGAAAACAGGCGGTAGTTTTTTCTGGACATTAAAGATGGACTGGATGGATGGCGGGGAATGGGGCTTCGTAGAACAGGTCAAAAAAGGAGCGATCTGCCCACCTGCTTGGTTGCGTTTGAAAAGCTACGAAGTACAGGAAAGAGCAGATCTGGCGGAGAGTCAGAAGGCGGAGATAGCTGAGCAGGCAGTGTTATGTCATACGGATCATTGGAATAGGACTGCGCCTGGAAAGAAGTTTGAGCATAGATGGTATGGAGAGGCATGGCAGGTCGGCTGGGAAGATGCGAAGGCGTTCTGGTTTTGCAGAATGAATGGGATGATGGGTGAGATGGCTAGAGAGGCTGGTGGTGCGGAGAGGATTGGGTGTTTAGAGATTTGGGTGGAGAAACGATTGAGAGAATCTGGGAAGGTGGGCGAGTTTTGCTGGCAGTGGGAACATGGCTTTAGAGCTGGTGTGCGGGCTTTTGAGGGCCTGGTAGGTATTCGACTGATAGCGCTGAAAGGCGACAGGAGTTTACCTGCTAGATGAATATATATACATATATATATACTGTTGAATATCTCACGGGCGGAAGAGTCAAAAGTGATAAAATAGCATGTAGAATAAAGTCTAGTCTAAACTACGGAATGGGCATCTCTCATATAGAGAGCCTCAATAAAGAAGTGAAGACTA
>Ga0123337_10000493_pt1 | contig 65486 bp, 48 predicted proteins | sample frozenSSSSmetaG_FD_89792 | JGI IMG/M metagenome (GOLD analysis project Ga0123337, IMG submission 89792) | Glacier valley bacterial and archeal communities from Borup Fiord, Nunavut, Canada, to study Microbial Dark Matter (Phase II) -... | ecosystem: Environmental > Aquatic > Freshwater > Ice >...
AGAGGGGGGAGAGTGGGGATGGAAGGAGGGGGGGGGAGGGTTGGGGGGTGGGGGGGGGGGGGGGGGGGGGGGGGGGGGGGGGGGGGGGGGGGGGGGGGGGGGGGGGGGGAGGGGGGGGGGAATGGGAAGCATTCGGGGAGGAAGGCATCGGGTGAGATTAGTGGAGGGAAGGTGCACCCTAACGGAAGGAGAGGATAGGGGAAGGAAGGGAAGGTGGGGGGGAAGGGGAAGGCATTCACGGAGGATAGGGGAAGGAAAGCAAAGGGTCACCATGGGCACCAGAGGGAGAAACTGGGAAGAGAGCGAGATTTTGAAGAACAATTTGCTACCAGAGCATTTGTATTGAGCTATCCACTAACACCGAGGGGTCCTGCCCCAATGTCCCGACCGTTCCCACGCAAAATGCCATCTATGCTGTCCTTTCAAGGCGCTGGTGGGAGCTCAACCTTCGAAGTGCTCTCAAATGCCGGCAGACAATCCCCCACGACTTCCGGGCTCCTGACGTCAACACCTCCATTATCCATAGCTGGCGCGTTTGGATCGGCAAACTTGCCATCGTCGACAGGTGGCACATTCGAGTCCGTCAGGTCGCGTCCGCCCCAGTTTGCGTTGTGCAGTGTGAGGAGCGCGTAGATTCGCACGAAACCATGGACATATCCGAACAGGATAGCAAGAGGGACGTAAGCCAGGTCTCTCGTCTCGCGCCGAAGATGTGGAAAGGGCTTGACGAGTTTGCTGACGAAGAGCAGGGATGTGAAATGCCAGAAATACGTCTCGCCCCAGCCCGATCGGATCAGTGTCAGATAGAGAAGACAGTCGTAGACGATGGCGATGTTGACGAAGGTGGCGAAGTAGGTTGCATACACGGACCAAGGCTGAAGACGCCAGACATCGCGGCGGACGAAGAGCTCGGTGGCATTAGATCTCCAAGTCGTGCGAGCCCAGCGAATGAGTTGAGAACGGAATTTGCTGACGCCATCGATGCCGAGAGGGGTGTGCACGAGGGCCTTCGGGTGGTTGTAGAAGATCGTCTTCCAGCCGTGGCTCAAGCACCAGCGAACGACAAAGTTATCATCGTCGACAGCGAGGGGGCCGGTGGTGCCGTAGAACCACATTTCATTCAGGTAGGCGTGTGTGAAGGCCGGGGCTTGATACATATCGGCGCGCATGAGGCAGCAACGGCTGGAGATGACGAAGACGCCGTCGTCGAGGTTGCAGGTCGCGGTGCATTCGAAGTTGTGGCGTTCCAGGTAGATGACGGCAATGTAGTTTATCATGTCTTTGATGCTGTATAACGTATGGCCTCTCTCGCGATCAACGCGCTTCACAGTGCCGACGAGTCCGACGTGAGGGTCTTCGAAAGGTGTCAGGGCATAATCCAGGAATTCAGGCCCCCAATACGCATGATCGTCAGCCATGGCGATGATCTTGGTGTTTGTGTACTTCAGAGCTTCCACACATTGCACGCGCTTATTGGCCTTCTTGCAGATGACAATGCGGAGGATTGGGCCCGCGGTGATTCTTCGGCAAGCTCTTTCGCAGAGCAGCCTCTTCGATTCGACTGTGATGACGATGAGTTCAGCGGGCTTGCAGGCGAGGATCGATCTGGCGGCCTTCTCGAACTCGCCACTGAAATCGCCGACGCTTGGGAGGAGCACAGTGACATCATGAGGCTTGTATGTGGCATTGGTGCCCGATGGAAGCTTGGGTCTGTAGGTCGAATAGGAAATTGTATGCACAACAACTTTGGTGAACTTGAATGCGAATAGCCAGAGGAAAGCAATCTGCCAGTATGACAAGGAGGTGAACTCGTCGAACCAAGCATTGACTGTGTCATGATAAGCAGTGCCCAAAGAGAGGAAGACCACTGGTGGGATGGGACGCCACCACAAGAAGTTCAGCACTGTGAAAACAATATTCCGAGCAGTGACACTGACGATTTTGTAAACCCTGGGTGAGAGAACCAGGAGAGGTGCGGCGAGTGACGAGGTGGCATAGATCGGCCACATGAGCGTTGACTGAAGGAATCGCCGCACGACAGCGGCGTCTGCGAAGACCCACAGGGCGAAAAGCATGAGCTGTGTCATGCTGCTGACACCAAGGAGGATGCGGACTGAGTAGGACATTGTGATGACGACTGATTTGTGTTTGTGGATGTTATAACTTATAACGCCCCCTTAAATATTTTCCAATGCAGCCGGATATTCAGAAATACATCCTGCATGTTTATTGACAATGCTATTGTCCATTAAACTTGTTCATAGACAATCCTATTGTCTATTGAAGCTGTTCATCAGACAAGAAGCATTGTTCGTGTGACAAAGGGTTGTACTCTTGAAGAGCCCATTGTTATCTAACAAGCAGATATTCGTTGCAAATCGGCCATCTCTTCATGGACATTGCAGATATCTTGGCTGACTCGGTCTGTTGTTCTAGATCAATTGCTCAATACTGAAGTCCCTCTAACAATACCGTCAGCCTCTAGACATTGACCACACTGATTGTCTAGAGGTGCTGGATGATGGGGTTTTAAGAATTGGAGCAGACGAGAAGAGTTGTCAATGTAAGTTCCTGCATGCTTGTGGACGCGTGAGGAATTACATTTGTCCAACTAGAATTCAGGAATTGAGACCAAAAGGGAGAGCTCCAAGAGCTTGAGAGCTCAGCTTCCTGCACTGAGAGATTCTATCTGCGTGGCAGGATTTTAGGGGCTGAAAGTGAAAGAGAGTGCTTTTAGGTTTGGCAGCTCAATTCTCGCATTAAGGAATCCTATCTGCCAAAGAGGAATTCAGGGAGTGAGAGCGAGAAAGAGACCTTTGGAATTTGAGAGTTCAGCTTCTCGCATTGAAAATTTGTATTTGCCTGGCGGGAATTGAATTGAGAGGCAATGGGAGAGCTTCTGGAGCTCCACAGCTGGGTGTCTCAACAGAGCTACTGCACTTAGAAAGACTGCGTTCAGAAAGCAGCAAGACCTATGCATTTCACAGGTCCAACGAAGATGAGATACCGAAGATCAGATATTCCATGAGTTGAGAGTGCGTGCTCTGCGACAGCCGCAGATGAATAGGAAAATTAGGGGGTTATGTTATCATTTTCTACTTGCTAATGGTAATCAGGGTTGGAAAAGGTGGAATATATGAGTTGTATGAAGTTTTTATATATAGTATCTTCCGGATCTTCAGTCCAGTCCGAAAATTGATTATTGCCCTGAAGACACGACTCAATGGAATTTCTGAAGCTTTTACACCAAAACGCTTGATATAATGAAGTGAGTGATGGAGGGGTGCATTTGTTTGTTAAATGCATTTGTTGTAATGAAAACTTCTCCAGACTCCAGCTGACCGACAAACTTCGATTCGATTGTCTATATAGAGATCGATGTATATACAGCAGGAGAATAAGAAGATAACGCGTCAGCCTCTCAGCTTCTCAGCCTCGTAGGTGAGACTGAGACATAAGATCACATGACAAGTAACTAACTGTACTCGAGCAATGGCAAGAGCTTCGGGGAGATGGTGATGTCCTTCCTCGACTGGACGGAATGAGACATGCTGACTGCTGACAATCCAGACTCGACTAGACTAGAGTATGAGAAAGATGACAGAAAATAAAATAAATAAAATAAAATAAAATGTTTCCATAGTTCCATAGTATCCAACCAATGACTTCCCACTAGGTACGTCGATATTCAGCGAAGATAATTGGGATGTTGAGAACTAAGAAGGGAAGTTGCGGCTGCGGCGGTTGGAAGTGAGGTCGTCTGGCGGACGGCGTTTAGTTAAGCCTTTTAAGCGACACTCCTTCGGGACAAAGACGGCAACAGGCTTGGCAGCAGGCTTGGCAGCAGGCTTGGCAGCAGGCTTGGCAACATGCTTGGCGCTTCCTGACATCATCGAGCGGCAGACGATCTGGAGATGTCATCAACTCTCAACTCTCCTCTTAACGCCCTGATGTGCTTATGGCTATTTATCTATGGCTTATGAGTCTGGCACTGGCAAATCTTTAATCAGACAGACTTGTTCCGTCGAGAGTCCAGATATCTATATCCCTACATTTGACGTTTTCGGAAAATGGAATGGCTTATGGAATGATGCCGCACGCGTCAGCCATGCACCTGCCGAGTTCTCCGTGGTGGTGGCTGAGACGTAACCTGACACAGTGGAACCCTCCCAGCTCCCTCCTTCCAGCTCCCAGTGAGCCACTAAGGAAAGGGTCTTTGGAGCTGCACTATGCACTATGCACCAGGTTACGAATCACCTCGGAGGCTCAGACATCTCAGAAACACCTCAAAACACAGCATTTCTTACATCCTGAATCCTCCATTCCCTTTCATCCCTATCCTGCAATCACTTAAGACACTGTCCTCCACAGCCTGGACAATTCACATATCTTTAGTCTTCCGCAGTCTTTGCTTCACACACTTGGTGTTCATTCTTGTTCATTCTTTGCTCCGAGACCCTGGTATCGTCATTGATCGATCGCATTGATCGCATTGATCGCATCCATTTTCAAGCATCAGAATACCACAATTGTCACGGTTCACAAACCTCTCTCCTCTTGCTGCCTTGGTATCACAGCACAACTGTCTTTATTTTATATCTACCGGCCATGAAGACGCCACGGCTTGCCCGAGTGCTTGCTACCTCATCGCTTCTCTCGACTGTATCGGCATCCCTCCTCCTCCCCATCGTCAAGAACCGTGAAGTCGAAGCCCAACAACTCCGCAGACGCAGCACTGTCACAGAGCAACTAGGCAACGCACGATCCCTCGGCCTATACTATGCGAACGTATCTGTAGGAACCCCGCCACAGAAACTGGCCATCCAGATTGATACCGGGAGCAGCGATGTCTGGTTTCCAAGCTCCAGCGCAAGCCTGTGCAGGATCCAGCGCGGGTGTGACGGAGGATCCTGTGAGTTATAACCTGAAAAGGAAGTGGGTTGAGGCGCGCAGAAAGATACTAATGCTTGATGCACAGTTGATTCCGCCGCTTCCAAGACATATCAAGTAGTGGGGCCGAATAACTTCAATATTTCATATGTCGACGGCTCAAGTGCGACGGGGGATTACTTCACAGATAATTTTGGAATGGGAGGGCACACGTTGGATGCGTTCCAGATGGGTGTGGCAGACGACACTACGATTTCCGTCGGCATCATGTAAGCCTTTCCAGGTCTTCTTCCTCGCGCAGCTCTGACCATACCTAGGGGAATCGGCTATGCCAACTCCGAAGCCAACATCTTCACCGGAAATGGCACGATGTATGCCAATCTACCTGAAGCGCTCGTAAACGCCGGCCTCATCAGTACGCCGGCGTATAGTTTGTGGCTCGATGACCTCGATTCATCTACCGGCTCCATCCTCTTCGGTGGCATAGACACAGTCAAATACCACGGGGGGCTCATATCCATCCCAGTATACGGGAATTCTCAACGCGGAAATGTCACTTCCTTCTTAGTCGCACTTACTTCACTGTCGGCGACCTCTTCCACAGGTACAGATACGCTGACACCTAACGGCTACGCACAAGCCGTAATCCTCGACAGCGGTACAACTCTCACTCTCTTACCGGACGACATCGCCGCAAAAGTATTCACGGAACTCGGCGCAACAAACGACGAACAGCTGGGCGCAGTAGTTGTGCCTTGTACGCTCGCCAACAATACTGGCACTCTTAATTACGTCTTCGGTGGTCCAGGCGGTCCAGAAATCAAGGTTCCAATGTCCGAACTCGTCCTTCCGCTCACGCTGACCAACGGCAAATCGCTAACCTACAAAGACGGCACTAAAGCCTGTCAGCTGGGTATCCAAGCCGCTGGCGACCTCCCCATCCTTTTCGGCGATACCTTTCTGCGCTCTGCGTACGTCGTCTATGATCTCGCGAATAACCAGATAGGCATAGCGCAGACGGATTTCAATGCTACGGGCAGCAATGTGGTAGAGTTTGCCTCCAGGGGGGCAAAGATTCCGGATGCGCAGATGGCGACGGCGACAGTTAGTGGCATTACACAGACGCAGACGGGGATTCCACATAGCGAAGCGACACAGACCGTCGGTGGAACGGGTAATGTTACTCCTGTGACGTCGACGGCGACGGGATTGAGCGCGGCGAGCGGATTTTCGGAGAATGCTGCGGGCAGGACGGAGCCATTTAGATGGGAGGTTGTGGTTGTGATGGGTGGGTGGATGGCATTGATGGGTGTTGGTGGGGGGCTGTTTGTTTGGGCTTGAGATGTGTGATGATTTGATGACGCGATTATGGATTAGGTGTCAAACGGCTCTTCATGGAACTAATGGACGGGAGGAAGAAAAGGAAAGAGTTGGGCAATGGAGGTAAGATACGAAATAAAGGCACAGTTAGTGTCTGGCGTTAGTGGTCCATAGGGTTTTGGAAGAGAGCAGCCAGAGCCGCAAAGGCCAGGTGATCGGATGGGGGAGACTTTCTGCATAGCGCTACCCAACAGGTTGAACAGAGTTTTGTGTATGGCGACAAGAATGTAGAAGATTCACAAGCCGTTGCTTTTCCTGCTCGAAACACTAGACCTCTTGTGAGACATTCGGAAAGCTTGAGGAAGAGAGCTTGAGAAGTTGAGAGAAATAATTTGGCCAACGAGAATTTCTAATTCCGTTGCTTTATAATCCGAATGAAGAATCAATAAGATCCAGAATAGACAAATGATCTGTACTTCGTATTTAAAGTGATAAGCATCTTACATCTCCAAAACTCGTCATCCAGAAAAAGGGGAAGAATTGCCAACAACATCACGTGATGCGTTTCTCCTTACCCCTGTACTAGCCGGCAAATCCCGCTCATCCGCGAAAAAAGTTCAGGGACAAGGCGTCGCTCGCCGATAAGATTGGCCTACCTACCCCCTTCGCATCCACGTCAAGTCCCCTACAACCAGAGCGGCCAGCAAGATGAGGGCAGCACGAGCAGCAGGAACGGCGGCGGCGGCGGCGTCGTCGGGAAGAGGACTGATCTCGCAGAGCGCGCCGAGAGCGGCGGCGCGGTTCCGGTGTCTGTATGCGAGGGAGAGCGCGACGGCGAGGGTGCTGGGGTTGCAGGTGGGCAGGGAACAGCAGCAGGCACAGATGAGGGGTTTCTCGAGTACGAGGAGGGCCGGGATGGCGGATGCGGAGGGGTGAGTTTGATGCTTTTTCTTAGGATGGCTTATGGCGACGGAGGGATGGGGGTGATGAGGGTGGCATTGAGGCAACATCGTTGGGATTGGCGAGGGGAGAATCGAGGCATTGGGCTTGGGAAGGCGGGGGCAAATTTCATGGCAGGAGCAGCTACTGATTCTCTATGTGCAGTGCCAAACCTCCCATGTCCGAGGAGCCGTCGGGCCCCAGTCTCGAGCAGATCAAGGCCGACATGTCGCCCGCCGAAGCCGAGCGCCTCTCGAAACTCCGCAACATCGGCATCGCCGCCCACATCGACTCCGGAAAGACGACGTGCACCGAGCGTGTGCTCTTCTACACCGGGCGTATCAACGCCATCCACGAAGTGCGCGGAAAGGATGCCGTTGGTGCCAAGATGGACAGTATGGACCTGGAGCGTGAGAAGGGTATTACCATTCAGTCCGCAGCGACGTTCTGTGACTGGACGAAGAAGAATGAGGAGGGGAAGGACGAGAAATACCATTTCAATTTGATTGATACGCCAGGACATATCGATTTCACGATCGAGGTCGAGAGAGCCCTGAGAGTGCTCGATGGAGCTGTCATGGTGCTTTGCGCCGTCAGTGGAGTGCAGTCCCAGACGATCACGGTCGACAGGCAGATGAGACGGTACAACGTTCCCAGGATTTCCTTCGTCAATAAGATGGATCGTATGGGTGCCAATCCGTTCAAGGCGGTGGAGCAGATCAACCAGAAGCTGAAGCTGAACGCTGCGGCGATCCAGGTGCCAATTGGCAGCGAGGATAACTTCCAGGGTGTGGTCGACTTGCTGCGCATGAAGGCCATCTACTTCGAGGGCGAGCAGGGAACGACTCTCAGAGAGACCGATGAGATTCCAGCTGATGTTCTGCCAATCGCACAGGAGAGGAAGAGAATGCTGATCGAGGCTGTCGCGGATGTCGATGACGAGATTGCAGAGATCTTCTTGGACGAGCAGGAGCCAACGGAGGCGCAACTCAAGGCTGCTATCCGCAGAGCAACCATCGCGCTGAAGTTCACGCCTGTCGTGATGGGTAGTGCTTTGGCCAACAAGGGCGTCCAGCCAATGCTTGACGCCGTCTGCGACTACCTCCCCAACCCATCCGAAGTCCAGAACTTGGCTCTCGACCAGCGTAAGGCCGAGGCCCCAGTTCAGCTCGTCCCTTACAACACCCTCCCATTCGTCGGCCTGGCTTTCAAGCTCGAAGAATCAAACTACGGCCAGCTCACCTACATCCGCGTGTACCAAGGCACCCTCAAGAAGGCCATGAACGTCTTCAACGCCCGCAACGACAAGAAGGTCAAGATCCCACGTATCGTACGCATGCACTCCAACGAGATGGAGGAAGTCCCAGAAGTCGGCGCGGGCGAGATCTGCGCCGTGTTCGGCGTCGACTGCGCCTCCGGCGATACCTTCACCGACGGTAATCTTCCCTACACCATGTCTTCCATGTTCGTGCCCGAGCCCGTCATCTCCCTCTCCATCGCCCCCAAGAACAACGCCGACACGGGCAACTTCTCCAAAGCCATGAGCCGTTTCCAGCGTGAGGACCCAACCTTCAGAGTCCACGTGGACGCCGAGTCTCAGGAGACCATCATCTCCGGCATGGGCGAGCTGCATCTCGAGATCTACGTCGAGCGCATGCGTCGCGAGTATAAGGTCGACTGCAAGACCGGGCAGCCGCAAGTCGCGTACCGCGAGACGATCACGCAGCGCGTGAACTTTGACCACACGCTCAAGAAGCAGACGGGCGGTGCCGGCGACTACGCGCGTGTCATGGGCTACATGGAGCCGACGGGGTCGCTGACGTCGAACAAGTTCGAGCAGCAGGTCAGCGGCGGGTCGATCAACGAGAAGTTCCTGTTCGCGTGCGAGAAGGGGTTCGCGCAGTCGTGCGAGAAGGGCCCGATGCTGCACCACCGCGTGCTGGGGACGAGCATGGTGGTCAACGACGGCGCGACGCACATGACGGACTCGTCCGAGATGGCGTTCAAGAACGCGACGCAGCAGGCCTTCCGCAAGGCGTTCCTGGAGGCGGGCCCCGTGGTGCTGGAGCCGCTGATGAAGACGACGGTCACGAGCCCCAACGAGTTCCAGGGCAATATCGTGGGGTTGCTGAATAAGCGCAACGCGGTGATTCTGGACACGGAGATCGGACCGGAGGACTTCACGCTGACGGCGGACTGCTCGTTGAATGCCATGTTTGGCTTTTCGAGCCAGCTGAGGGCGGCGACGCAGGGCAAGGGGGAGTTCGGCATGGAGTTCTCGCATTATAGCCCGGCGCCGATGCAGATTCAGTAAGTTAACGCCTTCCCATCCCTTCCTTCGCGATGAACGTGTGGTATGGTCACTAACAGCTGCGCAGGAAGGAACTCATCGCCAAGCACGAGAAGATGCTGGCCGATAAGCGCAAGTAGTCGCATACCTCCATCACCCCGACGTTAGACTGCACACCAGCGACTTCTTGTTCTCCTCGCTGCGTCCTCGGTCCACGTTGTACATCGTTGTAAAAACAGCCATCACATCCCATCCGCTCTTCCCTCCACCACCACCACCACCACCACCACCCCCCCCCCCTGGCGCATCGAGAATCCGGCGGAGCATGTATTTGTATATAGGACATAAAAGGGGGCCGTGGCCGTGCCGTCATGTTACAATACTATATAGATAGAACCAGAATGCAAAGTGTACGATATTGAAGCCCAACGCGTCCGTCTCTCCCGCTACGTATCCAGAGCGCAGCCTCTACGCTCCTTATTTTACACTATTTCAATGCAGTTTCCTAGTTTTAATTTCCCTTGCTACATATCAGGTTGCGATGAGAATTACGCTTATAAGACGCGTTATGTCTTAAGGGGGGGGGGAAGAAAAAAGGGGGAGGCGGTTATTGCGGGCTCTCCCTTAATCTTATGCTCAGCAATGATCCTGAAGAGTGAGGATCCGGATCAGATCCTCATTCCCACCATCGATCGGAACTCACGCAACCCGTGCTGCCGGGAAACATGGGCGGGAATCGCGATTCCGGCCGTCGATCTGCTGCCGTTGCTTGCTCGGCCGCTGTCGTGTTTGGTGGACGAGATGGGATGGGGGTGCAAGCGAGAGAGGACTGCGTGGATGATGGTATGAGGGTGCACGCAAGAAGGTCAGCATGGACGATGAGATGGGGGTGCACGCAAGAAGGACAGCATGGATGGTGGGATGGGGATGCACGCAAGAAGGACAGCATGGACGCTGGACAGATCCATACTTCTTTGGCTATGTGTGTTTGATTTTGAGAAATCTTGCTCATAAGCATACATCTCGTCGTGAGACAAATTTATAACCCCCCTCCCCCCTTATCCTCTCATCAAATCTGTAACGTACAATCGAAGTCCTGCTTCTCAGCTTCCATCCCATCCCACAACTCCAGACCCACGTCTACGCCTCATGATTCGTTATCTCGTCTCCCGTTTCCCTCGCGCCATTCCGACAATACGTGCGCAGCGCGTGCACAAGCGGCTCCATCGTCGCCGCCTTGTCAAACACCTGCGCGTGGTCCAGATCCTCGAACCAGAGGATGTCGATCCCTTCGCCCGTCCACGTCCTGGCCTTCCACTCCTCTTTCATCAGCGTCTCCCTCTCCGCAGCCTCGCCCACCAAGACCGCATCGACGTTGAGATCGCTGTCCTCCTCCTCCTTCTCCACCTCCTCCTTATCCCCCGACCCCTTCGCCAAATACCTCCCCACGGCCTCTGTATTCACAATCAGATCCCGCCCCGCCAGACTGACCGTCACATTCCTCCCCCCCAGATCCTCCTTCCACAGCACGTTCTCGCTCCAGAAGAAGTGCCGCGCCAGCGTGTGCGCCACGCCGATGTCCATGCTGGCGAAGTACCACAGCTGGTGCTCGGCGGCGCTGCCGGGGCGGCGGCGCGTGAAGTTGTACGCGACGTCGGGCAGGTGCAGGAGGATCGAGACAGGGTCGATCAGCACGACGTCGGCGATGACGCGCGACGTGGCCGCGTCGGAGAGCAGGTGCGTCGCGATGACGGAGCCGTAGCTGTGCGCGGCCAGCACGACCCGGTCGTAGCCGTGGGACTGGAGGATCAGCGCGATCTCGGCGCACATGGCGGCCGAGGAGAGGGGCGCGTGCGTGAGGCGGAAGGAGATGGGGTGGATCTCGAGGGCGATGATGCCGATGCTTTCGTCGGCCGGGAGGGAGGCGTCGAGCGCGCGCAGGAAGGGCACGTAGGGGTACAGCCCGATGCCGATGCCGTGGATGAAGAGCATGGGGAGGTGGGTGCGCGAGGTGTGCGGGCGGTGCCAGTAGGTCGTGTATTGGGCGGGCGAGCGGTGGCGCGTGAGCAGGGTCTGGGGCCGGAAGGGGAAGAGGGCGAGGGCGCGGGGGAGCGGCGTGCGGTGGAAGTGGAAGCCGGAGAGGAGGAGGTGGATGTAGGTGATGAAGTCGACGAAGCCGACGCACTGAGTGATGTTAGCATTGGCGTCTGCATGCAAGATGGACGGTATCAGGGGTCGGGACGTACGAAATACCATGCCAGACTCCGGTGCAGCATGTCCACCTTCTCGAGCGTCAGGCGCAGACACGTCGCCTTGCCCCTTCCCTCCTCGAACTTCCTCCCGAGCAGGTCCTCGTACATGCACACATACTCCTCGAGCTCCTCGTCGTCAGCGCCGGGGTCCCCGCCGCGGTTGAAGAAGGCCCACAGGATAAACTCCTTGATATTATCGCGCTTGATCTCCTCGGGCGGCGCGCCGAGGAACCACTTCTGGAGGTATGTGTCTGCATCTGCGATGTTCGCGTTGCACTTCTCGAAAAGGGCGCGGCGCTTGGGGCGGGAGAGGGCGTCGGGGTGGTCGGCGGCGCGCTGGAGGTAGGCGCGGTAGGGGAGGAAGACGAGGAGGTAGAAGAGGGTCTCGGCGAGGGCGATGATTTCGACGGCGAGCGGGATCGGATATCGTGTGGCTTTGAGGCCGTAGAGGTACATGAGGAGGAGCGTGTAGAGGATGCAGAGCGGGGTGAAGTAGTGGAGGGCGATGATGCAGGCGCGGATGAAGATGTACTCGAGGCGGGAGTTGTTGATCATCTTCGATGCTCGACAGTCGACTTGGGTTCGAGGGTTCGAGGGTTCGACGGTTCGACGGTTTCTTATGTCTGGTATTGAACTCGAGGAGGGCGGGAGAGAGAGGAGGAGGAGGAAGTAGTCGGACTTGGAGTTGGAGGTGAAATGGGTGACCTTTGTTGGCCGTGGTGGTTATGAGTTAGGCCATGTGATATGGGGATTTCTTGTTCGATGTTCGAGTCACAGAGGCAGGGCTGTCTCAACAGTTTCGAAGGACAGGCTGTGACGCGTGGCAGAGGGCTATTTCTTGCATGTGAAAGAGAGTATCTATTTATATATATGTATATATATATTTTATTGTTGATTTTTTCCCTTGATGCCCTCCAAAATCAAGGCGGTGACGATGTGACATCACCTCACTTTCCCGACACGTGCTTTGCATGTGAAATGCTTTTTCTCAACGCTTACTTAGTCAGCTTAGTCAGCCAGGTTAAGGTTAAGACTCTTCACCTTGGCATTGCTACTGTATGTTTAGGTACGTACCTACCTACCTACCTACCTACGCATAATAACTCAGTCCCCCTCCGTCTTCGTGTATGCCATCGGCCGTTTTATATTTGTCTTCTGCACACATATAATTTCTTGTCCGATCAAAAGAGTCCCATAGCCATAGCCCATATAGCCCATAGCATCTCTGGTCTTCGATGTTAGGGTGCGGGCGGGCCTAGTAAGTACATTTCTCTCCCTCGTGTCCTCATTCTCCTCATCGTCCTCCTCAAGTCGCGCTTTACCCCTTTCCTCGTGCTTCACCCCTTTCCTCGTGCTTCACTCCTTTCCTCCTGCTTCACCCTCTTTCTCGTGCTTTGCCCCCTTCCTCCAGCTTTGTCACGCGATTTCTTCCTTTCTTATAATCTCAATATCTTTTCTCGTCGTTTTGGCGTCTTCAGAATCTATGAGAGCCTCCCATTGCTGCTTCTCTGAGTTGTCGTTCCGCGTCCACCTCCTCGATGAGTGTGTGGCCTCCGCATCCTCGGTCGCGTTGTCCTTCGTCAGTGACTGGGACCTTTTTGGACCGTGCTATTCAACCTGGGCCTCTTCTATTCATCCATGGCATTGCTTATTCCTTACGGATGGCAACATGCCGAGCACTGTTTCCTCACATTCACCGCGTCTCATTCTCGGAGTTTTCATAGAAAGTGGGCCAGTTTGAGAGAAATTGATTGATTAACCTCCTAAAATGAGTTTATTATATAAATATTTAAAAAGAATACCGTTGCGTTGTAGTCGTGTCGTTGCAAATGAAACCTTCGTTTGCTGGCGTTGTCGCGCCAAGTCGAAGAAGCGTTGAGCTGTTCCCCCTTCACCATTACATCCTATTCTGCCGTTCCCAACCATTTCATCATTTGAGCCCTTCTCCAAATCCTGCGATGATCCCATCACTCGCGTCTTCCTGGCCGTTTCCAGGCCAAGGACAAAGGACCGATCAAAGCGTGCTTCTCCAGAACATGTTCACATGATGGACGAATGCGGAGGAGGGAAGGGCTGTTCATCTTAGTACCATAGACTGAGAGAGACGGCACTCACACTGAGGCTTACCCGAGCGTGATGAAACGCATCACTTTCGCGACACTCGCAATCCCGCTGACTGCGCGGCGACGGAGAATCTTCTTCGGATTTCGCGTCGTTGTCTTGGTGGAGGTGGAGGTGGTTCAGCGCGCAGACGAGCAGCGCAACGAGGAGGATGACGCTGGAATCGGACATCGTTGCGGCGTGGTCGCTGGTCACGTGGTGCGGGGAGAAATGGTTGGAGACTCGTGGGCTGGGCGCACAGTGCGAGCCTCTGACGAGAAGAGCTGCATTCACATTTACGACGGGGTTCCCAACAGAGTCGTGGAGAGAGGAGAAGGCGAGGACGAGGAGAGGAGAGGAATGGCTTGATATATAGCCAGCCAGCTATCCATTTCTCGAGGTCGACAGCACGCACTCTATACCGCCTAACACCTACGGTAACGCCTAACAACCGTATGGAGTGATACGATCGAGTACGTCAGGGGGCAGAGACAAACGCTCTCTGGAATTGTTTGTGGGCTGACGATGGGGTGATGGCGAGGTCGACGCGGCAAGCGAGCCAACGAGGCGTCGTCGCATGGGCCTGCCGCGGAGCTGTCCTCTCTTTACACAGCGCCAAGGCCACGGGGCCGTCCACATATTGTCCACATCTTGTCCACATCTTGTCCACATCTTGTCCACATGCGGGGCGTGCAATTCGCCTTAGTCGTGCCATTATCATATTATCATATTATCATGCATTGTCATGCATTGTCATGCATTATCATGCATTATCATGCATTATCATCGCATGTCTCGTGATTCGTGCCTGACTGACCAAACAGTCCCCTTTCACCGTTCACCTTTCACGTGTTCTAGAATGCGCCAAGAGCCAAGCACATGATAAGGCCCTGCGAGAATGCTAGCTAGCGTAGAGGACGTAAAGGTTATCAAGACGTGCATTCCTTCCTTCTCCTTCAATTCCTCTGATTCTGACGAGCCTGGCATTGGACTTTCTTCCTTCTTCCTCTGCAATGAGTGCGCTGATGATGTCTAATGGCGCCCATGAGTCGATGACGATGGGCCAGGCATACTGCAGAGGCTGGAGCTGATATACCACGCGTGGACTCCGTGGACGCTTCTCAGATGATCCGCAGGCTATTCTGTACTCCGTAAGTCCGTATTGATTTTCGGATCCTAAATCAGATCTTTATTTCATTTAAAGAGCGAGCGGAAGAGCGGCACTTGAAATGCGCTGTGCTATGCAAAAAGTAACTCACGTTTCGTGCCGCTCCTCCATCGTGCCTCTTCGTGGAGTTTATCACGCAAGACAATCCAGTCGATTCCACTCGACGAGAAGAAGAGGGCGGGCATCACGCATCGTCCAAAATCATATTTGCAGAAGCCTCAAGATGGCATCGAGCCAAGAACCCGCCTTCCAAACCCGAACTGGAGCGAACCGTCTCTCTCCAGGAATACACGCCTTCTCCGCCAACGGGATAACCTTCACCTACCATGTCACCGGCACCGGACCCCTTCTGGTCAACCAAACCGTGGGCTGGGGTATCGGCCCCTCATACACCCTCAATGGCTGGCACGCCCTCGAAGAGCATTTCACGATCCTGACGTTCATCCCGCGCGGCACGGCGCCATCCACACGTCCCGCGAAGGACGAGGACATGAGCACGCTCACAATGTCGCACGATCTCGAAGCCCTACGGACGCACATCGGCGCGGAGAAAATGAACCTGGCGGGGCACAGCAATGCCGGAGCCATCGTGCTGTACTACGCGCAGCGGTATCCCGAGAGAGTCGACAAGCTGGTGCTGATCGATCATGGATTGAAGGGTTACACCGACAGAGCGACGATGCAGAAGTTTATCGATGCCGGGAAGGCGGACCCGAAGAGAACGCCATCGCTTGAAGTCTTCCTCGGCATCGTGACGGGCAAGGTGCAGCCGAAGACGGACGAGGAGTTCGGATCCTACCTGCGACGACTGGTGCCGTACTATATGGCGGATGTGGAGAAGGCCAGAATCCTGCTTGAGGCCATGACGGAGCTGCCATGTGCGTATGCGCTGGCGCAGGGGAAGGCGGACGCGGGAGCAGCGAGCCCGAGCCATCTGCGGGATTTTGATAAGGTGACGGCGAAGACGCTGGTTATTTCCGGGATGCAGGATCCTGTGTGCCCGAGCACGCATGGGAGGCTGACGGCGGAGGGGGTTCAAGGGGCGCGGTTTTTGGAGTATGAGGACTGTGGGCATTTTCCGTGGGTGGAGAAGCCGGAGAGGTTCTTTGGGGATGTGGTTAGGTTTCTGAAGGCTGAAGTCTAAGTGAGCTTATCTATCAAATCACTACCCTCGTAGAAATGGAATTTTATGGCCAGGATGCCATGTGAGACCGCGTTTCGTGGCTGTTGCATGTCTTTACATTCGACAGGTGGACCTCTCCCCTCAGGCGACTCATTATCCCGTGCCTCGAGCCGCTCAGGGGATTCCACGGTGGGAGGATTTCCCTCTCGAACCATATCGGGGTGCACAGGAGCTATCCGGAGAACCTCGTCGTCTCTGCTCGAGCCAAGCCCCACAAGGGCTTGACGCAAGACGCGACGCATCTCACAACCAACACCACGCAAGAGCGGGGATAAATACGGAAAGCCGCCGAGGAACTTCGCGTTCCCATGGCCAGCCACCTCTGGCTCGATGAGGGCTACGTCAACTGGTAGTGCGAGTATTGAGGGCGAGGCGCCTAGCCTAGCTGGAGCTCTGGAGCCAAGGGCCTCGCATCAGACAAAGCACACGAACAAGCAAGAGACGTCGCGCTCTATCGGGAGCGGCAAAAATGGTGTCGCTGCAGCGTCTGGGGTGCAAAACGCGCGGCTGATCTGATCGATGGATGGATGGCCAGGGTCGTTCTTGGAGATCTGAAGACGAGGCGGAGTCGCATGCGCCCAATTCCTCATCTTTCCAACATAGCCATCAAAGAGTATCTTTCGGTGCTTTTACTGGTTTATATTAGTTATATTATCTCCATCCTGCAAATGTTAGCAAGCCATAAAGCTCGGAAGCTAAGGCCCCCTTACCCAAGTGATAAACACGTGACGTCAGATTCAGGGTTCCAAGGTGCGACTTTTATCCAAGCAATTGAGAGCGAGTCATATTCATGGCCAGCTAACAGGATGAGAATCTAATATTCGAACATACAGCACATAAATATCACCAAATATAAATATCACAAAATCGATCACTTGATATCTTTCACCTTAACATTGTCCAGGAGGCCAAGACTTCTCCCGAAGCGGAAGGTCGAACCGAACTATAGACGACACGGCGGCAATTGTGCAAGGTGACTGACCTCGATAGGCGCAACGGCGTAGGTGAATTTGTTAAATCGATTCAGATACATAGATTCAGATAGATAGGTGCATGTTTTTCTTGACCACCCCTCTATTTAATCTCAGCGGCAATCTCAGCAACCTTCTTTCTTTATCTTCATCTTCAACCTCAACCTCAACCTCAGAACTCCGTATCTACTCCACACACGCCGCTTCACGCCGGCCACAAGACATCAACATGTCTTTCATCTTGAAAGTCTTCTCTCATCCGTCCGTTCCAACCTCTGCAAAGCAGGAAACTATCGACCGCATGCTCGCCGATCCCGGCCTGCCAACCACCAATCCACCGCCAACATCCTCCTTCTGGCTCTCCGATCCACACCCATCCTTCACCTCACCTCCACCTCAACCACTGCCCGCCCACGCAGACGTCGTCATCATCGGCTCCGGCATAACAGGCACCTCCATCGCCCGCCACCTCGTCCGGCTCCGCCAGCCCTGCGCGTCCTCTCCCGCCAATTCCAGCACACGGAATGGACCCATCGTCATGCTCGAGGCCAGAGACGTCTGCTCCGGCGCCACGGGCCGCAATGGCGGCCACGTCAACGAAGTCGGCTTCGCCGAGTACCACGACCTCAAGTCGCGCTACGGCAAGGACGCCGCGATGAAGATCACGCGCTTCCGGCTCGCTCACGTGAAGGAGATGATGCAAGTCGCTACGGCCGAGGGATTGAAGGAGGAGAGCCAGATGCGTTTCGTCGAGACTTTCAATGTCTCTTTTGGAGCCGAGGTATGGGAGGAAGGCAAGACGCTTGTGGAGGAGTTCAAGAGAGATCTGGGCCCTGAGGTCGATGCTTGGAGAGTCATTGAGGGGAATGACGAGATGGAGAAGCTCGGGGTCCCGGGGGCGTATGGCATTATCGCAGGGAAGGCGGGCGCGATGTGGCCATATCGGTTTGTCACCGGGGTGCTTGCCAATCTGCTCCGAGATGACAAGACCTTTCATGTTTTTCCACATACACCAGCCACCAACATTTCAGTCGACGAGGATGGCCTGTTTGTGGTCGAGACGCCGAGAGGAAAGATTACAGCAAAGCATGTTGTGCATGCCAGCAACGCACATATCTCCCATCTCGTCCCTGGCTTCAAATCACGAGTCTACCCGCTACGTGGCCACATGTCTGCGCAATGCCCAATTTTGCGCACCAGGGAGATTCCAGGAGCTGGAGCTTCGACTACGACCTCGGCTTCGATTACCTGACACAATTGCCAATGAAGTATCGAGGTGCCACGGAGGGTAGTTTGAGAGAGGGTGGAGAGATGATGTTCGGCGGCGGCTTTGCGCAGACGAAGTTCGGGGGCATCGAGGAGATGGGGGTTGCGCGGGATGATCTCCTCAATGCGGAAGCTGTTGCGCATCTGACCAAGACTTTGGGCGAGGCGTTCCCGTGCGGCGAGGACAACGAGAGCAACGAAGGCGGTGGCTTCAAGGTCAAGGCTCTGTGGACGGGCAGCATGGCCTTCAGCGTCGACATGCTGCCCTGGGTCGGCAGGCTACCAGCGTCATTCACGGGCAGGTCGGCAGCGTCCGGGTCGGAGTGGGCGAGCGCGGCGTACAGCGGGGAGGGGATGGTGAACGCGTGGCTTTCTGGGAAGGCGCTTGCACTGATGATGCTGGGTCGCGACGACGAGGCCAGGCGCTGGTTTCCGGAGGAGATGGGGATCAGTGAGGAAAGGATCGCGGAGGCTGTTCTGGAACGCTTTGTCGATGTGGAGGGCATCAAGGCTGCAGGGGGGAAGTGATGGGCGGCGAATATGGAAAGAAGTGTTTTGGTTTGCTCTTGATTGTTTTGGGCGCTGGACGCTGGAGACCGGCACTAATACGATGGAGCTGGATACGGCGACCATCGGGGTTGCTTTACATCGGATCATTTTGGGCGCTGGATGCTGGAGACTGGCGATAATATGATGGAGCTGGTGGCGTTTATTTTCGAGGGCATGTGGCGTCGATAGATCGTTGGCTGGGCGTTGATCAATCAGGGAGTTTACGGCATCAATGAAGAGAGAATAGCCACGAATGAATAATTTCTTATTTCGGAAAACGACTGGAGTGCTACTCGAATGATTCGAATGATTCGAATGAATGAAGTATCACTTAAATCCTCGAAAACGACGGGGATGCCCATAAATTTCCCCCATAAAATCTATCCCGTTGTCCGACGCTTGACCTGTGCTCTAATTACTTCGTCCTTTTCCTGTGCATTGCCCTCGTCGTCATCGTCATCGTCGCGGGTGGTACTCCAGTCATTTGTTTCTTGCAGCTCTGATTTGCTATTTGATTATGCAGAATAAAAGCCACCTGACGCTCTTATATCCGGGGCAAAACTTGCGCAGATTGCTGGCAAAGACACTGCTCTGCCATGGCTTCCAAAACTGCCCGTAGAACGCTTCCCCAAACAATTCCCAGTTCCACACCAAGCCCCCCGCTGTTCGTTCAGGATGGGCTCTGCCTAGGAGCAGGGCTTGGTGTCTAGATGGGAGATGGCGGCGCAAACCTTGTGAATGCGTTCGGCGCAGCTCCTTGGCTGGAGCGTAGCTTCCATGTCATGGATGAAACGTTATTGCGAGTGTCGTCTTCTTCGTAGCATTTGTTGTTGTTGCCGACATCACTAGGGGAGAAGAATCCGTTCCCATGGGATGGAACTTCATATACTTCAGCATTCTGCTTCTCCTCTGCTCTCTGTGTTGCATGGATGACGCCCATGTATGCGGCCAGTTGTGGAAGTGCCGTCTAGGTCGTGCCCCCGATATATTTATAAATCTAATGTAAAGTAAAGTATCTAACTTAAGGTGAGTTTTATAAATTTAGAATGTATATTTTCAACAGTCTTCTATGTGTGAGCTTACGGATGTAATGAATGAATCTTCTTAATATTATAATATAAAAGTCAATTCTACGAATTTTCCTCCTAGGCCGGTAAACTTCCCCCTCCCCCATCCCCCTCTCCCTTCCCTTTCCCTCCCTTCCACTTTCACCTTTACTTAAGGCCCCCGCACTTTGTGAAGCGTTTTAACGTGCTACCAGCTCATTGTAGCGTGCCATCTCTAAGTTGTATGGGCATGTTGTATAGCACCCTACCATTATTAGAGTCTATGTTGTAGCATCTTTCGTAGTTAGGGGCAGAAGCTAGAGGGAAATAAGCAAAAGTACGAGGTTTAAGGCCATCGTACTTCTATAGCTCAGCTCTTGTCCTAATGTAGGTGAGTGCATGTAATGATAGTTTAGAATTAGGATAAAGCTCCCTATATTCTACACTAGCCTTCATTGCCTAATCCGCATAGGTTATGATAGCTAACCTGTGTGCTTTGGCATGCTTAAATTCAATAGTGAGCATCTGTGTAAATTGCCCTACTTAATTAAGGCGCTTAATGATTAGGTTAACTCTTGTTAGATCCTTAGGATAGTGCCACTAGTGCGTGGGTCCTAATTGCTAAAAACATAAGGATCATCCTAAAAAACAAGATTTTGTAGAAAATGCTGTTAAAATCTCGTAGCTAGCCACTCGTGCGTGCAATCCTTTGCCTCCTTGTATAGTTGCATTATCGTAGCATTCTTGGTAATGGGAGACATGGCGTAGAGAATGCGAATTCTGTGATTTATCTAAAGAGTTAAGGAGTTAGATAATATCTTAGAGAAACAGTGAGGAGCTGCCCTACCTTGTCTAAGGTTGACAGAGAGTTTGATTTTATATGTTCGAGTCTATAGAGTAGCTGCTTATAAAAGTATTGTAGTAAAGGCGAATGTATCAAATAGCTTGAGGGCTGATCTTGAAAAAGTAGTTGATAGAGCAAATACTATTAGGGAAGGAGTAACTGTCAAGCCATAAACCCTGCCATTTGTCTTATTTCGTTCTTCTCATTCATTCCATGTCCAGCATTCCCCTCAGCGATCTTTAAAAATGAAAGGTATGGATGATGGTAAGTGGTTATGTTGATCTTTCAGCATTGAAGCATGGTAATTAGGAAATCCAGATATGCTGGCTCCGTTATGCAAATTGCCTGGCGTCTAGGCATCCATTCTGCTGATTCTCCGGTGGACGGCTGCTTAAAATTGTGGTACTCCCTCGGTGTTGCGAAGGAAGTGTGGTATTGTAACAGCTCCAGATTGGTCATAAAACACGCATAAGATGAGGTGGTTGTACAGCATAATATTGGAATAGGATGGGAGAAGAAGGAGAAGACATGACTTAGGTTGTTCGACCAGAAGTCATCGTCTGTTATGAGAGTCTGCTTGCCGGGTGTTTTCTGGTGCATAAAGTTGGAATGGGTACGTGCAGCTTTGCAAACCGCGAATTTGACGACGAGAGATGCACAATCTCACGCGATACTTGGTCGACTTGGTTATTGTCGGAATCTCGAGGCTGGGGTTCTCGATCTGGCTGGTATGCTCTTCGATAGTAGCGGCGTCTTCCGCAAACCTAACTGCCTTGGCTTTCGAAAGTCAGTTGAGATAGCAGAAAGAAGAGGAATAGATTGTATTTACCTGAGAAAGACATTGTGATGGACAAGTAAGGGATGAGTCTCCTGAGGGCCTTTCCAGCTAATGAGCCGATCGGATGGAGATCGATAATCGTGTGGATTGCGAGAATACGAATGAGTAGATGTCGACAAGATGATTCAGACAAGAGATCTTTGATGTGAGTGTCAAGGATCCACCAACTCTTGAAGTTCAGTGATGCAAAGGATGAAAAGCAAGAAGAAAACGATAGTTTACTTTAGAGAATTAATTTATATATATTGTGCCTCAGTGGCCTAGCATTGTGGAGGGTGGATTTAGACGACCACAATAGGAAGCGAGGGGACTGTCCGGAGAGGTGAATTCTGATCCTTACAATGTGATCCTCATTCTCGCATGTTCAGAAAGTTTCTGTGCCTAAGAAGACACGCCTTTCTTGTGCTTATTGCTGAGAATTTGATCATCATGGAATTTGATGAGCGCAGGCTGACAGAAGGTGGACATGTGGTTGTGACTAAAGCCAGACCCGAAGCACAATTCAGGAGGAAGAGATGGGCATCCCACTGTCTTATATACAGCTCCATGATTGGTTCAATGTGTTTCTACCTAACCACGTGTTCCCACTCTGCTTGTCTCATCAAACACCACCACTGGCCTGTGACCCCTTTCCTAGAAGAAGGGGCATCACGTGGCAAACATTGGAGACCCTGTCATGTGACCAACCTGTATCAAAGAACACTGGGCCTTGGCGCCTCGGCCGGCTCCGTTAGTCGACCAACCAACCACAATGGCGGATTTCGACGATAAGAAGGGAAGACGCGGCGCCGAGTTCCCACAGGAAGTGAATTCTGTCATATCTTTGCGTTGACTCCAAATAGACGCGGAGACCTCCATGATACATGATACGGTCATTGCCGGATATCAGCGTGCTGGTAAGCTGACGAGAGTCTACCTATATATCTATATAAGTACTCTTTCCTTCAGTCGAACTCGTTCTCTGTTCTACATCGATTTGGAGAAAGACTAGAGGGAAGATAGCAATCTATCATCACAATGGCCGTGGACACTCTTGACATTAAGCCGATTGAGGCTCCCGCCGGCTCAGCCATCAACTTCGGCGCCGCCATCGATAACATCAACATCAATGCGTTGACTGATTCCCAATTCGCCGCCCTGCAAGAAGCACTCTATGAATACCAAGTCGTTGTGCTGAAGAATCAATCGTCCATGACACCAAAAGACCAGTTCCTCCTCACCCAACGCTTCGATCCCGCCGCCACCTCGTACGGCCACGGCAAGACTCTTGACGCCAAGCGCTCTGTCCTGCATCCAGACCTGAAGACCGTCCCTCACCAACCCCAGGTCCAGGTGATCGGCAACGGCACCTACGACTCTTACGAGGGTCTCGAGAACTTCACCCTGAAGCACCCACATCACCGCACCTTCCACAAGGTCGCCATCCCAGACGAGGACGATCTCGAAGCGACTCGCTTCTACAGGTGGCATATCGATTCTGCCCTCTACGATCTGCACACGCCAAAAGTCACATCGCTTCTCGCTGTCGCTGTCCCCGCCGGTCGCCGCCAGACGCTGCGCTACGACGATGGCACCGGAGACGAACTGGATGTTCCGCTGGGCACCACCGCGTTTGTGAACGGCGAGACGATGTACTCCCTCCTCTCCCCCGCTGAACAGGAGTTCGCACGCACCACAAAGGTCGAGTACGCGCCCCACCCCTACATCTGGATGTCCGGCGCCAAGTCCCGCTCCGACGGGCTCGGCATGGTGTCCGAGGGTCTGGAGCTGAAGGACGAAGAACTGCCCGAGATCGAGCAGGAGAAGATCAAGATCCTGCCGCTGTGCTGGAAGAACCCGTCGACCGGAAGGCTGGCGCTGCAGGTGCATCCGTCGGCGATCAAGGCGCTGCACCTCGCCGACGGGACGACGATCACCGACCTCGCCGAGGTCCGCGAGATTGTGCATAAGCTCCAGCGGCCGGGGATCGCGCCCAAGTACGTGTATGCGCACGATTGGGAGGAGGGCGACTGCGTGCTCTTCCACAACCGAGGCGTGCTTCACAGCGTTGTCGGCGCGTTTGCGCCGACCGAGAAGAGATTGTTCAGACAGTGCAACGTTGCGGCTTCGGAGGGAGTCACGGGTCCTGACGGGCTTGTGTACTAGATTTATGTTTTTACGATGGGAATGATGTGACGAACTCGGCGCCGGAGATTTAGAAGTATTTAGAGGACGTACCTAAGCCTAAAGTCCAGGATCGGACGGAGAGGAACTCGGCGTTTGGACGGCGCAGCAAAGCGTGCATTAGATACCCCTGGGAGGAGATGGACAGTGTTAGTTTTAAGCACTGAAATCAAGATCTGTTTCTTGTTTAACGGGCTACTCTTCGAAATTGCCACTGTGCTGGTTGCGCTGTGAATATTGATCCATAGCGCTTTCGTCCGATTGCGATGCTTCACAAGGAACGCTACGTCATTATTGCGAGAAATCTTGGTACTCGAATTTGGCGTCTCTTCGCGTGGTGAATTGCGGGGTGCTATGGTGGGACAGGGCAGTAAGAGTAGCTAGGTAGCTACCTGTTAGTAATAGAGCTATCTTTCCGATCCCCAAAGACACGAAAATGATGCACATCCTCTCAATTGGTATGTTCTCCAACCCGGATTCCGAATTGTGGGATTGTGGTGCGATGGCGATGCATTCAGCTCTTCATTCCGCGGAAAGGGGTTTGTGTCGGCGCCGGCCGACCGACACCAACCCTTGGCAGAGCTACAGAGCTATGGAGTGTGAGAATCCAATCGCAGCCCCGAAATCCACAACGGTCCCTGAAGGAATACTGTATACATATATCGTGTTTAACTTAATACTTACTTATGCATAGGTTTCTCACAGTACAGTAAACTAGGCCATTAACTAGGCTATTAACTAGGCTATTATTATTCATTTTATTAATGCACAGTGACGTCCAGTTACGTCTTTTCCCAGGAATGTCAGACCACAACAATGGCAATGCCAATGGCCATGCCAATGGCCATGCTCGCTTGATGGTTGGTATCTTGGTAACAGCTATTTACCCATCCTCGGCCTCCGCCTGGAACTCCGCCTGCGTCACCGACGTATCTGCACCGCAGTACACCCACCATCTTTTAAAAGCTTCGCAGTCAACCTCACACTCTCTGTTGACACCATGTCGCTCTTCAGATCAGCCCGCACCATCACGAGCACAGCGCGTACTATCTCAAAAGCTACCTTCGACACTTGCACCAGGGGCCAATCCTTCTACTACTCCACCATGAAAGCCCTCGTCTACAACGGAGCCAACGAGCTCCAGCTCAACGACAAGCCCAAGCCCACCATCAAGAACGCCTCCGACGCCATCATCAGAGTCACCAAAACCACCATCTGCGGCACCGATCTTCACATCGGCAAAGGAGACGTCGCGACCTGCGCCCCCGGCACCGTCCTGGGCCACGAGGGCGTCGGCATCATCGAGGAAATCGGCGCCTCGGTCGCGAACTTCAAGAAGGGCGACAAGGTCCTGATCTCGTGCATCAGCGCCTGCGGCACCTGCGAGTACTGCAAGCGCCTGATGCCGTCGCACTGCACGACGGGCGGCTGGATCCTCGGCAACACCATCGACGGCACGCAGGCCGAGTACGTGCGCATCCCGCACGCCGACTCGTCACTCTACGCCATCCCCAAGGGCGCGAACGAGAGCTCGTACCTCATGCTCAGCGACATCTTCCCGACCGGCTTCGAGTGCGGCGTCCTGCGCGGCAAGGTCGCACCGGGGAGCACCGTGTGCATTGTCGGCGGCGGGCCCGTGGGCCTCGCGGCTCTGATCACGGCGCAGCTGTATTCGCCGGCGCTCATTATCATGGTGGATTTGGACGACAATAGGCTGCAGGTGGCCACGAAGTTCGGCGCGCAGTACACGATTAACTCTGGGACGGAGAATGTGCAGGCCAGAGTGCACGAGTTGACGGGCGGGAAGGGCTGCGATACGGTGATTGAGGCGGTGGGGGTGGCGGCGACGTTCGAGCTGTGCCAGGAGGTCGTTGCGCCGGGGGGGAATATTGCGAATGTGGGTGTGCATGGTGCGAAGGTGGATCTACACATGGAGAAGCTGTGGGATCAGAACGTTTGTGAGTTTTCCATGGCCGCTTTGCACTGTGACGGAGCTGATGTTGTGCAGCTATTACGACGCAGCTCGTCGATGCTGTTACCACGCCCATGCTGCTGAAGCTTGTGAATTCGGGCAAGATTGACCCATCGGCCTTGATCACACATAGTACGTTTCCCGACCCTCATCGAAGCCTTGCAGGGTCCTAACATGCGTCTAGCATTTGCATTTAAGGATATCGAAGGTGCTTATGATACCTTCGGCGCCGCAGCGAATAATCACGCTCTTAAGGTGCTCATCGAGATGTGAAAATGATAATGTAGAAACGATTGTTAGTGGAGTAATGGCAGAATGCAGTGACCGCCGCGGTGATCAAGTCCCTATATATTTATCTACCACTCCTTTGAACACTCCTCATGGACCCACCCACATGCATCATGAGCAACACCTGGATGGATAGGTACCTGGGTGGATAGGTACGAAGGAAGACGAAAAAAAAGGAAGATGAAACATGCAACTGCAGGTGTTCGCTGGCGGTCACCCAGCCAACTACTAATCTGCCAATCTGAAGCTGTCACTTGCTTTTTACTTAGGAGGTGCCATCTGCCTAGCGGGTGAGCGTCGCCGCCATCAGAATATTTATAATCTCACGATGTTACTACCTTGCCAAGGTGACCAGTCCCCCTCCAATATGTGATGGTGACTACCTCAACCCCTAGAAGTTGGGTGTCAATTAGGACGCGTTGCACCGCGACATTAGATGGTCATGGGTAAGCTAGGTGAGCAGGGTGAGCGAGGAGAGTGAGGAGGGTGAGGCGGGTGAGCCATGAAAATAGTATCCAACTCGGGTGAGGATATCGTCGCAGCAGGTGTCTTGCTTAGTAAGATGCACCTGGAGTGGATGAATCCTAAACCGTGGGGCGAAGGGGTGCTAAAACTTTGCTGCGTCACTGTAGCTCCAGAACGAGAATTTTCGAATGGTCGCACGTTGACCGTCATATAGGCATGGATTCAAAATGTAAAACAGAATGAGAAACCCCATTACCAGGCGACATGTCATGGCGGTCCAGATTTATATTACAGTACGACGAATCGGCTGCAAACGGGAGTTCACTTCTGCTTTAGGCTCTTACCTGACTATACGCATAGCCTCTAACCGTTATACTTGTGGAACATAAGGCAAAGAAGCAAATAATATGTAACAATGACACGTGATATATACATGTTATGTGACTATAAAAGCAGTCACGACTTATGCTTCCGCTTCGAAGTGTCAAACCCCTTTACGACTGGTAATTGTCCTTCTCGATATCATAATTTTTACATCAAAATGGCCATCCGGGCACATTATCCCAATGATGACGGGATACTTAGCGGCAATCGTTTGCATTTTGAAGCGAGATTGACTTCAATGCAAGAAATTATCTACGACGGTGAAGAAGCACATCTTCTTACTGTCAAACTCAGTTTTTTGAAATCATTCTCTCATGACCTGCGTTTCCTTGGCGCACAAGTTGATATTCGACTCCGGGGACGAGTACCGTTTCTCCTACCATCCATTAAGAAAATATCACCTGAAGGACTTGCAGTTCACGTTTCAGATAGAGAGATATTTAGCGGACAGGAGCGTATGGCACAAGTAGGAGCGGTGGCAGGGCCGAGTCAGGTGAATCTCAATGTGAAGGAAACGCGAGGGAAAAAAACTACATTTAAGGGGGAAAGATACATACATGGCGTCACACCCGACGACATGAGGGCATCCTGGAGGCTATATGAAGAGAAAGGATGCAGAAGTGGCCTTCCTCCCATTTTTCGGCTGGGCATAGTTGTCTGTCCCCGAACTACGTTTGACATGAAGATTGATATGTCTGTTCGGCGGAAACAGTTCAGAGTATTCGGCATTGGGCTTGGATGGGAGAAGACAATTTCAACAAAGCCATGGAGACAGACTCTAAAGGAAATATTCTCTTGTGGAGATGAAAACTACGGGTGGGAGACTCCTCTCGTCGACAATCAGTCAGTTTGGGAGACAATCTGGAGAGAACTTTTTCCGGAAACTCCGCTACCAGGACCAATACTGAATGTGGCCACGGGGGACGGCAGCGCTGATAGAGTTATCTCACAAGCAGCCGCCGATGTGGTACGATACCAGTCCTGCAATGAGCTGAGTCCTAGAAACAGAGAAAGCCTAGCCATCTTAAAAGGGCTTCTGGGGTTTAGTGACTGGAATTGGAAGCCTAGTAATGAGAGAAACTTTCTGCAAACCACACTCCTAGCTGCATCAGCCGCAGGAGGAGGCCTAGCTAGGGAGCAGGTTCAGCAGGGGGCAGGCCCAGCAATGACCCAAGGAGAAGCTCACGTTGGACGGCCACTTTATCCACCACCCAGTGCGCCGTGGCCGCGAGAAATTACGTTCGGTGATATGATGCCCAAGACCTCGTGGAATGACAGGGATCTGGATAGTACTACAGGTGTTGGAAGGTACTACGATGCCGCTCAAATGTAGGTAATACTATTCATAGTGATAATGCTGCATAGTAGCTCAGCAGAGAACTCTGGGATTGCGTTCAAAGTCTAGCGAGTAGGGTGGCAGATATTTTACGTGACTCCCTCGTCTGAGTATAATTGTGCAACCCGTTCAAAATGGTGGAACGATGCGTTTCATCACTAGAACGGTCTTGGGCTTTGGCTACCTCCCGGAATGCTAAAGAAGCTGTTCGATTAAGTCCTTGAACATAATCACACTAGTTGAGCCGCGGAAGACACGCGAGAGAAAGATTCCATATTAAGCATACGTAGGTAGTATCTGCTAGTAAACTACTATTAAGCCCTACCACTCCCGCCCTAGCCGTCCGTAATTAAGGGCCCACATTACATACTGTAGAACTTAAAGGTACTAGAACAATGGCAATAACCCGCAGGCACAGCTTCGTCTGCTTCTAGATCACAGCCACATCCGCAAAGCAACAGACAGAAGTTACAGCCCGAGAAGAGGGGGGACTCCACAACTTTCCACTTGCACATCTTTGGTGACCGCACGATGATATTGGCTCGCTCAATGACTTGGCTGATATAGATCAGCCAGTCAAGAGCCTAATTAGAACACTCTTTTACTGTCATATCCTCTACTTTAAACGCTTCAAATGAGAATATAATCTTTCATAAAGTTAAAACACTGGAGGGACTGGTGGGCCCCAGATAGAGAGCGCCCCAGGTCCTGCTGCCATGTAGGTAATTGGGGTGTCACGATTGACGATGTCTCCATCAGCATAATGCTCCTAAATGTATGATCAGAGATAGTAAATGAGATACGTGACCGGCTCAACCTACCATAATAAATTTGCTTGAATCGAACCAATAATCGAACACTTGACTTCCCAGTACGTGCTATAAAGGATTAGTTACTGTTTTACGCAATGTGCTCGGATTAATCACTAACCCTTCCGATTCCCCAACAGAGTTCATAGCCCTTCGAGGTCAAGAAATCGTGACCCAGTTGCTGCACATCATAGTCGTGGACCTCAAACGCCGCATGTGCAACACCAACTTCTTGTCCCGGCTTTGCAGGCTTGAAGAAAAACGCATGATGATCTGTAAACTCCAAGCCGCGATCAATGTGGAAAAAGCAGGTGACGGGCTTGTCATCTCGATGCACAACATCTGACGGCGCAAGCGCAAGCTTCGTCGTATACCAGTCATACATAATCTGATACTCACCCTGCCGGTACGTGACGCCGTAATGTCCCCAGCGATGCACCAGCGCTGGCCCCGTCGTGAAGCGCTGGAACCTCCCCTTGCGCGGCTTATCATCCTCATAGTTCACCACCAGCTTCTTGAGCTGTGGCGCCTCAACGCCCTTCTCGACTTGCCCAAACACAAGATGCACCTTATGCCCCGCCGGGTCCGTCAGCGTCACGATTTCGCCGCCGCCGGGGCCATCGAGCGCGGAGATCTTGCTCGCGCCGGGAATGGTGTTCGCTGCGCGGTCGAGCTCCGCCCGGGTCTCGACCGCATATGCTGCGCCGCCGAAACGGCTCGCACCGTCGCTGGCTTGCCGTGCGATGTAGACGTAGGGCTCCGTGCCGTAGCCTTGGAAGAAGATCTCGGCCCCGGCGCGCTCGGAGGCGATGGTGAGGCCGAAATCGAGATAGAATTGACGGGCGGAGGAGAGGTCAGCGTGGTAGTAGATCACAAACGCAGTTTTTAAAATGCGGATTCGTGGGTCATCTGGTGGTAAAGGCATTGTGTTTAGAGTCAATGTATGATGTAGTCAGTCTGTAGATGATATCAATTTCAGCTCTGGATGCCAGCCTTATATGCACGCGTGAAACCATCAAATAGTCGATTTCTCATGGTGGGTAAGAGATATTCCGCTGCAATCCTCGAGCTACTCCGTAGTATGGCGGCTGTCGCATCTTTTGACTAAGCAACCGCCGGTGGTGATGGCGACCTGGCACTGGTGGTGGTTTTGTTGTCGGCAGGAGGTTGACGACATAACCCGGATAATGTGGTGCAGCTCTTTCTCTACAATTTCAAGCGCGAAAAGTGGCGCTGAATGGCGACAACTCCGGAAACGAGAACCACCATGAATTCAAAGTGCCACTGTGACAAATGGAATATGTGCTACGTATATGAGCTTGAAATTGTAGCTGTAGTCTTTAAGTTATTCCTTGAACGGTTTCATCTACAAGTCGCATCTCGGATTTTCGAAGTTCATTTACCCGTAAATCGCCAACCATGAAATCTCAACTTGTTACCTGGAGCAGGTTGGTGCGGTATGTGCCTCTGGAGGCAGGGGGAACCGTCCAATATGGCGAGCCAATACTTCCAAATGAAGCCGACGATATTGCAGAGCTTGCCCGGAAGGGCGAGCTCAAAGTCAAAGTCTGCAAGGGCAGTGATCCTTTGTCTGCTACACCCACTGAGCAGATTCAGACGGTGAAGACATTATTAGGACCTCTGGAACCTAAGGATGTACCGATTATTCGATGTATTGGTCTTAACTATAAGACTCATAGTAAGTTTTCTAAGAAAATCTACGTACAGATTGGGCAAACCTCGAATACGAATTACTTCTGACACGCTACAATCAGTTCTTGAGACTGGACGCCCTCTTCCGACGTGCCCGACAGTTTTCACCAAACCCTCCCCAGCGGTTGCAGACCACAACGAAAATATTCCCATACCCAAAATTGCGCAAAGGCAATGCGACTACGAAGGCGAGTTAACAATTGTCATCGGAAAGGATGCGAAAAACGTCACTGAAGCCGATGCTCTGGATTAGGTTGCTGCATACACAGCCGGGAACGACGTCTCTGCCCGTGACTGGCAACGCGAAGCTGGAAAGGCTGGCCCTGTTCCACAATGGACCTTCAGCAAATCCTTCGACAAATATGCGCCCTTGGGACCTTGTCTTGTCGCTGCACATATTCTCGGGGAGGCAGATGGCTTGTCCTTGAAAACGATTGTCAATGGCGAGGTGCGTCAGGAGAGCAATACATCTGATTTGTGCTTCGGTGTCAGGAAGTTGGTGGCATTCTGCAGTCAAGGCCAGACTCTACAGAAGGGCTCCCTGATTATGACAGGAACGCCTGGTGGCGTGGGATTGTTCATGAAGCCGCAAGGCTTTTTGAAGCATGGAGACGAAGTTGTGGTGGAGATTGGAAAGATTGGAAGTCTGAGAAATGTGATAGTTTTCGAGTAGTCAGACGGATCACTTGAGAATTTTCGTCATTTATTATACATGACTTACACGCTCCGAGAGGTATCAAAGCTGTGGTAGCTGTGGCTCCTTATTCATGATATTATATCCTATGAGATAGATGAGATGCGCATCTAGTAATGGGATAAACCAAACCTATTAGCTCCAAGTACAAATGAGGAATATATAATGAATATATAATAAAGCTTTGCATAGTAATTGGATCAATGGACATCGGCTTATTACTTAGGCGCAGTTGTGTGATGTGGGGACTTGTAGCGATGGCCTGACAGTTTTCGGCGGATCCGGGGTATGTACAACCCCGCAAATTCAACCAGTCCCTAAATGCGCTTAAATGCGGGGTCCCTTTCCGATTTCCGAACTATTAAAACTCACCCGACAAAACTCTCCATATTTATTGCATCTTCCTCCTCCATCAATTCTTGCGTCTTCCTCCTCCTTCAATTCTTGCATCCTCCACCTATGTCTCTCTTCGTGTCACGACAACAACTAGTTTGATATATTTTAAGCTGCTGCGAATACCCATTTGCTCTGATCTTGATCCTCCAAGCTATTGCACTGCGGCACTGTGCTCTGACTTCTGTCGGCTCTTTCAAAAGCCAACCTCCCATCGCCGCCATACCTTCAATCCATCACTGTACATCATCTATGTTTCCATGTCAGCAATGCGGCAAGGAGTACTCCAAGCAGAATTCTCTCAATCGGCATATGCAAAACCATGAGAAGAGCAAGCATTACATCTGCCACTCGTGTAATATTACCTTCTATCGCCGCGATCTTCTGTCTCGACACAGCAAGATGCATCGCTCTGAGCAGCAGCATAGGTCTGTATCATCATCAAAACCTGCTGGCGAGGGGCAAGGAAGCAGTGGCCGGCAGCGATGTCACACGGCATGTGCTCGATGTCGAGAATTGCGGACCAAGTGCGATGGCCGGCATCCATGTCAGACATGCATTAGTAGCGGAAAAGACTGCGAGTTCAACCGCGAAGTGAGTCGTATTAGTCGAAGGCTTCACCATAGGAACACCGTCATCTCCAGCCCTGTATGCTCATCCACGCATAACCATAACATGGATGGAGATGCTCAGGAATCTCAAACTGCTCACGCTGCAGTCCATGAAGCAAACAATGAGTGGAGCATAGATCAATGCCTGGAGGAGAACAATATTAATATGAATAATGAAGATATACCACCTGAAGTTGTCTTTCCGAGTCCAGCATCGTTGACAGAAGCCGCTTCGCTCGCAGACGCAGACCCAGGCGCAGACGCAGACCCAGACGCTATGACAGGGCAATTATACCAATCAGAGATCAGCAACTCGATATATCAGTCCCACGACTCCCTTCCACCCGACCTGCATTCGTCAATCAATGTGGCCGATCACATGTTTATGGACTCTGCTTCTGATACAACTGCTTGGCCATGGCTCCATGAGAACTTATTCCTTCAAACCGATTGGTCAGCCGTTTGGCCGGATGGTGGTCCTGTTGATCTGGCCTTTCCTGAGCAGAATGGCATTGATGAAGCCATGAACGATGACAGCGCAAGAGGATTGCTAATGTTGCGAAACAATGCCCAAGGGCCTGAAGACCCGAATATCTCAGCTCTGGCCGACTTTTCCACTTCATCTGCAGCTGGAGGGTGGCAGCCACAACTCCCGGAGCAGAACCACGTAACTCTACACCAACATGAAGGATTCAACCGCATTCGTAAGTGGCATCTAAAAGCTTCTTCTTCAAGTGTTTCCACTCAAAAATCTCAAGCCATAGCCCATGCCAGACAAATAGATGAGACACACAGCAGTTTAACTACGCGACAAAGTCGGCTCATCGAATTGCTAGTTAATGATGCTGCTCAAGCAACTCATCAAGCTACCAAGGCCGATCGTGCGGCGTACTGGTCCTCAATGTCCACAAAAGTACAAGATGTATTTTCGTTATCCCGTCAGTACCTTAACTCATCTTCTCATATTCTTCAGCACTTTGTGGATCTATATCTACAACATTTTGGCCCTCTCTGGCCACTTCTGAGCCACCAAGGACTAGACTGTGATTTCATCCATCCCCTTCTATATCTCACTCTAACCTCAATCGGTGCCATGTATGGCGGTACGCAAATGGCACACTTCGGCACCATGATGCATAATCGAGTACGTCAGACTCTCACTACGGCATTAGAGTTAGGCGATGCAGATGATGACCTGATATGGCTTGGTCAAGCACGACTCCTTACTCAAGTTGCCGCATTGTATTTTGGCCAATCAAGAGCTTTTTCGTACGCACAGCACCTTGGTGGAGTACTTGTGGCGCAGGCCCGTCGCATGAATTTATTTTCAGCGCCAAGGACCCGATATGACGAAAATAGAGCAGCCCATTTGAAACAACCGGAAGAGAGACTTGATAGATGGCTCCACGTAGAGGCACGTCGAAGGCTTGCGTTTGGAATACTTCGCGCAGAAACTTATACCAGCGTGCTACTCAACACTCGACCGCTCATTTCTTCCGAGGAGATTGACTTAGAGCTACCGTGTTCTGATCCCACTTGGAGAGGGCCATCATTGCCACCTGATATTTTTCTAGCTCTAGTTGAGCGAGATCAGGCGCCAGGTCGAGCTCGACGTTTCTCGGATATGATTCGGATAGCCTTTGAAAGAGATGAGACATCTTCTGTTCTTGATCCTAATGGACACGAACTACTACTCTTCGGGCTTCAACAAGCTGTATGGCGCTTCTCTAACGACCACCATCTTTTCCAACGGCTTACTGGAAGTGACGAAGCGCCATCAAATTTGCGAAACAATGGGCTCGAAGGCGATATGGTGCTCTCAGAACATCCTCCAAGACGCGAACCAACACAGCAGCCAAAAGACTTCGCTACAAATTTGTGGCTTGATATCATGGATGACCATCTTGTTTCCAAGCCCCGACGCATGTGTGATCTCAAAGGCGATCTGGATCGCCTGACAAATGCCCTCCGAAAATGGAAGGAATCATTTAGGTTCATTTCTGCTGTGTCTCATTTGGGGCATAATCGGAATAGCTTGTTAAGTAGCCTTCTACTATACCATCTTAGCTATCTACGCTTGCAAGCTCCAGTCGAAGACATGCATTATGTCTCATACCGAATAGTAGACAAACGATCAGTTGAGAGGAACATCATCGACGAGGTATCCAGCTGGGCAAATAGCAGACGTGGCTATATTGCTTTGCGGCATGCATGCACTATCTGGTCACTGATCAGCCACGAAGTACAACGAACAGAAGAAACTCGAGCCAAATTCAATTTTCTTGCTTTCATGGGTCTGCACCATGCCGCAGTAGTGTTATGGACCTATGCTGGAGCGCATGATCCCAAAAACGTTGAGCTCGGGGGCTCTATGCTCACAATTGCGCCTCTGAATGATTTCGAGCCACCAATTCCTCTCAAACGCTCCACCACTTCGGCAATACTTCGTCTATTCTCCCGTGTGTTTGACGTTATTGCTCCTGGCCGTTGGTCTTCTTTTGGTGCTGCAGCGTTGAAGCTATCCGAGTGCAGTTTTCCGTTACCTCAAACGTAGCGTTCAAGCTGGTAACGAGTGTCATGATAGTACATTGATACATCCAGGCATCGACGAAACCCAGGGATGTATCTGCAAATACAAAACAGTAGACTCAATCAAAAATTTGGAAACCACTACAGTAGATGAGTACAATGTCAATTCAAAATCCTGCTTAATTGCTTTCTAGGGACTCAACTCGATGAATGCGAATTATCACTACGTGATAAGACGACGCATCGAAATTCAGGATGCCATATCTGTTAATTTCTCAAACGCCAACCACACATGACCAGATTTCGCGCTTGCAGCAAAGACATCCGAAAGCTCAAGTGTGTCCGCCTCATGACCCTTCGGGACCCTAACATGAAATCGACGCAAGATGGCACCAATCATGTACTTTAGTTCCGTCATCGCCAGGTTTTCCCCAGGGCATGCCCTGCTGCCATATCCAAAAGCTGTCCAATTCAGTTTCATCCTATCATCAGCGTCGAGCCAGCGCTCCGGACTCCATTGTTCCGCGTTAGGGAAGACGTCCTCCACCCGGCCTTGGTCGTATGCGGCTGTAGAGGCAACCACGCCTGGCGGAACAGTCTTACCAGCGACTGTGATCTCTTTACCGATAAAGCGTTCCAGTGGCCCAGGAATCATGGGATACAAGCGCATCGTTTCTTTGAGGACAGCATCGAGGAATGGGAGATCCATGGTCTTCTTGAAATCCATCGCGTCAATATCCGGAAACGCCCTGAAAAGCTCATCTTGTAGGCGCTTCTGAACATCTTCATTGCGGCTGAGTAGCCAACATGCAAAGGCAGCAGTGTGCGAAGTTGTCGACGATCCCGCTGCTAACATCTCCACCATATAAGCTGGTATGTGGTCGTTAGGGACTCGCTTTGCCGAGTCTTCAGCACCGTTCATGGCTTGCAGCATCGAGAGGACGTCTTTCTCACGGCGGGTGTCTTTGTTGTTTTCCCAGCGATACAATGCCTCGCGTGCTGTGATATCCATGTCATTGCAGTCGTCGCGAATCTGGCGCCATTTTGATATTCTGAAGAGACTGACCAACAGGTTTGCGCCGGGAATGAAGCTCTTCATTGCATTCCAGGTACTGAAAGCATGGAACCGACGTAGCAAGTCGGGCGTGTCATCACTGATATTTGAAAGCAGTCTGGTTTCTTCTCCCCAAAGGACATCTGTGACGATGTCTAATGCCAATAGGCGAAATACAACGACTCCATCAACGGTCTCGTTGCTTTCTGCTTTGGACTCGAGCAATTTGATGAAATCCATGACATGTGAATCGATGTTCTCTACCAAGGTTGCAAGATTTTTGTTCTGAAAACACTGGATCAAGTTGTTGCGTGTGGGAGCCGCACTGGGGTAGTCGATGAAGCCAAGCGTCGATGTGACTCCTTTCCAAGACCCCATGCTGGAGTAAAAACTGGTTTTCAAGGAGGTCCGATCATAGATAATTTTTATTGCAGTATCATCGTTGGTATGCACTTGGTCAGGTGCAATGACCACGATGGACCCATACTTTTGAAGGAGCTTTGAGGCATACTGCGATCTTCGACGCATATAGGTCTCATATTGGAGAGGGATTTTGGATATTCGGGCGTACCAAGGTCCTGGAATATGGCGGACTGGCGAGAAGACGAATGGATAGATGAACTATAATTTGTCAACAACAATGCATTCTACTGGGCATATCGTGCTCTCGCATATGTAGCAGTCATGCTATCAGATGGGAGACATACCAGTTTTGCACCATAAAGGCCAGCTGCTATGGATAGCCATTGCAAGAAACTTAGTCTCGCCAAAAACGACTCTACGATCTCAGAAACAAGAGTCATTATTCGTTGATACAAGATTTCGTAGCACGACGGTAATGGATGGCTGTCGAACAGTCGATATCAAGCAAACAGGTTATATTGTGACCAAATATGATTGTTTATGCTTTTCAGTCACTGCGCTGTCAAAGGAGTAAACCTCTACACTAAGTCCGGACCAGCAACCTGTCCGGATTTAAATCTACCCCGCTTAGATGTTTCTCTCCAGAAGAACTCCGGGAAGTGACCTCTCCGGGTAGTGGGTTGAGAAAAATCGCTATACCCGAGCGGCACCGGATAAAGTGGCTCTTGCAAAATGATACCCCCCTCAAGCTACTTACACCAACCACTACAGCCATAAGCTACTGATCAGCGACAATCTGCGACCATCAGGGACCTCGGATCGGAAACTCTATTTGAGTATCGGAAAGTCTTCCGACCTCACATCCCGGCGAGAAATGTCTGGATAAGTTGTATAGTGCAGCGTCTTGAGGTTTTAAGCACTCTAAGTTTCTTTTATCTTGTATAGATATTGAGCATCTTCACTCTATACACCGCAGCCAATATTCCTTCTCAATATGGATTTTCCAGTTCTCATCATCGGCGCCGGCCCGTCTGGGGCAACTACAGCACTGCACTTGGCGCGCATGGGCATCAAGTCTCAGGTCATCTCTAGGCATCATGGAAGCGCAAATACACCACGTGCTCATATATTCAATCAGAGGGCTATGGAAGTGCTTCGAGATGCCAATCTTGAAGATTTGCTTGCACCGATTTCTAGTCCTGCTCATGGCAAGTTTTTCTCCGGAATCAAAATTGGAGGTATTGGCGCTAATCAACGTAGATATGCAACATACCTCCTGGTTACACACTCTGGCAGGCGAAGAATACGGTCGGCTCTGGGCATGGGGAAATAAACCGAGCCAGAAAGGTGATTATGAAGCAGCAAGTCCATGCTCAATGTCCGATCTTCCACAAAGTCTCCTTGAACCCATACTAGTGGAGAAGGCTCGCAAGCTTGGAGCTGAAGTCCGCTTTTCAACCGAGTTTGTCGAGTTCGAGGAGACTGAACATGGAGTAAGCACGAAATTAAGAGATCGAACAACCAATCAGACATTCACCATCCTATCCCAGTACCTTGTTGGGGCTGATGGCGCCAGGAGTGCCGTGATTGAGATGCTGAAGATTCCAATTCTCGGAAAGCAATTGAACACCGCTTTCAATGTGCACATCAAAGCAGACCTTACAAAATATATTGCACATCGTCCTGGAAGTCTCAATTGGGTCTTGAATCCGGATGCGCCGGACTGGTCTGCAGTGGGCAACTTCCGGATGGTTCGACCTTGGAATGAGTTTGTGGTTTCATTACATCCAGCTACAAAAGACGGGAAAGCCTTCAATCCAACCGAAGAAGACATTATAAAAAGGTTGCGTCAAATGATTGGAGACGAGTCAGTACCGATAGAAATCTTGTCTTCATTTCAATGGACTATCAACGACCAAGTTGCAGAGCGCTGGCAACAAGGCCGCATCCTCTGCATCGGTGACGCCACCCATCGCCACCCTCCGATCAATGGCCTCGGAAGTAATACATGTCTATCCGATGCCTTCAACCTAGCGTGGAAGTTGGCATACGTTATCAAAGGATATGCGTCGCATTCACTTCTGGACACGCTCACTACGGAACGCAAACCGGTGGGAGACGCCATCGTGAAGCGTGCAAACACAGGCATGGAAGCGCATCGCAGACTCTGGGATCTGATGGGACTCACGCCTGCCGCTCGCGAGAAAGTGGTCCAGACATTGCAAGCTGCAACGGGTGACGGTGCTGAGATGCGTGAGAGATTGAGGTGTGCGCTGGAAGATACCGATGATGAAGTGCAGGCGCTGGGCATCCAAATGAATCAGGTATACCTCAATTCACCTGCCACTGTCGTGGAAGATGGTGACGTGGCGCCGGACTTCTCTCACCTCAATTTTCTCAAGCAAGTCATGGTGAGCACCTTCCCAGGATATCATCTGCCTCATGTTTGGCTTGCGGCAGACGGCCAATCAAAGAGGATCTCGAATCTAGACTTAGCCGGCCATGGCCGTTTCACGCTCTTTACCGGAATCGGTGGAGATGCGTGGCTCAAAGCCGCTGAGAGCATATCAAGCAGAGGCGGGGTACAAGTCAAGGGATACTCGATTGGATTTCGGCGCGACTACATGGATTGCTACCGAGAATGGTTTCGTGTAAGAGGTGTGGGAGAGACTGGAGTTGTGCTGGTACGCCCGGATCATTTCGTTGCGTGGCGGTGCGAGAGAGTTTCTGGTGACTGTGTGGAGAAGCTGGCTTCGGTGCTTGCAAAGATCCTTGGAAAGGATTATAGTTAAACAATCACGGAATGAATTGAACTGTATCCAGACCCTCAAAGACTTCTTGTCCAGTTGTTACTATTCTTGATAAAAGTGAATCATCAGATATACCTAGGCTGGGATGCCGGCTTGTGGCGTTTCAACGTTAGGTGATTCGGAGAACGCGGCGACGCTGAGTGTGAAAAGGGCGATGAGGCTTGGGTGAAATGGCCATATTGCTCAAATGACAGTTTCACGGATGCGTTTAGGAACTTTGAGGAGTTGAGATGAAACCCGAAAACTGCACAATTTTGCCGAATAGTTATAATAAATCCTTTTTAATTGATTCTCCTGCACTCACTTTCACCATTTTTCCGATGCTGTGTTTTGTTATCAACAGTCAGACTTTAACGAGTTTATTTCATAGTGACTATGAAATTGCTACTTTGTCGGAATGATAATGTGTGTCGCCGGAATACTCTGTTAAGACCAGTACCCTCGGTCATAATACTCCAGAGCAGACTTATACCCGAGAACTTATACTCAAGAAAGTATCCTTATCATGACCAAACACCAGCTTCGCACCCGTCAATTTCTGTATCGACTGTACCATGTGAGTCCGGAGCTCATTTCCGACATATCACCATGAAAAGGCTCCTAGTTCCACTGGGTAATCAAGTAATGTAAACTGGCAGCTAGACTGCTGAGTTCTCATATCAGCACGGTTCAGCAGATGTAGCTGCTTACATGATTTGACCAGCTCACCCATGTAAGTCTTAGCGGATATACCGTAAAACGCATAGATCGGCACGTCCGTTCTCCTGAAGTTCTCCGGTTCCCCCCACATTCTCCGCATGGTCCAGATGCAAATGCCCAAGTGTCACATCTCTGACACTCTCCATACAGTAATGCCCCCTCTTCGCAAGCCGCATCGAGCTCTCGTGGAGGAGCCAGATCTTAGTTCCCGGGTGCGGAGTTTGTATCATGTGTCGCCAGATTCATTCGGAGATTTGCTCACTTGAGAGTGCAGAATCGCTATCAAGGAGGGAATGCACTTGCGGAGCTTTATTCACAAGATAGATAGACGTTTGCTGTTCAACTTTTGGAATTGTCGTTACTGTAATATATTAATTACCTATATACTTACATGTTGTGTCGAAGGTGCCACGGATATTGTGGTCACTTTAAAAAAACTAAACCCCCTTTACCCCGCCGAATATGGATTGTGGCTTGCATTTATTTAGGTAGCGGGGGGCAGGCCCAAATAAAGAAGAATTTAAGCTTATGTACCACCTCGTTGTTGAATAGAGGATTTGGGTTTAGTGCCTATAGGCACCCAGGGATTCTCTGTTTGGAGAATTCATGAGGATCTTCATGCGCATTCATAGGATATTCCATGCATGCACAAAGGCCTTTGAGCCTTTGTTTGATGTTCTCTATATTATGAGAGCCCTAGTCCGGATTAGATAGTTTTACAACCAATCACTTTTACTCAGACTCAGATGATTCAAGTCAACACTCGTCACTGCCAAGATGACTTGGAGAAAATGGCCTTAAAATCTTTCTTCGGAATACCCCCGCAGTGTAGAAGTAATATACTATCATACTTCACGAATTGACAAGCCTATATGACATGCCTTCCCTGCTGGTTGCCATCTTCCTCTGGGTAGTAATTTAGAGTCTAGTATACGAACAACCTTTGCTCCCCACCTCGTTTCAGAAGCTTTGCATTTAGAGAACGATAGTACATGTTCAGTGACAGACATCCAGCGGCCATAACAAAAAGCACAGCTGCATTGGTCCAGTGGCCAGTAGGATAGCCTCGGGCTGCTTCATCTGCCTTGTAGATCCACACACCCAAAATCTGTCCTGGAGCACCAACCGAAACATTAATAGCAATGGCAAGGCCGGCTGCACCTGTCGAGTGAAGGTTTCCCGAGAGCCAGCCAATTAGTGGAGCGACACATGAGAAGGTACCGCAGGCTGCGATAATGAGACATCCGAGTCGAGCCTAAGTACTTGCGTCAGCGAAACATCCAGGAACAATCTCGAAATATTTAACAAGCACTTTAAACGTACGTTGAAGGAAGTTGCAGGCAGCAGTGCAGATGTCATGTACCCAATGGCGCCTACCAATGCCGATACGCCAGCAATCATGCTGCGATTGTTATACTTGTCAGCAAGCCAAGAGGTGACAAGCATACAAATGTCTAGATTCAAATCAGATTCTAGTTTATAGACTTGAGTCAGAGGAAGACCTACATGCAGCAGCATAAGGGGGAACAGTAAACAGTTGAGCATCTAAATTCTTGAATCCAAGACCTGCGGTGATGCTTGGTGAGAAGAGCGAAAGAGACGAGAATGGAGGAGATGCGCAGAAGAAGAGCTGTCAAAGGTCAGTAAAACTTCGAAACAAACCCATCACATTGCTGGCAACTTACGAGATAATGCGCATACAGGCGCCAGTCGGTTAAAGTCTCCTTGGCCGATTCCCAAGTCATCCCAGCACTACTGCTGTGAGATCCTTCAAGACGCAATCGGTCAGCAGCAAGGGCCTTCTCTTCAACTGACAACCAATTTGCAGTTTCTGGATAGTCGGGCATGAAGAAATAGACAAAGACTGCCGCAAGAACACTAGGAATTCCTTCAAGGATAAAGAGCCATCTCCAAGCAGGGAGGTCTGCGACATCATCCATATGTCCAATTGCGTATGCCAATGCACCACCAAAGGCACCAGCAAGTGTAGCGGAGGCAAAGAAAAATGCAACACGGATTGCGCGCTCGGATGTGCGATACCAGAATGTAAGGTAGTAAACCAATCCCGGGAAAAGCCCTGTAGGGTGTGAGTATAAGTTTGTGAGTAATTACGAGGGTTTGGCTTACCAGCTTCGAACGTTCCGAGGAGGAAACGAACAGTAGTAACGCCGGCAAAGTTCTGCACGCCCCCAACGCCGATTGTCAATGAACCCCATGCCAACATCAGGAACGCAATCCAGGTACTGGGCGAGGTCTTTTTGAGGAAGTAGTTCGATGGGATTTCGAAGACGCCATATGCGACCAAGAATGCCATCAAAGCAATGCTGACAGAGGCATCAGCAAGTAGAAGGCATGAGAAGCAGAGCAAATGGTTTTACACTCACATATACTGGTATGTGCTCATTCCAGTCACACTCAAGAGGTCATGCTTTACGTTCGCATTCAGCGTTCTGGCATTTCCTGCACTTGGGAATCAGAGTCTTTGGATGAAAGTAGTGCAGGGATACAAACCGATGTTGGAGCGATCGAGATAACATAGCAGATAGACTATCGCACATAGCGGCATGATGCGTTTATCTTGTCGCCAAACAAGTGCTTTGTTGGCTTTTTCAGCCTCCGCGATGTCGAGGGCGTTGGCTCGATGCTTGGTCTACAAGATGTGGTTAGCTCTGGTGACTCAGTTCAAGCTTTTCATTAGTTACCTCGCCTTTCTCATTGACATATTCGTTGTGATAGGGCTGGTGTTTTTCATTTTCGATGTCCATGATCGATGTCGTGTGCGAGGGTACTTCGTCGGAGGGAATCTTGGTCAATAGAAAACAGAGGCAACACAGGTGTACGGTGTCAGAGTAAGAATGCTTTTCGTGGTTTTTGCCTTGTCTGTTGCTTAGAAACTGTCCAAAACACAGATGACCCTTTTATACGTTATAGATCTCAGTGACAATCCCACGGGCTGGCGGCTTCCTGGCGTATTTGGCCTCCGAACATATGGCTTCCCGGGGCATTAGCGTAGAAGGAAGGATTTAAACTACGTAGGTATCTAGTGAAGCCGGGTCACATCTTTCAGCTCTATCGACAGCAGGTTCAAAGATGGCTTTCTCCTCCTGAGTGTCTTGCATCTTGGAGAAAGGGTATTGTGGCACATGCTCAGAAGGCGTAGCTTCGGGAAATGTGGCATTACCCGCTTGGCGTGGTTTGGGGCTACCTTCTCGGAATATAGAGCGAATATGCGAATATAGTACACCATAGATGTAGATTTACAGAAAGATTCGCCGCGGCAAGGGCAGCAAGACAGAGTACAATGGCCTTCTTCATGATCCCGATGCTCAGTGCCTTGAAACTCCTACACGTACTATTAGTATCTCACCTGCTATTTATTCACAACTGTATGAAGTCCAAATATGTCAAAACAGAAGCTGGCATATTCCCCGCCTGAAACATCCCAAAGGACCATCCAAGGCATGTTCTAATCAATAAACGCCTCTAACATGAGCGCTACTGCACTTAGTTAAACTGGATTTCATGAACGGACGTGGATAAGTTAGCCGCGTGGGATCCAAATCTGACGGTTGAGGATATTGTGGCCATGAAGATTGCTTCCATCCCTACCTCGAAGTGCGCTTGCTCTCACCCACCTCTTGACGTCCCAACCTTTCAGGAATCTTGGTTTGTGGGTATTCTCAGCGTCTGTTTGAGTTAGAGAAGCTACTCTGCACTTACATATATACTGATCAGATTCCTTCAGCGAAAGTAGCTGCCCTAGAATAACCATGTAATCTGTCATGCAGATAGTCAGGGTGAAATATTAATCCTATTCGGACGGCAGTTTGCTAAAAAGACGTGGTGATGAGTGTTTGCATGCACTAGGTGATTGGGGATGGAATATGGGGCATTGAACATGTCGATATTCAACTGGATACGATAGACAGACGCTCTCGACACGCCTACTACCTGCGCTATAGCTGCAGGATCCTCTCCTACTGATATTCGGACGACAATGCGATAAACAACAGAATTGGGCAGTCGCCCAGGCATATTTGGTGGTGTTTATGGTGGTTACAGTCCCATTCATGCTCTCCCACACAAAAGTTGGGTATGGACGGATGCGCGGCGTTACAGCCGGCCCGGCGTCTCAACCTTTTTGCAAGGCACTGTAACATTGCTTATGGCCGCACGTCTAGTAACTTTAAAATATAACAAGCATAGAAGCATCTCTAGTAGTGACTGTCAATTAATGCACATGATAATGGACTTAAAGAAGCTCTTCAGTCGCAAGGTTTTACTCAATGCCCATCCAACTCATGAGCGCAACTGTTCTGACCGAGTCACAGAATCGTAAGATCTCTCGTCCGAAGCGGCCAGAATATCAGGACAAAAACGTCCAGCCACGTCTTCCCAAAACTCGTGAGCGAGCTTTGACTCTGCATGAACCTGGCCAACAGACATCGGGGCTCTTATCGAGGCTGCCGATCGAACTTCGCCGTACCATCTACGACGATGTCCTCGGCCATCGCAAAGTCCACGTGGCGTTCGAATTCGGAATACGCGAGTACCGTACGGGTAAGAAGAAAGAGCATTTGGAGTGGCGATGGTGGCATTGCATTTGTACCTGGGATCAAACTGGGGATTATTGCTTCAGGGGGATCTGGCGGGATGGATGTAGATGGGCAAATGTTGGTGGGAATCCAGGACCCCCAAACGGAATGATGGGCAAACTGAAGGTAGACTTCGCGATTTTGCTAACATGTCGACAAGTGTAAATAATTGACATTCTAGCTGCTCTGGCTTCCGTATTCTCGAGCAGGCTGCTAACTTAATACAAGGTATTCGGAAGCAATCGACATCCTCTACAGCACCACAACCTTCAAATTCGACACTCGCCAGCTTCTTTTCAGCTTTTCGTCACTAGTTCTCCCACAACGCTTCGCACTCATTAGTTCCATTGAGATGAAATGGCACTTTGTCAATCTAGGCGGCTCAGTCATCCCGGCCCAAGACAGGCAGCTTTATCACGACATGTGGGCTATGCTTGCAGGTATGCCTAATCTCCGGCACCTCAAGATCGCGGTCGTGGCCCATGAATGCCCCAATCTAGCACCAGTCGACTTGAAGGAAGTGTGGCTAGGACCTTTAAAGCAGCTGAGGAAAATGGATGTTTTTGAGGTACTGGTCCCCCAGTCGTATGCGAAGCATTTAAGCGGTGATGAGGGATCAGATTTCACCCCCCCGTCGTATGAGAGGCATTTAACTGTTGATGAGGGATCAAATTTCACTCTGCGAACGTTCCCAGATATTACAACGGCAGTATCGTGTTTTGGGTCCTCGGCCCATGCATGATTGTCACCTTGATGTGGCACGTGCTGTACATTATGAAAGGGCAAACAGCTTGTTCTGTATAGGCCTGGGATTACAAGGTATTACAGACATAGAATTTCATGACCATCTTCAAGTGAGAAGTTTCTGGAACGGTTGAACTCATTTGAACTAAAACTCTTAAATTCAGGGCAGATTTAGCTAATCCATCTCCTTGTAAACAGGCCGACGATAGAGGAATTCAAAATAAAGATTGCTGACTTACGGTCTCACTCAGCTCCAGCCGCCTCTAATTTCCACCCTCTTTTAAACCTCTTGGCCAAATACAGTCTGGGGTTAGTGCAGTCGTTTACTTCTTCGGCCAAGTAAAGGCACTGTCGAACGAGAGGAGTCTATGACTCAACCATGAATGGGAAGTTGAAAAGAAACAATGCGGAATATGAGTGTGTTCTTTCTTAGGTGCGAGGAAACAGCAGCACGTCCCAGCGACGAAAACAAGAATTTCGAGAAATGGAAAAAGTCGACATTTGAGGAGACATAGCTCAGGGATATGAGAGACAAATAAACAAACACCTGCATGAAGCCGGCTGCCATGGCAAATGGCTTCGTCGCCTGTCGTCTCACCTACTGCAATTCCGCCGCCTCCAAGTTATCTCGAAGAGGGATGCCCGCTTTGGTCGCGACGTGCACGGAATATAAATGCGGCATATTGAGATCTGCTAGGCAATATAGCGGCTGAGCCATCCGGATATTGTAGGTAAAGGACGCCGAAAATCTTCGTGTATGCGACCAAAAGCTCAGCCGTGTAGGTGAAGCGTTGAAAGACCTTAAATATTGGAGGCACACATTATTCGCTTACTGGCTCGTTGCACGTTTGGTGTATTGGTCTTTGGTTCTGTGCTGCGGATGGAGAGAATCCGTCGGACCATATTAAGACTAGATGAGGCAACATTGACAAGTCTGATGGCTTTGTGCTGAATGATTATGTCGGTTGAGAATAGACGGACGTAGTGGTCGTCAGACTCGTGCAGAGCTTTCAATTTCTCACGTATGCCATCCATTTGACCTTCGAGGCTGTTTTCTAGGGCACTTTTTGTGTCACATGGGGACAGAAAGGGATAAGCTAAGTATGTTGGATAGCCTCTGAGGCTCTACATGCCGTGCTCGCTCGAGAGCATAACGCAAATTGCTTGTGTATAGTCCTTTACCTCTTCTCAGCAAACTCCTCAACATGCGTTGCATGTGCACCTGTTTTCTCCGCCAAAACATTTATCAAGCCTCTGTTCCTGGCCTCCTCGCTCTCCACACAGACGTACTTCTGGAAATGCCTCGTTGGTACCCCGTTCCTGAACATCTCGTCGATCTCTTCCAAAGACCTACCACGGACCTCCGGCAGATAGAAGTATACGAACAAAGTGACAATGAGCCCGGACCCAAACCAGATATAGCCGTACTTGGGGCCCCAGTTCAACTCCTTCGGATTGATATAGTAGGGCGTTGTGAAGGCGCACAGCCATGCGAAGGCAAAGCTCACCGCAGAGGCTAGTCCCATGGTGTATGCGCGCAGATTCTGCGCGGGAAGCTCGCCCGCAACGAGGTACACGTACGGTTCGAGACCAAAGTTGAAGCCGAAGACGTATACGCTGACAATGACCACGAGCGCGATGCCAGCGCCATCCTCTGAGATTCCAGGCACAGTGTACACGATCGCCATGATGAGCATACATAGTGTGCAGAGGGTACATCCCGTAAGAATAATGGCACGGCGTCCAACACGGGTCACGACAAACCAGGTCGCGATGAGACCAACTAGGCCGACACAGTTCGTGATGATGATCCACTTGAAGGGATCACCAACATTGGCCTGCTTTAGTCAGAACACGTGCATACACCCTATTATTCCATCACCAAAGGAGAAGGGAACTCACGACTTGGAAAAAGTATGTCCCGAACGCAAGGATAAACATGGCACCAATGCCCGCATTTGCTGTTCCAACACCGACGCAAATGATCGTCCTTCGTAGGTTATGTCCCTTAAATAACTCAAAGATGAGGCGCCAGTCTTTTGACGTCTCAGCCTCTCGCCTCGCAACTTTCTTCATCTCCTCAAACTCCTGCTGCAACGCCACCTCGTCGTAAGCGCCTTCGCGGAAGAAGCGCAAGCTGCGGAGCGCCTGCTCTTCTCGACCGTGATTCAAGAGCCAGCGGGGAGATTCAGGTAGGAAGGGCAGCGTAACGAGGAGAAACACTGGCGAGGCGAAGCAAACGTAGAGCGGGATCTGATAGGCTGTTCGGTCGAGAATTGCGGAGGTGGAATGGTTGATTACCTGCATTGTCAAAGTTAGCTGCCATGTTGTTCTCCTATGAAAGGATTTGGGGAGACAAACCATCCCAATGGTCGTCCCAATGGTGATCCAGCTTGTCACAAGGCCGAAGCAAAGACCGCGAAAGTGGGGCGGCGCGCACTCCTGCAAGTAGACCATGGAGAAATTCAGAAGCATGCCATTTGCGACACCGATCAAGATCCTAGAGAAGTAGAGTGCCCCGAAGGAAGTGGTCACAATCATGATTACGACGCATATAATCATGAGTGCCAAGCCAAGCATCAAGGAATAGCGACGGCAGAGATGAGACCCGATGGGACCAGTGATGATTGATCCAATGAAGGAGCCAAGAATCATGAAAGAGCTGATCATTTGCTGAGGTGCGGCCTAAACATGTCAGCGAGCGTCAGCATACCGAAGGACGGATAACATACCTCGATGGCCCATTTCCCTGTAGGGGTCTGGTAGCCAAAAACCTTGAGGAAGCCGGGCATAGATTGGAAGCCTGCGATGGCACCTTTGTCGAAGCCATATTCAAAGAGAGACATCCCCATGTATAATGTCACCGCAAGGATACGCCAATTGGCGCGAAGGGTAGTTTTGCAGACACCTCTGTTGATTGCCTGCTGCTCACCCCGATCGAGGACATCGGTGACTTTGGCAGGCGGCATGTTTACGAGTGTTTGGAATGGATGACAACGAAGGACTAGTGTGCCCAAAGTAGAGCTGATGATGGCCTGATACTCCTGCTCGTATGAACCAGAAGATCTCCTGATGTTTCTTTCCTTCAACTTGCCGGTGGATCATCCGTCCTTATATTCCCAGTTGGGAGTACATATAAATTTGCACACACCAATCCCCAGTGAGGAGTAGTCTGGGGAGACATCGTTCCCCAGATTGCGGGGAAAACTCAAGATTGCGGGGGATTGAGTTTCCCCGCAATAATCTGCGCGGTTACAAGATACCTACAGTACCGATGTCACTAAGGGCGCGGCAGTCTTCAGGAACGCTGTATCCGGATCGGAGATGCACCATTAGCGCCACAAGTCATCGCTTGGATCGACCACAGAGCTGACATTTCACGTGCCAAGTAATACCGCTGAATCGCAACGCAGCCACGATGAGGAGATTGGAGGATCCCAGCCACGTATTCGCCTGATGTCCTGGCTGGCGTCACCGTCAGAATGCAAACATAATTTGGCGGCTCCAGAGAGCCGAAGGGGATTCTCCACACGGAGTCCATGGCCCCGGTCGATGATGGACATCCAGTGCTGTGACCTCCGAATCGGCCGGGTAACCTTAGAGAGGGTTGTGATGCCCATAGTTCTTATATGTCCAGCGATGGCACTGTGTAATCTTGCTCATTGGCATCTTCATCATGGCGGCACGACAACCCTTCACACTGGCCTTGAACGAGAGGGAAAATGGCATGGCGGATAAAGTCCTCGAGACCTGGATAGAGACCGCAGAGCGCACACAAACTGTCGAAATACTTCCTCCAGGCCTTGATGCTGTAACCTGGGCTGCGGTAATTGAAGAGTTCAAGACCATCCTTGGGGAAAATGGTACCTTGACGGGCCATGAACACCGCATCCGTTACGTCGATCCGTATGCAGAGGAACACGATGAGCAGGAAAAGCGTGGAAGCTCAGCGACCCTCTTTCCGATAACGGTCGAACACATCCAGGCTATCCTTAAGATATGCAACAAGCACACGATTCCGCTTTGGACGGTGTCGAGAGGGAGGAACTTGGGCTATGGTGGACCGGCTGCTAGAGTGAAGGTAAAACACCCGACAGCCCAACTTTTATTGAAGAAAATATACTAAAAAGAAAAAGGGATCTATTATCTTGGATCTGCAGCATATGCGCAAAGTCATTGAGGTCAACGACCGGTACTCGTACTACACCGTCGAGCCAGGCGTGTCGTTCTTCGATATTTACAAAGCGATTCAAGAGCGAAAGGCAAATATCTGGTGCTCCGTCCCAGCGCTGGGTTGGGGCTCTGTTGTTGGCAACGCACTTGACAGAGGCTGGGGATATACGCCCGCGGGTGAGAGACGAGCCAACCAACTTGCACCGCCTACGATACTGACTCCATTCAGGTGATCACTCAAATCAGATATGCGGCATGGAAGTCGTTCTCGCTGATGGCACGGTCATCCGGACAGGAATGGGCGGGCTCGACAACTCCGTGTGTTGGCCCCTCTTCCGCGGCGGCTATGGACCGACCTATGAATCTATGTTCAGCCAGAGTAATTTTGGCATCGTCACCAAGCTCAGTCTGTGGGCGTCACCTAGCCCTGAGGGCTTCATGATCTGCCGCGTCGATGTCAACAACGAGGAAGATCTCGCGCCGATGATCGATACATTTCAGGAACTCTTAATTCGCGATACAATTCAGAATCACCCTTTGATCGGGAATCTGCCCAGAGAACTCGTCAAGCGAGGGAAGCGGGAGATGTTCTACGACTCTAAGGATGCGATTCCGGATGCAAAGTTGAAGGAAATACAGAAAGAGTTTGGAATCGGATTTTGGAGCGCGAGGTTTGGACTCTATGGGTCCAAGGGTATCATTGACCTAAACTTCAAAAAGTGCCAAGACATGTTTGACCAGATTCCGAGTGCGAAACTTACTGGGAAGGCATTCTATCCTCCGGATGGGAAGAAATATTTAAGTCCTGAAGATATACCACCTCAAGACCGAACCGTAGAGACTGGCACTCCAAGTCTCATGGCCTTAAAAGCTATTGAGTATCGCGGTACAGATGGGTACGTAATAAACCAATCCCTCTTTGCACGACGATCGGCCTTTCTATCCTTGCTCTGTAACTCTTATCATCGACTTCGTGCTAACATTTCGTAGAGGACATATTTCCTTTTCACCCGTCCTTCCACCCGACGGAAAATGTGCCATCGCCTTCTACCACGACGCAAAGTCGCTCTGTGCCAGCTACGGATTCGACTACTTCGGTGGCCTACACCTGTATCCGCGCCACCTGACGATGATCAACATGATATACTTTGACCGGCAGTCCGAGGCGGAGAGGAAGAACGCTAACAAGCTGTTTGTGGAGCTCGTGCGTCTTGCGCGAGAGCATGGATACAGCGAGTACAGAGCGCATATCGATTACATGGACCTGGTGGCCGAACAGTATGATTTCAATGGAGGAAGCTTAAGAGGCCTGAATGAGCGGATCAAGGATGCGGTGGATCCCAATGGCATTCTGAGTCCTGGGAAGCAGGGCATCTGGCCTAGACATCATAGAGAGGAACGTCGGAAAAACAAGGAGAAGGTCACTGCGGATGAGATATCCGAGAAGACTGGTCACCTTGCCTTGGCGGATCATATGAATGTCTGAAATCAATACGAGCAATCCAAATACGTTTATGTTGAATAGAGGATTTCAGTTTGGTGCCTATAGGCACCGGGGAATTCTCTGTTTAGAGACTTCATGAGAATCTGCATAGAAGATTCCATACATGCACACAGGCCTTTGAGCCTTTGTTTGAGGCTCTCTATATTATGAGAGCCCTAGTCCAGATTAGATAATCTTTGAATACAAGCACTTTACATGTACTATTTCAACAGTTTATGTGTATTCATTACCGTTGGCAGGGCAGGAAATGTTCCACGGTAAATTACAACGTAAGGCATTATTGTGGAAAGCCGAGCCATACCATGGAGAACGACTACTCTAGTAGAAAATATCCTGTAATCAGACATTTATCAAGTGCTCTTGCGGAATGGACTCCGCGTAATAATAACAAGAGAAATATAGGTCATTTCCTATTCTGCATTCATAAGTAACAACTCCCAAATTCATCCTTCGATAATATTGAAAATCAGATATCAAAATCGCAAAGCAAATCCCATTAGAGACCTTCGTGGAACTCTGGCAATGAAGCAAACTGCTGTTATTTTAAGGCGATTTATCATTCACAAGAATGAAATGGCGGGTGCTGACTTCGATATCTGTGTTGGAGTCGAACCTGTGGCTTCCAAGCTGGCGAGATTGTTCTTGTGGTGGAACATTACCACCGCGCCACTGTCTTCTGTTTAGGTTCGGCACACTATTTATTGAATAGTAGGACAGTATCTACTTAGCCAGCGCAAGACGGTGGTAGGAAATTGAGCTTGAAGTGAAATGTTTCGGATACTTTCTAAATATTGGTTTAGGTCACCCAAAGAATAGAAGGCAATCACAAAATGGAGCGATCGCAAAAACAAACTATCAACGACAAGCTATCAAATATCGCATTACTACTCACAAGTCATGGGGAATGAGTCTCTTGAGAAGTTCAGAAATGTGGCATAAGCACATATGCAAATGCTCACGCTCAGATCCGGAGATAATGTCACCTCTGCACCAACGATCCGCGCCAGGGAAGTTGATTCGCGAAGGGACTCCACCACTACGATTTGCGCCAAAACAGTTCATCTAAGATTATGGCTTTCATCCTCTCTACTAGTCACACGGAGCGCTCATCCGGCAAGGTTTGAAAATGAAATGTGGTATATCAGAGAACTAACCAATATCCGACTACTGACCCATGCCGATCGGCCGGCTCCAAAGAAGCGCAACCACCGTTGTCCGTCGGAATATTACTACCGGCAGCACTTCTCCAGATTGAACGATCGCCATGTTACAGGAAACTTGCAACCTCGAAAGTTATCTTAACGCAGTACTCACATCCGGGGAAATGTGATGTTGTTAAACTTCGATGTTCATAAACTCTTGTCGCGTCGTTCGTTCTCACATCGCAGCGTCTACCAAGGGAGCTTGTCAATCGTTATGATAAAAATGGAGGATATCGCGAAACCATGCGCGATTGCAGCCGCTGCTGGAATTTCCAGTCATCTTCTCTACTTCATCCGTGGTGAACACCACCAGTATGCACATCGATGGATAACACGAGTTCTCACGGGCATTGCGACGCTCTCTCTGGTCATCCTGCACTTCACTCGCTATCAGCTACTTCTCACGACTATTTTGACCATTCTTCTCACGATATCTTACTTTGTTGGACTCTATACTAGTATGGGCGTGTATCGGATGTTGTTCCATCCGTTGACGAAATTTACAGGACCACTCTGGGCACCGTTATCGAACATTTACCACTCATATATCATCCGGAAATCGGACAATTATCTGGTCATGAAGAAGTTACATGAGCAATATGGACCCATCATCCGAACAGGTACTCTCTGCTTAGCTTTTTAAAAAGCAGCCTTATTAACTGGTCGAAGGGCCAAGTCACTTGTCGATCAACGATCCAGCTGCTATCCCGGTTGTTCTAAGCAATGAGTCTAAGTGTGTCAAGGGACCATGGTATGATCGCTCCTTACCGCTGGTCAACTTGCATACTGTGCGCGACAAAAGTGTTCATGATGCTCGGCGAAGAGTGTTCTCAAAGGCTTTCTCTCCAACAGCTCTGCGTGAGTATGAGGAGAGGGTTGTTGTGCATTGTGAGGAGTTTGTTCGACAGATCAAGCGCATGAATGGGGCGCCATTCGACGCGACTGACTGGTTCAAATATTTTGGTATGCTCTTGTCGACTACTTACATTCGGTGCTAATAATCGAAGCATTTGATGTCATGGGAGATATCGGTCTCGGAAAGGAGTTTCACATGATGACTTCTGAGAAAAACCGCTGGATTCCGACACTTCTCGAGACTAGCTTTGCACACGTCGGTGTTACTTCGCCAATACCATGGCTTGCACCAATTTTGCACAAGCTGCCAGGTGCCGGAAAAGGAGCCAGAGCCTGGTTGGAGTTTGTTGGCTCCCAGGTTAAGGAGCGCACGGAGAAGCAGTCAGACAGAAAGGATGTAAGGAATAAGAGGATCTCATGAGCGGATTGTGCTAATATCGTGACGTAGATTTTGTCCCATCTTGTAGAAGTTTACAACCAGACGGATAAGAAAGACATTGACTACCAGTGGCTTCGAGGAGACACCAGACTCACCATAGTGGGAGGCTCCGACACAACCGCGGCGACTCTTACGTTTCTATTCTATCATTTGGCCAAGGACCCATCTCAAGTTGAGAAACTCCGTGCTGAGTTAGAGCCGTTGCTAAATGGAAAGCCTCTACTGGATCCAAAGGACATATCGAAAGCACAGCATCTTAACGGCACAATTCAGGAAGCCCTTCGCCTACACCCAGCAATTCCGTCGGGGTTCCCGAGAGTTACACCTCCAGAAGGTATCGTGATCAATGGGACCTTCATTCCTGGAGGAACTACCATCGTTATTCCGGTATACGCCATGCAACACGACAATGAAAACTACCCAATGGCCGAGGAGTTCATTCCAGAGCGTTGGTACTCGAAGCCAGAACTTATTAAGAACAAGGACGCCTTTTTGACATGGAATATTGGTAAGTACAGTGGCAGGATGGATAAACGTGTACAAATCAAATTCTGACATATGATGCTAGGCATGAACGGCTGTATTGGGAGACCTGTGGCAGTTACTGAGATGCGAGACTTGATTACATATTTCATCCACAATTTCGAGACAGTCAAGTTTGCGCCCGGCGAGGATGGCACAACGCTAGTAACCAAAACGAAGGATCATTTTACGCTGGGTGCGCAGCCACTGCATTTGATTTTCGAGGAGAAGAAATAGACATTGGCCGCATTGGGCAGGAGACTATAGAGGCAAGCAAGATATGACGATTATCCACGGAACAGGTGCCCTGCGACCCTGCATGGCGATCTGGAATTAGCATATGTTCAGGCAAGGGACCGGAGTTGGATGTTGGATTAGAAATTTGGTGGTTCTGTTAAATAGAGAGTTAGTGCCTAGAGGCGCCGGAGACTTAGAAATATGAGAATCTAGGAGAATCCTCATGTTTCTGCATGGATGGCTCCATGCATGATTCAATCGGCTCTTTGAGTCTTTGTCACAGCCATCTATATTAAGGAATAGATGTCCCATAGTATAGTTAGATCACAATTAATTACTTTTTTACATGTGCTACTACTATTCATGACGTTTGACAGTTTCGGCATTATGTAGCCGTAGCGAGAAACGTTGTAACCGAAGAGCGGGGTACCCCCACCTCTGATATCCCTTAAAGACTTTGACAGGCCCACCGGTATCTTGCATCCTGATAAACAGGAAGTTCGCTTTCTGTGCCGGCGATAACGATTCGGTTTGTCAAACTATAACGCCATGGATGATTTAATTCAGGCCGCACAGAAGCGACTGCGGGACGAGGAGGAGGCTCAAGAGCAGCCTCGGAAGCGCAAGCGCGCGCGTCAAAGCTGCGACGCTTGCAAGGCCCGCAAAAGCAAGGCAAGCTGGACAAGTCACAGAGGCCATAAGATTTGCTAGCTAACATGTGATTCAGTGCGTCGGCATTGGTATGTGCCTCTCTCAGTGGTAGCGTACGGAGCCGAATCGATGCGATGTGGATAGAATAATTACTGACGAGTGCTTGTCAAGAAAGCGGGAACTGCCAGTACTGCATCTCAGTTGGTTTGCCTTGCCAAGTCAATCTGAAGAACAGAAAACGACCTTTCTACCAAGTATCAGGGGAAGTGTTTGAGTACTCCGTGAAACTGCTGAGACGTTTCGTCTCAGAAGACGAGCTTCCCGAGCTCACTGTTGAGAATATACAAGCAGTTCTCGCAAGGCTGGGAGATAGCCCCGTACCAAAGCCAGAAACTCAGACTCCTCCGAGTCCAAGGGAGGCAGAAAGACATGATGCCGATTCGGCGCTGGATGATCCTGGTGGAAATCAGGAGACGATGGAGTTAGATGAACATCCGCTCCTGCAAGAAGAGTTAGGCTGTATGGTCCTTGATTCTCTTGGAAATTATCGTAGGCTCCATCCTGTCTTGTAATCAATTGTGTTACTTATCACCGAGGAAGGATACGTTGGCGCCCACTCCTCGATTCGCTGGAATCACGCTGCACGCATGGCAATGGGCGCATCCGTTCATTTGGATCCGAAAATCATTCAACCACTGAAAACCGGTCTACTGCCACCGGCAACGCCAGAAGGAGCAGTGAGTGTCCGCCAGGAAGATATATACTTACCGTGCCGTCAGCTGTGCATGCGATATGTGGGACGATTCTTCAACCAACTACATTGCATGTACTGGTTCTATTCGTCTGAGCAGTTCTACACCACTCTCGACCACACTTTGGAGGATGGAGGGGCGACAGCGAGCTCTTCATGGTTATGCTCGCTCTACTCAATATTTGCTCTGGGGAGTATGCGGCCGAGTGACCAAGAACCGAGCAGAAGCATCCCTCAAGATATTAAACAGTCAGCTGATTATCTGGCCTTGGCAAAGAACCTGGCAGCAGCAGCCGCCGATGAAGCAAATCTCGAGAGCATAAAAGCTTTCGGACTGTTGGTGAGTCATCTAGATGTAAATAATGAGCATAACTGACCGAACCAGAGTCTGGCTATGCAGGGGATGTGTTACAGCATCGCGGCGTACCTCTATCTCGGAACAGCTGCGCGGATCGCATTCTCCCTCGGACTGCACCGAGATGTCTCTCCAAAAAACAGAGATTCAGTAGATCGAGAAAGGGGAAGGCAACTTTGGTGGACGATCTACACTCTCGACCAAGAAATGGCTATCCGCTGGGGCTATCCCTGCGCGATTGATGACGATGTGAGTTTCATGAAAACTTCACTAGCATCAGAACAGGTAAGCTTCACAGCACTGAGATCTCGCTATTCCTCCCGTCTAACGAGTTTTCAGACCTTGGATCCCGGCTTAAACATGCCCATTGGCTACCAAACTCTCTCGGTAACCCTCCTTCAGCTCCGCAAGAAAATCTGTTACGACTGCTTTCTCGAACCCGCCCACATCGGCCGCCGCCTGCCCATCAACCGTGTTACCAAGAGCCTCTCCGCCCTCAAAAAATGGCTCGACAAAGTCCCTCCGCACCTAAACTGGAATTCCTCCCTCCCGCCCCAATACCGCCGCTCGATAGCCGTCCTGCACCTCCGCTACTGGAACTCCATCATCTCCGTCACCCGTCCCTTCCTCCTATTTACCGTCGTCCGCGCGTCCGCCATTACGGTGCCGGCGAAGAGGAAGTGCTACGAGGAGCTCAGCGCGACATGCGTCGAGGCCGCAGAGCGCTCAGTGCGCATTTTGAAGCGCATGAGGGAGGATGAGACGCTGGCGAGTTTAACGCTGTTTGACTGCCATAATATTGGGGAGGTGATGTGGATTTTGATTTTGGCGCTGCAGAAAACCTCGACCACGGAAAGGCAGGATATGCTCACGTTTTGTCTTGATACTGTGATGAGCATGGAGAGAATTGGGTGGTGTGAGAGGCTTCCGCTTGAGCTGGAAGCGAGAGTCCACGAGAGCGGGGTTCTGAGGGCGCCACCACTTCAGATTGCAGAGCAACGGGATTATCATGACCAAAACGCTGTGGATGCTGCGGACTGCATGGTGCCCCATTCCCAGTTTTCAGGGAGTTACCTGGACTCTATGGATTTGTAAGTTTCTCTCCGCAACTGAATTTGTCTAACCTGATCCTCGGCTCTAACCTTGGTAATAGCAATTTTGATGGCTCGGAACTGGATGTGTTTGAAACGCTGGACTTCGATACCCGTCCCGGGCTGATGGGTATGTTTACCGATGCTACGATGTTGGCATCAAATTTGTTTACGTACGACCTTGATGGTGTAAATCAGCCATAATCGTCGGAGCCAGCGTTGGTTCTGCTCACAGTCGGGGTAAGCGGTTTGCATGGTCGGAAGCCCTTTGCATCGTCGGAAAATATCTGAGAACGTCACTTTTGTATGTAGCATAATTGAATGATGTCACTAAAGAGGAAAATTTCTATTGAAAGGTACTAAATCTGATTAACTTTTAATTTTCAAGTGTGAATTCCAATTTATCACTATCGCTTTTTTATTCCTGGTTACTTTGCCTATTAGAGTAGTCGCTTTCCTCGACGAGGGATCTCTGCACCTTAGATACTATCACATTTTCCTCTTGCTCCAAAGCCTCGGGATCAGGAGTTACACCCGGATCTCTTATGGCCATCTCAGCTCCTTAGATCTTCTCGTATTCATTCCATTAGCGAGGGGAGATTCTAGCGCGGCAGGTCATAATACCCCCAGAGAAGAATCTGCCTCGTCCTCGTCGTTCCTCACCTCATCCTTTGGCAACCCCGGCGCAGCCTAGTAGCGCCAGCAAGGAACTCGCTGCCGTGCAGCCCTCGAAAAAGCGATAACTATCGGATGAGGAGTATTTCGAGGTTAATTCTTTATGTTCAACGTCCATCAAGGTGCCGCAAGATAGTTAGAAAGAAATGAGTCTTTATTTCATAACTGAGTTATAGTTGGGTCTAGAATTTATACGCATGAATTCGGAAATTTTAGTGTGATATTTGCAATGATATTTGCATTTTGGCATGTGTTTCTTTTCGGACTGGATTTTATTTTCTGGCTGAACTTGTTTTCAGGTAAGTTAGAATTTATATGTATATATATATAAACATTTGATATATCGGTAGCTAAGCTATGTATCATGATATCAACTTCTGATATTAATCAAGGACTTATCTTTTAATAAAGGTTTCCGCATAGTGACAAAGTGCATAAAATTCTCATATAATTTCGTAGCAAGCGCTGATTAACTCACCACAATGCTGAGAACCATGTTCCGTCTTACTCCCGAGAGATAACGCGGCTAAGAGGCTTTCAACGATAAAAACAGCTTATCCCGAGGATGAACAGAGTAAACGGCGGTTCCGACAATTAGATTATTCCATCGTAACTATTTAGCCATAAACAAGTGCACAATGACAAGCTGCGAGGCTTGGCAATGATATCTTGCAAAACTTGACATTTATATCGGTGTATTTTAACAATCATCTCTCATTGAAAATGCATCTTTGGAATTATCTACAAACGGGATCAATTGATACCATTTGTCCCTTTGGTATTCTCCTCCTTCCCCTGCCACGGCAACGGCTGCGCCGCTGGCCTCACAGGACCCAACTCCTTCGTCCTTTTCTCATTCCAGGCCCTAATCTCGCTTTCCTCCACAAAGTTCCCATGCAAACCAAGCCTCAGCTTAAACGGCAAGTGCACTACCGCTACTGGCCCCTGCGCAATCTTCTTCGCATCAAAAATACAAATATCATTCCTCAACACATCCAAATGATTCAGTAGCGCAATCAGATACCCATCACCCTCCTCTGTGCTGCCCGCACGCGGAATGAACGCCGGCTCCTGGAACGTCGCGCAGTCTCCTGCCCAGAACGTCTCGCTCACGGACTTATCCCACGTGAAGTGGCCTAGGGAGTTGAAGAGGCCGCCGGCGGGAGAACCGCATTTCTGGAAATCGTATGGTTTCGAGCCGTCGATGACGGCTTGCCAGTAGTGGTTGTACTTCATTGTGGTGAAGCGGTCGTCGATTCTGGAGAATTCGCCGCAGAAGGTGTCGAATTCCTCCGCCGCGTCGATCCAGGAATTGTTAGGTGCTGAGGGGTCGAAGATCCAGCGCGTGGTTTTGTTTTGGAGCTTGTTGCGCTTCGCGACGGAGCCGGCGGGGGCATCGACGGGAGGGAAGAAGAAGAAAACGTTTCCATCGGCGATGGTAAGGTCAAACACGACTTTGCCCTCTGGGGTTTCGTAGCAGCTAACAGTATGACCTTGGAATGCTAGAGGTTGTTAGAAATGGTGAGCGTGAGCAGAGGAGGCATGCCTTACCATTCTTCGAGCGGAACCAGCGGATATCTTCTGGCTTGCCGCCTCGTCGGGGCACAAGACCGTACCATTGGTCCTCATTCGCATCCCATGCCCAGTGATTTTCCCCCTTCTTCAAGCGCTCCAGATCACACTTCAGCGGTGTCATGGGAAGCACAACCCAGTTATCACTGATACCACAGTCATGAATGATGCCACAGAAGGGAGCCTTGTACCAGCACTCCTCGGTCTTCTGGCCTTCCGCATTGATGGTGTACACGACGATATCGCAAGATCCGTCATTTCCGTCTCCACCAGCCTATATTCATTAGGATCCTGATTCTAGGTCTTTAGGCTGACAATCTACCTCATATCCATAGCACACCATCTCCCCAGTCTTTGGATCAAACTTCGGATGCGCTGTAAACGTCGGACTCAACACCTGCCCCTCAAAATCATATCTCCCAATTGTCTCCAAAGTCACCGGATCCATAGCATACGGCGGCCCATCCTCCTTGGTCGCCAGCAGCATGCCCATCCAGAAGAAGACATTGGTGTTTGCCGCCGTGCGGATCACGCCCTTAACGGCCTCATTATCTGTATATGGATTGCGGTACTTCCCAAACAGCGACTTCCCGTGCGTCGTCTCAAGCTCGTAGCGGTCGGTGTGCACGTAGCGCTGCTTGAAGTGCGCGCGGCCCTTGCTAATGCGGATGGCCGTCACATTTCCGTCGCCATTGAAGTGGATATCGGACTCGTAGGCAGGCGGGAAGCGGTGGTCGGGCTGCACGCGGAAGAAGGTGCCGTCGATGTCTTCGGGAATCTGGCCTGTGACTTCGAGGTCGTGCACGTCGCCTTCGATGCGCGAGGGTCTGTTGAAGCCGTGGAAGGTTTCAGTGGCAGGGAACTGGACTTGCGCGCTGGCTTTGCAGCCATCGACGTAGTTAGGAGAGGCCGAGAGGGTTGCGGCCAGCTCGAAGATGTGCGCCATGAATATGATAATGCTGGAGCGAACGAGAAGATGAGAGGGCGGGAAGATGTACAGAGACTACATCGAGGAGATATTTCTGGTCTCTTCAGCGCATATAAACGTAGTATCAGAAAAAACTTCTACCTCGAGACCGTGATTTGGAATCGGATACAGCACGCCGACTCAACCCATCATTAGCTCCATGGGATCAGGTATTGGCCGCTTGGCAACTACCCCGACAGGGGGGCGAAAGACCCCGCACTCACCGGCGTGTCATCCCCACTCTCGCAGCCGTGGGGTTTGGAAGGGCTCCTCGTTTCCGTCGGGTTTAACTTCCCGATGCCGGCTTATTAGAATTTGGAGAGCCCTTGGGATGGGCCGCCGCGGGGAAACCCTGGAATCGGTCTCAGGATCTCCGCACGACACGCGCTGCCCGCATGAACCTGCGCTTGCTGGCGCTTACGTAAACTACTCACTTGGGGTTATCACTGTGGTGAGTAAACCGTAAGAGATGATAGATCAAAGTGTTGAGAATACTCACGTAGATAGCATAGCAGAGTAAAGATTGAATACAAAAGAATTGATTGATTGGATTGAACTATCTAAGCTATGAAATCGTATTTGTAGTTGATACGGCGTTTGTATGAGAGTTTGAGAACCCTGATGCATTGAGCCATTGTCTCCGCGAAATATGAGAATTTCACGGAGACCACCGTCACCAACCCCAAATCCCAATTCCTCTCAACACAAAGGACTCCGCTATTCGGGGCTCATCCAACAGCAGATCTTAAAGGCTTACATCTGCCAGACTGCCACCGGCGGAAAGTGTAAGCTAAGACGCCGAGATGGAAAGACGTGGCTGCAATTTTCAAGACGGCATTTAGTAAACACAGAACTCTAGGACCGAATTCCACATTATAACTCTAAGAGACGCAGGCAAATCAAGAGCATGAGGCAAAATTCAGGTGCAAGAATTCCGCTATGGACTTTGAGCTTTAATTCTTGGCATGTCGACATTTAGCTATCTCGTGACTACACGACCTGAATAGCAGGAGATACAGTAAACCTATCCCCGAATATACCATCCCAAAGGCTCCTTTTTGCGCTCCCGCTGCGACAAGCCAATGCCCAGATACGCAAACCTGTTCGGGGTATCATATGTGAACTCGAAATCCTGGAGACGTGGCTCCTGCAGGGACTCGAGGAAATGATTCACCGATCCTGGCCACGGTCCTACAATTCTGCCGTTGGCGGTTCCGCCCTTATACCTGAAAGAGTATGTTAGAAAGGGGCTTCACAAATACTTGGGAGAGATGATCTTCATACCAGCTGTTGCAGTTCCCGGAGAAGGTCAAGAGCTCCATCACGGCGTCCTTGTGGTCGTTAAACTCGGTGGTCGCGGCCGAGGTGACAACTGCCGACTTCACGCCCAGGCACTGGATCTTCTTTACGAAGCTGAGCGCGAACTCGAGTTGGGCTTCGATTGCGGGCATCAAAGAGCCGTTGGAGATAGGGGTATTGGGTCCGACCACCACTGCAGGGGTTGTTAGACAAATACCAATTTGTTGAGAGAAGGTGAGCAACTTACTGAAGTAATTGGGCATGTCAGGGACGGCACAGGTGAAGTAAGCCTCTGCGCCAGTCTTTTTCCACCTGCTCCCTAGATCGACTTGGTTGCGGCCGATAAGTGGGAAAGGAGGGACGTAGGAGGTGTCGTAGCCGGTAGCGGCGATGATAACATCGACAATGTGGGCTTTCCCATCTTGTGTGAGAATACCCTCTTTAGTGACCTCCTGGATTGGGCTCGTTACAACCTCGACATTGTCTTTCTGTAGTGCCTCAAGGTAACCCTCTCCTGGGGTGACACTGTGCGCCGAGAGTAAGCTCAAGTAAAAGTTGAAGTTGCAAAGGGCATCTTGCTTACCGTCTACATCCGACATCAAAGTCTGGAATGAGCTTCTCGCGCAGCTCCGGATCCATAGTCGCAAGCCTCTTCCGCATCTCCTTCTCGACAATCTCTCTCGACGCCTTCTGATTAGGCGAGTCCTTGTAGAAATTGGGGAACCTCGAGTTCAGGGCGTGATCGATTTCCTGGCGGTACTGGAGTAGATGTTCCTTGTCCGTGCGGAACCTCTGCTTCTCTTCTTCTGTGTATGTCGTCCCGCGTCCGTCCGATGCGAGGTGGCCAGCAAACTGAGGTGCGATCCATGTCGGGGACCGGGTGAAGCTGATAAGAGATTTGACAACTGTTTATTCGTTAGAAAATAGCCATGAACGAAAGAATTAGGCTTGCCCACTTGGCTGGATCGTAGGAACGACTTGAATTGCTGATGAACCGGCACCAATCACGGCAACACGTTTGTTTGTAAGATCAAGGTCTTGAGGATAGCAGGCAGTGTGCACCAGGGTTCCCTCGAAGGAATGGAGTCCTGCAATCTCGGGCCACTTCCACTTACTATTTGGTCATCTAGTTAGCCAGCAAATCTTCTGCCAATTTGAGGACAAGCCTACTTTAGCACTCCGGCGCAGTTGATGACAACCTCCGCCAAGTCCTCTACTATTTTCCCAGTGGCCATATCCTCAGCCTTCACTATCCATTTCCCCGCAGCCTCGTTCCACGCTGCTCCGATGACTGTATGATTGAACTTTGTATGCTCGTAGACCTTGTACTCCTCGGCCCTGTCGCGGTAAAACTTCCAGATCTCCTCGGAGCCCGCATATCTAACATCCAGAATTAGCTGTTGAAGTCAGGACACTCAGGAGGCCTATACTCACACTTTAGACCAGTTTGGGTTTCCCACCCAAGGATAGCTGTAGGAATGAGCGGGAATGTCGCATGAACAGCCTGGGTACCGCGATTCGAGCCAAGTGCCGCCAACGTCGGCGTTCTTTTCGTAGATTACATACTCGATATTTTCCAGTGACAGAGCCTTATACGCAAAGGCAATTCCCGAAATTCCAGCGCCGATGACAATGACTCTGACCGGCTTCGGCGTGAAGATATATTGGTCTTGGACAACATACTTCTCGGGCTCAGGAAGGGCGATTGAACCCATATTGATTGTTGGCTGACTTGCTGATGTGTACTTGATGACTTAAGTGTACATACAAGGTTATTCCACCAATGTATGAGAGGACTATAAGCCATCTTAATACATAGCAAGCGGGCACGAGGAATCGGATGAGTGTCGGCGACCGTCGGACACATGCAGTCCGGTCTCCGCGCGGCAGGATCATCGGTAAAAAGCCGTTTCGTTCTCATTGACACTACATGGAGAATTCGAAAGGCCAGACTAAAGCTAGACTCTGCCTCGTACTCGCCGGTTGCTTTGTCCCGTGCTAAGGTGGTTTATCGCTAGAGGGCGCGTGCAGAGAATTGTGATTTAGTGGAGCGCTCAGGGATGAAGTGTGGGGTCCCCACATCCACCCGGCACATTGGAGTCGGAACACTTTATCACTTTACGGTGCGGGGCCGGCACCTTACATCCGCTTCCTCTCCGCGCACAGATGCCCCAACATCTCCTCGCTTTGTCGTGGACCTTACATTCACGTTCAGTGTGGCATGTTTCCATGCTTCGTAAAGCCGAGTTCTGAATGGAATGGGGAACTGAGGTTGCCTGGAAGATCTACTTTCGCACTCGATGTATCCGTGGCAGCAATTCCACTTCCGATACCTGCCTTAATAGTAGTTCCTTGCGACAAAAAACTCAACAGCTCAACAACCTTCTCATGATCGATATCACGCGTAGGAGCACAATTCTCTCGCAATGTCCTCAAAAGCCACAAAGCAAGCTGTTCTAAATCCGTGTCCGCCTTTCCTATGCAACCGCACCGACTGAATGTGTCGATCAATCTTCGGATAGAGTTGGGAGACTTTAAGAGGGAAGTAAGATATAGAATGACGGTTTTGAAATTACATGGTAGAGTGCTGTCCTCTTCCTTTCCTTGGAGATCCTGTGCGTCCTCAACGCTAATTTTATCCCCCTCTTGCGAGCCAGTTCCCGTTTACATCCTATGCGCCGATCGCGGTCCCATCTCTCAATTGCTCGTTCACCTTTTCTTATTTGGGTTTCGTGGGCGTCCTTTTTATGTTTGGCGTTAATTCTTAGCGCTTCATCGCATCTGGTATTGCATCGCGATTTGCCACAGGGCAAAGGAGAACATGAGCGTTGAGATGAAAATGCTGCTAAGTTGGAGGCCGAAGGCGTGGGTACGGAAGGCGTCGGCTAGGGAGTCGAGGAGCCGCTGCGCGAGGGCTGGGTGTGTGGGTGATGGGCGCTGGCGCTCGGGATCGTGGGTGGTGGAACTGCTGGGTGTTAGGAGATATAAAGAGAGCGGGAAGGTTGGGGTTGTACGTTGTGGTTTGCTGGGATGAGATTCCGACACTGCTGATGCTATCATCTGTGATGGAGCGGGCCGTGGGAGTGGGAGCGCAGTTGTGGATGTTGGCCGCATTGTTGGGTTCTAACGAGAAGTCGTGTTCCTGCTAGAACATGGAAGTCGATGTATAATCGTCAGATGGTGGGTTTAGAGATGACAATGTAAGGTTCTCGATTCTGAAGAAGGACTATGTCAGTTAACCGCCGGTGCAACTTTTTGGGGTGGAACATAATATAGAAAGTACGGGATTGTTGGAAGAGGGACAATGTACCTTGGGGTCATTGCAAAGCTATAATTATCTGGAGAGGTTGACGAAGGCTTTGTGGGTTGTTGATTTCTGGGAGAGGGGTGTAATAATGTGATAATCTGAAGCAGTTGGTATGAGAGTGTATTGCAACCAAAAGTCTCCACAACTTTTTGAGGAGCTCTTAAAAACGGCTGTGAAATATCGTAGGTGTTCATACACTATTCGTAGTTCGTTCGTAGGAAAGGAAAAAAAAGGCGATGGGCAGCTTGATTTATATTATACATCTCTGTATTGCAGGGATGATTTGGATGAATGGAGGAAGGGCAATGTAGGAAGCAAGTCGTTTGCCGATGACTACGATCGATTGATCTCGACTGTAGACTACTATGTACCTTACCACGACCACAGCCATTGAGGCGAAGTTTTTTTCTTTCTACTACACATATGCAGTTCTGATTCGCCTTCTCCCTCTAACACGTTCTGTCAAAAGTAGAGCAGCACAGTAGAATAGATGAATGAAAAGTGATTAATTAACTAACTATGCTATGGACCATCCTTCTCTTGATATAGGTGGCCGTGACAAAGGCTCAAAGAGCCGATGGAAACATGCATGGAACCATCCATGCATA